>Ga0182746_1000020_pt1 | contig 367428 bp, 339 predicted proteins | sample eDN3rd30CBELigOP_FD_128881 | JGI IMG/M metagenome (GOLD analysis project Ga0182746, IMG submission 128881) | Enriched Organic Plus compost microbial communities from Emeryville, California, USA - eDNA 3rd pass 30_C BE-Lig OP (version 2) (version 2) ...
AGCCTTTGCTGGTCCGGGACTCTCACCCGGCGGGTTCCATTAGAAGCTTTCCGTCAGATAATCCTTCACATGACTTCCTACTCCTCCAGGCTTGGCCTGGCGCACCTTCCGCGGAAGCGTTTCCTGAACGATACCCATTTTCAGGAACGCGTCCGCGAAGCACGAGCGACGCATCGGCGCGGCCAGCGATGATCGTTTCGAGGGCGCCGACGTGAGCCTCGGCCGGGAACCCACGCACGACCGCGAGCGACAAATGTCCCATGACACTCGCGAATGCACTGCGGTTGCTCAGTGTCGTGCTCGTCGCGTTGCCGATGGCGGCGGGCCTTGCCCATTTCTACGCGCTGCCGAATAAGATCGATCTCCCGGTCGATGACTACTTCGTCGCGCAGCAGATTTACGCCGGCTGGGCGCTGATCGGCATCCCGATCCTAGGCGCGATAGCGTCGACGCTCGCGCTCGCCGTTCTGGTACGGCGCCGCCGCGCCGAATTCCGGCTCGTCGTCACGGCGCTGGCGTGCATCGTCCTTTCACTCGCGATCTTCTTCGCGTTCACGTTCCCCGCAAATCAGGCGACCGCGAACTGGACGACGCGGCCTCCCGACTGGGAGACGCTGCGGTCCCAATGGGAGTACTCGCACGCGGTCGGCGCGCTGCTGTATCTGGCGGCGCTGATCGCGCTGACCTTGTCCCTGATCGTCCGCGGCAACCGCGCGGAGAACGCGGCCGGCCGCCGCGACGTCCACGTTGGTTGACAGTCCTTCCGCCGGCGTCCGAACATGTCGGAATCCCGCCCTCGCGGGGCCGGCGCCCCCGGGAAACTGGGGTCGGAGCCCTTTTCCTCCGGAAAGGTTTACACGCTCCGCCGGAGGGCCATTCGAGCTACAGAGAGGACCGAGATATGAGCGCAGCGCTCCAATCGAACGAGATCAACGTGAAGTCGCACGACGCATTCTTCATCGACGGCAAGTGGCAAAAACCCGCCGGCAGCGGCGTACTGAACGTGATCTCGCCGGTGACCGAGGAAGTGCTGATGACGTTCCCGGAGGCGTCGCCGAAGGACGTCGACAAGGCTGTCGCGGCCGCGCGTGAGGCGTTCGACAACGGGCCTTGGCCGCGCCTGTCCGCCGAGGAGCGCGGCAATTACCTGCTGAAAATTGCAGAGAATTTAAAAGCCCGCCTGCCGGAGCTCGCGCAGGCGTGGACGACGCAAGTCGGCGCGCCGATCAGCTTCACCCGCTATGTGTCGGGCCAGCCCTCGGAGCTCTTCGAGTACTACGGCACGCTGATCAAGACCTACCCGCTCGTCGACGAGCGCCGCCGCGACAACGGCGGGCTCGTACGAGTCGTCAAGGAGCCGGTCGGCGTCGTCGCGGCGATCACGCCGTGGAACGCGCCGCTCGTGCTGCTCTGCTACAAGGTCTCGGCCGCGCTCGCGGCGGGCTGCACGGTCGTCGCGAAGCCGTCGCCCGAAACGCCGATCGACGCGTACATCCTCGCCGAGTGCATCGAAGCGGCGGGTCTCCCGCCGGGCGTCTTCAACCTCGTTCCGGCCGGCCGCGAGACCGGCGACTACCTGATCCGTCATCCGGGCATCGACAAAATCAGCTTCACGGGCAGCACGGCTGCAGGCCGGCACATCGCGGCGGTAGCGGCCGAGAGGCTGACGCGCGCGAGCTTCGAGCTCGGCGGCAAGTCGGCCGCGATCGTGCTCGAGGACGCCGACATGGATCAGGTGCTGCAGAGCCTCGTGCCGTACTCGATGCCGATTACGGGCCAGGTCTGTTTCTCGCTGACCCGCGTGCTCGCGCCCGAGTCGAGAAAGGACGAGGTGCTCGACGCGTATGTGAACGCGGTCAAGCATGTGAAGGTCGGCGATCCGCAAGACCCGGCGACGCAGATGGGCCCGCTTACGATGGAGCGGCAGCTGAAGCGGGTGCAAGGCTATATCGAGAAGGGTAAGCAGGAAGGCGCGAAGCTCGTGCTCGGCGGCGGCCGGCCGCAGGGTCTCGACCGCGGCTACTTCGTCGAGCCGACCGTGTTCGCGGACGTCGATCAGAAGATGACGATCGCGCAGGAAGAGATCTTCGGGCCGGTCGTGTCGTTCATCTCGTACAAGGATATCGACGATGCGGTGCGCAAGGCGAACGACACGATCTACGGGCTGCACGGCGCGGTCTACACGAAGGACCCCGAGCGCGGTTACGAGATCGCACGCCGAATGCGCTCCGGCAGCGTCACGGTAAACGGCATGATCGTCGATCCGAAGATGCCGTTCGGCGGCTTCAAGCAGTCCGGCATCGGCCGCGAGGGCGGCATCGAAGGGCTCGACCTCTACTTCGAGACAAAGACGATCTACTTCGCCTGAGACGAATCTTCGGCGCTCGGCAGAGCCGGACGGCCGCAAGGCCGCCGGCTCTCACTGACTCCGGCGATCGCCGTCAATCGTCGAGGTCGTCATCGCCGTCGACGACCTGCCCGCGAATCTCGCCGGCCGGGAACGCCGTCGTGTGCACGTTCACGTACGCCGCACCGAAGCGAATCCCGCGCACCAGCTCCTCGAACTCTCCCGCGTCGATGCCCTGATCGGTGGGTCCGACGACGAGCTCGGGCGTGATCGTTCCGCTGATCGTCGCCGCCGTCTCGGGGCACGTCTGCGTCTCGGCCGGGCCATTGTCGAGATTCGAGCAGAGAAACGCGCTGATCCCGCCGTTAGTGTGCTGCTCGCCGATATGGATATGAGCCTGCTCGACCGGCGCCGACAGATCCTGGTAGGTCAACGTCCAGACGATCAGCCTGCTCTCATCGTCGATCTCGGCGGTGAACGTCCCCTGCGCGTTCGTCGAGATGCTCGGCACCTCGCATAGGCCGAGCAGCAGCGCCTCGACCCGCCGATCGTCGTCGAAGAGATCCAACGCGTCGTCGAAATCGTGGTCGGGAGCACACGGGTGGTCGTCGTCGATCCCCGGCACGACGTCGTCCTGCGCGGCGGCCCCGATCATCCATGAAGAGCATACCGCGAACGTCGCAAGACGAGCGGCAGACACAGCGTCCATATTCCACCTCCTCTCGGTCGACCCCATCCGTGGCGGTCGGCGATGAGCGCCAACCGACACCAAGACGTGTATTGGTGGGCCGAACGAAGGTGGAAGTTCGCCTCTAGGTGGCCGCGCCTAGCTTCGAAAGGCGGCGCCCCGGAGTCAAACGTCAGAAGAACGTGTATGTGATGCCGAGCGAGACGCTATCTATCGAATCACGATCGAGCTCGAAGCGTTCGTACTCGACGCGCAACGCGAGGCTCGAGAATCTGAGCTGCGCACCGACGCCGTAAGTCAGATCCGTGCCGTTCTCGGAGTCGTCGTCGAACAGCGCGGCGTTGCGATCCGATTCCCAGCGCGCGACGCCGACGCGGCCGAAGAGATCGACGAACGGCAGCGAGTAGAAGCCGACCGCGGAGACGGACAGCGCTCGCGCATCGAACGTTGCGGACGCGGGACACCCGCCGACGGGCGGCGGGCACGCTGTCGCGCGGACGGCGTCCGCCTCGCCGAGGTCGACATAGTTGACCTCGAGCCCGAAGGGGTCGAGCGGCCGGATCCCGCCGATCAGCTTGAACCCGCTGCTGTCGTCATCGACGCGGTAAGCCGGCGAAGCGAGGCCGAGGTCGAAATCGCTCGACACGTCCGCGACCGACGCGCCGATATAGATGCCGTTGTCCTGCGCCTCGGCGGCGCAGCAGCCGATCGCCGCAGCGATACCGGCCAAAGATCCGATCCATCCGCGAATTCGAGCTCTGCCATCCATTGCATCCTCCTCACTGCCGGTCCTTCGGATCAGTTCGCGGGCGCCGGCATCGCCATCAGCTCGGTCAGCGGCTCGATCACCGCCTTCGCCCAGATCTCATAGCCCTTCGTCGAAGGATGCAGCGCGTCGCTCATCACGTCCATCGGGATGTTCCCGTTCGCGTCGAGGAACTCCGCGCCGATATCGAGGTAGCGAACGCGGTCGCCATCGTGGAGCTTCGCGATCCGCTCGTTGATCTCGGCGATCGTGCCGCGCACCGGATCGTCGGCGCGCCCGCGCGGGAAGACGCCGAGCAGCAGAATCCGAGCCTCCGGAAATCTTTCCTGCAGCTCGAGCACGACGGCGCCGATGCCTTCCGCGATCTCGGCCGCGGTGTTGCGACCCGTATTATTCGTTCCGATCATCAGCATGACGGCGCGTGGGCTGAAACCTTCGCCCTCGCCGTTCTGCAGGCGATACAGCACGCCCTGGGTCGTATCGCCCGCGATACCGAAATTGGCGACGGTCCATTGGCCGAAGAACTCGTCGAAGACCGGCTTGCCTGCGAACTCCCCTTCCTCGTTGCGCCAGAAGTCCGTGATCGAGTCGCCCATGAACAGGATTTCGGCGTCGCCGCGCCGTGCAACCTCGAGGTTCGCCTGGTGCTTCGCCTGGAAGAACGGCGCGAGACTCGGAATGATGGCCGTATTCGGCGGCGGCACGCGCACCTCGAGCAAGCCCGGATACTTCTCGACGATCGCGCGCGTCTCGGCATCGGCGCTCGCAATGAAGCGCTCGAGGCCGCGGCGCGCGATCTCGACCTCTTCCGGCGTCGGCCTCGGAATCGCGACCGCTGCGGGCACTCGCGCGGGCTGCGCGGTCGGAGGCTGCGCTCGGGCTGCGCTGAGGCACGCGATCGACAGCGATGCCGCGAGTAACGGAATGAATGCCGACGGACCGAAGATACGGCGCGTAAAGCGTGTCATCGCGAGCTCCTCGTTCGAGTTCTTGAAAGTCCGGGTGGGCTCGGGGACAGGGTGCGGAGCGCCTCGTCGACGACAAGAGGCACCATCGTGATGCACGTCGCCGGCACGCGGCGAAGCGGAGACATGAGGGTCATCGATCGCTCTCCCCCGAGACGCCAAGCCGTTTTGCCATGCGCCGCGCTTCGGCGCAAGTCTAGCCGGGGGCGGGATGATTCCCGCTCGATCGTTAACGCGGACCCGGGTCGGCCTGCGGGCCGCGCTTATCGGGGGCTGCAGCCGGTCGGCCGTAGGACTCTGGTCGCCGACCGGGCTGCCTCCTCCCGGGAACAGGTCTTAGCTGACCATGTCCTTGACGCTTTTCAGCGGCAGCACGCGCACCTTCTTGCTCGCCGGCTTCGCCTTGAACATCATCTTCTCGCCCGTGAACGGGTTGATGCCCTCGCGAGCCTTCGTGGCCGGCTTCTTCACGACCCGAAGCTTCATCAGCCCAGGCAGCGTGAACAGGCCATGGGCGCGCAGGCTCTTGCGCATGATGCCCTTCAGCGACTCGAACACCGCATTCACTTGCTGGCGAGTGAGGCCGGTGTCTTTGGAGATCTGGGCGATTACTTCCGATTTGGTCGGCGGATTACCTTTTGCTGCCATGTTCCATTCTCTATCGAAGGTTGATGAAGCTCGGCGCACGAGCGCCGAGTGAAACCCGGCGCGGAAAATAGCACAATTGTGCGCCTCAAAGTTCAACCTGGCGCTGGTTTTTGCCTATTTTTTCCGACTCTCGAGCACCTTCGCCGACACTGACGGCTCGAACGCGCTGGCCCTGGACCTCGTTCTCCGGTATCTAGGCGCCATGCGAATCGTCAGCTGGAACGTGAACGGGCTGCGCGCCTGTGTGAAGAAGGGTTTCCCCGAGTTCCTTTCGGAGTCCGCCGCGGACGTCGTCGGGATACAGGAGGTGCGTGCGCTTCCCGAGCAGATTGACCGCAATCGTTGCGTGCCGCCGGGCTGGTATGCGAGCTTCGCGCCGGCCGAACGGCCCGGCTACAGCGGCGTCGCGATCTACTCGCGACAGGCGCCCGATGACGTCGAGGTCGGGCTCGGCGAGCCGCGTTTCGATCGGGAAGGACGGCTGATCACGGCGCGCTTCGGACGCACCTTCGTCGTCAACGGCTACTTCCCGAAGGGCAGCGGCCGCGACCGGGACAACAGCCGCGTGCCGTACAAGCTCGACTTCTATCGCGCCGTCTTCGAACGCATTCAGCGCCTGAAGCGGCGCGGCAGCGTGTTCGTGCTCGGCGACTTCAACACCGCGCACGAGGAGATCGACCTCGCCCGCCCGAAGGACAACACGAAGACGAGCGGGTTTCTGCCGGAGGAACGCGCGGAGTTCTCTCGCTGGATCGCCGCGGGCTGGGTCGACACGTTTCGCGTGCGTCACCCCGGCGAGAACGGCCACTACACGTGGTGGCGTCAGTGGGGCGGCGCCCGCGAGCGCAACGTCGGCTGGCGGATCGACTACGTGCTCGCGTCCGCGGCCGCGGCGAAGCGCGTCACCGACGCGTTCATCTGGCCGCATGTGCTCGGCTCCGATCACTGCCCCGTCGGCGTCGACATCGACTAGCGGCGCGCTCCTCCAGTTCGGACGGTGCGGCCGGATCGAACGTCTTGCATCGAGCTCGACGGCGGCGCGCGAGCGATGGCGTGGACGAAGCGCGCAGCAGACATCACTGCGGATGAAGCAGAAGCAGTTGGTCGGCTCTCGCGTCGGCAGTAAGCTAGCACTACGGCGGCAGCCGGATTCAGGAACTGTCCGCGGCGTAACGCCGCGCCCGTCTAGAGGCCCGTGCTCGCGCCGTGCGAGCTCGGACACCGGAGGCTCGAACGAGAACTTGGGGGATCGAGGATGGCCGAGACCGAACGCGGACGCTTCATCTGGCATGAGCTCATGACGCCGAATCCGGCGGGCGCTCGCGACTTCTACGCGCAGGTCGCGGGCTGGGGAGTCGAACCTCCGGAGGCCGATGCGTCGCGCATCACGTTCGTGGTCCCGGCGGGCCGCATCGGCGGATGCAGCGAGCAGTCGCCGACCGCCACGCCGATGTGGGTGCCGTTCGTCACCGTCGCCGACGTCAGCGAGACCCTCGACCACGCGACGGGGCTCGGCGCGCGCGTCGTCACGGAGCCGACGTCGCTCGAGAGCGGCGGCCGCTATGCGGTCTTCACCGATCCGCAAGGCGCTGCGATCGGCATCTACTCGGCCGACGATTTCGGCCCGGTCCGCGACGCCGAGCCGGGCGAGTTCTCATGGCACGAGCTCGCAACGACCGACCTCTCCGCCGCGTTCGACTTTTACCGGCAGCTGTTCGGCTGGGAGAACGTCGGCGAGCACGACATGGGGTCGGAGGGCGTCTATCTGATGTTCGGGCACGGATCGAAGCGCCTCGGCGGCATCTTCGACAAGACCAAAACCGGAGGATCGGGCGACGCGATGTGGCTCAGCTACCTGCGCGTCGAGGACCTGAACGGGACGATAGAGAAGGTCAAGGCCGCAAACGGCTCGGTCATGAATGGACCGATGGAGGTCCCCGGCGGCGACTGGATAGCGCAGCTTATCGACCCGCACGGCGCCGCGTTCGCGCTGCACACCTTCGCGGCGGACATGCACACGAGCGTCGCGGATACGAGCGAGCAAGACGCGGCCGAGCCGGCCGAACACGAGACCGCCGCCGGCGCCGTGACCGACGTCTGGAGCGACGCGTCGGCCGAACCGGAGAAGACAGCGGCGAAGCCTGCTCGCAAGAAGACGCCGTCCTCGGACGCATCGGCCCGCAAGAAGGCCGCGAAGGCGAAGACCACGAAGAAGAAGGCCGGAAAGACCGCGAAGAAATCCGGCAAGAAGAAGGCGGCCGCGAAGAGGTCGGGCAAGAAGTCTGCGAAGAAGGCCGGCAGCAAGAAGACTGCGAAGAAGGCCGGCAGCAAGAAGACTGCGAAGAAGGCGCGAAGCAAGAAGGCGGCCAAGAGGACCGGCAAGAAGACGACGCAGCGCAAGGCGGCAAAGAAGAAGACCGCGAAGAAGCCCGCGGCGCAGAAGTCCGGTACGAAGAAGACCGGAAAGAAGAAAGCCGGCAAGAAGAAGGTTGCGAAGAAGCCGGCCGGCAAGAAGGCGGGCAAGAAGAAGGCTGGGCGTTCGACGGGCGCGAAGAAGGCCGGCAAGACTACCGGTAAGAAAACCGGCAAGAAGAGCGGCAAGAGAACCAGCAAGAAGGCCGGCAGGAAGAAGGCCGGGAAGAAGTAGCGGCAAATCGCAGAGAAGCTCGCCCCGCCCGGCGCGGCTGCGCCGGACGGGCAGCGGTTACAGCACGCCGGCGGCCCGCATCACGGCCTCGCACTTCTCGCGGATCTCCGCGGCCACCGCGAACGGATCCCCGTTCACGAGCTCGGCGCGAAAAAGCTCCACCGAAAGCGGGCCTCGGTACGCCTTCTCGTCGAGCTTACGCAGGATGCGCTCGACCGGCGCGATGCCGTCGCCCGGGATCAGCCGCCAGTCGTTGTCTATCAGCTCGCGCGGACCGTCGCGCAGGTCTTGAAAGTGCACGTGCGCGAGCTCCCCGGGCTCGAGGAGATCGAGATCCTCGAGCTTGCTGAGGCCGGACCAGAAGTGGAAGAAATCGAGCATCGGCCGAACGTCGGGATGGGCTGCGTCGCGGATCACGGTCAACGTCGACGGCAACGTCGCGAGATGCGTCGACGTGCGCGCGAACTCGATCATCGCGGTCAGGCCGAAACCGCGCGTGATCTCCCCTACTTCGCGAATGCAATCCGGCGTCGCGGCGAAATCCTCGGCAGTGACCGGACGGCTCGTGATCGACGGGCAATAGAGCTTGACGAGCCCGAGCTCGGCGAACTGCTCGCAGCGCAGCCGCCACGTCTCGAGCGACGCTTCGCGCTCCGGGCCCGGAATCCAGACGTCCGGCAGCACCGCGGCCGCGGACACCGGCGTCAGCCCGAGATCGTCCAGGACCTTGCGCGCGCCTGAGAGCGTGTCGCTCGCGAGGAACTCGTCGAGCAGCACGTCCGTCACCTCGACGTAGCGAATCCCGGCACGCGCCCAGCCTTCGAGGGAGCCCCGATAGCCGGCCGCGGCGGACGTATTCTGATGAAGCGCGAGCTGCATCTTGCCTTCGCTCAACGACTGGCCATGCAGCGCGCGGGCGACGCCTGCGACGATCGGCAGGGCGAGAAGACTGCGACGAGTAAACATGCGCGCCACTCTATCGCCGAACCCGCGTCCTGACCAGTCACCGCGGGCCGATCCATCGACGGACGCCCGTCAGTTGCCCGGGATCGGCGGACCTCAAACGGTGCTCCGATGACGCACGCGCCAGCAGAGCAGGATGCCGAGAAGCAGCGCTCCAAACCATAACACGCCGATCGAGCGCGTCTCTACCGCTACCGACGCCGGGGCGACCTCGGGATTGGGAGCGCTTCGCGCGCTGCGGTCCACGGACTGCATCAGGTAGCCGCGCAGCTCGGCGGAGTCGATCGACTCTTGCGCGAGCGCTTCCGGCCCGGGGACGGTACGCGCTGCGATCCGCGCATCGTTCTGTCTCGCCCATGTCTCCATCGCGGCGGCGAGCTCTTCGATCGGAGCGCCGATGATCTCCTCGAACGCTTCGACATATGCCTCGACGTCCGGAACCGGTATTCCAGCCGCAAGCGCTTGCTCGACGACGAACCGCAGGAGCCGCGGATTGCCGCAGGTATTGTCCGAGCAGCCGACGCCGTGCTCGAGCACATTCTCGATGTGCGCCTCGAGCAACGTCGCGAGCGTCTCCTCGTCCGGCGTCCAATACGCCTTGCGGACCGTCTCGATCATCCTGGCCGTCATGTCCTGAAACGCGAACGGCGAGTGCTCGTCGAAGAACTCGCGGATGCCGAGCTCGTGCTCGTCCTCGACGTAGACGTCGAAGACCTCCTGCCACATCGCGTCGTCGACCATATCCGTGACCGTCGCGTCCCAGCCCCACATGTATTCGACGAACTCGCGCATCGCGCCGGCGCCCGCATAGCCCTCGGCCTGCATGCCCTCGATCCAGGTCGGGTTCACGTAGCGGCTGCGAAACTCGGCGCCGATGAACTTCTCGAGCGACGTCATCTCGGGGTTCGCCGGATCGCGGGTGTTCGTCACGACGAGATCCGGCGTCGCGCCGTCGAGGTTGCGCACGGCGCTCGCGAGCCCGCCCATGTACATGTAGAAATCGTCGTTGTCGAGCGTGCCGTACAGCATCGTCGAGCTCGAATGCACGACCTTCTCGGTGCCGGACAGCGCGAGACGAAACACGTCCTCCATCGGCTCGCCCCAAAAGCCGTTGCCGAAGCCGTGCCCCATCCGGCGGAGATAGTCGTCGCCGAGCGCGCGGTCGGAATCCCACGTGCCGCTCGACTCGGCGATCTTCGAGACCGCGAGGTTGTACGTGCCGGGCGGCTCGTCGAAGATCCGGACCCCCGCGCGGCGGTCGGCCTGCTCCTCGGAATAGCCGCGCTCGAGCAGCGCCGCGCGGGTCGCGAGGTAGTGGCGGCGCACGAGGTTGTCCGCCTCGTCCAGCATTTTGACCCGCTGCACGGCCTCGTCGATCAGCAACGTGACATTGTTGAACATCCCCTCGGCGGCGCTCGCCACGACGATGTCGACTCGCGGGCGGCCGAGCTGACTGCGCGGCACGACCTCGACGCCGACGACCTTGTCGCGCTCGTCCCAGACCGGCCGCGTGCCGAGCAAGTGAAAGATCTGCGACTCGACGACACCCTCGTGCCGCAGCGTTTCGTCGCCCCAGATCACGAACGACACCTTCTCGGGATAGCGGCCGTGCTCCTCGAGATGCTGCGCGAGCATCTCGTCGGCGAGCTTCACGCCGAGCTCCCATGCGGCGCGCTTCGGCACCTTCTCGGGATCGATGCTGTAGAAGTTCTTTCCGGTCGGGTACGAGTCCGGATTACGAATCGGCTCGCCGCCGGTGCCGACCGGGATGAAACGCCCGTCGAGCGCGCGTGCGAGGTGATCGAGCTCGCGCACGGCGGAGTCGGCGATCCGCGCCTCCATCTCCTCGGCAAGCACCTGCGCGTCCGTCGGCATCAGGCTGCGATCCGTCTCGACGATCGCCGCGACCGTCGACGCGAGCGCATCGCCGACGGGCGCCCGCCCGAACGCATGGAGCCCGTACGGAATGTTCTCGCCGCGCAGCTCCTGAAGGTAGCCGATGATCTCGTGGACGACGTCGTGGTCGAGGCCGTTCGACAAATCGAGCCCGAGATCCCGATCGATCCGCAGCTCGACGACCTGCTCGCGGACCTGCTCGGCGAACGCCTCCGCAAGCACCGGGTTGCGGTGCAGCGCCGCATCGTAGTCGTTGATTCGCTCGGCGAGCTCGGCGAGCTCGGCATAGAGCCCGCCCTTCACGAACGGCGGCACCATGTGGTCGACGAGCGTCGCGAGCCCGCGGCGCCGCGCGACGAGGCCTTCGCCGACGACGTCGACGTTGTAGATATAAACGTTCGGCAGATCGGCGATCAGCGCATCCGATGCGTCCTCCTCGGTCTGACCGACGTCCTTGCCGTCGAGCCATTCGTGCGTGCCGTGCGTGCCGACATGCACGACGGCATCGGCCCCGAAATCGCGGCGCAGCCATTCGTACGTCGCGACGTACTGATGGTGCGGCGCGAGATTCTGCGCGTGATAAAGCTTCTCGTGATCCTCGCCCCATGCGCGCGCCGGCTGCGGCAGCAGCACGACGTTGCCATAGCGCACGAGCGGCACGACGAGGCGCTTCTCCGCCCCGCGCCCGACCGCCATCAGCTCGGTCTCGGCGGGCGGCCCCCAATCCGCGACGATCTTCTCGCGCAGCGCGGGCGCGATGTCGGCGAGCCAGCGCTCGTAGTCGGCGATCGGGACGAGCGCCGCTTCGCCGGCGGATACCATCGCGTCGAGCTCGCCGGGAGCGTAACTGCCGACGTTGCGCGCCTTCGCCGTGATCGCATCGAGCACCGCGTCCGGCGACAGATCCGGCGCAGGGCCGAGATCGTAGCCCTCGTTCGCGAGCCGCTCAAGGATGTTCGCGAGCGACTCGGCGACGTTCAGATAGCTCGCGCCGATGTTCGCCTTGCCGGGCGGATAGTTGTAGTACATGACCGCGATCCGCTTCTGCGCGTTCGGCGTCGAGCGCAGCGCCGCGAAACGCCGCGCGCGCCGGACGCCGGTCTCGATGCGCGACGGAATCGGCTCGCTCGCGACGATCGAGACGCCGGTCTCGAGATCGAAGCGCCGCTCGCGGCTGCCGACGACGATCGGCGACACGAGGCCCGCGAGCTCCGGCACGGCGACCTGAAACGTGCCTTCGAACATCGAAAGGCCGGTCGCGGACTCGCGCCACTCCCGCTCGCTGCGGCCGTAAAGGGTTACGAGATTCATCACCGGCACGTCGAGCTTCGCGAGATGGGTCGCAGTCTCGAAATCCGAGAACCGGAACAGGAACGCCATCGCGACGTCGACGCGCGGTTCACCCTGCTCGTCGAGCAGCAGCTCCTCGAACGCGACCGCGCCCGGATAGCCGAACACCGGAATCGCTTCCGCGCCCTGCCGCTCGATCTCCGCGATCACCGCATCGAGCGCCTCGGTGTCGCCGGAGTAGTAGTTCGCCTTGTAGAACCCTACGGCGATCCGCGGCGCCCCGGGCCGGCGCTTGCCGGCCGACTCGCGCCATCGATCGAACGCGTCCCAGGTCGCGAACACGCGCCCGCCCGCCGCCGCGCCGGGATCCGGGTAGTAGTAGCCGAGCTCGAGGCTCGGCTCGGGCTCCGGCAACTCGAGCCCCTCGATGCCCGCCTTCGTCAGCGCGAGCTTTACGAGGCCGATCTGGTTCGTCAGACCCGAATGTTGCCAGTACGCGTGCGCGCGCTCGTCGAACACCGCGCCCTGCTCGGTGAACGTCTCGACCGACGAGAGGCCGACGCCGACGGCGACGACCGCGCCGTCCGATGCGACGACCCGAATCGGCTCGATGCCGTGCTCTGCCCCGACCTGCTCGAGCATTTGCTCGTTCATCATGTCGAGCACGAGGACGTCCGTGGCAGCGAACGTCTCGGCATCGACGTCCGCGCGCGTCGATTCGGTCACGAATGCGAGCTCGACGCGGTCGCGCAGCTCCGGGTGCTCCGCGAGGACGGCTTTGAACGCCTGCAGCGTGATCGGCATCTGGCCGTCCGAGAAAAGATACGTCAGACGGATCGAATCGTCCGCGGATGCGGCGCCGGCGAACGCGAGCGCGCCCGCGGCGACGATGCACGCGGCCCGTCCGAGCCGTCCGCACCCGCGCTGCAGCGCAGCGAGCGCGCGGCCGACGAGCCGGCGCCCGACGAGACCGCAGGCCACGGCCCGCGCTCGCAGCACGGCTGACACCTGCACCGGCTCAGTCCGGCACATAGATGATCTGTCCGTCGGCGAGCCGGTAGGCCGAGCCGAGCCGCTCGCCGTCGCCGGACAGAGTCTCGCCCGTGACCTCGTACGCCTCGATCTGCTCGCCCCGCTTCACGATGATCTCGGACATGCCGTTCGGCTTCGTCATGACCATCGTGACCTCGGCGTTCGGATCGAGCAGATCGCCCATCCGATAGACAGAGAACAGCGTGACCATCAACGCGACGATGAATACGACGGAGACGTCGAACAGGTTCGCGACGCCCGCGAGCGGATCGTCGTCGGCTTCGCCCTCGGGCGGCGGCAGCTTCAGGAATTTCGCCATCGTCAGCGTCTCCGTTTATTCCTGTGCGGCGTGCTCGAGCTCGGAGGCTACACGCTCCGCGACGAAGCGCAGCTCGCGAATCGTCTCCCCGACCCAGGTTTGACGAACCGTCAGGATCACGAACGCGATCGTGCCGCACATGATGCCGATGATTGTCGTCGTGAACGCGACGATCATCTGCCCCGCCATCGCCTCGAGATTGCCGCTCGCGAGCGCCGCGAGCGCCGTCCCCATCGGAATCAGCGTGCCGACGAGGCCGAGGCTCGGGCCTACCTTGACGAGCACTCGAGATCCGGTCACATGCGCGCGGATCCGCTCCTCGTTCGCGAGCAGGATGTGCTCGAGGCCGCCGTCGCCGAGACGCGCTTCGGCGTGCGCCGCCTTGATCTCCGCGAGCATCTTGCGCAGCGTGCGCGGCAGCTGCGCTTCGCGATCCGCGCCCGCGGCGAGCACGGCGCCCGTCTTGAGCCAACGCTCGACGTTGAAGCCTTGCCGCTCGCGGCGCCTCGCGAGCCAGTCCATCACGGCGGTGCCGGCCATGAACAGCGCCGCCGCGACGCAGACCCAAAGCAGCGCCATCACGGGCAGCCGCAGCACCTGCCCGAGCGCGAACAGTCCGTTCTCCAATGCCGCCAACAAATTCATCGTCGCCTCCATAGCGAATGCAGCACGCCGAGCAGCGCGGCGCCTGCAGCAAGTCCGAACGCCCAGGCCGCCGACCCGACGGCGGGCGGAGCAAGCGGTGCGGCGCGCAGCGCTTCCGCCGATTCCCATCCGGACACGATGGCCGGCGACACGGCGAGCATCACCGCAAGCACGCCCACGAGCACGAACGCTTCCTCCCGCAGCGCGACGGTCGCAAAACGCGGCCGCAGCGCGGCGAGCCCGCTCGATGCGGCCGCGAGCCCGACGACGAGCACGTACGCTGCCGGCGGCGGCAGCCCCTGCGCCGACAGGACCGACACCCACACAGCCGCCGTGATGCCGCCGCACAGGAGCGCGGCCCAGCCGAAACGCGGCTTCGCGAGCGCGATACACGCCCCGGCGGTCGCCAGAGCGCCGGCCCATACCGGGTCCGGAACACGCGACGGCCCGATCACGACGGACGCGCCGATGAGCCCCGCGCAAAACATGATCGCGCTGCGCGCGCGTCCCGGCTCGACGGCGGCGAACGCGACGACCGCGAGCCCGCAGACGATACCGAGAACGTGCAACAGCATGAAGACCGATCGGCTCCCGCGTCAGAAGCGGAGCCGCACGCCGCCGTACAGTGACCTGCCAGGCGTGTGATAGCCGAGCAGCTCGACGTACTCCTCGTCCGCGGCGTTCTCGAGCCGGCCGTGCAGCTCGATGCGATCGTTGACGGCGAACGTTGCGGACACGTCCAGCACGCCGTAGTCGTCGAGCGCGACGTTGCCGACGTCGACCGAGTCGCGCGAAACGCGGTAGTTCGCCGACACCCGCAATCGATCGTCGAGCGCGGCGTAGAGCACGCCGACGTTCGCGAGGTGGCGAGGCCTGCGGAGCCTCTGCTCGTTGGCCGTGTTCTCGGTTTCGTTGTACGTCCAATTGCCGTACAGCTGCCAGCGGTCGTTCAGCGCTCCGCGCGCGGCGAACTCGACGCCTCTCGAGCCGCTCGACCCCGTCGATTGCAGGTAGCCGGAGGAGCTGATCAGGTCGTAGTAGATCTCATCGGTGAGGCGCTGACTGAAGTAAGTGAGCTCGAGATGGAAACCGTCCGCCGTGTCGTACTCGATGCCGACGTCGTACCCACGGCTTCGCTCCTCGCGAAGATCGGTCTCCGACGCCGGCGGCATCGCCCAGCTGCCGCGGTTGTACGAGACCTCGTACAGGCTCGGTGCGCGGAATCCGGTCCCGAAGCTCGCGCGATACTTCAACGTCGAGCCGTCCGCGAGATCTTGCACGTAAGCAGTGCTGAGCCGCACGCTCGTGTGCGTGCCGAAATCCTCGTTGTCGTCGTAGCGCGCGCCGGCCGACAGATAGAAGCGGTCCGCGAACGCGCCCTGATACTCGAAGTAGTAGCCGCGTTGATCGCGCTCGAGCAGCTCTTCAGACGTCATCTGCTCGTCCTGGAAATCGAGACCGTACACGAAGGTCGCGTTGTCGGTCGGGCTGTAGCTGCCGGTGTACTCGAATCGCCCGAGCTCGCCGTGCCCGCCGAACGACGGCAAGCCGTCCGCGAGGTTGTCGCGCGTGACGTCGATGCGGCTGTACGCGAATCGATTCGTCAACGCGCCGACGGCGTGATCCGCCGAGATCCGGTAGGTCGTCTGCTCGATCGTGCCGCTGCAGTCGTCCGTCGGGGCGGCCGCGTAGCAGCCGTCGTACTCGGTAAACGCGTCGATGTCACGGGCGACGAGCTGCAAACGCAGAGCCTCGGTCGGGTTCCAGCCGAGCTTCGCATGCAGGGTCGTATTCTCGGCGCCGTCCCTGTCGCGCAGCACGACGTCGTCGGTGCGCGCATTGAAGCCTTTCGTTTCGAGCTCCGTGACGGAGACGAAGTAATCCGCCTTGTCGCTGCCGCCGGCCAGGCTGCCGTCGAGCTTGGTCGTGTCGTACCGGCCCTGCTCGATCCCGATGCGCGCGTGCGGCTCCCCGGCGCCGCGCCGCGTCATGATGTTGACGACACCGCCCGCATCCGCGCCGTACATGAATCCCTGCGGCCCGCGCAGCACCTCGACCCGCTCGAGGTCCGACGTCGTCAGCAGGCTGTCGAAGACCGGCCCCGCTTGCGTCGCGCTCGGATCGATTGCCTTCACGCCGTCGATCATCAATAAGGTGCGGTAATGATCCTCGCCCCGAATCCGGAGCGCGGTCGTCTTGCCCTGCCCGCCGCTCGTCGTGACGCCGATTCCGGGCTGGGTTCGGAGCACGTCGGCCATCGAGCTATAGCCGCGAAGCTCGATCTCGCCGCCGTCGACGACCGACACGGCGGCTCCGATCTGCCGCCGAGGCGTCTCGACGATGCTCGACGTGACGACCACCTCCTCGATCGGCGCGTCGCGCTGACCGAGAGCCGTCGACGGCAAGGCTGCCGCGGTGCACGCCGTGCAAGCGCCTGCCGCCATCTGGAGCCAGCGAGGAAACGTCGGGGCGCCGGCCACTCCTCTTCTAATCATCACCTTCATCCCGTCCGGGCACGTAGGACCGCCGCACGCAACGCAGCGGCCGGGGTCGCATCGCGGCAACATCGTGAGCGACCGCATCATTCGGGATTAGTTAATAACGGTATCTTTAACCTTATTTAACGGTTTACATTCCGGCACTTATGCCAATTGCACATCGAGCCGGCAACAGCGCAGGGATCGCTCGGCGTACCGTGAGACGCGCGTGCGCACCGCGCGACCGGGGTGATCGGAGGCGCCTTTTCGGTCTGAGAATTCTATTTAAAACAGAATATTAGGCAGATAACCGAAAGAAGAAGCGCGATATCGGTCTTAAGGTGCGAGCACTGTACTATTTCCAAGCTATCGAAGCTGACTGTCCTTGTTGCCGCGTCTGTTGTATCCCGCACTCCGACTCGCCGCGTCCGCGTTGTCGATCGCGGACTGACAGGTCACGCAGCGGCGCACGCCGGGCAGCGCGTCCCGGCGCGCCTGCGGTATCTCGTCGCCGCATTCCTCGCAATACCGGAGGCTTTCGCCGACCGGAAGCCTGCTGCGCGCCGAATTGACGGCGTCCTCGACGTTCGCGTCGATTTGCTCCTGTACCGCTCCATCGCGGGCCCAACCTACTGCCATGACTCGAACCTCATCGGCCTCCGAATTGAAGATCACTGTCCACGCTCAACGCACGATCGCAAGACGTACCTCCGAGCGCGTCGCGGCATCGTGCATACCGCTTGGGCCCGGCGCGAGCTCGTTCCAAGCCACCGCGAAGCCGTCCTGCCACGGCCGAATCGCCGGAATCAACGAGCTCTCCGGCGTCGTCGTGACCCGCTGCGCGGGGCGCACCGGCTCGCCCCCGACGTCGAATGCCTGGAAGTACACGTCGTGAGCTCCGTCGGTCGCGTCGCACCACGTAAGCCCGATCCGATCGGCGTTCCACGCGACATATGCACCGATCGACGGCCCCGGCGTGTTCGTGATACGCCGGCCCGAGGTCTCGAGCGAGATAAGTGCATCGAGCGTGCCGCTGAACAGATAGACCTCCTGCTGGCCGTCCCGTTCGTCGAACCACGTCAGGGCGGCGCGTCCGCCGTCGATCGCGAGATCCGGATACTTCGAGCGATGACCGTCGTCGTCCGTCGCTCTGCGGATCTCGACGCGCGTGCCGTCGAGCCGCGCGACGTAGAGCTCCTCGGCGAGCGTATCGATCTGCGCGTCGAAGACGACATACGCAACGCCCGCTTCGTCGATCTCGGCATTCAAGTTCCACGTCGTCGAGCCGGCCGGCCCGATCTCGACCGGCGCCTCGAGCTCGTCGCCGCGGACGCTCCACCAGCCGCCCCACACCGCTTCGCCGCCGGCTCCGTCCGCTTCGATCCACGCAACGAAGACGCGCTCCGCGCCGTCGGTCCGGACGACCGGGTTGCGGGTCGCACCGCCGGTCGCCGACAGCACGGTTTGCCCGACGAGGCCTTCCGCAACGCTCCAGAAAGCGAGCCGTGCGGTCAGCACGCCTTCCGCATCCTTGTCGTACCACACGACCGCAAGCCGATCGCCCGCCGCGTCGATATCCGCCTCGTAGCTCTGCTCGGGATCGTCCGTGAGCCGATGCTCCGGGCCGATGCCGCGGCCCTCGGCATCGACGCGCCGCAGGTAGATTTCCGCGTTACCGTCCCGGGTGTCGTACCACGCGACGATAAGACCGTCGGACCACGGCGATAGACTGACCTCGTACGCGCCATAGCCGCTTTCGCTGATCTGCAGGTGATCGGCGGACACGCCGCACGCCGCGCATACGACGAGCGCGCCGAGCGCGACGCTGCGCTTCACGCATAAGGGCGCCGATAACGAAGCCATCCCCTTTCCTATCGCGAACCACGCGCGGCACGAGCACGGAAGGATTCTTCCGGCTGTGTCGCGGCGGGTCAAATGCGCGTAGCGCGTCTTGCGGCGACGACTACGGCCTTCCACGCCGTCAAGCATTTCAAGTGGGAGCCGCGCGGCAAGCGGCGGCTGCATCGCACGCCGAGCGTCAGCGAGATCCGCGCGTGCATGCCGTGGCTCGAGGCGGAGATCGGGCTCGTGAAGCCGCATGCGCTCGTATGCCTCGGCGCGACCGCGGCGAAGGCGCTGCTCGGCCGCGACTTCCGTGTGTCGCGCGACCGCGGGCGCTTCGTCGAATCGCCGCTCGCCCCGCGCGTCAGCGCGACGGTTCATCCGTCGTCGCTCCTCCGAATGCGCGAGCGGAACGCGCGCGATGCGGCAATGGAACAGCTCGTTGCGGACCTCGCCGCGATCAGGTCCGAGCTCGACTGAGTCTTTTCGCCGGAACGCGGCGACGCCCACCCGGCCGTCCCCGATCGTCGCCGAGCAGCCGCGGCCCCGAGCCGCGCTCGGCGAGGATGTCGCCCGGATTGCGCAGCGGGCACTGCCGCAGCGACAGACAGCCGCAGCCGATGCACCCACCGAGATCGTCGCGCAGCTTCGTGAGCTCTCGGATGCGGTCGTCGAGCTCCGCTTGCCACCGGCGCGAGAGCCGCTGCCAATCCTTCACGGTCGGCGTGCGGTTGTCCGGCAGCTCGTCGAACGCGGCCTTGATCTCGCCGAGCGGCACGCCTGCACGCTGCGCGACCTTGATGACCGCGATGCGGCGCAGCACGTCTCGCGCGAAGCGGCGTTGGTTGCCGGCGTTGCGCCAGCTCTTGATCAGCCCCTTCGTTTCGTAGAAATGGATCGTCGAGACCGCAACACCGCTGCGCGCCGCGACCTCGCCGACCGTCAGTACGCGCTTGACGTTCGGCGTCTTCTCCGTCGGCATCGTCGTCAACCTCGATCGAGGTTCTTGCTATCCCGTCGCGGCCCCTCAGCCCCCCGCGTGCGCTGCTTCCGCAGCACTCGCGGCGGACGACGCCGACGGAGCGAGCCACGTCATCGGCTCGGGCATCGCTTTGCCGAGAATCATGTCCGCGGCCTTCTCCGCGATCGCGACGACGCTCGCGTTCGTGTTCCCGCCGACGACTCGCGGATAGATCGATGCGTCGGCGACGCGCAGTCCCTCGAGCCCGTGAACCTTCAGCTCGTGATCCACGACCGTGCTCTGTCCGGCCGGCCCCATCCGGCAACTCGACCCGGGGTGATGCACGGTCACGAGCGTCTCGCGGACGTATTCGGCGAGCGCGGCGTCGTCCGTGACGGCGGCCCCCGGCGCACGCTCGTGCGCGCGATAAGGCTCGAAGGCCGGATGCGCAATGATCCGCCTCGCGAGCTTCAGGCCGTCGATCAGCGCGTCGAGATCCGCGTCGTCGCTGAGCAACGCGAGATCGATCAGCGGCGGCGCGAGCGGATCGGGCCCGGACAACGTGATGCGCCCGCGGCTCTTCGGATACAGGCAAACGACCGCGATCACGAAGCCGTGCCCGAGCGGAATCGGGAACGGCCGTATGTTCCGCCTCGCAGGCTGGAAGACCACCTGCATGTCCGGACGATCGAGTCCGGGCCGCGTCTTGATGTAGGCATTGGTCTCGAAAAGATTACTCGCGAGCGGCCCCCGCCGCTGCAGCGCATACTGCGCGAGATTCAGCACGTCGCGCGGCAACGCCTTCCACGACAACCCGTAAGACGTCGAGTCCTGCATGTCCATTACGACGAACGCGGACGGTTGATCGTGCAGGTTTCGGCCGACGGCCGGCAGGTGATGCAGCGGCTCGATGCCCCAGGACCGCAAGTCCTGCTCGTCGCCGATGCCCGAATGCAGCAGCACGTGCGGCGAATGGTACGCGCCGGCCGACAGCACGACTTCTTTGCGAGCGCGGATCCTCCGCACCTGCTCGCCGCGCCGGATCTCGACGCCGACCGCGCGCTTGCCATCGAGCAGGATGCGGCGCGTATACGTCTCGGTCAGCACCTCGAGGTTCGGCCGCTGCATCGCGGGACGAAGATAAGCGCTCGCGGTCGAGACGCGGCGCCCGTTCCAGATCGTGCCTTGACGGTAGCCGTAGCCGTTCGGCTCGGCCGCGTTGAAATCCTTGCACTCCTCGTAGCCGAGCGCCGCGATGCCGGCATTGAAGGCCTCGCAGAGGCGGTTGCGGCTCGTCGGGAAGCTGACGCCCATCGGCCCGCCAGTCGCGTGGTACGGCGAGCCCGCGTACTCGGGGTTGTGCTCGGAGCGTAGAAAGTACGGCAACAGATCAGCATACGACCAGCCCGGGTTGCCTTCCGCCGCCCAGTCGTCGAAGTCCTGCGCGGGCCCGCGGTAGTAAGCCATGCCGTTGATCGAGCCGGAGCCGCCGATCACCTTGCCCCTCGGCAGCGGGATCTTGCGGTTATTGACCTGCGGCTGCGGCACGGTCGTCAAGCCCCAGCCGAACTTCGGGCTCATGATCGCCGCGCCGACCGCCGCGGGAATCCGGATGAACGGATGCTGCTCGGAGCCCCCTGCCTCGATCAGGCAAACCCGATGCTCGGGATCCTCGGACAGCCGCGCAGCCAACACGCACCCGGCCGTTCCGGCGCCGATGATGACGTAATCGAATTCCTGGTCGAAACGCACGTTCGCGCTCAATGCCCTGCCCCCGAAAGCTTAACGGCGCGTCACAGCGCGGCGGACGCCGCGATGTCCGACAGCCGTTGGAACCGCTCGATGTTCGGCGCGGGCTGCATTACGCCCGCCGTCAGACAGACGAACGTCATGTCGAGCTCCGGATCCACCCAGAACAGCGTGCTGCCGGAACCGTAGTTCCCGAACGTGCCGGGCGACGTCAGCGTGCCGAAAAGATTCGGGCACACGCGCTCGCCGGCGAGGCCGAAGCCGAGCCCGAGATACGCGGGATACGGCTCCCAGCCGTGATTGATCGCGATGGCCTTGTACAGCTCGTTGGGCTTGTCGCCGGTGAAGTTGCGCGTCGCGAGCTTCAAGGTCGCGGGCGACAAGATGCGGTGGCCGTCGAGCGTCCCGCCGCGGCGCAGCATCTCGGCGAACCGGAACAGATCGGGAACCGTCGAGATCGCGCCGACCCACGGCATCTCCGCGTGCTCCTCTTTGAACGCGCCTTGCGGCCCGAGATTGCTGCGGCCCAAGTGCTCTTGCGGCGGCTTGCCGCGAAAGTCCGGGAAGATGTGCCGCGCGGCGAGATCTCTGCGCACGCCGATCGACGTGTCCTTCATGCCGAGCGGCGTCAGCACCTCGTCCTCGAGGAGCTGCCGATAGCTGCGTCCCCGCGGATCGCAGCGTCGCACGGCCTCGCCCATCAGCGCGTGATGCACGAGCGGCGAATAGTGCACGCGCTCGCCGGGCGGTGCGATCGAGTGGATGTTCTCGCAGATCGCTTCGATGATGTCGTCGAGCCGATCGATGTACATCCCGGGCTTCGGGATCCACACGGGCGGCAGTCCCGACGTGTGGGTCAGCAAGTGAAAGAACGTGACTTTCTCGCGCGGCCCGCCCTTGAACTCCGGGATGATCTCGCTGACCCGCGTCGTCAGCGTGAACTGCCCGAGCTCGACTGCCCGGAGCACGAGCACGTTCGTGAACGCCTTCGTCAGCGAGAACAGCGAGAAAACCGAGCTCGTCGCGAGCGGGATCGTATGCGCCTCGTCGCCGTAACCGATCGCCTCGCACAAGCCGAGCTCGCCGTGCCGGGCGACGGAAATCACCGCGCCGAAGTAGCGGTTCGCGGCGATATCCGCTTCGATCGTCGCAGTGAGGTGGGCTAGTCGGTTCGGATCGAGACCCGCTGCACTGTCGGACACGGCAACCACTTCCTCGACGGCGGACTTACTTGGCTCTTCCGGTATAGCCCTGCGCGAGCGTCGGGATCGCGACCACCTGGTTCCTCGCGCTCGGCGTTCCCCACGCCCCGTAGAATACGATCGCGAACAGCGTCCTCTTGTCGACGCCGCCGAACGCGACGCCGTGCGTCCCCTGCGGCGCCGGAATCGTGCCGAGAAACTCGCCGGCCGGCGAGAAGACGTCGACCGACGCGCCGGTGCTCACGTACAAGCGCCCCTCCTGATCGACGGCCGACCCGTCACCGCTCTGACCGCCCTGCAGCCGCCCATGCTCGCGCTGGTTCTTTAGCGAGCCGTCCGCATCGACGTCGAATGCGAGCACGACGGGCCCGTTCGTCACGTACAGCGTCGTCTCGTCGGGGCTCAGCACGACGCCGTTCGCCGCCTCGATGCCTTCGCCTTGCTGCGACATCTCGCCTTGCGGGTCGGCGTAGAACAGGCCGACGCCGGTGATCGTCAGATAGACGCCGCCGCGCGAATCCGCGGCGAGGTCGTTCAGCACGCCGCCGACACACGCGAGCGGCTCGCCGCCGAAGGAATCCGCAAAGACCTTGCGCTCGGGCTCGAGCTGCACGATCCCAGGAGGGAGGCCCCGCGACGCGAGAAACAGCGCGCCGGTCTTGCTCCGCGACAGCGCGCCGCCGGTGTTCACGTCCTCGTAGATGATCGTCGCGAGCCCGGTCTCCGGGTCGAGGCGCATCACGTTGCTCGCGTCGTTGTTCGCGAACAGCATCGTGCCGTCCTCGTCGGCGATGATTCCGTCGGCGTTGTTGCCTTCCCATGCCCAGACGACGCGCCAGCGCTGCCCCGCCTCGATCACGCCCGGGATCGCCGCAGTCACCTCCGGCAGCGCGGGCGCAGGCGGCTCGGCATTCGCATTGGCGGCGCCACCGCCGCCGATCGAGAAGGCCCGAGGCTGTACGCTGCATTGCTCGAGCACCGCCGGCAGCCCCGGATCCTGCCACGCCTGCAGGCTGTTGCCGCGATCGAATTCGGATGAAGGACTCTGAGCGGACACGGCAGCGGCCGCGCATCCGAGCAGCGCGCCGAGAGCGATTCTTGTTGTCATGATTCGTCCCCCTTCCATTGGACTCAAGCGAGCTCGGGCGTAACGGTACCACGATCTCGCGGCGCGACGGGACGCTCGCGGCGCGCACGACGCCGCCTGTGCCGTATCATGAACGCGCTCGACACAGCCCGATACCGCCGATGATCCGAACCGTAATCGCAACCCGCTATGTGACGCCGCTCCGCGAAGGCGGCTCGCTGCCGGCGATCATCGAGGCCGACGACGACGGCATGTACGTGCTGAAGTTTCGCGGCGCGGGACAAGGGCCGAAGGCGCTGATCGCCGAGCTCGTCGCCGGAGAGATCGGCCGCGCGCTCGAGCTGAACGTGCCGGAGATCGTGCTCGTCGAGCTCGACGGCGATCTTGCGCGCACGGAGCCCGATCCCGAAATCCAGGATCTGATCAAGGGCAGCGCCGGCCTGAACGTCGCGCTCGACTACCTGCCCGGCGCTATCGCTTTCGACCCGGTCACGGACCGTCCGGACGACGCGCTCGCTTCGGCGATCGTGTGGTTCGATGCTTACGTGACGAACGTCGATCGCACCGCGCGCAACACGAACATGCTGACGTGGCACGAGCGGCTGTGGCTGATCGATCACGGCGCGGCGCTCTACTTCCACCACGACCCGAGCGCCGATCCGATCGCCCGCGCCCGCGCGCCGTTCGAGCGGATCAAGGACCACGTGCTGCTGCCGTTCGCGAGCGCGCTGCCCGAAGCGGACGCGCGCCTTGCGGCGCGCCTCGACGACGCGCTGATCGAGCGGATCGTCGCCGCGATCCCGGAGGCATGGCTCGAAGGCGGCGAGATCGCGCCCGACGCGATGCGCAGGATCTACGTCGAGTATCTTTCCGTTCGGCTGCGTTCGCGCGACGTCTTTGTCGAAGAGGCCATCCGTGCACGCGCACACCTATGATTACGCGGTAGTCCGCGTCGTTCCGAAGGTCGAGCGGGCGGAGTTCGTCAACGTCGGCGTGATCCTGTCATGCCCGAGCCGCGACTTTCTCGATGCGCGCATCGAGCTCGACGAGTGCCGCGTGCTCGCGCTCGATCCGACCGTCGATCTGCCGACCGTCCGACGCCATCTCGAAGCGATTCCGATCGTATGCCGAGGGGGCGCGCAGGCCGGCCCGATAGGCAGGCTGACGTCGCGCGAGCGCTTCCATTGGCTGGTCGCGCCGCGCAGCACGATCATCCAGACGTCGCCGGTGCATACGGGCCGCTGCAGCGATCCGGCCGCGACGCTCGAGCGCCTGCTCGATACGATGGTGCGCGCGCCGAAGGCGCGGTGTTAGCGGCCGCGGAGTTTACGGGCGCTCGAGCCACCAGTCGGGCGCCGCACCCGGGAACGGGTTCGGCCTGAAGTACGCGACGATTCGCTCGCCGGCCGCATCCGCCATCCACGGTGCGATGCCGTGCAAGGTCAGCCGATGCGTCAGGTACGCCTCTCCCGGCCGCGCGTGCACGCGCACGCGGCGGCACGTCTCGAAGCACTCGCGCCGCGCGGCGACATAGGCTTCCGTCAGGTCCTGTCCGAACCACTCCTCGGGCGGCACGTCGGCGAGACGCTCGCGCAGCGCGCGCCGAATGATGTGGTGCGAGCCCTCCCAGATCACGAACGGCGCCGCGCTGGCCGGCGCATCGGTCAACGGCAGCCCGAGAATGAAGCCGTGCAGGTCGCCGAGTCGGCGCCGCCGTCCGTCGTAGCGCGCGAGGCCGTCGACATGGGCCGCGTCCCGCTCGAGGCGGAACCGAAACGCAGTCGCCGACTCGGCCGGCGACGGCTGCGGATAGCCCGGGAAGCAGGCCGAGACCTGCGCCCTGTCCCACGCGACGTCGAGCTCGAGAACCTCACGGATGAACCTCACCGGCTCCCCGGCGAGCGGCGGCACCCCCGCCGCGGCGACGGCGCCCGCGGCGTCGTTCGGCAATGCATTCGCGCCGACGAACCATGTGCCGCCGCAGCGCAGCCAGCGCGCGCGCAGCTCGGGGTCCGCGATGCACGCGTCCGCGACCGGGCGCGCGCGGCGGGCCCAGTCCGCGATATCCGGGTCGTGCGGAAACCGGGTCCAGCCGTCGGCGAAGAAGGCTTCGGCATTCATGCCATGGACTATGGCGAGCCGATCCCGGTCCTTCAAGCCGCGGCGCCGTCGAGGCGTGATGTTTCCGGATCTCGAAACATTCCCCCCGGAAGCGGCCCACGAAAAAAAAGCGTGCCAGGCACGAATTATTCGATAATTCGTGCCTGGCACGCTTTTTCCTGGGCCGGGCGGCCGCTCGACGCCGCACCCCATTTCCGCCATGATGCCGTGTCCGAACCGCGGCCCAGGGGGATGCCGCGCCCGCTCGGGTCACACTTGTTTACGAAGCCGCTACAGACTCGCGCAGAGTGGTGCTTGCACGTCTGCGATAATGTACGCGTCGCGACGCGCTGCGCGGCCTTGCTGCTGCTCGCGGCCGGCGCGTCTGCGGGCGGCCATGCGCGCGCGCAGGACGACGGTGCAGTCCTGTCGGTCAAACCCGTGCTCTGCGTGACCGACCGGCGCGAAGAAGGCTGCCCGCTCTCGATCACCGTGTCGTGGCGAAGCGAGAGCGAGGGCGACTACTGCCTGCACAGCGATCTCGCCGACGAGCCGATACGGTGCTGGGAAGACGCCGCGACGGGCACGATCGTGGAGGAGCGCGTGGTTCGTGAGACGTTTCGTTACTGGCTGACGAACGGCGCGAACATCAAGCTCGCCGAGGCGACCTTGGAGCTGTTGACGACCGAATCCGACGATCGCCGCCGCAACCGGCGGCGCCGCCACGTATGGGACATTCTATGACCGCGAATTCGACCGACGTGCTTTTGGTCGAGGACGATCAGCGGCTCGCCGAGCTGACGAGCCGTTACCTTAGACAGAACGGCCTGACCGTCGAAGTGGAATCGAACGGCGCCGCGGCCGTCACGCGCTTTCATGAGGTGCGGCCGCGTCTCGTGCTGCTCGACCTGATGCTGCCCGGGAAGGACGGCCTCACGATCTGCCGCGAGCTGCGTCAATCCTTCACCGGCCCGATCCTGATGCTGACGGCCAAGGACGCGGACATCGATCAGGTAATCGGCCTCGAGGCCGGCGCCGACGATTACGTCGCGAAGCCGGCCGAGCCTATGGTGCTGCTCGCGCGAATCCGCGCGCTGCTGCGCCGTGCGGAAAACGCGTCGAGCGCGGCCGAGCCCGCCGCGGGCGAGATCGTCCTCGGCGGTCTGCGGGTCAGCGAAGCGTCGCACCGCGTTTGGCTCGACGGCGAGGAGATTTCGCTGACGACGCAGGAATTCGAGCTGCTGCTCGTGCTCGCACGCTCCGCCGGCACCATTCTGAGCCGCGAAGAGCTCTTCAAGCGCGTGCGAGGCATCGAGTACGACGGCCTCGACCGCTCGATCGACGGGCGGATCTCGAAGCTTCGCAAGAAGCTCGGCGACGACGCGCTCGCGCCGAAGCGAATCCGTACGATCTGGGGTAAGGGATACCTGCTGGTGCCGGACGCCTGGTAACCGGCAATGGGGCCATTCGCGCCGCGCCGGCACGGCCGGCTGCTGTTTCGGACTTACGCGATCATCGTCGGCGGCCTAATCGCGACGGCCGCCCTCTTCGACTACGGCTTCGGCCGCCTCCAGGAAGCGTTCGTTCCGCCGTCGAATGCGTGGGTCGACGGCAATCTGGCGTTGATCGAGCGGCGACTCGCCGAGACAGCGCCCGACGAGCGCGAGGCCGAAGCCGAGGCGCTCGAGCGCGAGCTCGGCTTCCCGGTGCGGCTCATGCCGAGGGACGCCGTCGTACGCGTCGGCGAGGCCGCGGCGGAGCGCACGTCCGAGATTTTCGACGAGCACGGCCGCTCGGCGTATCTGCGCATGTCCGAACGGCTCGGCGCGGCGATCCGCATCGGGCCGCTCGAAACGCAGGAGACGCCGGGCAACCTGTTGCTGAACACGATTCCTCACCTCTTCTACCTGACGATCTTCGTCCTCGTCGCCGTGTGGCTTTGGCCGCTGATCCGCGACGTCGACCTTCTGAACCGCGCCGCGCGCGCATTCGCAGCCGACTACCGCCAGCCGATGACGACGCGCGACAAGGCGACGACGCTCGAGGAGCTTGCCGGCAGCTTCGACGAGATGTCCGCGCGCATCCATGGGCTCATTCAGGGGCAGAAGGACCTGACGAGCGCGCTGTCGCACGAGATTCGCACGCCGCTCGCGCGGATCAAGTTCGCGATGGCGGTGATCGCGTCGAAGGCGCCTATCGCGGACGAGCTCGAGTCGATCAACGAGGACGTGCAGGAGATCGACCGGCTGATCGCCGCGATGCTCGAGTTCGCGCGCCTCGATCATCCGGACACCGAGGTGCGTTGGGAGCCGGCCCCGATCGCCGAGCTGATCGAGCAGACTGCGGGGAAATGCCTGCTCCGCGAGGGCCAGCGGATCGATTACGACAGCCCGTCCGATCTCGTGATGATGGATCCGCGGCTGATGGATCTCGCGTTGTCGAATCTCGTCGTGAATGCGTGCCGGTATGCGGTCAAGCAGATCCGGATCGTGTTCGAAAGCGACGAGAAGGGCTATACGCTCGCGGTCGAGGACGACGGCCCCGGCATTCCGGAAGCGCAGCGCGAAGCGGTGTTCAAGGCGTTCGCGCGCCTCGACGACAGCCGCAACCGGGATACCGGCGGTTACGGGCTCGGCCTCGCAATCGTCGCGCGCATCGCCGCGCTGCACGGCGGCACGGCCCGCGCCGAGCCGTCGGCGCTCGGCGGCGCGCGCATCGTCGTCGCGTGGCCGCGCCGTAAGGCTAGCGAGGATATGGATTCCGATCGGCCCCGCTGATCGAGGTCAGGGGGCTCGCTCGGGCTGTCGTGCCCGTCGGCAGACGCGGCAGACCCTAGTCAGAACTGGAAGCTGAGGCCGGCGAAACCGCTCCGGACGGAGTTTTCGGCGACGAGCGGGCTGTTCGCAGCCTCGTTGCTCAGGCGCTCGTAGCCGGCAGCGATCGTGAAGGTCCAGTGACGGTCGATTCGGTAGCTCGTGACGAAGCGGGCATGCGTGTTGAAGCCGGAGCCGGCGCGATATTCGGGAAGGAAGACGCCCGCCTCTTCTGGGAGCACGCCCCAGTAGTAGTCGTTGAGGTCGGCGCTTTTCCACGCAAACCCGAACGACGGCTCGAAGTACCAGCGGCCCCTCCGGATCGGGCGGCCGTAGTTCGCGTAGAGCTCGTAGCCGTGATGCCGGTCGCTGGCGTCGCGGTGGCCGGCCAGCTGGAGGTATCCCCAGTCCCCGTCCGTCAAGAGCTCCATGCCGAGCTCGAACGCATAGTCGCGATCCGGCACCTCGATCTGCTCGACCATGGCCGTGCCGAAGCTGAATATCGACACATGCTCCGTGTCGGTCTTGCTGAAGAAGACCCGATCGCTGTTGATCCGGCCGATGACGTTGACCGTGAACCGGTCATCGTCGAAAAGCGTATAGCCGACGTCGCCGTTATCGAAAAACCACCGCTTCCCGAACCACGCAATGTCGATATCGATCAGGATATCGAGATCCTCGGACTGTATGAGCGGGTTCGTGCGCTCGCCGTAGCCGAACGCAATACCGATCGACCACGGCGATTCCCGATCCGCCGGCTCGTCGCTCCGGACCGCCGGGGGCACGGCCGCGAGCGCACAGGCCGCTGCGGTCAGGACTCCATGTCGGTAGCTCATTCTGCGAGGGCACCTCTCGTGCTCCGTCTTGACGCTGAGCATTCCCGAATCCCGGCTCTGAATCTGTAGCGAAATTGTCGCTGGAAGCGGCCCGGCCGTCACGCCCCGGAAACCGCCCCAAGCTGCCCGTTTTCGCCCCGCTCCCGGCGCCTCTCGGGCCGTCCGCCGCGCCCCGATCACAAATCCGACCAACAATTTACACAGATTCCGCGGCCCGCGAGTTGTAGGTTTCGCGCATCCGCCGAAATAGCGGACAGGGAGTATCGACGATGAAGAACGCAAACTTCTGGGTCATCTTCTCGATGATCGCAGTGTCGCTGGCTCTCGGTTTCCTCGCACCGGTCGACGGGCAGCCCGAACAGCGCACCAGGTCTCACGCAGGGAACGGCTCGGACCTAGCGTCGGGCGACGCGTGCGCCCCGTTCGTCGGGCCCGAAGTCCGGTACGCGGGGTTCGATCTAAGCGTTCCGGCCGGCGACCGCCGGTTCAGTATCGAGTTCTGAGCCATGAACAAAGCCAATCTCGCCGCCATCGCGCGCAAGCCCCGAGCACGCATTCCAGCCGTCTCGATGGTCGTCGCCGCGGCCGTTTTGGCCGCCTGTGACGGAGGCAGCGTCAGGTTCGGACCTAGCCCGACGGACGACTGGTCCTGGACGAAGCTTGGCGGGCCGAATGCACCGACCCCGGAGCTCGTATCGAATCACGAGACCCTGGTCGTCGCCGATGGCCACCTGCTGCTCGGCACCGCGGACGGCATCTGGCGGCGCCCGTTATCGAGCACCGGATCGGGCACGGTAGAGTGGGAAAGAAGCGGGCTCGACGGGCGCTCGATCCACGCGCTGACCGCGACGGCGAACGGCGCGCGGCTCATCGCCGCGGGCTTCGATCCCGACGATATGTCCGCCCCGACCGTCTGGTACTCGACGACCGGCGGGCTCGATTGGATCCCGGCGACGATCTGGCCTCAGGGTGCGCCGGGGAGCGCGCTCGATGGCGAGTCGTTCCCGATCGCGTCGCTCGAGCCCGATCCTCACGACCCTGACGTCGTCTACGCAGGGCTCGACGCCGACACGGTCGCGGTGACCGTGGATGGCGGCGCAACGTGGATCCTGACCGACGGCGCCGAGGAGCCGAACTTCGGCTACCCGTGCGTGCCGCATCGGCCGCGCGGCGCGCTCGTTCTGCTCCAGGGCTGCGAGCTGCCGCTCGATACCGCATGGGTCGGCGCGCGGGACGTGATCGCGACGGACCGGTTCCGCTTGCCGAACTTCCGCTTCCTGTACGGGTATCCGAACGACGAGGACCTCGAGAACCGGCGGATCAATGCGATCGTCGAGCCGTCCGGCCGGGCCGACCGGATCCTCGTCGGCGTCGAGGGCGGGCTCGTCGAGCTGACGTCGGAGAGCGGCGCGTGGACCGACGACTCCGACATCGCCGCGCGTTGGATCTTCCGCAGCGACGGCGAGAGCACCGACGTGCCGTATGCCTACATCCGCGCGATCGCGCCGCTCAGCGGCGACGGCCGCCGCGTGCTCTTCGGCGGCACCGTGAACGGCGTGAACGAGGTGCTGTCGCTCTTCGAGAGCAACGGCGGAAACGTCGCGTGGCGGCTGGAATCGCCTTTCGACTTCGAGGACCCGCGAGTCGAGCAGGCCGTGCGTCTTCAGGGAGGCGACGTGCTGCTCGTGATCAGCGAAGTCACAAACGACGATCGCCGAACGTCAAAGGTGTATCGACTTCGGCGGCCATGACGAGAACGAGCTCGGCTCCCGGCTGAACGACGCGTTTTGATCACGCGGGAGGCGCCGCTCGAAGACGGCCGCGATGCGAAGGCCATAGGAGGCACGAGAGATGATTGAAGTGGAAGACATCATCGCATGGAGCGCAACCGAGCGGGCGACGAATCGCGCGTGGACCTCGAGCGAGATCGACGTCGTCGCTAACGATCTCCGGCGTGCCGTTCGTTTCTATTCGCGCGTGTTCGGTCTTTTGCCCGCTCCAGGAGGATGGGGCGACAGCCTCGTCGTCGTCCCCGTGACCGCGAGCACGAGGCTCGTGATTCACGACGCACAGGCGGTCGTCCGGCGGAGGTCTCGGTGCGTGCGGCGCTGGGCATTCGTCGTCAACGATCTCGACCTCGTTCGCGGGCTCGTGTGGGAGCTCGGCGTGACGGTTGCACGCGACAGCGGCGCTCCGGACCACATCTATCGGTGGTCGAACAGCCGCTCGCTGTACATCCGGGCGCACGACAACCACGAGATCGAGCTGGTCGAGCTCGGCCGCCAGGAGCTCGCCGCTCCGCCTCACCTCGCGGCAAGGGCATCCTGAACTTGACACCTCCGGCGGCGGCTGACACGGTACCGTAAGTGCGTGTCGGCACGGCAACGTGTGCAGGCGCTCCGCGCCTGCGCCGGTGCCGGCGAGGAGAGCCAGAATGAAACGCTTGCTTTACGTGTTGCTTGCGATCGCAGCCGCCTCTGGACCGCTCGCTGCTCAGGAGAGCACTAAGGATACGGCCGTCGCAACGTTCGCCGGCGGATGCTTCTGGTGCGTGGAGGAAGCGTTCGACAAGGTCGACGGCGTCATTTCGACGACTTCCGGCTACATCGGCGGACACGTCGCGAATCCGAAGTACGAGCAGGTGTCGCGCGGCGATACCGGGCACGCCGAGGCCGTCCAGGTCGAGTACGATCCGAACGTCGTGAGCTACGAGACGCTGCTCGGCGTGTTTTGGCGCAACATCGATCCGGTCGATGCCGGCGGGCAGTTCTGCGATCGCGGCGAGCAGTACCGCAGCGCGATCTTCTATCACGACGAGCAGCAGCGCGAGCTCGCAGAGCGCTCGAAGCGGGAGCTCGAGGAGAGCGGCCAGCTGCCAGGCCCGATCGTCACGGAGATCGTCGCGGCCACGGAGTTCTACCCGGCCGAGGATTACCACCAGGATTACTACAAGCGCAATGCGGTGCGGTACAACTTCTACAAGTTCACGTGCGGACGTCCCGCGCGTCTCGAAGAGCTCTGGGGCGCGAAGTAGAAGCTTGCAGGCCGAGAATTTGCGAGGCTTCGGCGGCGGCGCTCTTCAGTCCGGCCCGCAGCCGATACCCCGATGATCAGCCCCACCCGTCTGCGCGTCCTCAAGGCGCTTCAGCTCGCCGTCGCAGTCGGCATGCTCGTGCTCTTTTCGCTGATCTACCCGGGCGTGATCGCGCTCTTCGCTGGCGCCGTCGCGCTCTGCTACATCTTGGCGGCGATCTTCGCGATGTTCGACAAGCGCGTCGGAATCTGGCTTGCGTTCGGCTTCACCCTGCTGGCGTTCGCGTTCACGCTCTGGGGCGTATACCGCTATATCGATAACGGCTTTCAGTTTCTGTCCGGCAACTTTCCGGGCCGCGCCGGCCTGTACTGGCCGGCATATCTCTTCCTGCTGACCGCGATCGGCGCGCTGATCGTGATCGTGCTGCACATGCTTTCGGCCGACTGGATGTTCCGGCCCGAGAGGTTTCGCAACCGCAGCCGCTAGGCTCACCGCTCCGTTTCTGATCGGCGGCGGCGAGACTCCGGCGAAAGTCGACGGCCTTCGACTACTCTCCGCCGGAAGCTGAATCCTCCCCGCCTTCCGGCCCGTAGAAGAGTACCCACGTTGCGAAATCGTCGCTGAAATCCTCGAAGCGATGCACCGTCCCCGCCGGGACGAAAAGCACTTCACCCGGCTCGAAAGGCTGGCGGACCGTGCCGTTCACGAACTGCCCCGTGCCCGAGATGACGACGTATACCTCGTCTCGCGTGTGCGGGAGCTGACGATCCACCCCGGTCGGCTTATAGATCTCGACGGTCAGCGTGCCGTGCGCGAAGAGCTCAACGAACTCCCTGCCGCTCGCGACCAGCTGCTCGAGGGCACTTCTTGGCGTGAGTCGCTTCACATCGAGCTCGTCGGGCCGCTCGGCTAGTTGCTCAATTCCTTCGCGAGGAACCGGGTCGATTCGGAATCGTTGAAAACGACGTCCTCGAAGCCGAAACTGCGGTAGAGGCCGCGCGCCCGCGCGTTGTTCTCTTGTACCTCGAGCGTCAGCTTGCAGCACCCCGCTCGCCGAGCGCGTTCTTCCGCCGCCGTCAGCAATTCCCTGCCGACGCCCCGCCCCCGGTACTCCGGAAGCACGGCCAGGTCGTGGATGTTCAGCAGCGGCTTCGCTCGAAACGTCGACAGGCCGAAGAAGCAAACCGCAACGCCGACGGGATGATCATCGGCGAACGCGAGGAGCACCAACGTCGTTGGATGCTCGCGGAGCATGGTCGGCAGCCGTTCGCGAACCTCGCGCGTCAATCCCTCGCCGCCGCCGACGGGGTCGGAAGCGTAGGAGTCGAGCACGTCGAGCACGCCTTCCACGTCGCGGGAGTCGAAAAGATCGGCCTCGGCTATCCGCAGGTTCATGTGTCTACGTCTTCGACGACCAAACGGCCAGCTCGTTGCCGCTCGGATCACTGAAGTGGAAACGCCGCCCTCCCGGGAAGTCATAGGGCTCCTTCGAGATCGCACCGCCTGCTTTCGTCACCGCGAGCACGCTTCGTTCGAGATCATCCGAATACAGGATAACCAACGGACCGCCGGCGCGTACGTCATCGGTTTCGAAGAAACCTCCGACTTCGCGCTCCGTGCCCTTGATCGCGGCGTACTTCGGACCGTAGTCGATGAACGACCAGCCGAACGCCTCGGTATAGAAGCGCTTCGCTGCCGCAAGATCGCGAACGGCGAACTCGATGTAGTCGATCGCGTGATGGGAATGCATGTCCGGCATTCTGAACCTCCTACGCCGAGCGGCTAGGCTTGCATACTTTCAGACTCAAGCTCGCTTTGACAGCCCAGCCGACTTCCGTTCCGGGCCAATCCGCAGGCATCCACGGTCCGACTCGGCCGATCCAGCGGCCGTTCGACTTCAGAACGACGGAGAACATCGAATAGCCGTTCAAGTACCATGACCCGGCCAATTGGCAGAGCCCTCGCCAGGCTTCGGACCGTGACTGAACGCCTCCGATGAAACGCGCGGATTGCTCGTCCGCCATGAACTCGGCATATGCGTCGAGGTCTTTCAGCTCGGGCGCTCTAAGGATGAGCCGGCGGGTCTCCAAGACAGGCACGTCACATTTCATTTTTCCATCCGCAAGACGGGGCCGCCGAGGCGTCGCGAATTCGGCCGCTGCCGGCCGCTTGGTTTAGCCCTTCGAGCTTCCGACTAAAATGTCGATCGGCCTTCCAGCTCCCACAAACCCGGATACCTCTCGACGAAACCGATTTCGTTGACCCGCAATAGAGCGGTGTAACCGAATCGCGAAGCTTCATACCAGTAAGATTCCGCGCTGCGCCGCTCGTATAGCTGGTGCAGCCTATCGAGCGTGCCCGCCTGCACGTCGAGCCAGGCGACGGGCACATCGGCAGCGTTTCCGATATCGAGGTCGACTCGACGAAGCTGAGACAAATTCGTCGCCGGCGTGAAGCCCAGATCCAGGTCGACACATTCGGCCAAACCGGATACGGATTCGTCGTTGAGTCGCCAACCTCCGTCAACCGTGCGCATGATCCGAAAATCGAGCGACTGCGCGCCGATCCAGCCGTAGACGCTCCCGTGCCGTGTTCGCCATTCGGCATCGCAATCGACGACATAGGCGAGTGATGCAGGGCTCCCGTCGAGCGCGAAGGACGCCGTACCGTCGAGCCTCCATCCGTCGTCGGTTCGCAGAAGACGACATGCGTCGTGACCCGGGGTATCGAGGCGGCGCCAAAGGATCGTCTCTACGCTCATCCTGCGCTCCCCTCCGAAAGAACACGACCCACAGGCCTTCGCACTAGATCCGCTGACCGAGGCCGTGGGCTCACCCCCCGCTAACGATCGTTGATGCCTTTGCCAGCAAGGATCCTCGGAATGCTCTTCTCGATCCGAGCGATCCGCGTCTTCGGCTGCTTCGCGCTCGAAAAGTGCAGGACGTAGCTGCGCTGCCGTCCGGGCGTCAGGGCATAAAATGCCTTCGCAAGCTTCTTGTCCTTCTGCAACAGCTCCGTGAACTCTTCGGGAAGCTTCAGGTCCCGTTTCGCTTTGAAGTCGACCTGTTGCCCGGACTTCTCGATGGCGATCGCTTGCTTCACGTAGTCCCGTATGACCCGCTTCTTGATTTCGTCCTTGCTCCTGAACTCCAACCGCATCGCGGACTGCGTGTTCTCGCCCTGGCTACGCAGCAGACCGTGAGTATCCTCGAGCAGCGCGCCCTTGAAAAACATCAGCGCGCAGTGCTCCTTGAACGGCTGGATGATCGCAACGTTCTTTTCCTGAAACATGAAGCACGGCTTCCCCCACTTCAGCTCCTCATCGAGGCCGCACTCGAGCAGAATGGCTCTCAGCGCCTCGATCTCGGGCCGCCAGCTCTTGGCTCGGCTTACGAACGCATCGACTTTCGAGCTTCCAGCATTCATGAACGAACTGAGCAACGTGTAGTGAAGCTCGCATTGTACGGCATGCTTCGCGCTCGCCCGTTCGCTCCGGCGATGCTCACGCCATCCGGTCGATACCGTCAGGCATTTTGACCCACGAGTGCATCCGCTCCTCGTAGACCGAGAACGTCGGCGCCGGGAAAGTCGGATCCGCGAACGCCCCGATCGGAATGGCGATGTTGTCCTCTTGGCCGTGTACGATGTAGTAGACGGTGGCGCCGCATCGCGGACAGAAGTGAAACGAAGCGCGCCCGCCCTCATCGCCCACGCGGACGAACTCGGTGGACGTTCCGCTCACCGACGAGCCCTCTCTCGAAAAGCGCGCTTGTGCGCCGAAAACGCTTCCCGTCCGCCGCTGGCATTCGAGACAGTGGCATACGGATACGCGAATGGGCTCACCGGAGACCGTGACTTTCAACTGTCCGCAGGAGCAGCACGCAGTACGCTTCGGCATCCCGATCCCCTATGGCGGTCGCCGGCTGGCGACATGCCTTCGGCTGTATCCGATTCGGATGACCGTTTTACGCCTTCGATAAGGAGACCATCGGCGTTCGATTCGATCTATTGCCTTATCGCGGGCAACCATCCGTATTTTGACTCAGTATATGCTCCTTCAAGAACGCATCGACCAGATCCAAACGACCTTGCGGCGCTTCGTGCCCCCCTTCGACGGCGACATGCTCGACGACGAAACGGAATTGCTTCTCCCGCAGCCGCTCGACGATTTCGCTCGACATCTCCATCGACGGCCAGAATTCGTCTCGAGTCGCGGACAGGAGCAGAATCGGACCGTTGATGTTCTCGACCGCTATCGCAGCCGCTTCCACCGCCTGCTCGTTCACAAGCATCGCTTCGAACGCGGCCCGCAGATCGCCCTTGATCAACGCCGGGACCGCGCTCCATGGAACGGGCACGAACGGCAGAGCCTCGCCATTCAAAGCAAAGGACGGGGTGTTCATCGCGATCGTGTGTGCGGCGAAAACGGCGTGACCGGGCACGATACCGACCACGGCTTTGATCTCGGGGTAGTGGCTCGCGAGCAGCAACGCCAGCTCTGCCCCCTTCGAGCCTCCGACGACCGCGATGCAATTCTCGTTGATCCTCGGATCTTCCGCCGCAGCCATGATGGCCTGATAGACGCCCTCGACGGCGATGCGATCGAGCTCTGCCGGAGTATCTTGTCCCGCGAAGTACGCAAGCGCGAGAAACGCGTATCCCTGCTCGAGGAAGCGATCGCGGATCGGCTTGAAGCGCGGTCTCGCCCACGCATTACCGCCTTCCGCCCCGCCAAGCCCGACCATTAGCGGCTGCCGGCTCTGCTCGGTGGCATACAGCACCGAGCCCACCTGCCCGTACTTCGCAGGAAGCGTTTCGGTATCAAAGCCGATGATTGCGTAGGCATAGGCAGCGACAGCCAACACCAGCAGACAGGCGGCTGCCACGCCGCCCCACTTCAGCGCCCTCGCTACAGCTCGACCCATGCTCCCCCCTTCACCGCGACTCATCCGATCTTGCTCGAGCGGCGGCTCTTCCGGCCGTCAAGGACGAGCGAGCGAAACGACCCAACCATCGATCGATGAACAGGTTCTTCAGCTCGTTATATTGGGCGCGTCCTACTGGAGCTGACGTTGCCGCGTGCTCCTTGACCCGCAGATACTCCAGCCGCAGCGATTCGCTTGCTCTCAGCGCATCTCGAAATGCCAGGTTCGAACGCCAAGAAGGGCCTTCGAATTCGACGACATGCACGAGATGCGTTCTCTCGGTTCGCTCGCGGCCCTTCTCGAACGCTGCTGTCCAATCCGGATCGTAGTCGACCAGTAGATTGCTGCCGTGCTTGAGGCCTACGGTTGACATGACGAAATGAACTCCGCTATCAGCTCGTTCCGTCGCGCAACGACCGCAACAGGATCCGCAGTTCCGGTCATTCCGATCCACTTGAGCGGCGGGTAGATCATCGAGATATCGTGAAAATTTAGATGCTTCGTTCCCGGGATGACCTCGCTCCTCACACCGGCATCATCGCTGCCCTTTAGCGACGCTGCATTGCTCCCCGCGTTCGGCTCGCTATAGAGCATCAGGTATCGCCCGCCCACGGGCGTATCCAGCGCCGTGCCATAAATCCCGCCATCCATGTTCACGACGCATCGCGCGCCGACTCCACCGAGCCTCGCGCACTCCGTCGCGACGGCACCGCCGAGGGACAGTCCGAGCAGACCGAAGACCTCGGGCGATCCGGCTCCTTCGGCGCCGGGCATCGCATCGAATATTGTTTGCATATTCGCCAGCACGAATCGGATATCCAGAGCTCTCGCCGCGACGATCCGATTCGTATTCGACGCGAGTCGATAATATCGAGCCCAAAGCGCCGGCCTTTCCGCTGTATCAGCGTCCCTGATGCTCCGTTCGAGCTTCTTCTGCTCCTCCTTCTCGTCCCCGCTCTGAGCCGTTTGCAGCGCACGGAGCTCCGCCAGCTGATCTCTATGTTGGAGAGATACCGCCGTGTATCCGTAGCTGGCCAAATGCTCCATCAGGCTCGTGTTCTCGGATGCAAACGAGATCATGCCGTGGTTGTAGATCAGCAAACGGGGTCGTCCGGCTGCACTCGAGTAGGACGCACCACGCCACGAGTGGGTTTCCACCTTCGTCGCGGGGCGTAGAAGAAGGCGAACGGCACGCGGGATATCGGGTTCGGCTCGAAGCTGCTCCCACAACCTCTCTCGCTCGAGCCCGCCTGAGATTTCGCGGTCCGCCGGATACCATAGCTTGACGAAGAGCCTCCTTCCCGGAGTCTCGCTGAGAACATGACACGGCCTGTCCGGATCGCAAAGCTCGAGATGACAGCTGCCGACGAGATGGGGACCGGCTGGCTCCGGCAACGCTTTCATGCTTGCACCGAATCTCGCCTGACCCGCGCTGTCTTCATGTCAGATTCGCCATCGGAAACTCCAACAGCGCGCTCCTGTCACGCCGGAGGCGCCTCGCTATACTGCGGAATCGCATCCGAGATCTCGAACCACACCGCCTTCGATTCCACGTAGATATTCGCCTGCGGCCGCATCCCCGGATCCGTATCGAGCGTGCCGGCAGGAACGTTCACGATCCCGCGCTCCTTGGACTGTCGCGGTACCTCGCCTCCGCAGCGCGTACAGAAGGCGACCGCGAACCGCTGGGCCTCGGGCACCTTGTACTCGGCCACGAGCTCTGTGCCGCTCGTGAACGCAAAATCGTCCGCATTCGTGAACAGGTTCGTCGTATGCGCGGCACTGCGCCCCTTGCGGCATCGCGAGCAATGACAGTTGTACATCCGAAGCGGCGCACGCATCTCGTAGGTCACGCCGCCGCACAGGCAACTCCCGGTCGCGGCGTCCGAGCTCGCAGCGACCGGCGGCCGCTCGATCCCCAATCCTCCGCCAAGCTCGGGCGGGAACCCTTCGTACTGCGGCAACGAGTCGGTGATCGTGTACCACGGCGCCTTCGAGCCGACGAAAAGATGCGCCTGAGGACGAATGCCCGGATCGTCCTCGAGGTTTCCGGCCGGTGCGATCACGAGATCCGTCCCCCGCAGCGGGAGGGGCACGACCGATCCGCAGCGCCGACAGAAGGTGCGCGCGCCGCGCTCCGATGATTCGTAGCTGCCGATCGCCTCCTCGCCGGCGTTCCATTTGAGCGATGCGGCCGGCGCGACGGCGAACGTCGCGAACGGCGCGCCATGATGCTTGCGGCACATCGAACAGTGGCAGTGCACCATCGCGTTGAACGGTGCGGTGAACTCGTATCGAACCGTCCCGCACAGACACGCTCCACGCGTCATCGTCGATCCTCCCTTGGCCGTGAATTCCCCGAGAGTCGTCGAGCCTACGCCCGGGTCGACCGATCCGCAATCACCGGTACAGTGCAGTCGACGACCCGAACGTCGACGGCCGACGCCACTCAGTCGCCACGTTGACGGCGCGAGCGTTTTCCGCTCAGATCGTAAAGCTCGAGCGCCTTCGACTCCGCGGTCCGCCGCCGATCGGGACGCGCTTGGCCGCCCGACGGGAGGTCGGGCGAGAAGCTGGCCGATCGCTTCGGCGAGCCCATCCACGATAGAGAGACAAAAGAACAATGAAGTCATCGACCACGACCGTCGGCTCGCTCGGAGCAGTCGCCGCCCTCGCCTTCTATGCAAGCCCCGCCCAGTCGTTCACCGCCGATCAGGCCGCAGCGGGTCTCGCGGCTTACGAGCAGAACTGCGCGACGTGTCACGGCGCGAACCTGCGCCAGCTTCCCGATGCACTGCTCGCCGGACGCGAGTTCGCCGCGAAATGGGGCAACCGCGGCACTAACGAGTTGTACCAGCAGATCAAGTCTTCGATGCCGCCGACCGCGCCGGGTAGCCTCGCGGAGGACGTTTATCTCGGCGTTACCGCATTCCTGCTGCAAGCGAACGGCGGCGAGATCGACGATACGCCGTTGACGCCGGAGACGACGGCACGCATCGCGGACGGGCTCACCGGCGAGCCGCGGATCCCCGGTCCGTCGATGGCGAGCGCGGCGCCGGAGACGCCGGTCGGCGTTACGGTCGCGGGCAGAGTGCCCGACTTCGTGCCGGTCACGGACGAAATGCTGCGCGATCCGGATCCGGCGGACTGGCTGATGATCCGCCGCGACTATGCCGCGACGAGCTTCAGCCCGCTCGATCAAATCAATATCGACAACGTCGACCGTCTGCAGCTCGAATGGGTGTGGCCGATGCGGGACGGCGGCACGAACCAGCCGGCCCCGCTCGTCTACGACGGCACGATGTACCTCGCGAACACCGGCGGCATCGTGCAAGCGCTCGACGCGAAGACCGGCGAGCTGATTTGGGAGCACAGCGTCGGCGCCGAGGTCGCGCCGCGCGGTCTTGCGCTGTACGACAACATGCTGATCTTTCAAAGCGCGGCACGCTGGGCCGTGACCGCGCAGGATGCTTACCTCGTCGCGCTCGACGCACGCACCGGCGAGACGATCTGGAACATCAAGATGCCGGACGTCTATGCGTCGAACAGCGGGCCGATCGTCGCGAACGGATTGATCATCCAGGGCATGGGCGCATGCTCCATTTACGAGGAGAACAAGTGCTTCATCAGCGCGTACGATCCGGTCACCGCCGAGCAGCGCTGGCGGTTTCGGACGATCGCGCTGACCGGCGAGCCCGGCGGCGACACATGGGGCGGGCTGCCGGACATCTACCGCGCCGGCGGCGAAACGTGGATCACCGGCAGCTACGATCCCGAGCTCAACCTCACCTATTGGGGCACCGCACAGGCGAAGCCGTGGATGCCCGTCAGCCGCGGCATGAGCGCGCTCGATGACGGCCTTTACACGAACTCGACCGTTGCGCTCGACGCGACGACAGGCAAGCTCGCATGGCACTACTCGCACGCGCCGGCCGAGGCGTTCGATCTAGACGTCGTCTTCGAGCGGGTGCTCGTCGACTCGGGCAACGAGAAGTGGGTCTTCTCGGTCGGCAAGGACGGCGTGCTGTGGAAGCACGACCGGGTCACCGGCGAGTATCTCGATCACGTCGAGACGGTGTTCCAGAACGTTTGGGAGAGCTTCGATCCCGAGACGGGAAAACCGAGCTATCGGCAGGACATCTTAGAGTACGAATTCGGCCAATGGATCGACGGCTGCCCGAGCACGGCGGGCGGTAAGAACTGGCATGCGATGAGCTATCACAAGCCGTCCCGGCAGATGCTGATCCCGCTGAGCCAGACCTGCGTCTCGCTGCGCGCGCACGAGATCGAGCAGGTGCCGGGCGGCGGCAGCGGCGGCGGCGCGGACCGGCGCTTCTACGAGATGCCGGGCTCGGACGGGAACGTCGGCAAGCTCGGCGCGTTCAACGTCGACACGATGGAAGAGACCTGGGCGCTCGAGCAGCGCGCGCCGTTCCTGACGTCGGTGCTGTCGACGGCAGGCGGCCTCGCGTTCGTCGGCGACATGGACCGCGAGTTCAAGGCCGTGGACGTGACGAACGGCCGCGTCGTCTGGAAGACACGGCTCGCGACCTCGGTGCAGGGCTTCCCGATGACGTACGAGGTCGACGGCAGGCAGTACATCGCGGTCGCAACCGGATTGGGCGGCGGCAGCCCCCGCGGCGTGCCGGCGGTCGTCACGCCCGAGATACGCGTGCCGAACCGCGGCCATGCGCTTTACGTGTTTGCGCTGCCGGCAAACTGACGCGGAGTATCAAGCGACGACGGACGTACTGCGCTCGGAAACCGAGCTCACGAGCTCGCGCAGCACGCCGATATCGGCCGGCTTCACGATGTGATGATCGAAGCCGGCCTCGCGCGCCTTGCGACGGTCCTCGCGCTGCCCCCATCCGGTCAGCGCAACGAGCGTCGGCCGCTGCTCTGGGTAGTTCTTACGGATCCGACGAGCAACCTCGTAGCCGTCCATCAGCGGCATACCTATGTCGAGAAAGACGATCGTCGGGGAGCAGGCGGCGAACTTCTCCAACGCCTCGTGACCGCTGCATGCGATCTCCGTTTCTGCGCCGAAGGACTTCAGGATCATCGCAAGCGTGACGGCTGCGTCGCGGTTGTCGTCGACGATCAAAATCCTCGGCAACCTCGGCAGGGTCGCCGATGATGCGACTCTGCGCGGCGCCGCCCGCTCATCGCCGCTCGGCGCGGCGGCGAGCGGCAGCCGAACGACGAAGCGGCTGCCCTTCCCGACGCCTTCGCTGTACGCCTCGACGGCGCCGCCGTGCATCGCCGCGAGGCGCTGCGACAGCGACAGGCCGATGCCGAGACCGCCGCCGCGCACGCCGCTCTCCGAACCGCGCTGGAACATCTCGAACACGCGCGGCAGCATCTCGGGCGCAATGCCGATACCGCTGTCGGTGACCGACACCAGCGCATGCTCGCCGTTGCGCTCTGCACGCACTTCGATGCGGCCGCGATCCTCGGTATAACGCGACGCGTTATTCAAAAGGTTCGCGATGATTTGCGCGAGCCGCACTGGATCGCCTTCGAGCCAGAGCGGCTCATCGGGCAGCGAGATGACGAGCTCGTGATGCGCGCCCTCGATCAGCGGCTTGCTCGTCTCGACGGCATTGCGCACGACGTCCGCGAGCTCGATGCGCTCCTTGCGCAGGGCGAACGTGCCGCGCGTGATTCGCGACATCTCGAGCAGGTCGTCGACGAGCCGGATCAGATGATCGAGCTGCCGATCCATCAGCGCGATCAGAGACGGCGGCGGCGCCTCGGAATTATCGGCACGAAGCAGATGCAGCGCGCTTCGCAACGGCGCAAGCGGATTGCGAAGCTCGTGCGCGAGCGTCGCGAGGAACTCGTCCTTCGCGCGATCGGCGACGCGAAGCGCGTCCGCGTGCTCGCGGATCGCTTGCTCGGCGGCCTTGCGGTGCGTGATGTCCCGCGCGGTGCCGGCGACCGCCCACACGCCGTCGTCCGGCGCGATCACCGGCACGAGAATGTAGTCGTAGACGCGCCGACCCTCGGGACCGATGAACGGCACCTCGCTGCGCACGGTCATCCGCGTCGAGATCACGTGCTCGATCTCCTGCGCGTGCGTCTCCGCGTGCGACGGCGGGTAGCGAAGCTCGAGACAGCTTCTGCCGATGACCTCGTCGCGCTGCTTGCCGAGCATTCTGAGCAGCGCCTCGTTCGCGTACATGAAGCGCTGCTCGAGATTGACCACGTACACGAGATCCGGCGTGTTCGACAGCGCGGCCTCGTACATGCGGCGTTGTCGATCCGCTTCCGCCGCAAGACGCGCTCGCTCCGCCTGCGCCTCCATCTGGTCCGTCACATTCTGAAAGTAGACGGCGATGCCTTCCGCAGCTGGATAAGTCTGCGTCTCGTACCAGCGGCCGTGATCGGGATAGAACGCAGTGACCGGCGGCGGGGTCATTCGCCGCTCCATCGCCTCGCGGTACGCGCATTCGAACTCGCTGCCGCGAAGCCCCGGATACTCGTCCCAGATGCTCTTGCCGATCAGCTCGTTCGGAGCCCGGCGCAGGATCCGCTGCCCTTCGCGGTTGATATAGGTGAAGCGCCACTCGGGATCGAGCGCGAAGAATCCTTGCGTGATCGTCTCGAGAATCTGCATCGCGCGCAGATTGCGCTCGGCGGACACGCGCTCCGTGATGTCCATGCCCGTGATGAACACGAACAGCACCTTGCCCGACTCGTCCTTGATCGGCATCGCCGAGAAGTCGGTGATGCGCTCGGTGCCGTCCGCAAGGAAATACACCGAAATGCCGCGGAACGGCTCGCCTCGGATCGAGCGCTCGATCGCGTTCTTGACCCAGCCCTGGACCTCGAGCGATCGATTCCACCAGCCGCACTCCCACAGAGGCTTGCCGATCACGTCCGCGGCGGCATATCCGCATTGCTCGAGCGACGACCGGTTCGCGTCGAGCAACGTGCCTTCGAGATCGACGCGCCCGGCGAAGACGGACTGATCGTAGATCGCGCGAAACTGGGTCACGACCTCGCGCAGCTGTCGGTTCGCGGCGGCGAGCTGCCGCCCGCGCTGCAGGATTTCGAGCCGCAGCGCGTCGCCCTCCGATTGCATTTCGCGGGACGAGTGGACGAACTCCGTCACGTCCTCGATCGAGTGCACGATGTAAAGGAGGCTGCCGTCCGCCGCGCGGATCGGCGCATTCACCGCGGACCAGAACCGCTCGACGGTGCCGCCGCCTTCGTCGGCCGGACGAAAGACGTCGAAGCGTTGCACCGGCATCGGGTCCGGCCGTCCGGTCGCGATGACCTGCTCGAGCGATCGGCGCAGCTTCAGCTCGGCCGGCGCGCGCGTCGCCACGGGCTCCTTCGGCAGAACGTCGAACAACCCCCTGCCGACCAGGAGCTCGCGGGAGGTGAACGTTGCACGAAGATAGGCGTCGCTCGCGTCTACGATCGTGAAGGCCGGATCGGGCCGGAGCACGAGGAAGAGTCCCGGCAGACGCTCGAAGAGCTGCCGGTAGTCGGGATTTGGGGTGTCGGTCATCCAGCAAGCGGCTCCGGTGCCCGGATGCTCGGGCCGTTCCGGTGCCTTACGCGAGCTCCTTACTCTCTTCCATCTAGGAGCCTACAGCGTACCAGAGCCGGCACCTTGTAGAAGCCCTTCGAGGAGCGGGTAGAAGCCCTCCGGAAGAGCGGGCCTCCGTGCCTTATCGGCCGACGCTCAGCAGCAGCCCGGCGTGCTCCGCGCGCAACGCGCGCAGCGCATCGACCCTCGCCTCGAGCGCAGCCGCCGTGTCGGCCTCGAGCCCCTCGTACGGATCGCCCAATGCGGCCCGCATCTGGCGAATGTTCTCCTCGACCTGGGCGCGCAGCTCGGGCGGCATCTGCGCAAGATCTTGTTCGCTCGGCATCATCTGCCGCGTCGCGTCGCCCATCTCGAGCTTGCCGAGCACGTCGCTGACCGTATCCGTCACGGTCCGGTAGCGCTCCTCGGGCACCGCTGCCGCCTCGGCCCCCGCCTGCCGCAGCACGCGGGGCTGGATTTCCGCGAGGATCTCGAGGCGCGCCTCGTCGTCCGCGGCGCTCGCAAACCGCTCTCGTGCCAATTGCAAAATTTCGATCTCGCGCTGGAGCCCGCGCTCGTACGCGTCGAGATCGGCGACGCCGAGAGTGAAAGGCTGCGCGCTTCCCGCGGTGGCGCCGCCTGCGGCCACGCCGTCCGCCGCGGCGCTGCCGCCGGCCGCCGCGGTCGGCGCGCTGCTCGCGCCTGCCGACTGCTGCGAGGCGGCAGAGTCGTTCGGCAACGGCGCGTCGCCGGAAGGATCGGAGCGGCCGCACGCGGAAAGCTGAAAGGCGACGAGCGCGACCGCAACGCCGCGCAGGTAGGATGCACACGGATTCATATTATGTCTCGTTGTTGCGCCGCGGCTCGGCGGCGAAAGGATTTTGAATGCTGCTGCCGCCGCTCACGGCGTCGGCGTTTGGCCGCTCACGACGTCGGCGTTTGCGTAAGCGGCTGCGTCTCCCCTCCGCCGACCGGCGCACCGGTCGTCGGCTTGGAGTCCGAGCCGCTCCAGCTCGCCGCGCGATCCTTCAGCTCGCGGAACTTGCCGGTCACCTTGTCGAGGCGTGCATCCCATTCGGGATCCGGCTGCTGTCCCTCGGTGACCTTGAAGAAGACCTGCATCAGCGCGGTCATCGCGAACGGCTCGATCACCGCCTGCTTCACGCCCCACGCGAACACGACCGCAATGACCAGCGTCAGGAAGCCCGCCGAGCCCGGGAAAAGCGCGACGATGCCCGCGGCGGGCGCGAGCGCGACGAGGAACACGACCAGCGTGAGCCCCCAGATGAAGAACGCGAGGAAGAACGCGTTCTTCAGGAACGCCTTGTAGTTCTGCGCATACAGGACCAGCGCCGTTTGTCCGGACCGCCACGGGTTCTCCGACCGGGTGCGCAGGTTATGCGCGAGGATGACCTCGTCGAGATACGTCAGCGACAGGTTCACGATGGTGTTGATGAACTTTGCGACGACCTCGAGCCCCGGGATCGGAATCAGCGCCGAGATCGTGAAGAACGTTCTGTTAAACGCGCGCAGCACGCCCTTGATCAGCTGATCGAGGCCGAACAGGATCGACGATTCCGCGAAGCGCTCGCGGACGAGCTTTTGCGCATAGTCGATCTGCGAACGGCCTTCGGGCAGCTCCTTGCCGTCCATCAGCTCGACGAGCACGGCGATGTGCCCGGCCTTGACGAGATACAGCAGATACTCGCGCAGGAGATAGACGGCCGTGCTGACGAGCCCGAAGCCGAACAGCCCGCCCCACACGCTGAACGCGCCGGGATCGTCGCCGATGTAGCCGACGAAATAGCCGAGTCCCATGCCGATTCCGGTGCCGAGCACATAGGCGAGCGTGATACCGAAATAAATAAGGAAGCGAAACACCAGAAACGGCATCGTCCGCCTGAGCAGGCCAATGACTGCACCGGCACTGAAATCCATCGCTGTGGGTCCTCCCGTCGAAGGATGGGCGTGAGGAAGGCAGGGACGGTGCGGAGCATACTCCCGATCCTGGAGAAGGTTCAACGCGACGAGCAATCGTGCGTGCCTTGACGTCGCAGCGCGTTTTCCGCCAACCTCGCGAACGGCGCGGCCGCTCGTGCGACAGCGAAACCGCGCAGTGATGAGCGGCTCGTTTCGAGCCGAGAGAGGGAGAGGATCGTGACGAACAGGCGGGAATTCCTGCAGACCGCGGCAGCGCTTTCAGCCGCGCCTTTGGCGGGCCGCGCGGCTTTCGCGGAAGGGCACCGAGCGGCTGTGCTCGATGCGGTGATCTTCGACTCGCGTCATCCGGAGGCGCGCGACTTCGGCGCCCGCGCGGGTTTCCTCGGCGCGCCGCTGCGTGCGATCGAAGGCGATATCACCGATCTGTGGCAGAACGAGCTGCTCGTCCGCTGGAGAACGGCCCCTGCCGCGATCGCCGGCTTGACCGAGCGTCCCGCGCTCTTCCTGCTCGAGCGGCTCGCATGGGATCACGGCATGCGCGTCGTATTCGAAGCCGAGCATGCGCCGGACGGCCGGGGCCGCGCGGCACACCGCGTCGTACGCACGGCCGATCCGCGTCTCGCGGACGAGCTCGACCTCGCGGCGCAGAGCTGGCCGCGCATCCTCGCAGACGCGCTCGTCGCTGCGACGCCGGTCGCCGCGCGCGACACGCGTCCGACCGACGCCGGGCTTGCCGCGCACCTCGGCGAGCCGACGAAGCTTTACTCGTGGATCATCGCGCCGCGCAGCGCGACTCGAAAGGGGATTTGACATGGCCGTTCTCCCACCCGGAATCAGCGAGACGGATTTCGCCGCCGCGCTCGACGAGTTTCGCGATGCGGTCGGCCCCGAGTGGGTGTTCACGTCGGACGAGGACGTTGCGCTCTATCGCGACGCGTATTCGATCTTCTGGGGCGAGCCCGAAGAGCGTGTCGCATCGGCGGCCGTCGCGCCGTCGACCGTCGAAGAGGTGCAGGCGATCGTGCGTGCGGCGAATGCGCGGCGAATTCCGCTCTACCCGATCTCGACCGGCCGCAACCTCGCGTACGGCGGGTCGGCGCCGGTGCACTCGGGTAGCGTCGTGCTCGACCTGAAGCGCATGAACCGCGTGCTCGAGGTCAACGAGCGCAACGCGTATGCGCTCGTCGAGCCGGGCGTCAGCTACTTCGATCTCTACAACTACATCGAGGAGCGCGGGCTCGATCTTTGGATCGATCCGCCAGATCCCGGTTGGGGCAGCGTGATCGGCAACGCGCTCGACGGCGGCGGCGGCTGGACCGCCTATCCGTTCCGTGACCATTTCGGCGCGCACTGCGGCATGGAGGTCGTGCTCGGCGACGGAGAGATCGTGCGCACCGGGATGGGCGCCGTGCCGAACTCGAAAACGTGGCAGCAGAACAAATGGGGCTACGGGCCGTGGGTCGACGGCCTGTTCCGGCAGGGCAATATGGGCGTCGTCACGAAGATGGGCTTCTGGCTGATGCCGCGCCCCGAAGCCTATATCTCCGCGACGATTCAGGTATTCAACGAGCGGGACATCATTCCGCTGATGGATACACTGAACCTGCTCGAGAACCAGCATGTCGTGAACGGCTCGACGCAGCTCGGAGGCGGCGGCGGGTTCGGACCGCCCGGCGGTCCAGCATGGACCTTGTCTTTGCCGATCTACGGCCCCGAGCGTGTGATCCGCGCTCAGCTCGAGTATGCGCGCGAGAAGTTCTCGGCGATCGAAGGCGCACGCTTCGAGGAAGGCGAGCTGATCCGCACGCCGTTGTCGCCCGAGGATCGCGAGCGCGTGCGTCTAGTGAACTTCGGCATCCCGAACCTCTCCACGTTCTCGCTGCTCGGCCGCAGCCCGATGCAGCCGAACCCGCCGGGCGGCCACATCGGCTTCTCTCCGATCATTCCCCGCGATGGAGAGGAGCTTCTGAAGTTCCGCGACTTCTACCGGACGAACCTCGCCGAGGTTACGCGCGGCGAGAATCTCGGCATCGTCGGCCCGGTGTTCATGACGAACTGGGAGCGTTCGCTGGTCGCGCTGATCATGTTCCCGGTGTCGAAGAACGCCGAGGAGAACCGCAAGATCCGAGCGGCGTTCGAGCGCTGGGTCGAGCTCGCAGCGGAGAACGGCTGGGCGGAGTACCGTGCGCCGACCGTGTTCCAGGACACGATCGCGAACACGTACTCGTTCAACAATCATGCGCTGCGCAGACTGCGCGAGAAGATCAAGGACGCCGTCGATCCGAACGGCATTCTCGCCGCCGGCCGCTACGGCGTGTGGCCGAAGCACCTCAGGGAGGAGGCGTGAGATGGGTCTGCGCGGTTCGACTTTTGCGGTTCTCGCCGGCGCCGGGCTCGGGCTCGCCGCCCTCGCTGCATCGGCGCAGGATGCGCCCGATCTCGACCGCGGCAAGGCCGTGTACGAGCAGTGGTGCGCGCCGTGCCACGCAGCGGGCCCCGGGCATCCGGGCACGCAATCGCTGCAGCTCAAGTACAACGGTCAGTTGCCTGCCGTGCTGCTCGAGCGCACCGACCTGCCGGCCGAGACGATCAAGACATTCGTGCGTGAGGGCATCCTGCTGATGGCGCCGTTCCGCAAGACCGAGATCACGGACGCCGAGCTCGACGACCTCGCCGCCTACCTGACGCAAAAATAGATTCGTGCCAGGCACACTTTTCCGCGAAATTCGTGCCTGGCACGAATTTCTGGGAAAAGTGTGCCTGGCACGAATTTTCGCTTGACGCCGCGCCGTTCTCCGCGCGATTCTGCGGGCAGTCGCGCCGCTGGGGCGCCTCCTGTCCGCGGCAAGGGTTCTCCCACCCAGCTTCGACGAAGGTTCTAGCTCACAACCTTCTTTCGTGCCCGTGCACCAGCGGACCTCGGGCTCATCGCGAAAGGAGGTTCCTATGTCACGGCACTCGTCATCCGCCCGCCTCGCCGAGCTCCGCAAGCACGCGAAACGCGAGCTGAAGGCCGCTCGCGCCGGCGATCCGGCGGCGCTCGCTCGGCTCGAGCGCTTCGTTCCGCGCCACGCCTCCCCGCCAGTGCTTCGCGAGATCCAGCACGCGATCGCGCGCGAGCAGGGCTTCGGCAGCTGGGCCGCACTGAAAGAGCATCTCGAGCTGCGCGAGCTCAAGCGGCTCGGCAGCCAGACTCTCGTGGACGAGTTTCTCGAGCGCGCCTGCTGGTTCGGCGCGGGCGACGGACCGAAGAAGTGGCAGCGGGCGCAAGCGATCGTCGAGCAGTATCCGGAGGTCGCGACGGCCAGCCTGCATGCCGCGGTCGTCGCCGGAGAGCTCGAGCACGTGCGCCGGCTGCTCGCGCACGACGCCGAGCTCGCGAATCAGAAGGCGGGCCCGCAGCAATGGGAGCCGCTGCTCTTTCTGTGCTACAGCCGGTTGCCGAGCGAGAAAGCCACCGAGCACGCCGTCGCGATCGCCGAGGCGCTGCTCGATGCAGGCGCCGATCCGAACGCGTACACGACCGACGGACACAATCACTTCACGGCGTTCTGCGGAGTCGTCGGCCGCGGCGAGACGCGCCAGCCGGAGCATCCGGCCGCAAAGGCGCTCGGCCGCCTGCTGCTCGAGCGGGGCGCGAGCGCCGCGCAGGGCCAGGCGCTCTATAACGAGCATCTGCACGACGATGACGTCTCGTGGCTCGAGCTGCTGTTCGAGTTCGGCCTCGATGCCGAAACCCCGTTCAACTGCGCGGGCGATGAGAACGCACGGCCCGCGTTCGACTATCTCCTGCCGCAAGCGTGCGCAAGCGGGCACGTTAAACGCGCCCGCGCGCTGCTCGAGCGCGGCGCGAACCCGAACGCTCGCAGCACCTACGACAACCTGCCGTGCTATCGGCTCGCGCTGCTGCGCGGTCATCGCGAGATCGCCGAGCTTCTCGTCGAGCACGGCGCGACGCCCGAACCGCTGAGCGGCAAGGACGCTTTCCTCGTGACCTGCTACGACGGGCGGCTCGACGAGATCAGGTCCGAGGTCGCCGCATACCCGGAGTACCTCGACCATCAGCGCGCGCTGATCGACTGCATCCAGCTCGGGCGCATCGACGTCGTGCGCTTGCTGCTCGAGCTCGGGATGTCGCCGAACGCGCCGGCACCCGCGCTCTATTCGGCGTGCCGGAACGAAGCGATGACCCGGCTCCTGCTCGAGCACGGCGCCGATCCGAAGGCGCGCGTGTTCGGTCGCTATTCGCTCGCTCAGGCCTCGCTGTGGCACCGGCACCGCGGGATGGCGCAGTTCCACGCTCGGCTGACGCGCGACATCTTCGACGCCGTGCGATCCGGGGCCGTCGATCTCGTCGCGGAGCTGCTTCGCGCGTCGCCGGAGCTCGCGTCGCGCCGTGACGCCGAGCGCAATACGCCGCTCCACGCGCTGCCGCGCGCGCCGGAGCTCGCGGAGCCGATCATCGACCTGCTGCTGCGCTCCGGCGCCGATCCCGCCGCGGAGAATGCGGCACGGCAGACGCCCCTCGCCCTCCTCGTCTCGACCGGCGAAGAGGAGCTCGCGGAGCTGCTCGAGCTCGCGATCGAGTCGCACGGCGAGGACGCCGGCTAGCTCGAACGTCACTCGAGCACGATGCGCCGCGGGCGGCCGGCTTAAGCAGCCCGCCCGCGGCGCCGATCGAGATCAATGCCTCGCTTCGAGGATCAGATTGAACGGCGTCGCCGATCCGGTCGAAAAGATGGCGCAGCGCTCCGGCCTGACCGAGCGCACGTTCAAGCGGCGATTCCTGAGCGCAACCGGCTACACGCCGCTGAACTACGTGCAGCAGCTTCGGATCGAGGAAGCGAAGCGCCGGCTCGAGCGCACGGACGAGCCGGTCGAGAAGATAGGCTGGCTGGTCGGATACGAAGACCCGGCGTTCTTTCGGCGCCTGTTCAAGCGCGTGACCGGCGTGACGCCCGGTCAGTACCGGCGGCAGTTTCAGCTGCCGGAGCACCGCACGACCGCCGCGCGGCCGAAAACCGTGCCAGGCACGCTTTTGGCGAAAGCCTGAGCCGATTCGCTACACGCGCAGCATCCGGCGCACGATGCCGTCATTCTTGAACGCGTGGTAGACGGCGCCGCTGATGTGCACGGCGACGACGGCGAGCAGCGCCCAGCACGTCCATAGGTGGATGTCGGAGTAAAGAATGTTCAAGTCCTCGTTCTCGTAGCCCCAGTTCGGGAGCTCGATCGTCCACCATAAAGTCGTGCCCCAGCCGCTGTACGACGACGACAGGTAGCCGCTGACGCAGGTCGCGAGGATCAGCAGATAGAGAATCACGTGATCGACGGCGGCGAGTCGCTGCATCCACCCTCGCATCGGCGCCGCGGCCGGACGATGCCTGAAGCGAACGTAGAGCAGCAGTCCGAGCAGCACGACGAGCGTGATGCCGATGTTCTTGTGCAGCTGAAACGGAAACTCCCGGTACCGGAACTCATCGGACGGCAGCGGCAACGCGAGCATCCACCAGCTCGATACGAAAAGAAAGAAAATCGAGACGGCGATCAGCCAGTGCACGATGACGGCGGTTCGGCTGTAGCCGCGAATCTCGCCGCCGTTCCCGTAATCGGGCTCGTATTCGTTCGCCATCGTCGTTCTCGCTTTATCCGGATTCACGCGCGAGCCGCGACCGTCGAGGCTCGGCCGGCCACGGCGCCGAGCGTCATCATCAAATGGACGAAGAACCAGAGGAGCACGTTCCACAGATAGACGTCGCGCAGGATCGGCCCGGTGTTGACGGCGGCGACGAAGCCCACGGCGTCGACCAGGGTCAATGCGCCGAACACCGCAATCGCTGCCGCGGGCGCCCAGCTCTGTCTGTCGATCAGCGCGGCCCCGACGCCGATCGATACGAGCGCGAGGACGACGCCGATCCCCGCGAGGAAGGACTGCACGCGCGGAAACCACGGCGGCGCCGAAACGATGTAGCTGCGAACGTTCGAGACGAGCTGCTCGCACTCGGCGACGCTGAGCCCCTCCTCGATGAGCTCGTCCTCGGGACACTCCGCGGCGGGAAGCTGACCGTCCGCCGGCGTCGCCATCGCGATCACGTGCTGCTTCATCCACTCGGTGCCGTGCGCGGCCGCGAGCAGTACGCCAAGCACGATCGCTACGATGCCTAGCCAGCTCTCCCACGCGGCGCCGAAGCCCGCCGTCGACGTCGTCGCACTTCCCATAACGTTTCGACTCTACCGCGTCCCCGGCTCGAGGTCATCTTCAGCGCCGCGCGCCCGCCGAGCCGTACCGACGGCTGCGTGATCCTACCGATAAGAGGATCGCCGAGCCCGACGCGTGCGCGGACGGCGGCAATCAAGAAGGGCGACCGCGCGGCCGCTATTCGGCGCTAGGCGCCCCGATCCCCGTCGAGCTCACGTTCAAGCTCGACCCGTCGGGCAGCGTGACCGACGCCCCGCTCGCCCGGAGCGCCCCGTCTTTCGACCGATAGCCGAGCACCGTCACCTCGGTCCCCGGCGGCAACGAGTTGCGGTTCCACCCGCGGCGGATCAGCGCGTTCGGCGCGCCGCCCTCGATCGCCCACTCCTGCACCTCCCCGGAGCTCGTCGTGACCTTCAGGTAGATCCACGAGTGCGGATTGGTGAACTCCATTCGGACGACCTCGCCGCTCAGCTGAATCGGCTGATTGATGTCGAACTCGGCCGCGAACGAATGGTGGGCAACGGCCTGTCCGGCGCCGGCCAGCATGGCGAGAGCGGCAATCCCCGAAGCGACGACGACATTGCGTGACATCTGACGAACCTCGATGGTTTTCGATCGATACGAACGGCGCGACGCCGGCCTCACTCGGGCACGGCGATCGGCTCCTTCGTCATCAACTCCCCGTACAGCAGCTCCTCGGCGAACTCGACGCAATTGAACTCGAGAAGCCGCGCGTTCTCCTCCATCCGGCGATAGAGCGGCATCCGAATAGTCCACGGGCGCGTGAAGACCTCCGGATCGTCGATCGTCGCCTCGTACTGCATCACGTGATCGTCGAGCAGCGTATAACGTTCCGTCACGACCATCGCCGGGCTGTGATAGTTTCCGGCTCGATCGAGCCACGTCTGATCGATGTTCGAGTTCACCTCGATCACGAGCGTGTCGCCGTCCCAGTGACCATTCGATCGTCCCATCCACAGATCGACCGGAGCGATCACGTGGTCGTCGGGATTCATGTAGACCGGACGATTCGCGTTCGCATATTCGTAGGCGAACAAGATGATGTCGCCCTCGCCCTGCACGATCTGGAACGGATACGGCATGTAGGTCGCGCGCGGAATGCCCGGCATGTAGCACTTCGCTTCCGGATCCGACGCGGGCCAACCGGCACGGTTCTCGTCGCGTTTCGCGAGCGCTTCGGGCTTGTACGGGATCGTCCCGCCGACGACGACGCTCTGCCCCGCCGGGATCGCAGCGATCGCCCCGAGCTGCCAGAACTGCTCGAGCGCCTCGGCGGAGTGGCCTTCGAGGTTCCAATGCGCGGTGTTGATCGCCTGCCAGATGCCGTTCAGATTCGGCTTGCCGGCGATTCGCTCAGGTCGCTCGCGTTCTTGTGCGCCGGCGGGCGCGAGAGCCGCGGCCGCGGCGGCAAGACAGGACATAGCGGCCAGTGGAAGTCCTCGGCGCATGCGCTTTACCATACCCCCTCGAGGCTCTGCGCGGAGGAAAGAGTATGCGTACCCTGAATAAGACGGTCAATGTACGAACTTATGCGTCCACGACCGTCGTGACGCCGCTCGCTGCTCGCCCGCGCGAGGCTCGAGGCTCCGATTCGCGCCGGCGCGCGTCGGCGCTCGCATTGTCGGCGCTGGCATTGGCCGTGGGGTTCGCGGTCGCCGCAAGCGCCTTCGCGCAGGACGGCGACAACACGCCTGTTCCCGCGGAGCAGACGGCCGCTGCGGCCAAGGATCCGAGCTGGCAGCCCCCGCGCCTGTCATGGGGCGATCCGGATCTGCAGGGCACGTTCACGAGCCGGGACATGACCGGTATTCCGATGGAGCGGCCGGAGCAATTCGGCGATCGCCGCCATCTCACGCCCGAAGAATTCCAGGCGCGCGTGACGAGCGGCCCCGCGGGGCTTGCGGCCATCGCCGCCGGTCAAGGCAACGACGGCAGCAGGCTCGAGCTGAGCGCGCTCGATTCCGCCGAGACCGGCACGCGCACGTTCGGCTACACGTCGTACATCATCGAGCCCGAGAACGGGCGCATGCCGCCGCTGACCGCCGAAGGCCGGCAGCGTCAGGCCAATGCACGCAGCGGCCAGTCGAACGGGCCGTTCAACACGATGGAGGATTTCTCCTACTACGACCGCTGCATCACGCGCGGCGTGACGGGATCGATCCTGCCGTCGCTCTACGGTGACGCGATGCGAATCGTGCAGTCGCCGACCGAGGTCGCGATCAGCTACGAGATGCTGCACGACACGCGGATCATTCCGCTCGACGGCCGTCCGCCGGCGGATCCGGGCGTCCGACAGTACATGGGCTCGTCGATCGGCTACTTCGAGGGCGACACGCTCGTCGTCGAAACGACGAACTTCACGGACAAGCTCGGCGTCGGCCGCATGGCGCACAGCGAGGACCTGAAGCTCGTCGAGCGGTTCACGCGCATCGATCCCGAGATGATCGACTATGTCGTCACCGTGCACGACCCGCGCACGTTCGAGGAGCCGTGGAGCTTTCGCCTGACGCTGACGACACAGCCGGATTACGAGGTGCTCGAGTACTCCTGCCATGAAGGCAACTTCTTTGTCGCGAATGCGTTGAGGGCCGAGCAGGAGTACCAGCGCCGCGTCGCGGAGGCGCGCGCGAACGGAGAGCCGATCCCGGAGCGCAGCCCGTCGGCGATGGGGTTCCTCGAAATCTACGAGGCGCCGTCGCCGGACCAGGCCGTCAACATCAACTCCGCGAACTAGCGCGAATCGATGCCCTCCCCTTCACGGTCGACGAGTCCCGGCCATCCGGAACCGGGATCGTCGGGCCGCGTGCACTAATCCGCGCGGAGCCCGGCAAGCCGACGACCTGTCGGGACGCAGGCCGCTGCGGTACAAAACGAGCACATTTGCGCGACATCTCCGGCATAGCGCGCGGCGTCGGGACGATGAAGAATTCGATCCGACACGTACTCGAAGCCCCCTGGCTCCAAGGCTCGATGGAGGTCGCGATGACCGCACGCCGCAGCGACGATCTCGACGAACAGGCGATTCGCGCGCTTCCTCGCTATCTCGAAGAGGCCTGGAACCGCGGCGACGCGATCTCGTACGCCGCTTCGTTCACGGACGATTGCGACTACGTATCGGCCGACGGCAGCCGGCTGACCGGGCGAGCGGCGAACGCCGAGCATCACGCGCGGCTCTTCGACTCGGTCCTTTACGGATCCCGGCTGAGGCTCCGGAACATGACGGTGCGGTTCATCACGTCGGACCTCGCGCTGATGCATGCGGATGCTTCCGTCTCGATGCCTTGGGAGACGGCCGCGCCGCGCAAGCGCCGGTCGCTGCACACCTACGTCGTCGTGCGTACCGACGACGGCTGGCGCATAGCGGCGTTTCAGGCAGCGGCGGCCCGCCCGCTCGCGCTGCCGCGCGGCTGCACGTTGAGGCTGCTGCGCGCGTTCTTCCGGCTGCGGACCGCGCTCGCGTCGGTCCGCGGACTCGAGCCGGCCGGCGGCTGGTAGCGGTTCCCGCGAAGCTTCGTCGCGGCGCCGAGCGAGATTCGGGATATCGAGATTCGCAATATCGATAACGGCGCAGGAAGGAACGGCGTGGCGAAGCTCTTGATCGTCTACGGGACGACCGAAGGACAAACGGCCAAGATCGCCCAACATATTGGCCATGCCGCCCGCAGCCTCGGTCACGAGGCTTCCGTCCGCCATGCACCGGAAGTCGCCGACGGCGAAGTCGCGGCGCACGACGCGGTCATCGTCGGCGCGTCGCTCCACGAAGGCCGCTACCAGCGCGACGTACGCAGCTTCATCGAACGCCATGCCGCGCTGCTCGGATCGCGGCCGAGCGCATTCTTCTCCGTGTCCCTCGCGGCGGCGAGCCGCGACGAGGACGAGCGCGCCGAGCCGCTGCGGATCGCCGGCGAGTTCACGTCGAAAGCGGGCTGGACGCCGGATCGAATCGCGAGCTTCGCAGGCGCGTTGAAGTACACGCAATACAGTTGGCTCAAGCGTGCCGTAATGAAGCGCATCTCGCGCCAGGAAGGCGGCGACACCGACACGTCGCAAGACTTCGAGTATACGGACTGGAACGACGTCGAGCGCTTCGTCGAACGGTTCTGCGCCGCGTTGCCGGCCGGCTGAAGCGGAAACGCGGGCGGCCCTCGCCGCGTGATCCAGCCGCGCCGATTCCTCGCGACCCGCGCGTCGACTTCGTGGTCGACGGGGCGGTACACCACGATCAGCCCCGTTTTCAAGCGCGCGTCCCCGCCCTCTTTACCTTAACCTTGCTTCAGGTCTTAAACTGTCCGGACACTACGCGCGCGGCCCGTTTGACTGCGGCCCGACGCGGCCTCGTCGGCCGCCACTCCATCGAGCAGCTCCGCTCACCGCAGCGCCGCGAATCGCCCGCAGAACGGGAGACTGGTGAATGTTCCGTTTCTTCGAAAACTTGATCGATCCTTTTCCGCCGCAGGAGCCCGGCGTGCCGCCGCGGGGCGTCCTCGCGTTCCTTCGCTATTGCACGAAACCCGTGCTGCCCTGGCTCGGATTGATGTCCGTGCTGACCGCGCTCGTCTCGTCGGCCGAGATTGCGCTTTTCGGCTACTTGGGCGCGCTCGTCGATCGGCTCGCTGACGCCGAGCGCGCTACGTTCTTCGCGGAGCACGGCAGCGAGCTCGCCGCGGTCGCGTTGCTCGTCGCGGTCGGGCTGCCGATCCTGGTATTCGCGCAGTCTTTGATCATTCATCAGACGATCTTCGGTAACTATCCGATGCTCGTCCGCTGGCTCGGGCATCGGCACATGCTGCGGCAGAGCCTGCGCTTCTTCCAGGACGAGCTCGCCGGGCGCATCTCGCAGAAAATCATGCAGACCGCGCTTTCGACGCGCGAGACCGTGACGACGCTGATGGACGTGATGGTCTACGTCGTCGTCTACTTCACCGGCGCGCTCATCCTCGTCGGGCAAACCGATCTGCTGTTGACCGTGCCGCTGATCGTCTGGCTCGGCGGCTACGTCGGGCTGCTCGTGTATTTCGTGCCGCGCCTGCGCAAAGTCTCGATGGAGCAGTCGGACGCCCGTGCGACGATGACGGGCCGCATAGTCGACAGCTACACGAATATCCAAACGATCAAGCTGTTCGCCCACACGGACCGGGAGCAGGAGTACGCGCGTGATGCGATGAGCGAGTTCATGACGACCGTGCACCGGCAGATGCGGCTCGTGACCGGGCTCACGTTCTCACTGCAGACGTTGAATGCGCTGCTGCTGGTCGGCATCGGCGGCGTCGCGGTCTGGGCGTGGTATCAGGCGGCGGCGACGCTCGGCGCGATCGCCGTCGCGATCGCGCTCGTGATGCGGATCCGCTCGATGTCGAACTGGATCTTGTGGGAGATCGCGCAGCTCTTCGAGCACATCGGCACGGTTCAGGACGGCGTCAAGACGCTGTCGCAGCCGCTCACGGTCACGGATCGCCCGGGTGCCCGCGAGCTCGTCGTGACGCGCGGCGAGATCCGCTTCGAGCGCGTGAGCTTCGACTACGCAGCGGAGACGGGCGTGATCGAGGATCTGACCCTCGAGATCCGCCCGGGCGAGAAGGTCGGGCTCGTCGGACGCTCCGGCGCCGGCAAGTCGACCTTGGTCAATCTGCTGCTGCGCTTCTACGACCTGCAGTCGGGCCGAATCACGATCGACGGGCAGGACATCTCGGAGGTCACGCAGGAGTCGCTGCGCCGGAACATCGGTATGGTGACGCAGGACACGTCGCTGCTCCACCGCTCGATCCGCGACAACATCCGTTACGGACGGCCGGACGCGACGGAAGAGGAAATCATCGAAGCCGCAAAGCGCGCGCACGCGCACGAGTTCATCCTCGAGCTCGTCGACAAGCACGGTCGGCGCGGTTACGACGCGCACGCCGGAGAGCGCGGTGTGAAGCTCTCGGGCGGCCAGCGACAGCGGATCGCAATCGCACGCGTCTTGCTGAAGAACGCGCCGATCCTCGTGCTCGACGAAGCGACGTCAGCGCTCGACTCGGAGATCGAGGCCGCAATCCAGGAGCAGCTCTATGCGCTGATGCAGAACAAGACGGTCATTGCGATCGCGCACCGTCTGTCCACGATCGCCGCGATGGATCGGCTCGTCGTCATGGACGAGGGGCGCATCGTCGAGAGCGGCACGCACGACGAGCTGCTTGCGCTCGGCGGGCTGTATGCGACCTTGTGGCGGCATCAGTCGGGCGGCTTCCTCGCGTGCGACCTCGACGAAACCGAGACGGCTGCGGCGGGCAGCGTGCGCGAAGCCCGACGAGCGTGACCGTCTCGACAACGATGCGCAGCGAACGCGAAAAGATGCTTGCAGGGGAGCTCTACGATCCGATGGATCCGGAGCTCGCCGCGGCCCGGGCACGGGCCCGCGACCTCTGTCAGATGTTGAACGCGACGCGCGAGGCGGAGCAGACCGAGCGGCGGCGCATTCTAACCGAGCTGCTCGGCGCCGGCGGCGACTCCGTATGGATGCAGCCGCCGTTCTATTGCGACTACGGCTCGAACATCGAGCTCGACGAACGGGTCTTCTTCAACTTCAACTGCGTCGTGCTCGACGTCTGCGCCGTGCGAATCGGCAGCTTCTCGTCATTCGGGCCCGGCGTCCAAATTCTGACCGCGATGCACCCATTCAATGCCGAGGCGCGCCGGCGAGACGAGTTCGGCAAACCGGTCGAGATCGGCTCCGACGTGTGGGTCGGCGGAGCCGCGTTGATCCTGCCGGGCGTGCGGGTCGGCTCGCGGTCGATCATCGGCGCCGGGAGCGTCGTCACTCGAGATATCCCGGAAGGCGTGCTTGCCGCCGGCAATCCCTGCCGCGTGATTCGCGAGATCACGGAGTGAGCGTCGCTCGGCGAATGCTCCCGTCGCCGATGTGAGCGAGACAGGTAACGTGATCAGCGGTTGAAGATGCCGCGGATCCGGCGGCCGACGTTCTCGCGAACGCCCTCACGCACACCGTCCGTCACGGCTTCCCTCGCTCCCTCGGCCGCGCCGTCGACGACCTCTTCCGCGAAGCCCGGCTCACGGCTGCCGCCTTGCGTTGCCGGCCCAGGCGCGGGCGCCGGCGACGCCCCTGCTCCGCCCGCGAAGCCCTCGAACGCACTGCGGAGGTTGCCAAGATTACCGAGCGACAGCCGGGTATAGCCGGCCGGCACCTCGAACAGCGAATCGTCCTGAGGCCCGATCTGAATGTCCCTGAGCTCGACGATCACGTGCTCGCCGCTGTCGACGACCATGTCCATCTTCACCGGAATCATATCGGCCGTCGCCCATAGCGTGCCCGACGCGGACTCGCCGTTCGGGTCGCGAACGGTCACCTCGTATTTCGTCGTGCGCTGCCCGTTCACGGTCTCGGTCCCGAGCTCGCGGCTCTCGATGACCTGTGCACCCTCGAATGCTCCGCCGCTGCCGAGCTCGCGAGCGTCGAAAGAAATCTCCATGTACATGTTCTGCTGCGGAAGCAGCGTCCACAGCACCTCGCGATCCTCGCGAATGATCGCGGTGAACGACTGGCCCTCGACCGTCACCTCCGAGCGATGCTTGCCCGGCGAGAAGTAATACGGCCCTTCAATGACTTGAGAGTCCTGCATCGACATCACACGCCATCCGGAGAACGCAACCCGGGGCGCGAGCGATTCGAGCTGAGCGTGAGCTTGAGACACGAGCAGCAGCGCCGCCGTCGCGAACGCCGAAGCGATTGTTTTCATGGATTTCCTCCCAGGAACTGCCCGCCCACTATACCACGCCGGCCCCTGCTCCCTGAGCCGCATGCAGCAGACCGCAGCGGTGGCTGCCAGCTCATTCCGGCCGGTCGAGTTCCGCGCCGATGCACATCGCCGGCCCGCGATTCCAATCCGAATCCGGTCGATTGTCGTTTCACAAAATTGAGAGGCGCAGAAAAGTCGTCTCGATCGAAGCCACCGCCGCGCGGCGGAGGCAGCATCCAGGGCGAGGAAAGCAAATGAACGAAGAATCCGTATTGAGAGAGATCGCCCGGCTAGCGATCGCGACGGGCGCGCTGCCCGGCCGTCCCCCGCAGCAGACTTGGGGAGGGCCCGGAACGGGCGCGAAATGCGCGCTGTGTCAGGCTCATGTCAATAGCGATGAGCTCGAGTTCGAGGTCGAGTTCGAGTTCGAGTCCGGCAGCGAGCGCTATCACCTGCATCTTACGTGCTACTCGGCTTGGGACGCCGAGCGCAAGGCGCAGCGCAAACGCGGAACCGCGGTCTCTGCCGATACTGCGCGCGAAAAATCCAGCACGGCGCAACGCCCCAAGCATCTCGCCGACGAGAAGAGTTACGCCTTGCCGGAGCATCGGGGGGACGGCAAGATAACCGAGCATGGAGTCGAAAGGGCCTACAAACCAGGAGCCGCGTAGCAGCGCGAGCGCCACGCTCGGCGACGTACTTTATGCCGACAGGGAGCAGGCCCTTGTCTCGGAATCGGATTGGGTGAGCATCGTACAACGCGTCGCCGAGCGTGATCCCGACGCGCTGCATTCGTTGTACGAGCGGACGCACCACCTCGTATTCACGTTGGCCATGCGCCTGACCCGAGACAGAGAAACGGCCGAGGAGCTCACGGTGGACGTGTTCCACGACGTGTGGCGCCGCGCACCGTCATACGATCCCGCCAACGGCACCGTCGTCGGCTGGATCATGAATCAGGCGCGCTCGCGGGCAATCGATCGTCTCCGCTTCGAGAATCGCAAAAAGCGCGTGAACCCGTATCCCGATGCTCCGGATGACGCAGGCTCCGGCGAAGACCCGCACGACGCCGTAAGCGCCACGGACCGCGGCCGCGCGCTGCAGGACGCCCTGCTGTTGCTGAACGAGCCCGAGCGGGAAGCGATCGAGATCGCATTTTTCGGCGACTTGACCTATTCAGAGGTCGCCGAGCGTTTGCACGAGCCGCTCGGAACGATCAAGACGCGCGTGCGCTCCGGCCTCGGCAAGCTGAGGCGCGCGCTCTCAGATTCGGAGGTGGAGCCATGAGCGCCGCCGTCCGGCCGCCGTGCCCGCGTGTCGACGACGTCTACCTGTACGCGCTGCAGACCCTGCCGGAACGCGAGATCTCGGGCGTCGAGGCGCACCTCGAGAAATGCGAGCGCTGCCGCTCGGAGGTCGAGACGCTCGGCCGCGTGCTCGAGTCGTTCGTGGATTGGCCGCGCGACGTGCTGCGCCCGGCGAATGCATTATGGGATCGAATCGCAAGCCGCATCTCGGCCGAGGCCAGCGCGCCGCCGCCTCGCCGCCCAAAGCGCGTCTGGCGCGAGCCCGAATGGAAGGAGGTCTCGCCGGGCATTTTCACGAAGCTGCTTGCGACCGACCACGAGAATCACAGGGTCAGCATGCTGGTGCGCCTTGCGCCCGGCGTCGCTTATCCGCCGCACACGCACGCCGGCGTCGAGGAGCTGCATCTCCTCGGCGGCGTGCTCGTCGTGAACGACAAGACGCTCTATCCCGGCGACTACATCTACGGCGAGGCGGGATCGGCCGATTCCCTCGTCTGGACCGAGAAGGGCTGCACGTGCGTGCTGATCACATCGACGCGCGACGAGCTTGGCTAAACGGGTAATACCAACGGAGCGGTGAAATGGCAGGCGGCGATGGGTTCAAGGCGAAGACATACGTAAAAGAGGGCTGCCCGTTTTCGTTCAAGTTCCTGGTGTTCATGGCGGAAGCTGGCCTCCTCGACCGGATCGAGATCGTTCGACTCGCGCCTGAGGATCCGGCGTTCGACGAGACGAAGGCGCGTCTCAGCGAAGGCCTCGGCAAGCCCGCGACGTTCCCGACCGTCGAGATCGAGCCCGGCCGCTTCATGGCGGATTCGGACCGGCTGATCGAGCGATTCGCCGAGCTCGAAGGCATCCGCGCCGCCGAGCTGCCGGTCCTGTCGTTCTACAAGGAAACGATCTTCCCGCAGCTTCTCGAGTTGCACGCATCGAAATAGCTCGATCGCGCGCATCACGGGCGAATCCAAGGAGGACGAAGATGGCGATCGAACGCACCGCGACCGGCACCTGGCGCGGCACGTTGAAGCAAGGAAACGGCACGATCGCAAGCACCAGCGACGTGCTGCGCGATGTTCCGTTCTCGTTCGCGACGCGCTTCGAGAACGCGCCGGGCACGAATCCCGAGGAGCTGATCGCCGCCGCGCATGCGGCGTGCTTCAGCATGGCTTTCGCGAACTACCTCGACGGCCAGGGTCACAAGCCGGAGGAAATCACGACGCGCGCGACGATAACGCTCGACGGCACGTCGATCACGAAGATGCATCTTGCGACCCAGGGGCGCGTCCCGGGCCTCGACGACGCGGAGTTCAAACGGCTCGCCGCGGAAGCCGAGAAGAAGTGCCCCGTGTCCAACCTTCTGCGCAACGGCCTCGCGATCTCGCTCGAAGCCTCGCTGCAGAACTGACCGTGCCGTGCGCTGCGCGCGCCCCTGCGGCGCGCCGCAGCACTATCGGCAGCGGGCCGGGCCGTAACCGACTTCGGCCGTAACCGACTTCGGCACTCGTCGCCGTCAGGACCGCTACTGACCCCAGTCCTCGTTCGCGCGCGCGATCAGGTACGCGTGGATGTCCTCGACGTCCTGCTCGCTGAGCAAGCCCTCGAAGCTGCCCATGCCGAGCTCGGCAAGGGTGCCTTCGAGCACGATCTCGTTGAACGCCGCGTGCGTTTCCGCGCTCATGTGGCGCAGGTCCTTCACGCCGCCGACCGCGAGCTGGCCATGGCACTGCGCGCACGTTTGCGCGTACAGCCGCGCGCCGCGCTGCACCGACTCCTCGCTCGCGCGGAGCGGCGGAGGGTTCGGCACCGGCGGCGCGTCCTCGAGCGGCGGGAGCTCGACCGTGCCGCCGAGCTTGAAGACGAGAAGCCGAGCCGACGCGCGGTGTCGCGCGATACCGGTGCTCCGCTCGACCTGCGCGGCGCCGCCGCCGAAACCGGCGTTCACCGCGATGTACTGCTCGCCGTCGACCATGTACGTGATCGGGCCCGCGACCGGCGAGCTCTGCACCGGCATCTCCCACAGCAGCTCGCCGTCCGTCGCCCGGAAGATCGACAAGGTCTGCTTCGTCGTGCCCTCGACGACGAGATTGCCGGCGGTGGTCAGCACGCCGCCGTTGCCATGCCGCGGCAACGGCACTTTCCATGCGGCCCTCTGGCGCACCGGATCCCACGCGGTCAGCCACGTGCGCTCGAGCTCCGGGATCAGGCGCTGAAGCTCGAGCCGCTTCTGCAGCGCAGGGCCGCTATAACCGCCCCAGCCCGAGTTCGAGCGGAATCTGACCGGCTCGAACGCCTCGTCCCGCGCATACACCATCCAGTGCTCGTAGGTCGGGAAGTACGCGAGCCCCGTGATCGGATTGAACGCCATCGGGAACCAGTTGTGCCCGCCTCCGGGCCCGGGTGCGACGAGCACGGGATCGGCGCCGAAGCGCGCCATCGGATTCTCGACCGGCCTGCCGGTCTCGAGATCGATGTGGCTCGCCCACGTCACCGGCACGAACTCCTCGGCAGAGATCAGCTCGCCGGTCGCCCGATCGATCACATAGAAGAAGCCGTTCTTAGGCGCATGCAGCAGCACCTTGCGCTCGCGGCCGTCGATCGTGAGCTCCGCCTGCACGATCGACTGCGTGCACGTGTAGTCCCACTCCTCGCCCGGCACCTCCTGGTAGTGCCAGCGGTACTCGCCGGTATCCGCATCGAGCGCGACGATCGAGCACAGGAACAGGTTGTCGCCGCCCCCGGGGCTTCTGAACTCGCGCACGAGCGGCGAGCCGTTGCCGGTGCCGACGAAAACGAGATTGAGCTCGGGATCGTACGCGATCGAATCCCATGCGGTGCCGCCGCCGCCGAGCGTCCACCATTCGCCGTTCCACGTCTCGGCGGCCATCGCCATCGCTTCGTTCTCGAACCCGTCCGCCGGGTTGCCGGGCACGAGATAGAACTTCCACAGAAGGCTGCCGTCATCGGCGTCGTAAGCGCTGACGAAGCCGCGCACGCCGAGATCCGCTCCGCCGTTGCCGACGACGACCTTGCCGTCGAACACGCGCGGGGCACCGGTGATCGAGTACGGCCACTCGTCGCCGAACGTCTCGACCGACCAGCGCGGCTCGCCGGTCTTCGCGTCGAGGGAGATCAGGCGGCCGTCGAGCGTCGCGATGATGATCGAGTCTTGCCACGCGGCGAGCCCGCGCGAGACCGGCTCGCAGCACGCGTACCGGCCCCACTGTCTCGGCACCTCCGGATCGAACTTCCACAGGAGCTCGCCCGTCTTCGCATCGTGCGCGTACGTGATGTTCCACGCGCTGATGTTGTAGAGCACGCCGTCGATCATCAGCGGCGTCGCTTCGACGCCGCGCAACGTGTCGAGATCGTAGTACCACGCAAGCCCGAGATTCTCGACGTTCGACTCGTTGATTTGATCGAGCGGGCTGAAACGCTGCGCGCTGTACGTGCGCCCGTCCATCAGCCACTCCGCCGGATTCTCGTTCGCGGCGCGCAGCCGCTCGGCCGTCACGTCCTGCGCCGACGTGGCGGCGGAACCGAGCATCGCGAGCGCCGCGACGAGCGCGGCCGGACGACGGAGAGCGGTTGCGCCCGAGGCTGTCGCGCGCGCCGGAGCGGGCCGGAAGCCAGCGCTCCCGGTGCGGTGCCTGCGGCAAAAAGAGCCTCGTGACTGTTCGATCTGCGCTTCCACTTGTCGCGTTCCCCTCGTTCCGATCGGTTCGTTGCGCGCGGGCCGATGCGCTCCCGCTGCGGACGCAGCGAGGGTCGGCCGGCGCGGACGGGAGGATTGTACGTGCGTCCGGGCGCCGTCGCATGGCGGGCGCGACGACGCGCGCGACGGCGGGTTACAATCCGCGTCGCCGCTGCCCGCGCGCGGCGGCCACGACAACGATAACTCGAGCTTTCGTCGAGGCTTCAGCATGTTTCCACTGCGTCCGACTCTCCCGCTTTGGCTGCCGCTCGCGCTGCTCGCCGCGTGCAGCAACGAATCCTCCGCGCCGTCCGGCGCCGCACCGCCCCCGGTGGGCGGCACAGACGCAGCGGCTCCGAGCGAAACCCGCTCGTTCGGAAACATCACGCGCGAGCGGCTGCTCGCAGCCGACAGCGAGCCCGGCGAGTGGATGACGTCGGGACGCGATTTCGGCAAGAGCCACTATTCGGCCCTTGACCAGATCAATACCGAGACGGTCGGCCGCCTGGGCTTCGCATGGGACTACGCGCTCGGCACGAGCCGCGGGCTCGAGGCGACGCCGATCGTCGTCGACGGCGTGATGTACACGTCCGGCACGACGGGGCGCGTATATGCGCTCGACGCTGCGACGGGCGACGAGATCTGGAAGTTCGACCCGGAGAGCGACGGGCAGGTCAACCGCTATACCTGTTGCGACGAGGTCAATCGCGGCGTTGCCGTTTTCGAGGGCATGGTCTACGTCGGCTCGCTCGACGGGCGCCTCTTCGGCCTCGATGCCGCGACCGGCGACGTCGTGTGGCAGGTCGACACGCTGATCTACAAGGACCGCGCTTATACCGTGAGCGGCGCGCCCGAGGTCGCGGGCGACGTCGTCGTGATCGGCAATGCAGGGGCGGATTACGACGCGCGCGGCTACATCTCCGCGTACGACCGTAAGACCGGCGAGCTCGCGTGGCGCTTCTTCATCGTCCCGGGCGATCCCGCGAACGGCTACGAGCATCCCGAGATGGAGATGGCGGCGGAGACGTGGGACCCGAACAGCCGCTGGGACGTCGGCGGCGGCGGCACGGCATGGAACGGGATGGTCTACGATCCGGAGCTGAATCTGCTGTACGTCGGCACCGGCAACGCGGCGCTCTTCAACTGGTACGAGCGCAGCCCTTCCGGCGGCGACAACCTTTTCCTCGCGTCTATCCTCGCGATCGATCCGGACACCGGCCGGCTCGCGTGGCACTACCAGCAAGTTCCGAGGGAGAGCTGGGATTACACGGCTACGCAGCCGATGATCCTCGCCGATCTCGAGCTCGACGGCGTCGTGCGCAAAGTGTTGATGCAGGCGCCGAAGGCTGGCTTCTTCTACATCCTCGACCGCGCGACCGGCGAGCTGCTGTCCGCCGACCCGTACGTGCCGCTGAACTGGGCGACGGGCATCGACATGCAGACCGGACGGCCGACCATCAATCCCGAGGTCGACTACAAGGACGGGCCGGTGTACGTCGAGCCGTCGGGCATGGGCGGACACAGCTGGAATCCGATGGCGTACAACCCCGAGAACGGGCTCGTGTATATCCCGGCGATCGAAGGCGGCGCGATCACGTACGACCCAACCGACGGGCACGTGTATCGTCCGAAGCAGGCGAACTCCGGCAACAGCACGTTGTTCGGCGACATGCTGCTGCAGGATCCGGCGAACGTGCCGGGGCCGCTCGGCGAGAAGCTGCGCGAGGTGCAGGCCGAGGGCAAGCACACGTCGCGTGCGGTGCTGAAGGCGTTCGATCCGAAGACCGGCGAGGTGCGCTGGGAGCAGGAAGGCATCGGCTATTGGGATCGCGGCGGGGTGCTCGCGACCGCCGGCGGCCTCGTATTCCAGGGCACGGATACGGGCCACTTCCGCGCGTTCCACGCGGAGACCGGCGAGCTGCTGCTCGACCTCGAGGTCGGCACGTCGATCATGGCCGCGCCGATGACTTACGAGATCGACGGCGTGCAGTACATCGCAGTGATGGCCGGCTGGGGCGGCGGCGGATGGTTCGCGCCGCACGACACGAGCGCGGTCGTTCGCTACGGCAACGACAACCGCATCATTGCGTTCCGCCTCGACGGAGGCCCGGTGCCGTTACCCGAGCCGATCAGCGCGGTGGGTCCGATACCGCGGCCGCCGGTCGAGCGGACGGCCTCCGCGGAAACCGTTCAGCAAGGCGCAGAGCTCTTTGCGCGCAGCTGCGCGATCTGTCATGCGAACGTCGACTACGGATTGACGCCGGACCTGCGCCGCATGACCGCCGAGACGCACGCGCAGTTCAATGCGATCGTCCTCTACGGTGCGCGCCGCTACCGGGGCATGCCGCAGTGGGACGACGTGCTGAACGAAGAGCAAGCCGACGCGATCCATGCGTATCTGATCGACCTCGCGTGGAACGCATACGAAGCGCAACCCTGAAAAATCGTGCCTGGCACGAATTTTCTGTGAACAACGAAGCGGAGCTCGACGAATGAAACCGACTACAGTGACGACGAGCACAGCGGCCCTCGACGGTCATCGCTCGGCCGGCGCGCTCGAGCGACGCGCGCTGTTCGCCGCATTCGCACTCGCGGCGCTGCCTGCGCTGTCGCAGACCTCCTCTCCCGACATCCGCATCGGGGACACGGATGTCTTCCCCGAAAGCGTGACGTCGACGTCGGACGGCACCGTCTATGCGGGCAGCGTCAAAGGCAACGTGTACCGCGCCGCTCCCGGAGAATCCGTCGCGCTGCCGTGGATCCAGACGAGCGACGCGAACGGCATCCTGACGATCCTCGGCGTCTTCGCGGACGAACAGAGCAACACGCTGTGGCTCTGCTCGGTGCCGAACCTGTTCGGACCGGAGCGCTCCGAGGGCGTCAGCAGCCTGATGGCGTTCGATCTCGGCAGTGCCGAGCAGAAAGGCGTCTACCCGTTCCCGCCCCCGGCGTCCGCGTGCAACGACATCGCGGTCGGACCGGACGGCAACGTCTTTGCGACCGACACGCCCAACGGGCGGATCTTCAAGCTCGCGCCGCAGGCGTCGGAGCTCGAGCTCTTCGGCGAGGACCCGGCGTTGATCGGCGTCGACGGCATCGCATTCGCCGCGGACGGCACGCTCTACGTGAACAACGTCCGCACGAACGAGATCCTGCGCATCGAGACGAACGGCCGCGTGATGACCGGCGTCACGAAGCTCGCCGTATCGCACGAGCTCGGCGGCCCGGACGGCTTCCGGCACATCGAAGGCAATCGCTTCCTGCAGGCCGAGGGCACGATCGGCCGAGTCGGCATCGTCACGATCGACGGCGACACCGCGACGCTCGAGGTGCTGAGCGACGAGTTCACGTCGTCGCCGGGTGCGACGCCGGTCGGCGATACGGCCTACGTGATCGAGAGCCAGATCGGCTACCTGACGAACCCGGAGCTGCGCGGTCAGCAGCCCGGCCCCTTCATGCTGTACGCGGTGCCAATGCGATGATCAGACGTCGGCCGTGTCGAAAAATCGTGCCTGGCACGATTTTTTGACCGCTGCGTGCGCACAGGCCAGCGCTAGGTATCGCCGCCATATGGCCTGTCGCGGGACACGGGGTATTCTCGGCGCATGAAGGTACTGATCGGTCTCGACGATTCGAGATACTCGCTGGGCGCCGTACGATTCGTCGCCCGGTATCTCGCGGCCGATGACGAGACGGAGGTTCACCTCGTCCATGCGGTGTATGACGCACCCGTCGGGCTCGGCGTGTGGCCGTCGCGGCGCACTCGCGATCTGCGCAGGATATCGCCCGAGGTTCGCAGGATATTCGACCGCGCTGCGAAGCGGCTCGAGTCGCAGCGTTTCTCGATCGAGACGCGGGCGCGCCGCGGGCCGCCGACGGCCGTCCTGCCGGAGCTCGCGGCCGAGGGCGGCTACGATCTTGTCGTCGTCGGCGCGAAGGGACGAAGCGACGCCCCGTATCTCGAGGTCGGCAGCGTCGCGCTCGCGGTGCTCGAGCATGCGCCGATGAGCGTGCTGATGACCCGGGAGCGTCAACCGGGACGCAGCTGGCCGCGCCCGACCAGCGGAGCGCGGCGGTTCCACGCGCTGTTCGCGACGGACGGCTCCGGATACAGCAGAGCCGCGACCGCTGCATTCTTTCAGACCTTCGATATCCCGTCGCTCCAGGCGACGGCCATCGCCGTCGCCGAGCTGCCGGAGGCGACGATGCTGAGGCGGATGTCCGCCCGCCGCCGCGAGGAATACGTGGCGCTCGTCGAGAGCGCAGCCGACGACTGGCTCCGGCAGCTCGAAGCGCAGCTCGAAGGCTACGACGTCCGTCCGAAGAGCCGAATGCTCCGGGGCCGACCGGCGAAGGTACTGATCGACGCGGCCGGCAAATACGACGTCGACCTGGCCGTCCTCGGCTCGCGAGGCACGCGCGGCACGTGGGGCCCGCGGCTCGGCAGCACGGCGCTCGGCGTCGCTCGATCGTCTCCGTGCTCGGTGCTGATCGTCCGCTCGCCCGCGCGGCGCCCCGCTCGCTAGCCGCGAACCGCGAGCGGCAACGGCTCGGCGTCGCGGCCGAGCACCGGCGGCGTCCCGATATCGGCACCGGGCCGCTCGATCACGGGACGCTTGCGGCCGCTTGAACGGCCGAGCTCGCGACTGGCTACAACGAGAACAGCACGTACGTCTACTTGGTACGGCGCTTGCGTGCATGATCCCGGGTCGCGGTAGAGAATAGTCATGTTGCAGCTTCGCCTGACCTTCCGCCGGCTCGTGCGCACGCCGAGCTTCACAATCACGGTCGTGCTCATGCTCGCGCTCGGCATCGGCGCGACGACCGCGATGTTCTCGTGGGTGCATTCGGTGCTGCTGCGGCCTTTGCCGGTCCCCGAGCCGGACCGGCTAGTGAACCTCAGCGCCCCGGGCCCGAAGCCCGGCTCGACGAGCTGCGGCATCGCCGGCGACTGTGACCAGGTGTTCAGCTACCCGATGTTCCGCGATCTCGAGCGCGAGCAGAACGTCTTTACGGGGATCGCCGGGCAACGCTTCTTCCGTGCGAACCTCGCGTACGACGGCGAGCCGTTCGCCGGCGCCGGCGTGCTGGTGTCGGGCAACTACTTCGACGTGCTCGGAATCGAGCCTGCCGCCGGGCGCCTGATTACACCCGGCGACGAGCCGCGCCTCGGCGAGTCCGCCGTGGTCGTGCTGAGCTACGACCATTGGCAGAAGGCGTACGGAGGCGATCCCGGCGCCGTCGGACGCACGCTCCTCGTGAACGGTGCATCCCTGACCGTGATCGGAGTCGCACCGAAGGGGTTCTCGGGCACGACGCTCGGCATACAGCCGCACGTATTCGTGCCGCTGACGATGCGCTGGATCATGGAGCCGACCGTACCGAGGGACGACGCCAATCGGCTCGCGTATTGGGTGTATGCCTTCGCGCGACTCCGCCCTGGAGTGTCGATCGAGCAAGCCTCGTCGGCCTTGAACGGCATCTACAGCGGAATCCTCGCGGAGATCGAGGCGCCGCTGAACGCCTTCATGCCCGCCGACGTCCTCGAGCGCTTCAAGGCGAAGCGGATCGAGATCTCGCCCGGCGCACACGGCCAGAGCCGGTTTCCCCGCGTTGCCGGACAGCCGCTCGGCCTGCTGCTCGGCGTGACGAGCCTCTTGCTGCTGATCGTATGCGTCAACATCGCGAATCTGCTGCTCGCACGCGGGGCGGCGCGCACGGGTGAGCTCGCGATCCATGCGTCGATCGGCGCGAGCCGCCGGCACTTATTCGCGGGGTCGCTCGCCGAGGCAGCCGTGCTCGCGGTGATCGGCGGCGCGGCGAGCCTGCCCATCGCGGCCGCCCTCCTCGCCGGCATCGACGCGATGCTTCCGATCGTCGAGGCCGGCGCCGGCTTCGACATCGAGATCGACAAGACCGTGCTCGCGTTCTGTGCGGCGCTCACGCTTGCGACCGTTCTGCTCTTCGGCTCGATTCCCGCAATCAAGGCGGTGACGACGAGCCCGGGTCTCGTCGTGAAGGGACAAGCTTCTCAGGCTGCGAGCACTCGCGGCATGGCGCGGTTCCGCGGCTCGCTCGCGACGGCGCAGATCGCGCTGTCGATGCTGCTGCTCGCGCTCGCGGGTTTTTTCGCGCAAAGCCTGTTGAACGTCGCGCGCGTCGATCTCGGTATGAACGTCGACTCGCTCGCGACGTTCGCCGTGTCGCCGCGTCTGAACGGCTACGACCGCGAGCGCACGATGAGCGTGTTCGAGCGGATCGAGGAGTCTCTCGCGGCGGAACCTGGCGTCGTCGCCGTCGCGTCGGCGTCCGTACCGCTCCTCACCGACAGCAATTCGCGCAATGACGTTCAGGTTCGCGGCTTCGACGCGGGGCCGTCTACGGACACGAATGCCCACGCCAACCATGTGAGCGCGGGCTTCTTTCGTGCGATGGAGATACCGTTGCTGGCGGGGCGCGAGTTCGCACCCGCCGACACTCTAGGGGCGCCGCGCGTTGCCGTCGTCAATCAAACGTTCCTGCGCAAGTTCGGCCTCGGCATGGATGCGATCGGCACGCGAATCGGCGTCAGCTTCGACGACGGCATCGATCCAGACATCGAGATCGTCGGCATTGCCGCCGACGCGAAGTACAGCACCGTCAAGGACGAGATTCCTCCGCAGTACTTCCTCGCCCGGCGCCAGGACGACAACATTCAGACGCTCGCCTTCTATGTCCGCGGCACTCTCGACTCCGAAGCGCTGCTCGCGGCCATTCGGCGCGCGGGGTAGCCGTGCGGGTAAACGTGGAAGACACGCCCGCCCGAGTAAGGCATCGGCTCCGCGCGCGTACGGACAGTCACCGTTCGCTCCGCAAGGCCGTGCACGCCGTCGGGATCCGCGATCACGAGCCGCACCTCGTATTCCGTGTCCGGCTCGAGATCGAGGACGCTGCCCGCGAACATGTTCGGCATGACGACGTCGACGCGCGACTCCGCGTAGATTCGCTCGCCGTCGAGGCGAAGCAGCGGCAGCGCATCGTGCCACGTCGCTTCGCCGCTCGCTCGATACGAAACGTCCACCGTCGCATTGCGGTTCGAGTCGCCCTGGATGAACCACTCGAAGCCTAAGTTCAGCAACGTGGGCGGCTCGATCACGAGCTCGCCGGGAACGACGGCCTCGGGCGGAGGACTCGACTCGAGGCTGGCGGGCCCTTGCGCGAGCGCGACACCGGCAGCGCCGAGGGCGAGCAGCGAAACGAGAGCGGCGTGCCGCCTCGACGGGTTTCGTGTTCTCATGGCCGAGAGGATAGGAGGACACGACGGAAGACGTCCAGTCGAGATGAAAGCCAATGCGCTTCCGCGGACGCGTTCCTTGAACGGTTCTCATTTCCTGAACGTTTCCGCGGAAACGCGGAAGCGCCGTTCGCGCCCGCTCGCCGGTCAGGGGCAGGCCGCCGGCACGAAGATGGCCATACACACGATGTCGTCGACGACGCCGTCGATGATCCGAGCGCGCCGCTTCACGCCCTCCTCGACGAAGCCGAGCTTGTCGTAAAGCCGGCGTGCCGCGGTGTTCGATGCGAACACCTCGAGCTCGACCCGCGACAGGCCGATGTCGGCTGCGGCGCCGAGCGTAGCATCGAGCAGGCTTCGGCCCAGCCCTCGGCCTCGGTACGGCGGAAGCAGCCCCATACCGAGTCTGCCGCAGTGCTGCTGACCTTCGTACCGCGTGCGCGTGATATCGCACCAACCGACCACGCGCTCGTCGTCGACGGCGACGAACGCGACGCCGTCGCCGGCAAGAATAGAGCGAACGAACTCGGCAGTGGCTTCGCGCGAGAAGCCTTCGGTCGATGCGAGATACTTCCGTTCGCGCGCAACCCTATCGACGGACTCGCGGAAGCCGTCGATGTGGTGCTCGGCGATCGCGTCGATACGAACCGTCACGGCTCGGCGCTTCTGCTCGTCGTTCTATGGTCGTTCTATCAATGGGCTTCACGAGCCTCAGCTTAGAGCGATCCGGCTCGAAGACGCCCCTCGGCGGGTCGAGACGAGAAGCGTATCACTCCCCTCCGTCGCGGAGTACCGCTCTTGGACGTCCCACGCGAACCGGTGCGGAGTGCGCTACGATCCCTTTTCCGGTGCGGTCGAATGAATGCGACGTCCGGTCTGCTGCCCATCCGACGTCGCTGCGAGGACGAGAAAATGAAACCAAGCTCTGCGTGCATCGCCGCCATCTGCACGCTGGCCGTGCTGAGCGGTCACGCGCAACAGCCCCCCGCCGCCGATTCGATGCAGGCCGACCTCGCGGCGATCGCGGAATTCAATCGCCGCTACGTCCAGGCGATCAACGACGGCGACATTGATACCCTGGCCGAGCTGACGACCGACGACCACATCATGCTCGCGCCTAATCGGCCGCCGCTCGAAGGCAAGGCCGCGCTGGTCGGTGCGATGACGCGCGCGTTCGAGCAGACGGAGATCGACGAGTCGTGGACGCCGGTCGAAACCGTGATCGACGGCGATCTCGCTTATCAGCGCGGGACGTACGTCGTCAGGGCGCGGCCGAAGGGCAGCGATGCGGAGATGCGCGCGACGTCGGGCAGCTTCCTGCGCATCTATCGGCGCCAGCCGAACGGCGAGTGGCGGATGACGCGCGACGTGTTCAACTCGTATCCGCCACCCGACGCGGCCCCTTGATTACTCGGCGGGAATGTTCTCCGCCGATCCCCCGAGAAACAGCCGCTCGCCGTTGCTCAGCAGGAACGATCGCCCGACCGCCGTGTTGCTGCCGTCCCGCGCCTGGTAGCCCTCGACCGTCAGCTCCGTCCCGGTCGGCACCGACTGCGCCGTGACGCCGCGGCGGAACAGCGCGTTCGGGCTGCCGCCCTCGACCATCCACATGACGGGCTGCCCGTCGTCGCCCGTGACCTCGAGGTGGAACCACGAGTGCGGGTTCACCCACTCGATCCTCGTGATCTTGCCCGTCAACTCGATCGGCTTGTCGATCGCGAACTCCGCCGCGAACGAATGGTGCGCCGAAGCCGACGCGCACGCCAGCACGGAGCCGAGGCCGGCGACCGCGAGCGCGGTTCGATAAAGTCGCCTGTGCATCAAACAGAACCTCTCATCACTGATGCCGACGGACGCACGCGATGCCGCGTGCGCCCCGCAGATCTCGAGCTACTCGCTCGCAGCCGCTTCGCGCTGACGCTGCTCCTCGGCCCGGGCGCCCGCGAGCGTGTTGCGCACGCCGTAGTTATGCTCGTGACACGCCGACTCGAAGATCGGCCCGACCGTCTTTTCCATCGGATACTCGCCCGACCAAGGCCGCACCCAGGTGTGCGGATCGTCGACCGTGAACTCGTAGAGGATCCGATCGTCCGCAACCCGCGTCAGACGCTCGGTGACGACGAGATGCTCGCTCGCGCCGCGAAACGCAGTCTCTCCGGTGAAGTTCGCGGTCGTGATCACGAGCGTATCGCCGTCCCAGTAACCGCGCGACGCGCCCTTCCACTGGCGAATCTCCTCCGGCAGCGGCGGGCGGCCGTCGAGCGGGATCACGCGCGCATCCTGCATCATCTCGACGAGGATCATCACGTGGTCCGGCGACTGCACGATCTGCAGGTTGCTGTTGTAGCCGATCGGCATCATGGGCGGGTTCGCGCCCCAGATGATGCAGCGTGTCGCGAGCCCCATGTTCTGCACGCGATCCGTGATCGGATTATCGCGGCGAGCCTGCGCTCGCGCTGCGGCGCGCGCCTCGCCGTCGGCAGTCATCGGCGGAATGCGCCCGTTCGGCGGATCGACGACGATCGACGTGCGCAGATTGCGCACGAAGCCGTCCTGCCCGCGCGTCAGGCCGAACTGCGAGAAGTCGTAATGGACGTCCGCGACGGTGCCGGGCTCGGTCTGCTCGAAACCGCGCGCAACGCCCTCCTCGATGATCCGGTCGAGCTCCTCGTCCGTATAGAACGCTTTCTCGCCGAGCACCTCGGGCCGCTCGACCGGAGTGAACGAAGCGTTCGTCCAGAAGCCTTGAAGATCCGGATGCCCGTACCGTGTGCGCGGAACCTCGTACGCGTCGTCCTCGCCCGGCGCCTGCGCGCCGAGCTGCGCGGCCATCAGGAGACACGCGACGGCAACGGCGTTTCTCACGATCGATGACTGACTCATGACGTCACTCCTCCGGCTTCGCTAAATCGCCGTAGATCAAATCTTCGACGAACGGCACGCACTTGAACTCGAGCAGCTCGGCGTTGCTCTCGAGCCTGCGGTAGAGCGGCATGCTGATCGTCCACGAGCGCGTGAACACTTTCGGATCCGTGATCGTCGCCTCGTAGCGCAGCGCATCGTCGCTGATATGCGTGAAGCGCTCGATCACGCGCAAGTCCTCGCTGTGAAAATTCCCGGCGCGGTCGAGCCACGTCATGCCGTTGAAGCCCGTCGTCTCGATCACGAGCGTGTCGCCTTCGAACCACCCGTTCGACCAGCCCATCCAGCTCGGCGCCGGCGCAGGCTGATGATCCTGCATGTACACCGTCCGAACCGCGCTGCGGTAGCTATAGAGCAGCATGATGTGCTCGTCGCTCTGGATGACCTGGAACGGGTGCGGCATATAGGTCGCCCGCGGCACGCCGGGCAGGTAGCACTTGATCTCGGGATCGAGCGCGAGCCGCTGCGCGTAGTTCTGCTCGCGCTGCTCGAGAGCCCACGGCTGATACGGGATTTTTCCGCCGAGGACGTAGCCTAGGCTCGGCGGCTCCGCGTATGCGGCGCCGAGCTCGAGCACCGGTCCCGCGGCCGCTTCCCTCGGCTCGAGTCCCCAGTTGGCCTCGTTCATCGCCTGCCAGATGCCGTTGAAGTCCGGCTGTCCGGACGCCGTCCGAGGCGGCTCGTAGCCTTCGCTGCCGACAGCCGTCCCGCAGGCGCAGCACGCGACGATCGCCAGGAACGCGGCGCGTGCGCCTCTCGACACGTCACTCATTTCAGCTCCCCTGATCGCCGAGCAGCACGCGCCGGAGAAAGGCCTCCGCCCGCCCCCAATGCTCTTCGTTATAGAAATCTTCGCCGCCGTGAGCCGCACCATGCACGACGTCGAACTCGGCGTCGAGACCTGCCGCCTTGTACGCGCCGTGGAGCTCGTGCGCCTGATTAATCGGCATCTGCGGATCCTGATCTCCGTGCAGCAGCAGCAGCGGCGGATCGTTCGCGTCGACGTGGAAGACGGGGCTCGCGAGGCGCGCGACGTCCGGCACGTCCTCGGGTTTGCCGCCTAGCAGCAGCTCGAGCGCCGGCACGCGGACCTCGATGCCGTGCGGCGTCGACTGATCGAGAATCGACGTCAGATTCGACGCGCCGAAGTAGACGAGGATCGCCTGCACGTCGGACGAGACGTCCGTATGCTCGCCGAGATCGCCCTCGAGCTCGGCGACCCCGTTCGTCACGCCGACGAGCGCAGCGAGATGGCCGCCCGAAGAGGCGCCCGAGATCGCGATACGGTCGGCCGAATACCCATACTCTTCGGCGTTCGCGCGCAAGTAGCGGATCGCGGCCTTGATGTCGTGCACCATCGCCGGGAACGACGCTTCGGTCGACTGCCGGAACTCGACGCTCGCGAGCGCGAACCCCGCATCGACGAAATTCGTCGGCGGATTCGCCTTCGAGCCGAAGCGCCATGCGCCGCCGTGAATCCAGACTGCCAGCGGCGGGGAGTCGACGTTGTCCGGCACGTAGAGATCGAGCTTGAGCTCCGAGTCGCCGGCCTTCGCATACGTGAGATCCATATGCGTCGCGGCATCGGCCGCAGCACCGAACGTCATCGACAGAACCAGGATTCCGGCCGAACCGACCCAGCCGAGCGAACCGGCAAAGCTGCTTTTCTTCATCGTGTGTCGTTCTCGTTGGTTGTTCGTGAGGCCGGCGCGGGAAGCCTCCCCCGGCTCGCCGGCGCAGATGGAGCTCCCCCGGAGCTCGCCGTTTTCCGAAGCATTTTAGGCCGAGGCATCGAGCGAGATATACCCCGTATAGAGCTCATCGCATTTGCGCTATTCGCTGCCCTGTTGCTCGCCGTCCTGCGGCATCAGCGTGACCCGCACGTACTGCTCGGTGTCGAGATACCGCCGCGCAGCGTCCCGGATCGCCTCCACGGTCAGCGCCTCGATCCGATCGCGCTCGGTCAGGAACGATTCGGCGCCCGGCGCCTCGTCGTACTGATACGACCGAACCAGCGCGCCGAGCCATGCGCCGTTCTCCTCGATCCGCATCTCGTGCGAGCGAATCATCGCCATGCGCACGTCCGCGACGTGCTCGGGCGCGGGGCCGTCCGTGACGAGCGTGTCGATCTCGCTGAACACGATCTCCATCAGCTCGTCCATACGCGCGGGATCGCTGCCGAACGACAGCGCGGGCATGTACGTCGGCTCGTCCTCGAGGAACGACATGATGCCGACGCCGACGCCGTAGGTGCCGCCGAGATCCTCGCGCAGCACCTCACGCAAACGGCGCTCGAGCACTTGCGTGACCGCAGTCATCAACGTGCTCTCGCGGCGGAAGTCGAGATCGTCCGGCGGCGCGAACGCGATCTGCGTCTCCGCGCGCGGCTCACGTCCGAGGCGCACCGTCGATTCGACGACGCCGCTCGGGAAGCGAATCCGATGATCGCGCGCGGCTTCCGTCCTGCCGTTCGCCGGCAGCGTGGCGACGTAGCGCTCGACGAACGGCCGCAACGCATCCGGCTCGAAGCTGCCGACGAACACGAACGTGAAGTCGCTCGCGTCGGCGAAACGATCCGCATAGATCGCGAACGAGCGCTCGAGATCGGCCTCCTGCAGGCGCTCCGCGGTCATCGGCCGGCGGCGAGGATGATTGGTCGTAAGTAGACGCAGGAACTCGTCGCGGTACGCGACCGAAGGATTGCGATCTCGATTGACGAGCCGCTGGTGCTGCTGAGCCTTGAATGCCTCGAACAGATTCGCGTCGGCGCGAGGCGCAGTGAACCGCAAGTAGATCAGCTCGAAGAGCGTCTCGAGATCCTTGACCGAGCCTCGTCCCGAAAGCCCCTCCTCCGCCTCGCCGATGAACGGCTCGACTTGCGCCAGCTTGCCCGCGAGCGCCTTCTGCAGGCTCGTCGTATCGAGGTCGCCGAGGCCGCTCGCGCCGATGACCGTCGCGGCCGTCATTGCCGGGATCAGATCCGTGTCGTCGACGAGCGAAGTGCCGCCCGGGCTGAACGCGACGAACTGCACCTCGTCCTCCTCGAAGTCCGTCGGCTTCAGCACGACGCGTACGCCGTTCGACAGATCCCATTCGATGACGCCGCCCGCCTTCTCGCGCTGCGCAACGATCTCGCCCGGCTCCGGCACCTCGGTCAGCAGCTCGAGATCGGCGCCTTCGTCGACGTAAGGCTCGAGCTCGCCGCGATCGACGCCGTCGAGCACGGCCGCGAGCTCGGCCTCGGACGGGAGCGATACGCCGTCTTTCTCGGGAGCCGTGACGAGCACGACGCGGCTCGCCGCGTGCCAGCTGCGGCCGACGGCTTCGACCTCCTCGTCCGTGATCTCGGGCAGGAAGCGGTCGAGCAGCGCGTACTCGATGTCTATGCCGGGGATGCCTTGCGCCGACAATATCGAGTCGACGTACTCGGCCGCATAGCGTGCCGAGCTGCGGCTCGAGCGATTGATGAATTGCTGCTCGGCCTCGCGGAGCATCTGCGTCTTCGCGCGCGCGAGCTCGGTCTCGGTGAAGCCGAACCGGTCGACGCGCTCGGACTCGCGCATCAGCGCCTCGAGCCCGTCGACGATCGCGTCCTCGGGCACCTCCGCACCGAGCACGTACGCGGACGCCCCGCGCACGAGCCTGCCCGACGTCGACACCGGCGACCGGAACGCCGGATTCGGCCGCCGCGCGATCTCGCCGAGCCGCATCTGCAGCATGCGGTTGTACAGCGACTCGACGAGCATCTGACGATAGGCGCCGACCGTCTCGACCGACCTCGGCGGCAGCTTGTAATAGACCCGCACGGACGCGGTCGTCATCTCCGGATCCGACACGATCGAGAATAGCGTGCGCTCGTGCGGCGGAAGCGTCGGCACCGCGTGCTCGCGCGGCCTGTCCGGCGGCTCGAGCGCGGCGAAGTGCTCGACGACCAGCGCTTCGACCGCAGCCGCGTCGAAGTCGCCGACCGCGACGACGGTCATCAGGTCCGGCCTATACCAGTCGCGATAAAAGCGCACGAGCGCTTCGTGGTCGAACGTCTCGAGGCTGTCGCGCGTGCCGATCGGCAGCCGCTCGGCATAGCGGGAGCCCGAGAACAGGATCGGATAGTGCAGATCGCCGACGCGCGCCTCCGCGCCGCGCGCGCCGCGCCACTCCTCGATGACGACGCGCCGCTCCTGCTCGATCTCGTCCGGCTCGAACGCGAGCGCCTGCGCCCAGTCCTGCATGATCCTGAACGCGGTCTCGAGGTTCGCCGGATCGTCGGTCGGCAAGGTCAGCATGTACGTCGTCGCGTCGAACGACGTGCTTGCGTTCACGCCGGGCCCGAGCCGCATGCCGAGCGACTCCATGAGCCTGACGATCTCCTGCTTCTCGAAGTTCTCGGTGCCGTTGAAGGCCATGTGCTCGAGCACGTGCGCGAGCCCGAGCTGATCCTCGTCCTCGAGCACCGAGCCCGCTTCGACGACGAAGCGCAGCATCGCCCGGTTCCGCGGCTCGGCATTCTCGCGTATGAAATAGCGCAAGCCGTTCTCGAGGCGGCCGTGCCTGACGGCCGGGTCGACCGGCAGCTCCGCGTCGAGCGCCGCGTTCTGCGCCCATTCGGCCGCTTGCGGCGTCGGCTGCGCGACGGTCTCGTCGATGCCGCCATGCAAGAGCGCGGCGGCGAGCCCGAGAAGAAGGTAGGACCGCGGTTGCGCTGTCATTCGAGGCTCCTCGACACGCGGCGTCGGGCCGCCGTCGAGCAACTTAGCACAGTTCCCGGCGGAGCGAAGACGCGGCCGCGGCGTGGCAAACGGCACGTTCGTCACGTATCCTCGCCGGGTCTCGTCCGGCAGCCGATCGTCGCGCCGGCCGGTCGCAAGGAGAACCGATGATGAAGCGCCATTTCGCACGTTCACGGCTCGCCGTGCCCGTCGTCCTCGGTCTCGGCGCGGTCGGCCTCGCCGCCTGCTCCGGCGAGCCGCAGGCCACGGCGCAGGCGCCGGACGCAGCCCCGCCGGAGGCGCCGCCAGCCACCCCGTACAAGCCCGTCGCGACGAACCTCGAGCTGATGGAGAGCATCATCGCGCACGCGGCGGAGGAGTACTGGGGCTCGGTGCGTATCGTCGTGGATGCCGAAGGCGTGACCGAGTACGTGCCGGAGACGGATGAGGAATGGGAGGAGGTTTGGGCGGCGGGCGTCAGTCTCGCCGAATCCGGGAACCTCTTGATGATGCCGCCGCGCGCGGTCGACGACGAGTGGGTTCGGATCTCGGCGAAGCTCGTCGATGCCGGGGTCCAGGCCGCGGCGGCCGCCCTCGCGCGAGACCAGGACCAGGTCCTGGCCGCCGGCGAGGGTGTATACAATGTCTGCGTGGAATGCCACGCGCGCTACGTTCCCGATTCGATCCTTTGAAGCGCCCCGATTGCCGAACCCGCCGTTGAGTTACACTGCGCGCTGGCAGTCGCGTCATACTTTGTTTGGGGGACATATATGGCAGCTAGGGTGGTAAGGGCTACGGTCCAGCTCGGGCTCGCGGCGTGCGCCGTCGCGCTCACGGCGTGTGCCCAGGACGGCTCGGCCGAGGACGAGAGAGCGGCCGCAGCGCAGGCTGCCGGGCAATCGGCCGGACAAGCGGCCGCAGCTCCGGCGGACGATCAGGCGGCTCTGCTCGAGCGGGGCGATTACCTGATGAACGGCATCGTCGCATGCGGCAACTGCCACACGCCGCGCGACGAGAACGGCTTCCTCGAAGGCATGGAGCTCGCCGGCGGATTCGTGATCGAGGAGCCCGGGTTCAGGGCCTATGCGCCGAACATCACGCCGGACGTCGAGACCGGCATCGGCTCATGGACGGACGAGGAGATCATTCGCGCAGTGCGCGAGGGCGTGCGGCCGGACGGGCGCGTGCTCGGGCCGCCGATGGGCTTCCCGTTCTATCGCGGCATCTCGGACAACGACATGCGCGCGATCGTCGCGTACCTGCGCAGTGTGCCGGCCGTGCGCAACGAGGTCCCGCGCTCGACGTACAACATTCCGCTGCCGCCGAACTGGGGCGAGCCGGTCGTTTCCGTTCCCGAGCCGAACAAGGATGATCCGATCGAGCACGGCCGCTATCTGACGCACAATCTCGGCCACTGCACGGACTGCCACACGCCGCTCGTCGAAGGTCAGCACGACTTCTCGCGAATCGGCGCCGGCGGCAATCTGTTCCCGATGCCATTCGGGTACTCGTGGAGCGCGCTCGCCGCGAACATCACGTCGCACCCCGAGCTCGGCCTCGGCAACTGGACGGACGACGAGATCAAGCGCGCGATCACGCAGGGCATCAGCCGCGACGGCCGCCAGCTCCTGCCGTTCATGGCGTTCGACTTCTACAGGAACATCAGCGACGACGATCTGAACGACATCGTCGCCTATCTGCGCACGCTGCCCCCGGCCACGGCCGAGCCGCCCGCAGAGCACTAGGAGCAGTGCCGGGCACCCCGAAAAAGGGTGCCCGGCACGAATTTCTATTCGGCGAGCGATTCGAGCAGCTGCGCCGTCTCGATATGCACGTCCGCGACGGCGCGGCCGCCGGCATTCGTGCCGAGCGCGTAGTCGAGCGGCGTATGCCCGCTCGCGTCTGCGGCTGACAGATCAGCGCCGCGCGCCGCGAGCAGCTTCACGATCTCGTTCATGCCTTGCGACGCCGCGCCATGCAGCGCGGTGCGTCCGCGATCGTCCGTACGATTCGGATCGGCGCCGGCATCGAGCAGCAGCTTCGCCGCTTCGATCAGCTCCTCCTCGCGCGTGAACTTGCCGCGCGTATCGATCGCACGGCGGTCCAACCCCGCCGCAACCATCAGCGCCGTGATGCCGCGGTCCTGCGGCAAGTCGACGAGCGCGCCGTGCGCGAGCAGCAGCTTCAGCGCGCCGGTGTCGGCCGCGCGGGCCGCACGAATCAACGGCGTCGTGCCAATACCGAGCACGCCGTCCGCGCCCCGGTCGGCGCGCAGGCTTCGATACGGCGGAAACATCTTCAGCTGCGCGTTCGGGTTCGCGCCGGACGCAAGCAGCAGCTCGATCGTCGCGAGCCCGCTCGTCTCGGACAGCGACGGCCGATCCGGACGCCCGCCGTGCGGCAGCGTGTTGAAGTCGACGGCTGCGTAGAGCGGCGTGCGGCCCCACAGGTCCCACTGGTTGACGTCCGCTCCTCGCTCGATCAGCAGCTTCGCGGCATCGAAATGGCCGTTCAGCAGCGCCATCAGCAGCGGCGAGATTTTTTCCGGATTCGTCTCGTAGATATCCGCGCCGGCGTCGAGCAGCAGCCGCACGCAGTCGACGCAGCCCTGGCGCGCGGCGAACAGCAGCGGCGTAAAGCCCCCGGGCGTGATGTCCTTGACGCGCGGCTCGGCCGTCACGCGCCGCTCCCACTCGTACGCGGAGGAGCGCGCGGCGACGTCCGCGCCGAACTCGAGCAGCAGATCGACCATCGCGGGCCGGCTCTGCGCGGCCGCCCACATCAGCGCGGTCTGCCCCTTGCGGTCCTCGGCGGCGTTGACGTCCGCGCCGCGCTCGAGCAGCAGCCGCGCGGCCGCGATGTTGTCGGTGCGGGCAAGCACCATCAGCGCGGTCTGCCCGTCCGCATTCGGCGAATCGACGTCCGCGCCCGCGTCGAGCAGCATCTTCAGGATCTCGACGTCGCCGCGCACGGCCGCCTCCGACATCGGCGTCGAGCCGTAGTCGTTCGCGGCGGTGACGTCCGCGCCTGCATCGAGCAGCCGCCGAACGAGCTCGGTTTCGCCGTGGTAAACGGCCCAATGCAGCGCGCGCGTGCCGTCCGGCGCCGACTCGTTCGCCCGGGCGGCGCCTTCGGACAGCAACGCGATCGCCTGCTCGACCTGGCCGCGCTCGGCAAGCTCGACCAAGGTGGCCCCGTGCGACGCCGCGCCGGCAAGCGCGAGCGCGACGGCGAGCGCAATGCGAGCGTGCGATGAGCGGCTCGTTCTCGACACCGGTCAGACCTCCGCAAACGTCCCCGTGCTGTCCCCGATCGAGTCGATCTCGACTCCGGCCCTGTTCAGCACGGTCAGCATCAGGTTCGATACCGGCGTGCGATCCGGGACCTTGATGTGCTGATTGCCGCGGATCGCGCCGCACCCGCCGCCGATGATCGCCGAAGGCAGCGGGAAATGATCGTGCGCGTTGCTGTCCGACATGTTGCTGCCGTAGACGAGGATCGTGTTGTCGAGCATCGAGCCTTCGCCGTCCGGCATGTCGGCGAGCTTCTTCACGAAGTCGGCAAACACCCGCGAGTGATACGTCTGCACGCGCAGCAGCCGCTCGAGCTTCGCGGCGTTGTTCTGATGATGTGACAGCGCATGGAACGCGTCGGACACATCGACGTGGTTGTACGTCATGTTGCTGACCTCGGCCGCCATCATGAACGTCACGACGCGCGTCAGGCCCGCCTGGAACGCGAGCCCGATGATGTCGAACATCAGGCGCAGCTGATCGTCGAAGCTGTTCGGAATGCCGACCGGCGCGTCCGGCAGCTCGATGTGCGACAGATCCCGCGCCTCGAGCTTTTGCACGCGGCGCTCGATCTCGCGAACGCTCTCGAGGTAGTCGCGGACGACGACCCGGTCCTGCGCGCCGAGCCGCTTCTCGAGCGCCGACGCCTTCGCGCCGATTGCATCGAGCAGGCTCGCGTACTCGGCGGCGAGCAGCGCGCGCTCCTCGGCCGTGTCGCCCTGGCCGAACAGGCGCTGGAAGAGCTTGCGCGGGTTGAACTCCATCGGCAGCGGCGTCGACGGCGTGCGAAACGAGATCGTCGCGCCGTAGCTGCAGCCGTAGTTGCGGTCGCAGGCGCCGCCGCCGACCGGCTCCTCGGTCGCGACCTCGAGCGACGGGAACGGCGTCTCTTGGCCGATGTGCTGCGCGGCGATCTGATCGGCCGTGATGCCGCCGAACGGGTCGTGGCTCACGCGCGGCGCGACGCCCGACAGCCAGGTTCCCGGCGTGATCGCATGCGTCGGGCCGTATGCGTGCTTGTTCTCGAGCCCGCTGACCACGGTCAGATAGCGCTGGAACGGCGCGAGCGGCGCGAGCACTGCCGGCAGGTCGAAGTCGCGGCCCTCGGCCTTCGGCGTCCACTCCTTCATGATCGCGCCGTGCGGGAAGTAGATGAAGCCGAGCTTCGGCTGAGGTCTGGCCGCGGTCTGCGCGAGCGCGGTGCCGGCCGGGATCATCGCGTCGAGCAGCGGCAGCGCGATCGTCGCGCCGAGGCCCCGCAGCACGGTGCGCCGCGGCAGATGCTTCTTCGTCAGAAACGTCATCGTCTACTCTCCTTCACCCTGCACCGCCGAGTGCAGCTCGACCTCGTCGGCGGTATCCGGCACGCGCGCCATCGTGAACGGGGCGCTCGTGACGATGCCTTCGAGCAGCGCCGAGAAGCGGTAGTCGTCGGCGGCCGCGTCGCGGACGATGCGGCGCACCGTCGGCATGTCGTAATGCTCGAGGCCGCGGCCGAGCGCGAAGATCATCAGCTTCTCGGTCAAGGTCTGCACGAACATCCCGGGCCGGGCGAGCAGCGCGGCGCGAAGCTCGCCGGGCCCGTCGACGACGGATCCGTCCGCGAGCTGGCCGGACGCATCGATCGGCTCGCCCGCATCGCGGTCGCGCGTGCGCCATTTGCCGATCGCGTCGAAGTTCTCGAGCGCGAAGCCGAGCGGGTCCATCACGCCGTGACAGCCGTTGCACGCCGGGCTCTCGCGATGCATCTCGAGCCGCTCGCGCACGGTCTTCGGCTGCTCGCCCTCCTCCGTTTCCGGAAACGCCTCGACGTTCGGCGGCGGCGGCGCGGGCGGCGTGCCGGTAATGCGCTCGAGAATCCACGCGCCGCGCAGCACGGGCGCGGTACGGTTCGGATACGACGTCGCCATCAGGATTCCGCCTTTGCCGAGCAGGCCGAAGCGGTTCGGGTCGCGCAGCGTCACGCGCCGGAACTGATCGCCCTGCACGTCGCCGATGCCGTAATGGAGCGCGAGGCGCTCGTTGACGAACGTGTGCTCGGCGCGCAGCAGCTCGAGCACGCTGCGATCCTCGAGCAGAATGCTCGCGACGAACAGCTCGAGCTCCTTCTCGAAGCTTTTGCCGAGGTTATAGTCGAACTCGGGGAAGATGACCGGATCGGGATCGATCTGCGCGACGCCGCGCACGTCGAGCCACTGGAATGCGAAGTTCGTGACGAGCGAGCGCGCCTTCGGGTCGCGCAGCATCCGCCGCACCTGACGCGCGAGCACGTCGTGATCCGCGAGGCGCCGCTGCTCGGCAAGCTCGAGCAGCTCGTCGTCCGGAATGCTGCTCCACAGGAAGAACGACAGCCGCGACGCGAGCGCGAGATCGTCGAGAGCGTAGATCGTGCCGGGCGCCGCATCCCCGGGCGCTTCCTCGGTAATGAACAGAAAGTCCGGGCTCGCGAGGATCAACATCAAGCCCGCGCGGATGCCCTCCTCGAAACCGCCGCGCTCGCGCGCGGTCTCGTAGAAGCGCAGCGGCAGCTCGAGATCGGCGTCGCCGACCGGCCGGCGATATGCACGGCGAGCAAGGCTCGCAAAGATCCGCTCCGCGCACGGGCGTTCCGCGTCGGCGCGCTCGGGGCGGCACACGAAGATCCGCTCGCGGCTCGGCGTCGGGCCGAGGCCATACGTCTCGAACGGCCCCTCGATTTCGACGCGCTGCACCTTCATGGGGCTCGGCTCGCCTTCGACGATGCCGACCTCGCCGCCGCCCGGCACGAGCGGCTCGAGCACCGTATCCTGCTCGGCCAACGTTCGCGCAACGAACGTGACGGCGACCCGCCTCGGCCCCGCCTCGACTCGAATCGGGATGTCCTCGAAGCGTGCACTGATCTCGCCGACCGCCTCCGCCTGACGGACGTCGATCGCGGCCATGTCTTCCTTGCCGCCGATCTCGCCCTCGAACTGCTTCACGCCGTCGACGATGACCATCAAGCGCTGCCGGTACTCCATGCCCTCGACGTAACGCGCGCGGGCAAGGCCGCCGATGCTGACGCGATACTCGCCGTCGGCCGGAAAGTAATGATCGATCAGCAGCCCGCCGCGCGTGCCGAGCGGCATTCCGTCGACGTGACGGTTCTGATTCAGCAGCGGCTCGGCATAGTAGACGGTGCTGTCGAGTTTCGGCTCGGGAGTGCCGACGGCCGTCTCGGCGACGAGCCTCGCCGCCGCGATGTACTGATCGAGAAACGACGGCGAGAGCTTCAGCACGTTCGAGACGTTGTCGAAGCCTTCGCTCTCGTCGTCCTTCGGCAGAAGATCGCTCGCGTCGACGTCGAGCGCGAGAAGATCGCGGATCGCGTTCTGGTACTCGGTGCGGTTCAAGCGATGCAGGATGACGCGCCCCGGATTCGGGTCCGCCGCGGCAGCCTCGTCCAGCCGGTCTTCGAGCCATGCGACGAGGCCGTCGTACTCGCCGCTCGTCGGGATCGCGGCGCCCGGCGGCGGCATCATCCGGCCGCGCAGCTTGCGGACGACCTCCTCGAACAGATCGGGCTCTGCGGCGATCGCATCGGGCGTCAGCCGATCGAACGCGACGTCGGCCGTGTAGTCGACCTCGTTGTGACAGTCCGTGCAGTAGCGGTCGAGCAGCGCCCATTGCGAGTGCGCTTCGCGCTCCGCGGACGGCCGAAGCCACCACGCCGCACCCACCGCGCCGACGGCGAGCGCCGCGAGCACCGACTTCGCCAAGGTTCCTTTGCCGGTCATACCGTCCTTGCTCTCAGCTGATGATCGTGTGCGGCGCCGCTGCTCGTCGACACGATCTTCGGTCGGCCGGCGGACGTCATACGATCCCGCCGAGCTCTCGAGAATGATAGTACCCGCCCTCGTAGACGAGCGTCAGGAACAGGGTCGGATCCCCGCGGCCCGCAACGAGGCCGGACGCCGCCGCGAGATAGTCCGCAAGCGTGCCGCCCGCGCGATAGGTTGCCGCGGCCTGGACCATCGCGGCCCTGCACAGCTCGAGCTGCGCGTCGAGCGCGGCGCGCGACTGCGGGGCGCCCGCCGCCGCGATTACACGGCTGTCCGCGTCGACGAGCCCGAGCAGCGCCTCGGTCGCCCCGACCATGCCGCCGATCCAGCCGCCCGTTTCGTAGTCGGGGAGCGGATAGTCGTCGACGGCGAGGAGATCGCTGACCGCGAAAACGTTCTCGGTCGGGAAATGCACGTACACGTCGCCGTCCGTGTGCGCGCGTTTGACGTGCCCGTAGCGAACGGCTCCGCCGGCGAGCTCGAGCGGCCCGGCGTCGTAGAACGTATCGGTCGGCAGCGCGGCCGCCGGCCGCGGCAGATGCTTGAGCCCCTGCCATGTGACCTCGAAGCGGGCGCCCATCCAGAGCCGCGTGTTCTCGTGCGCGTGGATCCGGGCGCCGGCCGCCCGCAGCGCTTCGTTCGCGCCGGTATGCTCGGGGCGCCAATTCGTGTTGATGACGTCGCGTATCGCCCGGCCGGGCCAGCGCGACTCGAGGAGCGCGATCAGCGCATCGGCGTGCTCGGCGCGGCCGGCGTCGACCAGAACGAGGCCGTCGTCGCCGGCGAATACCGTGATGTTCGCCCCGGCCCCATGAACGAGCGCGATCCGCTCGCCGAGCTCGACGAGCGTGAGCTCCGACGCTTGCGGAAACGTGCGCGCGGCCGGCAACGCGAGCCCGGCCGCTGTGGCCGCGCCGACCAATAGATCCCGCCGAGTGAAGATTGCATGCACTCGACGATCATACCTCAGCCGCGACGGAACGGGCTCCTGCCGTCGGCCCGGCGACTCCGGTCAGTGCCGCGGTTCTTCAGGTCAGAGGCGCCCGAAGCACTCGAACAGGACGATGTCGTCGTCGATGTTGCGCGAGATTCGCACGTGGGTCGTTTCGCTCGGGCACTCCATCGTATCGGAGCTCGTCGAATCGCCGAGACACACCCAGCCGACGTTCGGATCGTCGACCTCGAGCACGACGAACTGTCCCTCGCGTACCCGCGCGACTTCGTCGTCGCGAAGGCGTGCAAGCTCGTCGCCGTCCGCGGCGCGCCCTTCGATCATCAGCGCGTTGCTGCACGGCGTCGAATCGGCGCCGAGCAATGTCACGCCGTTAGGCAAACGCGTGCCGACCTCCTGCGCGGCGGCGGCGCAGGCGAGCAGTCCGCCGGCAGCGAGCCACACCAGGTTGCTTCTCATGTTCCTCTCCGAAGAACGTCGCGATATGCGAAGCTTTCGGCAGGATGTGCAACATGTGTGCCACGCGCGGCTAGCCCGCGACGGCCTCGGCCCTCTCGTACCGCGCGGCCGCGCTTTTCATCACTTCGGCGAGAATCCTATAGGCCGACGCCCAGGCTTGCCGCGTCTCCGGTGTGAGCTCGTCGCCGAGCCCTTTCTCGAGCGTCCAGAGCAGCGCCGAGCCGACCGTCTCGTAGTGCGAAGGTCTCACCCCGTACCGAACGTGGCGGCGGCCGAGATCCTCGACCGCGGGCACGAGCGCGCTGAAGTTGCGCAGGTTCGCGACGACCGTGCCGATCATCGAAGTCAGCTTGCGCCCCTGGCTCTTCAGATCGCTCGTGAACAGCGGCTCGAGCGAAGGGTCGAGCTCGAACAAGCGCGCGTAAAACATCGCCGCGGCTTGCTCTGCGATCGGCACGATCTTGAACCAGCTCTCGCGCACGAGGTCGATCTGCTGCGGTGTCATTCTGCCGTCTCCTTTCGGTCTGGGCGCGCTGCCCTTGCGGAAGAAGAACCGGACCGAAAAAGAAGCCGCCGAAGCGCCCCGTTTCGGAAACGCTTGCGGCGGCTTTGCCAATGGTCCGGCCTTGGACCCTAGGGTGTGCGAGCGGCCCACGTCCGAAAACCGCTCGCGACTTCTGATTACAAGCGGCGTGCCAAGTCGGAAGAACTCGCTAATACATTGTTAGCAAACGCATTTCGCAGATGCGCCAAGAACGCGCACGCGGCCGTCTGCACCATTCGAGGGACGGCACGAGCGCGCGCGGCATTGTCGTGGAGCGGCGGCGAGCACGGCGCGAAGGGCGGACGCTCGCGCGCCGCAGCGGCGTTTACGGTGACCGCGCGGCGGACCGACGGCCCAGGATTCCGTGAACGCTGCGGCGCCGCTCACTCCTCCCGCGTGAAGCGGCCCGCCGAATCGACGTCGCACGGCACGTTGGACGGCGCCTTCTCCGGCCTGTAATCCCAGCGCGCGCGATGCGTGACCGGCGCAGCGAGATACTCGGGATCTTCGACGACCGCTTCGTACTCGATGTGCTTGCGGTCGGCCGCCAATGTGAAGCGCTCGACGATATGCTTCGATGCGCTCGACGGCAGATCGAACGAGTAGCCGTCCGGATGCGCTTCGAAGCCGACGGTATCGACGACGAGCGTGTCGCCGTCCCAATGTCCGATCGAATGGCCGTGCAACGACGGCTCGAACGGCTCCGGATGCGAGGCCTGGCCGAGATGGACGACACGCTCCGCACCCATCACGTCGAGACGAAACGTGATCTCGGTGTCGCCAACCTCGACGATGACCGGGCGAGGCATCAGCATCAGCGCCGGCGGCCCGAACGGCACGCATGACGAGCGCGACGCATCGCGCGCTTCCCGCGTGGCCTCGACGGCGGCGCGGCCTGCCTCGGTCAGCGGCCACTCGCGCGCCGCGACCGCGAGCGCGGCAAATCCGGTCGCCTGCGGCACCCACGTGCCGGCGAGACTCGATGCCTCCGCATCCCCCGGCTCGAGCTGCGGGATCGCCCTAACGTGCAGCGGGATCGCCGTCCCGTCCGCCTTCGTCAGCACCCAGCCGAGCGCCGTCCGGTTCCCGCCGCGCTTGTTCGGCTTGACCTGGACGACGACGCGCTCGCCGATGCTGACGGAGCTCGCGTCGAACCCGAGCGACGCCATGTTCCCGGCGCCGCCGGCTTCGATCGGCTGCACGACCGTCGTGCCGCCGGGCCCGTCGATCTCGAGCTCGAAGTAGACATGCGGGTTGCGCCAGGAGAAATCCTTGACGGTGCCTTCGAGAATCACGTCCCGCTGCAGATCGAACTCGGCGGGGCTGTGGTGCGCTGCGGCCGTAAGCGCTGCGAGCGGCAAGACGGCAACGGAGCACAAGCAGGCGGCCTTCTTCATCGTTCCCCTCGAATGGCTGACGCAGCCGAAAGGATACCGCTATAGTTTCCGAAACGGGCAACAGTCTCGGGGGAGCCATGATCCGTCTACGCAACCCGCTTGCGGCAACCTTCGTCGTTATCGCTGCCCTCGCGTGCGTCGACACGCCGGCCCGCGCTCAGTCGGGCCCGACGGCCGAGGTGGTCCGCGTGGACCGGCTTGCGCAGAACGTCGAGCGCGCGGAATCGGTTCGCGCGGTCAAGCGCCTGCAGGAAACATACGCGCAGTATTCGCAGTTCGGGCTGTGGGACGAGATGGCGTCGCTGTTCGCCGAGGACGCCGAGCTGATTCGCGGCAGGGATACGGTCTCGGGGCGGGAAGCGATCGGTCGGTATTTCCTCGACACGTTCGGCAAAGGACGCCACGGCTTGCCGCCCGGCGGCCTGCACACGCAGCTCGTGTTCAGACCGTTGATCAACGTCTCGGCCGACGGCCAGTCGGCGAAAGGACGCTGGTGGGAGTGGTCGATGATCGGCGCGTACGGCGGCGATGCCGAGTGGGCCGGCGGCATCTACGAGAACGAGTACGTGCGTGAGAACGGCACGTGGAAGTTCTCGCGCGTGCACTACTACCCGATGCTCGCGGGTCCGTACGAAACCGGCTGGCGCAACGTCGACGACGATCAGAAGGTCGTGCCGTATCACTTCACGACCGACGAGACCGGCATTCCGGTGCCGGATCTGCCGCAGGACGCGCCGGTGCTCGATGCGGCGTCGGATCCTGCCGAGCGCCTTGTCGGGCTCGAGCAGCGCATCATGGTCATGAACGAAGAGGATCAGGTTCGCAACCTGCAGAACGCTTACGGCTACTACGTCGACCGCAAGATGTGGGACGACGTGACCGACCTCTTCACCGCGGACGGCGTGCTCGAGATCGCGAACGTCGGGATCTACGAAGGTCCCGACGGCGTCAGACGCGCGCTCGAGCGCATGGGACCGGCGGGCCTGCAGCACGGCGAGCTCAACGACCACATGCAGCTCGACATGATCGTATCGATCGAGCCCAACGGTCTCGAAGCGCGGGCCCGCGGCATCGAATGGGGCATGCTCGGCGATGCGGACGACAAAACGGCCTTCTACACATTGGCCGTGTTCGTGAACCGCTACGTGAAGCAGGACGGCATCTGGCGTGTCCGCGAGATGCGGATCTTCCCGCTCATGAAGACGGACTACTACGAAGGCTGGGCGAAGAGCGCCGTCGTCGATCCGCCGCCGGCCGAGGAGCATGCCCCGGACCGGCCCGTGCCGGAAGCCGACCGGATGACGGCCGGCGCGATCCCCGAGTTCATCGCGCCGAATCCGGTGACCGGCAAGCCGGTTCGCGTGCCCGACGGAGCGAAGATCGTCGGCGCCGACCGGCTGCTGCCCGCTCCGCGCGGCGCGCGTCCGAAAGCGCCGAGCGGCTCGCTCGACGCGCGGATCGCCGAAGCCGAGCGCCGCCTCGCACTATCGAAGGCGTGGGACGGCGTCGAGAACGTGTCGGCCGCGTACGGCGACTACCTCGACGATCTCGATTTCGGCCCGCTCGCCGCAATCTTCGCCGTCAACGGTAACAAGCAGATTCCGTTCACGGGCTTCTACGTCACGCGCGAGAGCATCGCCGCGCGGGATCAGAGCCGCGGTGTCGTCGCGCGCTCGAGCGAGCCGCGTCCGCGCACGATGCTGCCGCTGCACTTGCGGACGCAGCCCGTGATTCACGTGGCCGAGGACGGGCGCTCGGCCGCGATTCGCACCCGGCTGTTCCAGCCACAATCGAGCCGCACGCGCGGAATGGGCTTCGCAGGGGGCATGTACAACGATCAGGCCGTGCTCGAGGACGGCATATGGCGCCTGTGGAGCGTCTCGATCGACGAGCATTACTTTACGTCGGCCGGCTACGACGGCGGCTGGGCCGGCGTCGAGCCGGCGGACCCGGCCGCTCTGCAGGGTCAAGGCGGTGCGACGTCGAGCGACTATCCGCCGGACATTCCGCTGACCGACCTCGGCGAGCGCGAGCGCGGTTTCCGCGGCGGCACGGGCACGACGCTTGCGTGGCCCTCGATATTGCCGATGTGGTTTCACTATCGAAACCCGGTCTCGGGCAGGCCGCCGGAGCACTACTGGCCCGATTGCGTGCCGTGCGTCGAATACCCCGAGACCAGCATGACGAGCCACGGCTATCTGCTGCCGCCGAACTAGGCTCGGGCGTCGCCGGCCTTTCGAACGACCGCGCCGGACAACACCGGCGCACGTTTTTCCCTTGGACTCGAGAGAACCAACGCATGCACAAATCGCCGACTCTTCTGCTCGCGCTCGTTTTCGTCATCGTCACGGCATTCGGCCCCGCCGCGGTCGTCGCGCAATCGCAGAGCGCGTCATCCGGCACGTCCGATCTCGCGCCGATCAGCGTCTCCGGCAGCTACTGGATCGAGCTGTCTCCGGTCGTCGTTGCGGCCGACAGCTTTTATCCGGAGCGGCTCAGTGTCGGCGAAGGCGGCATCACGCGGATCACGGCCGGAGAAGTCGACCTCGCGACGAATGCCGAGACGCAGCTGCTGCGCGAGTCCCTGGTCAATCCGGATCTGCGCATCATCATGACGGTCACCGAGAGCTTTTACCGGCTGGTCGGGCGCCGCTCGGCAGGCATCGAGACGCTCGCGGATCTGAAAGGCAAGCGCGTGATGCTGCCGCGCAGAACGTCGGCGAATTACTTCCTCGTCGCGATGCTCGAGACGGTCGGGCTCACCGAGGACGACGTCGAGATCGTGCCGCTGCCGCAGGCCGCGGACGTGAAGGCCTCGCTGGATCTGATGTCCGACGCGCTGCTGAGCGGCGAGACGGACGTGATCTCGATCTGGGAGCCGGAGCCCGAGGATGCGATCCGCCAGCTCGGCGACGATGCGATCGTGTTTCAGGACCGTAACGTCTATCGCGAAGTGTTCAACCTGCACGCGACGGCGACGGCGCTCGCCGATCCCGCCAAGCGGCGCTCGATCGTCGCTTTCGTCCGCGCAGTGGCGGATGCGACGGCGGCCTTGCAGGAGAACCCCGAGGCCTATTGGCCGCACATCTCGAGCGTGCTCGGCTACACCGAAGCGCAGATCGCCGACGGCTGGCCGGAGATGGAATTTCCGGTGCAGATCGTCCCCGACATACTCGACGTGCTCGAAGCCGAGGAGGTCTGGGTCGCGAAGGAGCGCGACCGCGAGCCGCGCTCGCGCGAGGAGCTTGCGCGCTTCATCGACACGTCCGTGCTCGAGGAGGCGCTCGCGGGCCGGTAAGCCCCACGAAAATCGTGCCAGGCACACATTTCCTCGATAAATCGTGCCTGGCACGATTTTCTAGGAAATGTGCGCCTGGCACGATTTTTCAGCCCGCGAGGCGCGCCCAGTCGGGCACGCGTATCGGATCGGGCATACGCAGCTCCCGCGGCAGATCGGCGCGCGGCGTCACGTCCTCGAAGACCCAGCGCAGCCATAACGTCTGCTCGAAGTCCCAGCCATCGAACTGCGTCCACCCCTGCTCGCTCTCGACGCGCACCTGCTCGGCGAGCAGCACGCCGCCGAGGGTAGCGTGCACGCCGTCCCAATCGCGCTTCACGCAAGACCAATCCGGCGTCAGACGGCCATCGTCGGCTTGCGCCGGATAGCGCAGACAGAGCGTGTGCCACGCCGTCGGTCCGTCGATCTCGAAGACCCGCGCATCGGCGCGAGCGCGCAGCGCCCAGAGCGCGCGACGCGACGCTTCGTAACGTCCCGGGAAGTCGCCGGTGCCGTACGCGAGCACGGCGTGCAGCGCGCTCGTGCCTTCGGTTTCCGTCGACGTGAAGAATCCGCCGGCCGGCTTCTGCGCGTAGCGCTCCCAGGTATCGGGCGGCGCATGCGGCACCGTCATGCGGTCGGCTGCAGGAGGGGCGTCGCCGCTCGAGAGCCAAAGCTGACGAGCGAATTCGATCGGACCGAACCACCACTCGGTCGCCGGACTCGACGCCACGCCGCGAGCAAGAGCGCGGAGGCGCGGGACGAGGCGGCTCAGAGCGGCCAGGACGGTCGGCCGGTCCATTCTCCAGCGGCCGACCTCCTCGACCGCGGCCGCGGCAACGTACTGGCTGATCTCCGGCCGAGCCAATGCGCCGGCCGACAAGCCCGAGTGCTCGGCGATCGCGAGAAACGCCCGACCGGCCGGCGCATCGAGAAACGCAGCGACCCGATCCACGGCGGGGCGCTCACTGCGCAGTGAACGATAGCGACTGCTCGTCGTTGACCCGCACTTCGTACGTCCGGCCGGACTCGAAGTCGGTTCCGAGCTCGACCGTATTGCGCGCGGTGCCGTAGATCATCGTGCACACGACGTCATCGTCGGCCGGCACCGTGTTCCAAACCTCGACGTCGATCGATGCATCGTCGCGGCGCGTCACCTCTATACGGCTGAAGCGTGCGCAGCCGCTCGGCAAGCCGGAGACGATCTCGAGCGCGTACTGTGGCGGGAACGATTCGCGAATCAGAAGGTCGGCCGACTCGATCGGCGCCCGTACCTCCGTGCGCTCCTCCGCAGCCGGCGGCGACGACCCGCCGTCGGGCGCCGCGCACGCCACAAGCAGCGGCAGCACGGACGAGAGCAGCACTTTGACGACAGTGTTACGCATGAAGTCTTCGTGATCCGTTAGTTTGGCGAACGCAGCGCGGCGAAGCGGCCGCAGCGGCCGCTTCGCGCGCCGGACGTCAGTCCTCGATCTGCACGAACGCGAGCGCGTTGTGGTTGTTCATCGGAATCACGAGCTGATTCTGGTTCGAGTCGTAGCACATCGACGCCGCGCTCGGGATGCCGGCCGCGATGATCTCCGCCTCCTCGCCCGGACGAATCCGCGACACGCTGCCGAAGCGCACGCTGCTGACGTACTTCGTGCCGTCGTCGAGAACCACGACGCCGTCGTTGCCGCTCTCGACCGCATGCTCGGTGCGCACCAGCTCGCCGTTCGTGTCGAACGTCAGCACCTCGTTGTTGCCGATGTTCACGACGACGATGTTGCCGTCCGGATCGATCGCGACGCCGTTCGGCACGGCGAGCGGAGCGCCGTCGACGAACACCGAAACCTCGCCGTCGGCCGTGATCTTGTAGATGCGCTCCGGCGGACGGGTATTCGACACGTAGATCGTGCCGTCCGAGCTCACGCCGATGCCGTTCAGCACGTTGGCTTCCGGCACCTGGAACGCGTCCCGCGGCTCCCCGGTCGCGAGATCGAACGTGCGGACCGTGTCGATATCCGCGACATAGAGGAGATTACCTTGAATCGCACTGCCGAGCGGCTGATTCAACGTGAGCCCGTCGCGCGTCTCGCCGATCCATTTCGACGTGTGCACCGTGCCGTCCGGATTGATCAGCGACACATAGCCGTCGTTCGGCTCCATTTCCTGAGCAACGCCCGCGTTCATCGCGAGGATCAGGTTGCGCTCGGGGTCGAACGTGCAGCTTTCCGCGAACCGGAAGCTGCCGAAGACCTTGACGTTGTCCGTGATTGGCGTCCGCTCGCCCGCCTCGTTCACGGTCCCAAGCGGCTCGCCCGCGCGGAACTCGCCGGAGCCGGCCGGTTGAGGCGGCTGCGCGAGCGCGGCCGTTACCCCGAGGCAGAGCGCGAGGCCCACGGAAGAAGCGTGCGTTTTTTGCATGGCGTCGTTCCTCTTTTTCATTGCGCCAGTGGACGTTGAGTGAGTGGGGCATCCAATGCCGGCCCCAGTGTACCCGGGACATGCAGCCGGCGGGACGCTTTCAAATTGCCGAGAACGCACTATGCTGTGAAGTCGAGATCGGAGGACGAGGAGCGTGCCGATGAAATCAGCGATTCGCGGGCTCGCGGCGACCGCCGTCGCAGGATGGATCGCCGGCCCCGCCATGAGCCAACCCGCCAGCCCCGACGCGCCGCTGCCGGCCGACGGTAACCGCATCGAAACCGCCGTGACTCCAGCCGATAACCCCCTCTTCTCGCCGAGCACCTTGCCGCTCGAGTACCCGCCGTTCGACCGGATCGAGGACGAGCACTTCGCGCCCGCGCTCGAGCGCGGTATGGCCGAGCACCTGGCCGAGGTCGAGGCGATCGCGTCGAACCCCGAGCCGCCGACGTTCGAGAACACGATCGTCGCGCTCGAGCGCTCGGGACGATTGCTGAGCCGGGCCGCAACGCTCTTCTACAACCTCGTCGGCGCCGACACGAACGACGCGCGTCAGGCGATTCAGGCCGAGTTCGCGCCGAAGCTTTCCGCGCACGAGGATGCGATCCGCCTCAACCCGGAGCTCTTCGCACGGATCGGGGCGCTCTACGAGACGCGGGAATCGCTCGGCCTCGATCCGGAAGCCGTGCGCTTGATCGAACGGTACCACGTCGATTTCGTTCGCGCCGGCGCCGAGCTGTCCGAGACCGACAAGGCGCGGCTGCGCGAGATCAACGAGGAGAGCGCGCGTCTGCGCACGCAGTTCACGCAGAACGTGCTGGCCGAGGTCAACGCGTCGGCCGTCGTCGTCGACGATCGCGCGGCGCTCGAAGGGCTGCCTCCGGCATTGATCCAGGCGGCCGCCGATGCGGCTGCGGAGCGGGGCCTGACCGGGAAGTACCTCGTCGCGCTGCAGAACACGACGGGCCAGCCGCCGAACGCGTACATACACGACCGGGCGCTGCGCCAGCGCATCCACGAGGCGTCGATCGCGCGCGGGAGCCGCGGCAACGAGTACGACAACCGCGCGATCGTCTCGCGTATCGTCGCGCTGCGCGCGGAGCGGGCCCGCCTGCTCGGCTATCCGAACCATGCCGCGTACGTGCTCGCCGACGAGACCGCGATGACGCCGGAAGCGGTCGACGAGATGCTGTCGGCGCTCGTCCCGCCCGCAGTAGCGAACGCGCGCCGCGAGGGCGAAGCGCTGCAGGCGATGATCGACCGCGAGCAGGCCGCAAAGGGCGAGCCGTCCTTCGAGCTGAAGCCGTGGGACTGGGCCTACTACGCGGAGAAAGTCCGACAGGCGTCGTACGAGTTCGACGAGTCCGAACTCAAGCCCTACCTCGAGCTCGACAGCGTGTACAAGAACGGCGTGTTCTACGCCGCGGAGCGGCTCTACGGAATCCGGTTCGAGGAGCGGACCGACCTGCCCGTCTATCATCCGGACGTGCGCACGTTCGACGTGTACGATGCGGACGGCTCACAGCTCGCGATCTTCCTGCTCGATCCGTACGCACGGCCTTCGAAGCGCGGCGGCGCGTGGATGAATGCGTACGTATCGCAATCCGAGCTGCTCGGACAACGGCCGGTCGTCGCGAATCACTTGAACATCCCGAAGCCGCCGGCCGGCGAGCCGACGCTGCTCACCTGGGAAGAGGTGACGACCGCGTTTCACGAGTTCGGTCACGCGCTGCACGGCATGTTCTCGAACGTCACGTACCCGTACTTCGCGGGCACACGCGTGCCGCGCGACTTCGTCGAGTTCCCGTCGCAGGTCAACGAGATGTGGGCGGAATGGCCGGAGGTGCTCGCGAACTACGCGCGTCACTACGAGACGGGCGAGCCGATGCCTCGGGAGCTGCTCGACAAGGTGCTCGAAAGCGCAAAGTTCAATCAAGGCTTCGCGACGACGGAGTATCTTGCCGCCGCGTTGCTCGACCAGAGCTGGCATCGCCTCACCCCGGACGACGTGCCGGCCGCGGAGGACGTTATGGCATTCGAGGCGCGCGCGCTAGAGGCGAACGGCACGAACTACGAGCCGGTGCCGCCGCGCTACCGGACGCCGTACTTCAGCCACATCATGGGCGGCTACGACGCGGCGTACTACTCGTACATCTGGTCGGAGGTGCTCGATGCGAACACCGTCGAGTGGTTCAAGGAGAACGGCGGGCTCACGCGCGAGAACGGCGACCGCTTCCGCGAGACGCTCCTGTCGCGCGGCGGCAGCGTAGAGGCCCTCGACCTGTTCCGTGCATTCGCCGGCCACGAGCCGCGGATCGAGCCTTTGCTCGAGCGTCGCGGCCTCGACGCGACGGCCGACGACAGCGACGCCCCGCCAGAACCCTAAGAAAAATCGTGCCAGGCGCCCTTTTCGCCGAAAATGGTGCCTGGCACTCTTTTCTCCGGGGGGAGGACACCCAGCATGAAAGGCTTCGTGGCCGCGCTGACGGCGGCCGCCCTCGGCGCAGGCCTGCTCGACGTTGCCGGCGCGCAGCCGCGCGGTCCTGCTCGCGAGATCATCCACGTTACGGGCGATCTTTACAGAGCGCGCAACGGCAACTGGTACACGATCTTCCTCGTCACGCCGGACGGCATCATCCTCGGCGATCCGATCAATACGCCGTTCGCCGAGTGGCTCGCGGGGGAGCTCGACCAGCGTTTCGACGTGCCGGTGCGCTATGTCGTCTACAGTCACAGTCACTTCGATCACGCGGCCGGCGGCGCGGCGTTCGCGGATACGGCCCTCTTCGTCGGACACGAGAACATGCTGCGGAACATGGACGGCCGCTACCCGCAGATGCCCGGCGACATGATCGATCGCGACAACAACGGCCTGATCGATCACGACGACATCATGATCCCGACGAACGCGGCACCCGGCGTCTGCGGCATGGGACCGAACTTCATCGCCCAGTACGATCAGGACGGCGACGGCGTGCTTACGCCGGCGGAGCTGCAAGCCGACATCGTGCGGCCGAGCATCGTCTACTCCGAGCGCATGCAGATCGAGCTCGGCGGCAAGCGCGTCGAGCTGCTGCATCCGGGGCTGAACCACTCCGACGACGCGACCGTCATGTACTTTCCCGACGAGCGCGTCGTGTTCGCGACCGAGTTCCTCGCCGACGCGCTCGTCACGGACAACATCTACGCGCTGCCGAGCGCGTGCGGGCCGTTCGACGGCAGCCCGCTGTCCGAATGGATCCGCTCGTACGAGAGCGTCGAGGCGCTCGATTTCGACGTGCTTGCCGGCGGCCACGGCGCGCTGTTCGACAAGGCGGCCGTCACGGCAACGCGCGAGTACTTCGAGGATTTGCGGGACGCCGTGTCGGCCGGCATGGCGCAGGGCAAGTCGCTCGACGAGCTGAAGGCGACGCTCGAGCTGCCGAAGTACCGCGACTGGGCGAACTACGATCGGCTGCGTGCGCAGAACATCGAGGCCGCGTACCTGAACCTGAAGCTCTATCGCTGATCCTTCGCGAAGGGATGTATCAATGAGCCGACGACCCGCAATCGTGCTTCTCGCTTCCCTGCTCCCGACGGGCATCGCGCATGCGGAGCTCGCCGCTCCGAACGCCGCCGGCGTCGCAATGGGCCACCTGCACTACGTCGTGCGCGACGTCGACGCGAACAAGCGCTTCTGGGTCGCGCTCGGCGGCGAAGCGACCCGGATCGGCGGCGACGAGGTCATCGCTTTCCCCGACGCGCTGGTGTTCCTGAGCGAGGGCGAGTCGTCGGGCGGCACCGAGGGCTCCGTGCTCAATCACGTCGCGTTCCGGGTGCGCTCGGTCGCGGCCATCGAGGCCGCCGGGTTCGACGTCACGCATCTCGAGCAATTTCCAGGGGTCGCTTACATCTACACGCCCGAAGGCGAGCGCGTCGAGCTCTTCGACGACGAGCTCGCGACGAACCTCGACTTCACTCCGCGACTCGAAACCGCCGAGCCGTCCGTCGAACGGCACAACCGCAAGCTCGACACGCCGATCGCATCCCATCACGTGCATCTCTACGTGCCGGAGGACGAGATCGACAAGGCGCAGGACTGGTACGCGACGCATTTCGGCGGCGTGCCGGGCATGCGCTGGCGCTACCCGGCGACGGACCTCCCCGGCATCAACTTCAATTTCTCGGCCGCGCCGGAGCCGCTGCCGGGCACGCGCGGACGGATGCTCGACCACATCGGTTTCGAGGTCGAGAATCTCGAGGCGTTCTGTGCCGAGCTCGAGGCGCGCGGCATCACGCTGGACGTGCCGTATAGCCGCTCGGAGAGCGGCGTCGCGAGCGCGTTCCTGACAGACCCTTGGGGCACCTACATCGAGCTGACCGAAGGATTGCGCGGGCGTTGACGGCAAGCCCGCACAGCTCGCGCACCCGCATCAGTTCCTTACGTTGATCGAGTAGCCGCCGTCGACGGCGAGCTTCGCGCCGTTGATATAGCTCGCGCGGTCCGACGCGAGGAACACGACCGCGTCGGCCACTTCGTCCATCGTGCCCCAACGCCCGGAGACGATGCCCCACTCCGAGCACGTTCGGTCGAGGAATCGCTGCTTGCTTTCGCCATGCGTACGGGCGGAGCGCTCGGCCCACGATTCGCGCCATTCCGTCGCGATCAAGCCGGGGATCACCGAGTTCACGGTGATCCTCGCCGCGGCGAGATCCGCCGCAAGATACGCCGTGACGTGATTCATCGCCGAGTTGTTCAGACCATGCGTCAGCGCATTCGTCAGCACGCTCGAGCCCGCGATGCCGCTGATGTTGATGATGCGTCCCGTCCCGTCCGTCGGCATGCACGGAATCATCGCTTGCGTCACGCGCAGCATTCCGAGGATCTTCGTGTCGACGTCGTCGCGCCAGTCGCCATCGGGCCACGTGATCTGGCGCTCCGGCCGCTTGATCGGCCCGCCGGCGTTGTTCACGAGGATGTGCAGAGTGCCGAGCTCCGCATGCGCGCGCTCGACGGCGGCCCGCACGGCCGCGGCATCGCGGATATCCGTGACGAGCGGCAATGCATGTACCCCGGTGCTCGACGCGATCTCGCTCGCGGCCGCTTCGAGCTCGTCCGCGGTCCGCGCGAGAAGCGCGACGCGCACGCCTTCGCGCGCGAGCCCGTGCGCTATCGCTTTGCCGATACCCTTGCTTGCGCCGGTGACGAGCGCCGCGCGTCCCTCGAGCCCTAGTTCCATCTCGCCTGTCTCCGCTTCGGGGCAAGTATAGCTTCGTTTCGTCGGGGCCGTTCTCGGACGGGACGAGCCCGGCAGATACGCGCGTGATCGCCTATACGTGATCGCCTATACTTGCGCGACCCAACGCCCCGAAGCTCCGAACAGCACCCGATCATGGCCCGTCGTCCGCAGCGCAAGAAGACCCCGAAGATTTACAGCCCCGGCGATTACGAGGCCGAGCTCGTGCGGCTTTGCAAGGGTAATCAGCGCGAGGCCGATCGGCTGATCGCCGAGGAGCAGAAAAGGTCGCCGACCTTGTCGCGGCAAGGGGCCGCGCTTGCGCTCGTCACGCGCATCCGCCACGAGCGCGCGCCGCATTCGCGGAGCCTTTGAGCGCTCGCCCGCCCCCTGCGAACTTCAACCCTGAGCGTCACCGGGGCGCAGCAGCAACTGCCAGTAGCCGACGTCGAGCCACCGGCCGTGCTTCCAGCCGACTTCCTTGACGTGCCCGACTTTCGCGAAGCCGAGCTTCTCGTGCAGCGCGACGCTCGCGGGATTCGGCAGTGCGACCACGCCGATCACGCAATGGAGGCCTAGCGCGTCGAGCTCTGAGAGCAGGGCCCGATAGAGCGCCGTTCCAAAGCCTCTGCCGCAACTTTCCGGCGCGAGATAGATCGTGCTCTCGACGGAGAAGCGATACGCGGCTCGAGCATGCCACGGCGCGGCATACGCATAGCCGACGACCGTCGCGCCGTCCTCGCATACAAGCCACGGAAGCTTGGCCGTGATCTTGCGGATTCGCTCGACGATATCAGCTGCGGCGAGCGGGCTCTCCTCGAACGTGATGACCGTGTTCGAGATGAAGTGATTGTAGATCGCGCATATGCGTGCGGCGTCGGTTTCGCGGCAGGGTCGAACGATCATCGGGCTGCGAGCACTCCGAAGAGGCGCGACTTTCGATAGCTTGCGAAGGGCCGATTCAGCAAACTGCGGACTCCGACTCGTCCCGGCGAACTTATCACGGTTCGGCCGTTCCAGCCGAGAGCCGCCGTCTCGCAGACGTCTCGCTTCCCGTCTCGCACATGTCTCGCTGCGCTACCCGCGCATCGTCGGCTCGGCGACCTGCCGCACGGCCCCGCGATCGGCGCTCGTCGCGAGCGCGGCGTACGCTTTGAGCGCGGCGCTGACCTTTCGCGGCCGATACGCCGCCGGCTTCCAGCCCTCGGCGTCCCGAACTGCGCGTCGCGCGGCCAGAACCTGCTCGTCGACGTCGAGCGAGATGCGCCGGTTCGGAATGTCGATCGTGATCATGTCACCGGGCTCGATCAACCCGATCGCGCCGCCCTCTGCCGCTTCCGGCGAGACATGCCCGATCGAAAGACCCGAGCTGCCGCCCGAGAACCGGCCATCCGTCACGAGCGCGCAGCGCGTCGCAAGGCCCATCGACTTCAGATAGCTGGTCGGATACAGCATCTCCTGCATCCCCGGTCCACCGCGCGGCCCCTCGTACCGCACGATCACGACATCGCCGGCCTTCACTGCTCCGCGGAGGATGCCTTCGACCGCGTCCTCCTGGCTCTCGAACACGACCGCGGGACCGCGGAACGACAGCAAGCTCGGATCGACGCCCGCAGTCTTTACGATACAGCCCCGCTCGGCGACGTTGCCGTAGAGCACTGCGAGACCGCCGTCCGCGCTGTAAGCGGACGCTACCGAGCGAATGCAGCCGCCGGCGCGATCCGTATCGAGCGCCGCGTAGCGGCGATCCTGCGAGAACGCCTGCCGGGTCCGGATGCCGCCCGGCGCCGCGCGGAAGAGCTCGACGACCTCGGCGCTAGGGTTCCGCATCACGTCCCAGCGCTCGAGCGCATCGCCGAGGGTCGCGCTGTGGATCGTCGGCACCGCCGCATCGATCAGCCCCGCGCGCTCGAGCTCGCCGAGGATCGCGAACACGCCTCCGGCGCGATGCACGTCCTCCATGTGGTAGCGGCTCGACGGCGCTACCTTGCACAGAGTCGGCACGCGGCGCGACAGCCGATCCACGTCGCGCATCGTGAAGTCGACTCCGGCCTCGTACGCCGCGGCGAGGAGATGCAGCACGGTATTCGTCGAGCCGCCCATCGCGATGTCGAGCGACATCGCGTTCTCGAACGCGCGCCGGCTTGCGATCGCCCGCGGCAGAACCCGAGCGTCATCCTGTTCGTAGAACCGCTTTGCAAGCTCCACGACGAGCCGGCCCGCGCGCCGGAACAGATTCTCGCGGTCCGCATGCGTCGCGAGCAGCGAGCCGTTCCCCGGCAGCGACAGCCCGAGCGCCTCGGTCAGGCAGTTCATCGAGTTCGCCGTGAACATGCCCGAGCACGATCCGCACGTCGGACAGGCCGAGCGCTCGATGCTCGCGACGTCTGCGTCCGGGACGCGCGCGTCGGCTGCCGCGACCATCGCGTCGATCAGATCGACGGCTACGGAAGCGCCGGCCAAGCCGGAGCGACCCGCCTCCATCGGTCCTCCCGAGACGAACACCGTCGGGATGTCGAGCCGCAGGGCGGCCATCAGCATGCCCGGCGTGATTTTGTCGCAGTTCGAGATGCACACCAACGCGTCGGCCATGTGCGCGTTGCACATGAACTCCACGCAGTCCGCGATCAGCTCCCGGGACGGCAGGCTGTAGAGCATCCCGTCATGGCCCATCGCGATACCGTCGTCGACCGCGATCGTGTTGAACTCCTTGCCTACGCCGCCGGCTCGCTCGATCTCGCCGATCACGAGCTGGCCGAGATCCTTGAGGTGCACGTGACCCGGCACGAATTGCGTGAACGAGTTCGCGACCGCAACGATCGGCTTGCCGAAATCGCGATCCTGCATGCCTGTCGCGCGCCACAGTGCACGGGCGCCGGCCATGTTGCGGCCGGACGTGCTGGCTCGGGAGCGGAGTGCGGGCATTCGGGCTGATCCTTCCTCGTCGTGAGACGGCGCCGGAATTCTGCGCCGAGGTCGTCTATACTGAGAAATACAGATTCATAGCTGCTGTTATAGCGAACCCCTATAGTGGACCTTCGTCAGCTCCGATACTTCCAAGCCGTTGCGGAGGAAGGCAGCTTCTCGGGCGCGGCCCGGCGGCTGCACGTCTCGCAGCCGCCGCTGTCCCTGCACGTGAAAACGCTCGAAAACGAGCTCGGCGTTCGTCTTTTCGACCGCAGCAATCGCGGCGTCGCGCTGACGCCCGCCGGTCAGGCGTTCTACGACGAGACGCGCGGCCTGCTCCGCCGGCTCGAGCAAGCGAAGCTCAAGGCTCGGCATGCCGGGCAGGGTGAAGTCGGCACCTTGTCCATCGGGTTCGTCACGATCGCCGGATTCGGCGTTCTGCCGCCGGCGCTGAAACGTTTCCGCGATAAATACCCGCACGTCGACGTGCAGCTCCACGAGCTCACGACCGATGCACAGATCCGCGAGCTACGCGCCGAACGCCTCGATCTCGGCATCGGCCTCGGTCCGGTAGACGAAGCCGATCTCACGTTCGAGCCGTTCAGACGTGAAAGCCTGCTGCTCGCCGCGCCGGTCCGCCATCCGCTAGTCCGCGGCTCGGGACCCGTGAGCTTGAAGGCGCTCGCGAACGAACAGTTCGTCATCCCGCCGCGGGACGTCGCGCCCGGGCTGTACGATCTGGTCATCAGCCTGTGCCGAGCAAGCGGCTTTGCGCCGAGGATCACGCAGCATGCGCGGCAGATGCAGACGGTGATCGGTCTCGTCGCGAGCGGCATGGGGTTCGCGCTCGTGCCGGCATCCGTGCGCAATCTCGGTCGGTCCGGCGTGCAGTACCGACCGCTGAAGGGCGCGACCGGATGTGTCGAGCTCGGCTTACTGAGCGCAACGGAACGGGAAAGCGCGACAGCGAAGCGATTCGTCGAGGTACTGAAGAACGCGGCGGCGAGATCGGCAACGAGTGCGCGGAACCCTGAACAGGCGCGAGCAGCGCGCCGCCGGACGCCGCGCAGCTAGGCGGCGCGCCTGCCCGGCGATCTGCGGTGCTCCTCCGATCGTGTGCCGTTCGCGAGCCTAGCTAACTGAATGGTCGACGCAGAACCCGGTAGTACGTTAGCCCCTGCAAAAGCCTCCCGGAAGAGCGCAAAATTTTCCTACCGCGGCCGACTTCTCCCTGGCTATAAAGTGCATGCGGCCTGCATGGAAGCCGCTGTGACTTCGGGAAGATAGGAGTACCGCCGTGAAACTCGGACGTATGTTCATCGGTAAGCACATGGAGCCCGCCCGCCCGATCAACCAGGTGGATGAGGATCTGATGCGCCGCATTGCGGAAGCAAAGCAGCGGCTGATCGAGCGGAACATCGAGCCCGTGGCGCTGCTTCGGGTAAGGCCGACGGTCAGGTCCGTGCACGCGAGCCGATGATCCGGACCGAAAGCCGATCAACCGAACTTATCGCCGATTAGCCGATCAGCCGATCAGCCGATCAGCCGATCAGCGCAAAGCCGAAAACCCAGGCCGCCCCTCCGTCCTTGCTCCTCTGCGGAGGCGGCGGCCTCCCCCCGGTGGTCGGATCAACTCTTCGGTCCGAGCAAGAACCACAAGATAAGGCCGAGCACGGGCAGCAGTAGGATGATCACCACCCACAGCACCTTCGAGCCCGTCCCGGCCCCGCTCCCGATGATCTTGACGATGGCCCATACATCGAGAATCAGGATGATCAGGCCCAAGATGCCGCCTACTTCGATGCCCATCCAGCGCTCCTTTCGTTGCAATACTTGCGTGACATGTTCTTTTCCGCGGCCGCGCTGATTGCGGAAAGCTTCAGATAGCCGGCCGCGTTTCTTCCGTCACTCAGAAGCAACATTCGTACCAGCGAATCTCGCGGCCGCCTCCGCACGTGCATCGACCGGATCGCACGCGCATCCTTCGATCGATCGCCCGCGACCGGCTCGAGCCGATATGCCCTGCTCGTCGTCGATCGGACGGAGCCGGGTGGGCAACGAGGCCGGCCCCGCCCGCGGTGCTAGACCGTCAAGGCAACGTCTGGCTCGAAAGATCCGTGCGGTAACGCAGCACCTCCGTCTTCGAACGCTCGACGAGCGCATCGCCGCGCTGCATCAGCTGTTGCGCCGCCTCGGGTCCGAGCGCCTCGATCAACGGCGGCGGGCCATCGAACTCCTGCCACCCCGGGATCGGAACGGCGTAAACCCACGTCCGCCCTTCGGTACCGAACGTCATCTCGTTCGCGATCGCGGCTTCGATGCCGCCTTGCCTCAACGCCGGGAGGAGCTCGTCGCGCATCAGCGTCTCATACTCCTGGATCTTCCCCGGCATCACGGTATCGGTGACGAGCACGAGCAGCTCCGGAGGCTGCTGTCCCGGCTGCTCCTCGGGCACGATCGACAGATCGGGGCGCATGCGTGCGACGGCGAGGGTGTGCGAGTCGATCGTGCTGCCCATTCGATTCAGCCAGTTTGCCCACTCCGCCGGCTCCATCGGCGGAGTGTCCATGCTCGCGAACGATGCGAACGAGTCGAACGGCGCCACGATGTGATACGTATTCATCTCGCCGAGCTCCATGCTCCACACCGCAAAATCGCCGAACTGCTCGTCCTCTTGAGCCGCCTCTCGCAGCTCCTCGAGCAGGCCCTCGAACTCGCCGATTCGATCGGGCTTGACGCGAAGGATTCGTACGCCGTTCCACATCGGCAGCGCCTGCGCGCCGGCCGCCGGTGCGGCGGCGGCGACTTGCACGTCGCCCTGCCGTTCCGCCGGCTGCCCGGCTTGCTGCTGCGGTTGCTGCTGGGACTGCTGTTGCTGTTGCGACTGCGGCTGTTGCGGTTGTTGTTGCTGTTGCGACGGTTGCGATTGCGGTGGCGTTTGCTGCTGCGGCTGCTGCTGTTGGCCCAGCACCACCGCGGACGACATGACGATTGCGAGACCCGTCAACGAGGAGCAGAGAACGCGTCTGTTGCCGAGACGTTCGACGATCATCGCAGTGCCCTCTTGTGAGCGTCGGCTGCCCGATGCCTGCCGGCTCCGGCAGACGGACGCAAGTGGTAAGTGATAGAGACTTCGGCGCTTCGGCAGCCCGGCCGTCTTGGGGTCCTTCGAGGGACCGGCGGTCACTCGGAGGAAGCGAGGACCCGTGGCTTTCCGCCCCTGTCTTTCGACAAGTTTGGCTTTTTCACGGTCAGGCTACGCCCGCGCCTTTAGGGCGACAACCACGCAATAAGGATGCCGACGGCCCGTCGCAGGCAGCCGCTATACGCATTCCGTGGATCGGCGCATCCACCAGGGTGGTTTTTATGATATGTATACCTCCACCCTAGTTAGGAAGATCGAGCGCACTCGCGGGAATGATCGACGGATACGACGTCCAGTCCGACGTTTGCACGTTCGACGCGGCCCATTCGCCCTCGCAAAGCGGCGACGGCGTGTACCGACGACGATGACCACCTGATCACCGTCGCTCACGGGCTCGATAGCGAATGCAAGGTCGACGGTCTCGATCTTCCGGCTCCTCCGACTCGTCGTCGACTCATCCGTCGGCGCGATCGATCGGTCATTGGAGATCGGCAGAGTCGTCCGCACGGTTGCATCGTCGTCGATCGAGTGCTCGATCACGTGCGGCACTGTGCACCTTGCTGATCGGTACGCGACGGCCCGCTTCATCGCGCGATGCGAGCGTCGTCGCTCATCCATCGTTCGACGGCCGACGTCCGATCGACATCCCGACTGCAACGACTTCAGAAGTCGCTCGCGCAGCACGCGACGCGTCGCACGCTTCCGTTCCGCTTCCGGCAAGGCTTTTCTTCCGGTCCTACTGCGGTTTGCATCGGACCGTGGAAGCCGCCTTGATGATGCATCGGCTACGCGTTATAAAGACGCTCGCGCAGGGCCGGCATCGCGGCCATCGTTTCGCACTCGCTTCCCGATCTACTCACGGACGCCACGCATGACCGAGGCTCGCGCCTCCAGGCCAGTACTGGAATTCAAGGGTCGAATGATGACCCTGACGATTCTTCGACTCTTGCATCCTTCCGTCGAGTCACTCGCACGCGAGGTCGATCGCCGCGTCAAAGAGGCGCCGGGCCTGTTCAAGCATCTGCCGGTCATCATCGACGTGGCGGAAGTCTCAGGCTCCGACCTGCACGCCGATTTGCCCGGGTTCATCGAGTTGCTGCGCACGCGCGGACTCGTGCCGATCGGCATCCGCGGAGGCGATTCGCGCTGGAAGGAAGCGGCGTTCACGGCCGGCCTTTCGGTTTTCTCGAATAAGCATCTGCCGGACGCTGCGGCGACCGAGCGCGAGCACGATACGGAAAACGAATCGCGCGAGCCCGCGAAGGGCGCGAAAGACACGAAGGGCGCAAAAGACGCGAAGAGCGCGAAGAGCACCCGGCCCGCGCACAAAGCCGAAAGCACGTCGAGCCAGGACGCAAGTACGGCCGAGCCGGAGCAGGCGCCGCCCGCCGGCAGCTTGACCGTGACTCAGCCCGTGCGCTCCGGGCAGCAGATCTATGCCCGCGGGACTGATCTCGTGATTCTCGCGGCGGTCAGCCCCGGCGCCGAGGTGCTCGCGGACGGCCACGTGCACGTCTATGGCGCGCTGAACGGTCGCGCGCTCGCCGGCGTCCGCGGCAATACCAACGCGCGGATCTTCTGTAAGAGCTTTCGTGCCGAGCTCGTATCGATCGCTGGAATCTACGGGCTCAGCGAGCAGTTCGACGCAACGCTCGCCGGCGCGCCGACGCAGGTGTCTCTGCAGGGAGACACGCTGCGTATCGAGCGTCTGTGAGAGGACTATAACGCGGCCGCCGTCTCCGGCCGAGGTCATTCACCGAAGGAACAGGACTAAAGTGGCAAAGATCATCGTGGTCACTTCCGGTAAGGGGGGCGTCGGGAAGACGACCAGCAGCGCGGCCATTGCGGCCGGACTCGCGCAGGCGGGCAACAGGACCGTCGTTGTCGACTTCGATGTCGGTCTGCGCAATCTCGATTTGATCATGGGCGTCGAACGCCGCGTCGTGTACGACTTCGTGAACGTGATCAACAACGAGGCGACGCTGCATCAGGCACTGATCCGCGACAAGCGGGTCGACAACCTTTCGATCCTCGCCGCCTCCCAGACGCGCGACAAGGATGCGCTGACGGACGAAGGCGTCGAGCGAGTGCTGACGGAGCTTTCAAAGGATTTCGACTACGTGATATGTGATTCCCCCGCCGGCATCGAGCACGGCGCGCTCATGGCGATGTATTTCGCCGACGAGGCGATCGTGGTAACGAACCCCGAGGTCTCGTCGGTTCGCGATTCGGACCGGATCCTCGGCATCTTGTCGAGCAAGACGCGGCGCGCGGCCAACGGCCAGCCGAAGGTGCGCGAGCACTTGCTGCTTACGCGCTACTCACCGGAGCGAGTGCGCCGCGGCGAGATGTTGAGCGTCGAGGACGTCAAGGAGATTCTCGCGATCGAGCTGCTCGGCGTGATTCCCGAGAGCCAATCGGTGCTGAGCGCGTCCAACGCCGGTATTCCGGTGATCCTCGAAGAGGAATCGGACGCCGGCCAGGCCTACCGGGATGCGGTGGCCCGCCTGCTCGGCGAGGCGCGGCCGCACCGTTTCCTCGAGCCCGAGAAGAAAGGCTTTCTCGGCCGCCTGTTCGGGAGCTGAGGATGATGAGCTTGCTGAGCTATTTTCGCGCCCAGCGCAAGCAGCGCACGGCGAGCGTCGCGAAGGAACGCCTGCAGATCCTGGTCGCTCACGAGCGCGCCGCACGTAACGGCCTCGACTGGCTCCCGTCCTTGCAGGAGGAGCTGCTCGCGGTGATCAAGAAATACGTCGACATCGACCGCGAGGCGATCCAGATCCAGCTCGACCGGGAAAACGACTGCGACATCCTCGAGCTGAACATCACGTTGCCCGAGCGCTGACGGCGGTGCGGGGTCCCGGCGGCTCGATCCGAACGGGTTGCCGGGCACTCGCCGCCCGCGCACAATCTCCGATCTGATTCCGGCATGAACCGATCGGAGTTTCGATGAGCTACATGCTTCTGATCATCGAGCCGTCGGGCCAGCGGGCCGAGCGCACGGAAGCCGAGGGGCGCGCGCTCTACGACAGCATGATGAAATTCAGTGAGGACCTGAAGGCGCGCGGGCTGCTGAAGATCAGCCAATCCTTACGCAGCGACTCGGCCGGCGTCCGCGTCGAAGTCCGCGACGGCAAGCGAGTCACGCACGACGGGCCGTTCACCGAGACGAAGGAAATGGTCGGCGGCTTCTTCCTGCTCGACTGCGACAGCCGCGAGCAGGCCCTCGAGATCGCCGCGCAGTGCCCGGCGGCGCAGTGGGCCACGGTCGAGGTACGCGAGCTCGGGCCCTGCTTCACCTGATCCGATCGCCGCTTGGCCCGCATCGTTTCATCAACGATGCGGGCCAAAGACGCTGTCAGGCCACCTCGAGGATGATGTTGCCGACGGCCGTCGACGACGCCGGCACGTGGTAGAAGCGGTAGACCTCCCGCACGTTGTCGCCGAGCGCGCCGCGCATGATCAGCCACATGACGAGCTCGATCGCCTCGGCGCCGGCCTCGCGCAGGTACTCGATCGGCGGAATGCTTGCGAGCTTCAGCGGATCGCGGGTCAAGCCGTCGAGGAACGCGGTGTCGAACTCCTTGTTGATCAAGCCGGCGCGCGGTCCCTGGATCTGATGCGACATTCCGCCCGTTCCGAAAATGACGACGCGCAGATCCTCGTCCCAGTTCTCGACGGCCTTCTTGATCGCTTGACCGAGCCGATAGCATCGGTTGCCCGTCGGCGCCGGATACTGAATCACGTTCACCGCGAGAGGAATTACGCGGAGCGGCCAGGCCGCGGGCTGCCCGAACATCAACGTCATCGGCACCGTCAAGCCGTGGTCGACCTGCATCTCGTTGCAGATCGTCATATCGAACTCGTCGAGAACGAGCGACTGAACGAGGTGCGCAGCGAGCTCCGGATAACCCTTCACGGGCGGCACGGGACGTGCGCCCCAGCCCTCGTCCGCGATCGGAAACTCCTCCGCGCAGCCGAGCGCGAAGGTCGGGATGATCTTGAAGTCGAACGCGTTCACGTGGTCGTTGTAAACGACGATCGCGACATCGGGCGCCGTCTCGGCCATCCATTTCTTCGACGGCTCGTAGCCCTTGAACAGCGGCGCCCAGTAGGGCTCCGCCGTTTTTCCGAGGTCGACGGCAGCACCAATCGCCGGGGTGTGCGATGTGCCGACGCCGGCTATGATCTTCGCCATCAGTCCCTCCTCTCCGATTTCGAGCGCCAGCCGTCAGGCGACCGCCCGCCGGCCAACATCATCTTCACGTATTCCTCTTCCGAGACGCCGACCATCTGCGACGCCATGTACTGATAAGACTTCTTGTCGGTGAACGCGAGCTTCGCCAGCGCGTACGAGACGCCCCCGAGCTCGAGCAGCCGGTTCCAGTCGCGCTTCAGCACGGCCTCGCGCTGCTCCTCCGTCATCGGGAACTTCATGAGGTACTTGCGCTCGTCGGACAGGAACTCCTCGCGGTTCTCCGCCTTCATCAACGAATAGAGGAACGCGTTCAGGTGGTACCCCTTGCGGGCGCGATCGGCATCGAACACCCAGGTGCCCGGAATGTCCTCGTACTCTTCAGGTTTTTTGCTCATCGTCGAACTCGCTTTGTGCGGCTTGCGCGCCGCGTTCATCCACGGCCGGCGGCCTCGTTGCGCGGCGGCGGCAGTAAACCGTTGCGCTCGAGACCTGTCAACACGCATTGACCGAAAAGCTCAACGTTAGCATAGCCGGCGAACGCGCCGATCGAGGTAGGACACCTGATAGCGTCGGCGATTCCCTCGAACCTGGTTCGTCGCTAAGATGAGATGGCTCGTTGGGCTCCTCGGGGGGTCGCGATGCGCTTCTCGTTGTCCCGCTGTGCGGCGCGTGCCGCCGCGTGCGTTCTCGCCGCCGGCGCAGGGCAAGCCTTTGCGCAAACGGAGCCCGCGCTCGAGCCAAGCTCGTCCCAGCAGCGTCTGTCGCAGTTCCTCGAGCGCTCCGAGGCTGCGAGGCAGCAGCTCGCGGCCATCGAGCAAGAGGAATCGACGAACGGTCCGTACTCCGTCGCACTGATCGACCAGCTTCAGTCCCTCGCGCTGCTATACCAGGAGATCGGACGCATCGATCTCGCGGTTGAGAGCATGCAGAAGGCGCTGCAGGTCGAGCGCGCGAACTCGGGGCTCTACTCGCTCGATCAGGTACCGCTGATCGAGCAGCTCGTCGCGGCGGAGAGGGCGCGCGGCAACTTCGAAGCGGTCGTGGACCTCGAGCAGCGCCTGCTGCGGCTCGCTCACTACCACCCGAACGACATACGCACCGTCGACCTTCACCGCGACGCCGGCGACCGGCAACTCGCGCTGTACGGCTCTTACCTCGTGAACGGCGCGCCGGAGCTCACGTTGAACCTCGGGTTCGCGGGCCCGCCGAGGGCTGCACCGCCGAATCGACCGAGCCGCTCCTCGGTGTTCCGTGCGCAACGCCACTATAGCGACGCGATTCAGGTGCTGCTCCGCACGGGGTCCTATGCCGACGCTGCGTTGCAGGAGCTCGAAAAGAAGCTCGTGTACTCGTATTACCTCGAGCTGACCGAAACGGACCCGAATCCGTTCCGGGTCGAGCAGATATCGGCTCTCGGGTCGCAGGCGTACCAGCGGCTCGTCGCCTATCAAGGGCTGAAGAACGGCTCGGTGGAAGACATAGCGCGCGCACTCGTCGAGCTCGCGGACTGGGATCTCCTGTTCTCCCGCAACGCGTCTGCGCTTCGCCGCTACCACGAGGTGTACGAGATGCTCGCGTCGGACGACGCCTATCACGCGCTGCTCGCCGAGCTCTTTACGCCGGACACGCCGATCGTCCTGCCGGCATTCGCCCCGAACCCGCTCGCTACCGCGAATCCTGGCAGCGACGGGTACGTGGACGTCGAGTTCGAGATCAGTCGATACGGCAAGAGCCGCGGGGTCAAGATTGCCGACACGAGCGGTACCGCGGCAGTCCGCGAGGCGAAGGACCTTTACCGGCTGATCTCGCGCAGCCGCTTCCGGCCGATCCTGCGGGAAGGCGAGATGTCGAGCGCGTCGTCGGTCGCGGTGCGCTATCGGTTCTGAGACGCCTGTTCCCGGCGGGCCGGACCGAAGCTTCGGCGTCCTGCGGCTCCGCGTCGAGTACAATCCCGACTCGCGCACCGGTGCGCCGCGTGAAGCACGTAGCTCCGTCGCGGCCGCCGGCGCCGATCACGACCATCCCGGAGGAATTTAGCCGATGCATCTTCCGTTGACGTTCCGCTTCGTCGCGCCGCTGTTGCTCGTTGCGCTTGCCGCCTGCCAGTCCGAAACCAATACCGAGCCGTCCGCACCGACGGGTTCGACGAGCGCGGAAAGCGCGTCTGCGAACGCCCCTGCCGGCCGCGCGTCGCCCGACGGCGAGCCGATCGAGCACCCGCTCGTCCCGCTGCCCGGCAAGGAAGCTCAGGCGCCGACGTTGACCCGATCGACGACGGTCGTGTTCGAGACGACGGCCGGCAACGTCACGATGGAGATTTACCCCGAAGCGGCGCCGAATGCGGCGCAGCGGTTCGTGCAGCTCGTCGAGTCCGGCTTTTACGACGAGACGCCGATATCGCGCGTCGTGCGCGGCTTCGTCGCGCAGTTCGGCATCAACTGGCGGCAGCCGCACGTCGGATGGCAGAACCGCACGTTCAACGACGATCCGAGCTTGTTCGCGCTCGAGCGCGGGACGCTCGCGTTCGCGAAGGCGGGCCCGAATACGAACAGCACCCAGGTCTTCATCAACTACGTCGACAACAGCCACCTCGCCGATCCGATGTTCAACTTCACCGTGTTCGGCGCGGTCGTCGACGGTATGGATGTCGTCGACAGCTTCGTCCAGGTCGGCGATCCGAGCAACGGCCTCGATCAGCAGCGGCTCTGGACCGACGGCGACGCCTATCTCGAATCGCTCGACGTCAAGCCGACGATGATTCAACGCGCGTACGTGCAGTAGAAAATTCGTGCCAGGCACACTTTTCCGAAAAATTCGTGCCAGGCACGGATTTCGTGAAAAAGCGTGCCTGGCACGAATTCTTTGGAAATTCGTGCCTGGCACGAATTTCTAGTAGCCGAGCTGCGCGCTCGCGAGCGCAGCGCCCGCCGATAGCGCCTCGAGCTTCGCCCACGCGATCTGCGGGTGCACTCGCAGACCGAGGCCGCAGTCGGTGCCGGCGATCACGTTCTCGCGGCCGACGAGCTCGGCGAAGCGCACGATGCGGTCCGCGACGAGCTCGGGATGCTCGACGACGTTGGTCGCATGGCTGATCACGCCGGGGATCAGAATCTTGCCGTCCGGCAGCTTCGTATCGCGCCACACCTTCCATTCGTGCTCGTGACGCGGATTCGCGGCCTCGACCGCGTAGGCACCGACATTCACCCTCAGCAGCAGATCGACGATGTGCACGAGCGGCAGATCATGAGTATGCGGACCGTGCCAGCTTCCCCAGCAGATGTGGTAGCGGAGGCGATCCTCGGGGATGCCGTCGAGCGCGTGGTTCAACGCATCGATGCGGAACGTCGCGAATTTCCGGTACTCGTCGATGTCCGGCGGCGGCACGAACATGTCATAGGTATCCGGCAGCGCCGGATCGTCGATCTGCAGGATGAAGCCGGCGTCGACGATTGCGCGGTATTCGTGCCGCATCGCCTCGGCGAGCGCGAACACGAATTCCTCGTCCCGCTCGTAGAACTCGTTGTGGAAGAAGTGCTCGAGCCAACCCGGAGCGAACGCGCTCATGAACGCGTCCTCGACCGGCAGGCCGACGTCTTCGAGCGCGCGGCGATACGCCTCGATCTCTCTACCGATCTCGTCCCCGCCGATATACGTGATCGGTCCGGTGCAAACGATCCGTTCGGTCGGGCCGGTCCAGCCGAGATCCTGGTAAAACTCCGCGAACTCGAGACGCTCGCCGGTGCGCTGCGACATCCACGCGGACTCGCCTTCCTTGACCTTCCGGCTCGTCAGCCCCGACAAGCGGCGCCCGTAGTACGAGAGCCCGTACCCGTAGCGCCCGAGCTCGCCGTTGCTGACGATGTCGATGCCCGCCTCGATTTGCTTCTCGAGGACGAAACGGATCGCATCGCGCAGCCGCTGCGCGACCGCGTCGGGATCGGCCTCGCGCCGATCGCGCACGGTGCCGGTCAGCTTCGTGAACTCGGGAGGGCCTTCGAGCCGCCCCGCGTGCGTCGTCAGGATGCGATCCGTGCTCCGTCTCACCGTCCTGTCCGCGCGTTACGCTACTTCGGCCGACCCTCGAAGCCCCGTGCCAGCATCGGCAACGCATAGATCGTCATTGCAACGTTACGGACGCCTTCCGGCGTCTGCCACTGTTTGCCGTCGGGGCCGATCGCGCCCATGCTCGGCGCGTACAGCGTCCGCTTGTCCGGACCGCCGAACGCAACGGTGATCGGCCGACGCGGCGTCGGAATGAGCCCGAGATGCTCGCCGTCGGCGGACAGCACATGGACCCCGGCATTGCCGGTCACGTAGAGCCGCCCTTCCGCGTCGATCGCCATCCCGTCGCCGCCGTCGTCACCGTCGAGCGTGCCGAACACGCGCCGATTCGTCGCCGCGCCGTCGTCGGTCACGTCGAATGCGACCACCTCGGTGTTGTTCGTCACGTACAGCGTCCGCCCATCGGGGCTCAACATCAGGCCGTTCGTGCGAATGTCGCCCTCCGCGATGACCGTAACCTTGCCGTCCGCGCCGACGTGGTACAGGCCGCCGGACGTGAAGTACGCGCCGCCGTTCCCGTCCGCGATCAAGTCGTTCAGGCGGCCGAGCGTGCGGCCGTCCGGGAAGCTCATCGCGAGCACGCGGCGCTCCGGCAGCAGCTGCACGACGCGCGTCAGCTCGCGGCACGTCGCGAGCTCGGGATTCAGCGGCTCCGTGCACGTGCGCTCGACCGCATAGAGCCGCCCATCCGCGGTGAGCGAGACGGCGCCGACGCCGTACGAGCGGGCGACGACATGCTCGTTGCCGTCCGCGTCGAGCTTCCTGACGGTGTCGGTCTGCTCCTGCGCGAACAGCAGCCCGCCATCCGGGGTGCCGACGATGCCGTCCGCGGTCGCGAAATCGGCCCAAACGCGCTGCCACGTGCCGCCGGCTTCGACGACGCCCGGGATCGCGGTGATCTCGACGTCGCGCTCACCGTCGAGCAGCGGCTGCTGCCCGACGGCCGGACCCGCAGCCAGCGCGGCGACGGCCGCGACGAGCGCCGCGCGCCGCGCGCTACGAACCGTTTCGCTCCGCCGCACGCGGTCGTGAGCCGATCCCCGCGGCGTCGCCCCGGGCGCATGCTTCGTCGTAAACCACTTTCTTAGATTCATAGTCTTTGTTATTGAAATAATGGCTCTATTCGATCTCGAGATATTGCTCGATCAGCCCCCGTTCATACATATCACGGTAGTGACTGTTCGGATCGCACGGCTCGCTCTCGATCAAATCACCCTCGGGCGAGCGGCGCTGCGAGCCGCGGGTACGAACGAGCGGTGCGGTATAGAGCGGATCGTGGACGGTCAACGTCCGGTCCATCGTCAGACCGTCCTCGGCAACGGTCCAACGCTCGACGATCCGTGTCTCGTCGCCGCCCGACATCGGATAGCCCGATCCGTCGAGCCAGCCCGGCGTCAGCTTCGTCGTCTCGATGACGAGCGTCCGGCCCTCCCAACGGCCGGTCGAGAAGCCCATCGACGTCAACGGATGGTTGTCGGGCACGCTGCGGCCGTCCATCCAGATCCATCGCGGCGTGTTGTCCTGCAGCGAAAGCACCATGTAGTGCGAGCCCGCGTTGAAGACCTCCATCGGATACGGCGAGCCGAAGATGCGCGGCAACCCTGCCGGCAAGCAGCGCAGCACGTGGTCGTCGCCGAACTGCCGGCCTTCATAGATCTCGCGAGCCGCATCGGTCAGCGGCATCGGCTTCGGCTCGAAGTCGTCGACCGTCGTCTGGAACTTGTAGCGGTTGTCCCAGTAGCCGGTGATGTCGACCGGGAACTGCGCCGGCGTGTACGTGTAGTCGACGTCCGCGCTCGCCGTCACCTGCGACTGAGTGCGCGAAGCGTCGTTTGCGCACGGCCCTAAACGGCGTCCCTCTTCCGGTCCGCTTTCGAGCTGGATGCACGTCGCATACAAGCGCTTCGCGCCGTCCCGGCCGAGGTTGCCGCTGGCGGTCACGATGTAGCCGGGCTGGACCGTGTCCTCGAACCAATTCTCGCGGCGGTAGCTCGGCAGGTTCCCGGGCGGGGACAAGGTCCATTCCTCGACCGTGCCGTCGTCGAGCGTGACCCGGATGTCGTAGCGGATATGCGGATTCGCCCACCAGACGCGCGTCACCTCGCCGCGGACCTCGCCGGTGAGGCTCGCGTCGAACTCCGTGCTGAACGCGTGATGCGCGGCGGCCGGTATTGCGAAACTACCGAACAAACACGCTGCAACGAATTGAAACTTAAGACTTCCTGAGCGCCTCAGCCATACCATCTTTTGCTCCCCCTGATCCGTTTTACCGCGCACCGCGGCGCGCTACGGCGACACTCCGTTGAGTATATGCGTGCCGCGCGCCGACAGGTGCGTGGCAGACAACTTGCAGGACCTCGATGCCGGGCTCGCGAAAAAGCGTGCCTGGCACGAATTTCCGGAAAAAGTGTGCCTGGCACGAATTATGGGCGCCGACCTCACGAAGTACCGCGCGAAGCGCAACTTCGATCGGACGCCGGAGCCGGCGGGTCGCGCGTCGGAATCGGTCTCCGGTCGACCGCAATTCGTCGTGCAAAAGCATGACGCGCGCCGCCTTCACTACGACTTCAGGCTCGAGCACGACGGCGTGCTGAAGAGCTGGGCCGTGCCGAAGGGCCCTAGCCTCGATCCGCGCGAGCGGCGGCTCGCCGTGCAGACCGAGGATCACCCGCTCGAGTACGCGACGTTCGAAGGCGTGATCCCGGAGCGGGAGTACGGAGGCGGAGCCGTGATCGTCTGGGACCGCGGCCACTGGTCGCCGGAGTCGGATCCGGACGAGGGACTCGCGAAAGGCAAGCTCGACTTCACGCTGCACGGCGAGAAGCTGCGCGGCCGATGGACGCTCGTGCGCCTCGCGCCGCGCGGCAAGGAGAAAGACAACTGGCTCCTGATCAAGCGGCGCGACCGAGAGGCGCGCGACGGCGACGGAGCCGAGCTCGTCGACACGCTGCCCGAGAGCGTGCTGACGGGCCGCGGCATCGCCGAGGTCGCCGCGTCCCGCGACCGGATCTGGCATTCGAGCGGCAACGGCGAGGAATCCCCTTCCGGCACGCCCGCGGTCGGCCGGCCGGACACCGTGCCGGGCGCGAAGCAGGCCGCGCTGCCGCGCCGGCCGACGCCGCAGCGGCCGACGCCCGCGGATGCCGTCCCCGACGATCCGGGATGGTTCCACGAGCCGAAGCTCGTCGGCTGCCGCGTGCTGTGTCGCGTGGCGAACGCGGGCGCCGACTTGCACGCCGTCGACGACGAAGACACTTCGCCTCGCTCGCGGCGCGCGTCCGCGACTGCCGGGACGCGCTCGGCCGCCTCCTCCGGTTCGCGCTCCGCCGCCGCGTCTCCGTCGTCGCCGCTCGCTGCGATGCTGGCGTCGTCCGCTGCAACCGCGCCGCTCGTCGCCGCGCTCCGCGCGCTGCCGTGCGACTCCGCGCTCGTCGACGGCGTCGTCGCGGCCTTCGACGAGCACGGCGTCAGCGATCGGGCGCGCCTCGAGCGCGCGCTCGCAGACGACGAGCCCGATGAGGTCGTGCTCGTCGTCGTCGATCTCCTGTACCTCGACGGCTGGGACCTGCGCGGCGCGCCGCTTCGCGCCCGCAAGGAGCTGCTGCGTCTTCTGACGAGCGGTGCGCCGCGCGGCATCCGCTACAGCGACCACGTCGAGGGCCATGGCGAGAGCTTCTACCGCGAGGCGTGTCGGCTCGGGCTTCCGGCCGTCGTATCGAAACGCGCCGACGCGCCGTATCGCGGCGGCGCGTCGAACGCATGGCTCGTCACGCCGTGCCGCCCACCGCGAGCGCGCGGCGCCGAGCGCCCCCGCCGCGCGAAGGCCCGGCCTCGGTAGCGCCTTGGACGGCTCGATCGATGTGATACAGTGACGACGGACCGGCGCGGGGCGGCTGTCGCCCGGCGTCCGCGTCCTTGCCGTCAAGAGCATCGCATTCGAGGGGGAGCAAGAATGGCCCGACTCCGAAGCTTCGCGCTGATCCTCGCAGCGTCCGCGCTGCCTTTAGCCGCGCTCGCACAGCAGCAGAACGCTCAGCCGTCCGAGCAGCCGAGGAGCGCGCAGCCGTCCGCGGAGCAGCGCAACACCCAGCCGCCCGGCACGTACGAGGAGCGGCTCCAGGCGATGAGCAGGCTCATCCCGACGCAGGGGCGACTCGGCGCGCTCGCGCCCGAGAATCTGAACAAGGAGCGCCCGGAGCCGCCGTTCGACGTGACCGGCACGTGGTTCATCGACCTGAGCCGCGCGTTCTCCGATTTCATGTTCGGTCCGCCGTACCCCGAGTTCATCGGTCAGGCGAAGCTCGACTTCGAGGAAGGTCAGCGCCGCCGCGCCGCCGGCGAGTCGTATCGCGACGTCATCGGCCAATGCTGGCCGGCCGGTCTGCCGATGATCATGACGCGCGTCTGGCCGATCGCGATGGTGCAGCTGCCGACCGCGATCTACATGGTCTCGAACTTCAACAACAGCTTCCGGCAGATCTTCCTCGACGGGCGTGATTACTCCGATCCCGACACCGTCATCTATACGTACAATGGCGAATCGATCGGCCACTGGGAAGGCGACACGCTCGTCGTCGATACGAAGTACATCGAGCCGTACAATCATTACATCGATACCGGAATCCCGATATCGGACCAGTTCGAGGTCCAGGAGCGCATTCGCCTCCTCGACGAAGGGCGGGTCATGGAGATCGAATACATCATGACGGACCCGCAGAACTGGGTCGGTGAATGGCGCAGCACGAAATACTGGCTGCGCGTCGACAATACCGATATCGGCGAGGTCGAGTGCCTCCCGGACCTGAACGACTACATTCCGAGCGCGCAGTATCCGCGAGAGGGTGCAGCGCCCTGATATCTCGAGGAATGCCAATGATGAAGACGATCGGTCAAACCATAGCCCTTGCCGGCGCGCTCGCGCTCTCGACGCTCGGCCTCACGGCCGCGCAGGCTCACCACTCGACGGCCGGATTCGATACGAGCCGCGTCGTGCGCATCGAGGGCACCATCACGCAGTTCCTGTGGCGCAATCCGCACGCGGCGTTGAAAATCGACGGCGTCACGGACGGCGACGATCCGGACGGCGTCTGGACCGTCGAGATGACCGCGCCGAACGTGCTGATCAATCAGGGCTGGAAGCGCACGTCGCTGAAGCCGGGCGATCAGGTCACGTTGTTCGTGAACCCGTTCCGGACCAGGCACACGCTCGATGACGGCAGCTATGGCGGGCTCTACGTCGGCGTGATCCTCGCGGACGGCACGAAGCTCGGCCGCACCGACGGCCAGGGCGCAGGCACGTCCGACTGACCTCTAGCGTGCCAGGCGCCGCAAGCGGGTGCCTGGCACGCCCTCCTCATCCCGCGAGCCGCGCGAACACCGCCTGCATCTCGCGAACCTTGCGCAAATAGCCCGCGAGATCGTGGCTGCCGCAGCGCTCTCCGGGCCGCGGCGCGAGCCCCTGACGTGCGAACCGTAACGCGGCGCCGCGGCCGCACAAGTGAATCACCGCCGCGAGCGTCTGCTTGTCGCGCAACGTCGCGGCGCGGATCCCGACGCGCGCGAGCGTCTCGGTGACGTGCCGATCGAGGTACGCCGACGTCATCTCGATCGCGTGCGACGGAATCGTCCGCGTGTAAAGCGAATTGAACCAGCACGCATCGAAGTCGTTCCACGCGCCCTGCTCCGCGACCGCATGGTCACGGATGCAGTAGCGGCGCGCCTCGGCGAACGTTCCGTCCGTGATCTGGTACATACCGACGGCGCTCGACGCCGGCCGGTAGATGTCGAACGGCTCATACGTCATTTTGAACCGCCAGTACGTGCGGACGATCGGGTTACCGGAGCCTTCGACCTGCGCAAGCGCCGCGAGAAGATCGGGAGTCATCACGTCGGTCGAGTGACGACGAAAGAGCGGTGCATACGTCGCCCAGGTCTCGGACGGCGTCTTGTAGAGCGCGCCGCTGACCGGAAAGAGCAGCTCGGACGGCTTGCGCACGACCTGATAGAGCCAGTTCACCGGCACCCACGCGGCGACGAGCACGGCGACGCACGCGACGAGCTGCACGGTGAACGGCAGCCGCGCAAAGACGCGATAAGCGCGGCGGCGCGCCGCGCGTCCCGGCATGGCGCGTTTCGCCGCGCGCGGCACGCTCGCTAGCGCTCGCCCGACCCACCTCGTAAAACGCCATACGTGCGACAGCACGACGCCGACGGCCGCGACGAGCGCGCGGAGCACGCTCGACGGCGCACGTGTGCGCGAGCGCCCGCCGGACCGCCCGCCCGCGCGCCGCGCGTTACCGCGCCGCTTCGAGCGGCCGCGCCGTTTGCCGGTCGATGTCGGCATGCTGGACTCAGTGCCCGTAGCCGAAGCGCTCGATGATCGCGACCGCCGCAGCGCTCTTGACGAACTCGACGAACGCACGCGCTGCGGGCGCATCGGTCAGCAGCACCGCCTGCTGCTCGATCGGCGAGTGCAGCGCCGCCGGAACCAGCCAATGCGAGCCGCCGACTGGACGCTCGCTGCCGGCGATCTGCGCGTACGCGACAAAACCGAGCTCCGCCGCACCGGAGTACACGAAACCGAACGTTTGCCCGACGTCCTCGCCGAACACGAGCTTGCCTTCGAGCGCATCGAGCACGCCCTTCGCGCGCAGCACCTCTTGCGCGGCGGCGCCGTACGGCGCGAGCGCCGGGTTCGCGATCGCGATACGCCGAAACGTGCCGGTCTCGAGAACGCTGCCTTGCGCATCGACGAGATCCGCGCGGCGGCTCCACAGCGCGAGCCGGCCGAGCGCGTACGTGAATCGCGAGCCGGTCACGATCAGACCCGCCTCCTCGAGACGCATCGGCCGCTCGGCATCCGCAGCGAAGAACGCGTCGAACGGCGCGCCGTTCACGATCTGCGCGTAGTGCTTGCCGGTCGAGCCGGCCGTGATGCGCACGCGGTGCTGCGTCTCGGCCTCGAATTGCTCGACGAGCGCACTCATCGGCCGCGCGAAATTCGAAGCAACCGCGATCGTGATCTCGTCGGCGTGCGCCGCGCCGAGCCCGCCGAGAAGCGCGGCGCAAAGCACAGCGAGCCTGACGATTCGCGAAACGGCGATCATGGACATGGACGCATTCTAGCGCGCAGCACGATCGACGCACCGGACGCCCGTCGGCTCTTGCCCCACCCGCCGACAGCGGCGATAGTGGCAGCGCGATGAACATCGAAAAGTTCAGAGCCGACACGCCGGGCTGCAGGGAGCGCGTGCACCTCAACAATGCGGGTGCCGCGCTCCCGCCCGAACCGGTCATACGCCGCGTGCAGGAGCACTTCGCGCTCGAAGCGACGATCGGCGGATACGAAGCGGCGGACGCGGCCGCGGACGCGATCGCCGATGCGTATCACGCGATCGGCTCGCTGATCGGCGCCGCGCCCCGCAACATCGCGATGACCGAAAGCGCGACCGCCTCGTACGCACAAGCGCTGACCGCGATCCCGTTCGAGCGCGGCGACATGATCCTGACGACGCGCAACGACTACGTGTCGAACCAGATTCAGTTCCTGTCGCTCGAGTCGCGCGTCGGCGTGCAGGTGCGCCGAGCGCCGGACGCGCCCGAAGGCGGCGTCGACGTCGACGCGATCGAGCGCATCGTCCGCGAAGCCCGGCCGAGGGCCGTCTGCGTGACTCACGTGCCGACGAACTCGGGTCTCGTGCAGGACGTCGCGGCCATCGGCCGCATCTGCCGCGAGCACGACGTGCTCTATGTCGTCGATGCGTGCCAGTCGGTCGGGCAGATGCCGGTCGACGTGAATGCGCTCGGCTGCGATTTCCTGTCCGCGACGTCGCGCAAATTCCTGCGCGGGCCGCGCGGCGCGGGCTTCCTGTTCGTCTCCGACCGCGTGCTCGACGGCAACCTCGCGCCGCTGATGGTCGACATGCACGGCGCGGAATGGATCGATGAGCACCGCTATCGGCTCGTCGACGACGCGAAGCGCTTCGAGACGTTCGAGTTCGCGTGGGCGCTGATTCTCGGCATGGCGGAGGCGGCGCGCTACGCCGCGAGCGTCGGCCTCGACGCGATCGAGACGCGCGTCGCACAGCTCGCCGATATTCTGCGGCGCAAGCTGCGGGAGCTCGACGGCGTGCGCGTCCTCGACCGCGGCCCCGCGCTCTGCGGCATCGTATCCGCGGCGACGCTCGGCCAGGAGCCGCGGGCGTTGATGCTCGCGCTGCGCGAGCGCGGCATCAACGTGAATGCGCAGGCGCGCCCGTCCGCGCTGCTCGATTTCGACGCAAAAGGCGCGACCGCGGCGCTGCGCCTGTCACCGCACTACTACAACACCGAGGAAGAGCTCGACGTCGCCGTCGGCGCGCTCCGCGAGCTGCTTCGCGCGTAGACGCGCGCGGGTGATCAGTCTGCGGGCGGGAGCAAGCCCGATTCTTTCGCTTCCTCGGCGCGCTCGAGGCCCATCGCCAGATACGCGTCGAGCAGCTCGTAGCAGAACACGAGCTCGCGGGTTTCCGGCAACCACATCGCCTGCGGCAAGCGGCAGCTGCGCATCACGAACGTCGCGGGCTCGTCGAGCGCGACGACCTCGTTGAAGAACGAGAACGTGCGCTCGATGAATCCTTGCCGCTCGATCGCGTCCCGCATGCGCACGCTCGTCATCGTCGGCGGACGCTCGAAGCGGACCTCGATCGACGCGCCGGGCGGATCGCCTTCTTTCCTCGCGTACGTATCGAACAGCCAATCGATCGCGTGCGCCGCCTGCTCGTACTCGCGCACGCATGCACGCGCGCGCGCCGGCGGCATCTGCAAGCGCTCGAGCACCACCGCGAAACGCGTCGGATTGCTGCCGTACAGGAGACACGCCAGCGTCGAGAACCGCTGCACGGTCAGCGAATGGTTGTCCCAATACGGCACGGCCGCGCCGGCCTGCTCACGCCGCCGCCAGGCGAGCGCGAATCCGTCGGCCGTGCTGACGGCGACGTGCAGCAGCGCGTCCGGCCCTTCGGGCGGCACGGTTCGCGGCCGGATCAGCATCATCGCAGCGATATAGTCGGCCGCGCTCTCCTCCGGACCGAGGATCGGCACCGCCTTCTCGTCGATCACGAGATGGGCCAGCTCGTGCATCAGCACGAATTGAGCGTTCGCGACGACGAACTCCTCGGGCGTGCTTTCGAAAAGCGCCGCGACATCGTCGCCGCTCTGCGACGCGGGACTCTGCGCAGCGGAGCCTTGCGCACCCGAGCCCTGCGCGAAGCTGGTCAATGACGCGGCCGTGAGCGCAGCCGCGACAAACAGCGCGCGGAAACGACGCGCGCAGGCCGTTGCGCCGCGCTGTCGCCGGCGCGAAGGCCGCGCTGCTGTCGGCTGCTCTAGTGTGGTTCGCGCTGACGACTGCGCTTGCATCCCGGCGATCATCGTACCGTCCCTTCGTCGCGGCGTCTCCCCCCGCGCGCTCGGTGCCGCCACCGCATGCGCCAGCGCCGCCGCGAGCAGCGGCTCTCCGCTCGACGATCTCGCCGTTCGACTGTCTCTACCTCCGACTCTCTCTGCGTTCGACTATACTGGGGCTTCGCACCCAGCACGCGTCGGCGGCGGCCGGCGACGTCGATCGAAAGCCGTCGGAAACGTATTGGAGATCAACAGCGCATTCGACGAGCGCGTCGCGGTGCACGCGGCGCGCCTCGACTGGATTCCGTCTCCGATGCCGGGAGTCGAGCGGCGGATGCTCGACAGGATCGGCGGCGAGGTGGCCCGGGCGACGAGTCTCGTACGGTACGCACCCGCGAGCCGATTCTCCGCACACACGCACGGCGGCGGCGAGGAATTCTACGTGCTCGAAGGGGTGTTCCAGGACGAGCGCGGCGACTACCCGGCCGGCACTTACGTCAGGAATCCGCCGACCTCCCGCCACACGCCGGGCTCGGCCGAAGGCTGCGTGATCCTCGTGAAGCTCTGGCAGTTCGATCCGAGTGATCGGCAAGGCGTCGTGGTCGATACGCGGGGCATAACGCCGGTTGCGGCGGCCGATCGGCCCGGTGTCGCGCTCGTGCCGCTCCACGACGACGAACGCGAGCACGTGCGGATCGAGCACTGGGCGCCGCACGCGAAGATCGAGCTCGCCGATCACGGCGGCTTCGAGGCGCTCGTGCTCGACGGCGCGTTCAGTGAGGCGGGCGAGACGTTCGTGTATCAGTCGTGGCTGCGACTGCCCCCGCAGGTTCCGCTACAGGCGACGAGCGGCGAGCGCGGCGCAAAGATTTGGGTCAAGACAGGTCACCTTTCCCGTCCTCAGCATGCGCCGCGGGTATAGGCACAGCAACGGGGTCATCGCGCTGCTCATCGCGCTCGTGCTCGCCGCGTCCGCCGCGCTTGCGCAGCCGGTGCCGCAACCCGGACAGCCTGCGCCGGCGGAGGCCGAAACGGCCGACGAGGCGGCGCCTGCGGCGGACGCCGAGATCGACGCGCTGATCCGGATCCTCGAGGACGATGCGGCCCGCGCCCGGCTGATCGAGCGGCTGCGGGCCGAAGCCGGAGAGGACGCGCCGGTGATTGCGCTGCGCGCGGACCAGACGCTCGCGGCGAGGCTTGCCGATTACACGCGCGACGCGGCCGAAAGCGCCGCCGCGTTCTTCGCCGACCTGTCGGCTTTCGTCGAGCGGCTCGCGAACCTGACGGACGGCGCGCTCGAGATCGACTTCGACGCGCTCCGCCGCGTCGTGCTCGACGTCGGGCTGCTCGTCGCCGCGACGTTCGCCGTGTTCTTCACCCTTCGCTCGGCGTTCCGGATCGTCGAGCGCCGCATCGCGGCGGCCGCGAGCGCGGGCGATCTGTGGAAGCGCATCGAGATGATTGCGGCCGAGGTCGTGCTCGACGTCGCGACCGTCTTCATCGCCTGGGGCGTCGGTCACGTCGTCGCGCTCGCCGCGATCGGCACTGCGCGCGAGATCGAGCTGAACCAAAGCCTGTTTCTGAATGCATTCGTCATCATCGAGCTGATCAAGGCCGGCGCGCGCGCGATCCTCGCGCCGCGCTGGGCGTCGCTGCGGCCGTTGCCGATGGACGACACCACGGGCGCCTACTGGTACTTCTGGCTGAGCCGCCTCGTGAGTCTCGTCGGCTACACGTTCCTGTTCGTCGCGCCGCTGCTCGAGGTCGGCGTCTCGCGCGACGCCGCGGCGATCGTCCGGATCGTCGTCATGCTGACGGCCCTCGTGATCGCGGTCACCGTGATCCTGCAGAACCGGGACGGCGTGCGCGCGCAGCTCATGCGCCGCTCCGCGGCCGGCCGCACGGATCCGCTTTCCCGGCTGCTCGCGATGCTCGGCCGGATGTGGCACAGCGTCGCGATCGTGTATCTCGTCTCGATCTTCGTGCTGTGGCTGCTGCACCCGGACACGGCCCTGCCGTTCGTGCTATCCGCGACGTGGAAGTCGGTCGTCGCAATCGTGCTCGGCACGCTCGTCGCCGGCTTCATCAGCCGCGTGACGTCCGCGGGGATGCATCTGCCCGACGACGTAAAAACCCGCCTGCCGCTGCTCGAGGCGCGGCTGAACGCATTCGTGCCGAGCGTGCTGCGGGTCGTGCGGTTCGTCGTCGGGATCGCCGTCGCGGTCACGATCCTCGACGTCTGGAACATCGCCGATGCCGGCGCATGGCTCTCGAGCGAGCGCGGCCAAGGTATCGTCGCGTCGCTCGTGTCGGCGGCGCTGATCCTGCTCGCCGGGGCCGTCGTCTATCTCGTCGTCGCATCGTGGATCGAGTATCGCTTGAACCCGAATCTCGGGCATTACATCAGCGCGCGCGAGCGTACGCTGCTCGGCCTCTTCCGCAACGCATTCAACGTCGTGCTGACCGTGCTCGTCTTCATGCTGGTATTGAGCCAGATCGGCGTGAATATCGCGCCACTGCTCGCGGGCGTCGGCGTCGTCGGCCTCGCGGTCGGCTTCGGTGCGCAGAAGCTCGTGCAGGACGTCATCAACGGCGCGTTCATCCAGTTCGAGAACTCGCTGAACGAAGGGGACGTCGTCGAGGTCGGCGGCATCTCCGGCGTCGTAGAGCGCCTGACGATCCGCTCGGTCTCGCTGCGCAGCCTCGACGGCACATATCACGTGATCCCGTTCTCGGCCGTCGACACGGTTTCGAATCTGATGAAGCACTTCAGCTTCCACCTCGCAGTGGTCCGCGTCGGATACCGGGAGAGCATCCCGGAAGCGAAGGATGCGATGCTCGAGGCGTTCCGGAGGCTCAAGGGAACGCCGCATGCCGCGAACATCCTCGGCGATTTCGACATGCACGGCGTCGTAGATTTCACGGAGTCGGCCGTGGTCCTGCGGGGCCGCATCAAGACCTTGCCGGGCAAGCAATGGGAGGTCGGCCGCGCGTACAACGAGATCGTGAAGACGGTTTTCGACGAGCGCGGCATCGAGATTCCGTTCCCGCAGATGCAGCTGCACGTCGCCGACGAGGCCGACGCGCTGAGCGCGCTCCCGTCGCCGCGGTCGACGCTCCGCTAGGCCGCCGCGATGCACGTGCTGCTGCTGATCGTGCTCGGACTGCTGCTCTTCGTCGGCCCGTCGATGTGGGTCAAATCCGTGATGGCGCGCTACAGCGTGCCGAGGAACCGCTATCCGAAGACCGGCGGCGAGGTCGCGCGCGAGCTTCTCGACGCGCTGTCGCTTCAGCACGTTCGTGCCGAGATCACGGACTCGGGCGACCACTACGATCCCGGGGACAAGGTCGTGCGGCTGTCGCGCGCGAACTTCGAGGGCCGCTCGCTGACGGCCGTCACGGTCGCCGCGCACGAGGTCGGCCATGCGCTTCAGGACGCGATCGGATTCGGTCCGCTGCGCTGGCGCACGCGCCTCGTCCGCTGGGTCAGCCCGATCGAGCGCGTCGGCGCGGGGATGCTGATGATCGCACCGTTCAGCGTCGCGCTGACCCGCGCGCCGCTGGTCGGCGTGTTCACGTTGCTCGGCGGGGCCCTGACGCTCGCGTCCGGCGTCGTCGTGCACGCATTGACGTTGCCGACCGAGCTCGACGCGAGCTTCGTCCGCGCGCTGCCGCTGCTGAAGCGCCGTAACCTGTTGCGGGACGAGGATCTGCCGCGGGCCCGCAAGCTCCTGACGGCTGCGGCGTTCACCTATGTCGCAGTTGCGCTGCAGAGCCTGTTGAACATCGCGCGCTGGTGGACGATTCTGAGGCGGCGTTGACGGGTACGCCCTTTACGGCCGACGCGTCCTGCGGTAAGGTGCCCGCCCCATGGCCCGTTCGATTTCGAAGCGCACGATTACGACGACCAAAACGCCCTGCGGCGGGGCGGCGGAGGGTCGTGCGCGCTGATCGAACGCGAGCACGCAAGTCCAAAAGGCCCCGCCGGTTCGCCGACGGGGCCTTTTTCGTTTAGCGGCCGATGAAAGCGGTCCGGCAAGCCCCGGGGCGCGCATCGAGTGGAGTGGAAGATACATGAACGCGTCTGATCCCGTCGTTGCCATCGTCGGCGCCACCGGCGCCGTCGGCGTCGAGCTGGTCCGTTGTCTCGAGGAGCGCAACTTCCCGCTCGCAAAGCTCAAGCTGCTGTCGTCGGCCCGATCGGCAGGCAAGAAGATGACGTTCCGCGGCAGCGAGTTCGTCGTCGAGGAGCTGACCGAATCGAGCTTCGACGGGGTCGACATCGCCCTCTTCTCCGCCGGCAGCGGCATCACGAAGAAGTTCGGCCCGATCGCCGTCCGCGCGGGTGCGGTCGTCGTCGACAACTCGTCGGCGTTTCGGATGGACGAGAACGTGCCGCTGGTCGTCCCCGAGATCAATGCGGACGCGATCAAGCAGCATCAGGGCATCATCGCGAACCCGAACTGCTCGACGATCATCTCGATCACGCCGCTCTGGCCGATTCACCTCCGCAACCGCGTGCAACGACTGATCGTCTCGACGTACCAGGCTGCGTCGGGCGCGGGCGCGGCCGCGATGGAGGAGCTGCGCGAGTCGACGCGGGCGTACCTCGCAGGCGAGCCGTTCGAGCCGAAGGTGCTGCCCCACCCGTATGCGTTCAACGTCTTCAGCCACAACACGACGATCGATCCCGATACGGGCTGCAACGAGGAGGAAGCGAAGATCATTCGCGAGACGCGCAAGATCTTCGCGGACCCGGACATTCGCGTGAACGCGACGTGCATCCGCGTGCCGGTGCTGCGCGCGCACTGCGTCTCGATGACGTTCGAGTGCGAGCGTCCGATCTCGCCGCAAGAGGTCCGCACGTTGCTGAGCGACGCCCCCGGCGTCGAGATCGTCGACGACGTCGAGCGCAACTATTTCCCGATGCCGGTCGACGCATCGGGGCGCGATCCGATCCTCGTCGGGCGAATCCGCAAGGACTTGAGCGATCCGAGCGGCCGCTCGATCTCGATGTTCGTCGCGGGCGATCAGCTCCTGAAGGGCGCGGCGCTGAACGCAGTGCAGATCGCGGAGCTGCTTTAGTCTGCGAGCGTCACAGCGGGCGGTAGAACGTCAGCATACGGCCGCAGCACATCACGGCGGTCATCACGGACAGGGACAGCGCCGCGGAGGCTTTCGCCGCCAGCGGCGCATCCTCGTAGGGCCCGAGCGCCGTCACGGCGCGGTACGGGCCTGCATAGAAGAACGCCGCGTTGAGCCCCATCAGCAGCAAGAACACCGCCTTGAAGTGGAACGCGGAGTTGTAGAAGTACTGATCCGGCATCGTCGTGACGAACACGGTGCCGGTCAGCACGGACACGACGAAGCCGAGCAGCCCGAGCGGCACGAGACGATGCACGGCTGCCGGCGGGATGCCCTTGCCGAGCCCGAGCACGCGCAGGTCGAACAGGCCGACGCAGCCGACGAGCAGCACGAGGCCCATGAAATGCAGCGCCTCGCTGATCGGCCAGATCCAGCCGTAGGTGTAGACGAGGTTCGCGAGCGCCGTCGACTCGAGCCAATCGATCCACTTCTCGACCATTTCAGGCTCCGCCGAGCAGCTCGGTGACGGTGAGATAGTTGTACGTGTAAGCGAGCAGCCGGCCGGTCAGCACGGCGCCGGCCCATAGCACGAGCGCCGCCGCCGCGGAGCGGCGCATGCCCCGGCTCGGCGGCTGCGGGCCGCTCGCAGCGTCCGTCTCGAAGAAGCGCCGGCGCAGCCACTGCACCTGCGCGAGCGCGGCCGCGATCAGCACGAGCTTCAGATAGAAGACCGGATCCGTGAGGGCCTTCGTCGGATACGCGATCAGCAGCAGCACGCCCGATACGAGCGCGACCGTGAATCCGAGCCAGACGATCGGGAACGCGCGCTGCAGCGGGGCTGCCGGGTAGCGTTCCGCCCACGCGAGCACCCACAGGTTCAGCGCGACGCTCGTTCCGGCCGCGATGCCGAGCCCGAGCGTGTGCAGGAACAGAATGAAGGGGAAGCCCCACACGGTCGGCGCCTCGCGAATCAGCACGCTCGGCGCCGTGTCCTCGAGCCACACGAGGAAGTCGGTCAACACTACGGCTGCGCGCTCTCTGTCGCCGCCCGCGCATCCCGCGCCGGTGCCGCATCGATCGGTGCCGCATCGATCGCGATGCTGCGCAACTGCAGCGCGTCGCCCGGAAGATCGGCGCTGCCCGCCTGATAGCCGCTGCCGCTCAGGAAATAAGCGACGATGCTCGCGTAGCTGAACGGCGTCAGCCCGCCTGGATTCGCCGGCGGCATCGACAACGAGATGTCCTGATACACGTCGCCGAGCGTGCCGCCGCCCCACTTCGCCGCGAAGTTCTGCCCGATGTAGTTCGCGGCCTCGTGACAGCTCGAGCACTCCTGAGCGAACAGCCGCTCGCCCTGCTCGGCCTGCGCCGGCCTGAAGACGCCGTCGCGGACGGACCGGGTCGGAAGCGCACGGCGCGGACGCGGCACGACGCGCGGCGCCGGGTCAGGCAGCGCGAACACCCATAGCACGCCCGTGCCTTGCGGCACGTCGACGCCGACGAGCCGGCCGAGCGTGCCGGTCGGCGCGACCCGTCCGCCGGATCCGACCGCGAGGTATTGCTTGCCGCCGACCTCGAACGTGATCGGCGCGCCCGACACGTCACCGGAGAGCCGCGTCTGCCACAACAGCTCGCCGCTCTCCGCGTCGAGCGCGAAGAACTGCCGGTCCGCGGTGCCGCCGAAGACGACGCCGCCCGCGGTCGCGAGCGCGGACGCGGTCATCGGCGCGCCGCTCGGCGGGCGCCAGACCCACTTGCGCTCGCCCGCGACCGGATCGAAAGCGACGAACTCGCCGACGTAATCGTAGCCCGGCGCGAGCGACGGGGTGTACGTGACGCCGGTCAGGCCGAACACCGGGTGGAACTCGGGCGTCACGACCTGCGCGTTCATGCACGAGTTGTTGACGCCGAGATAATAGAGGCCGGTCAGCGGGCTGAAGCTCGGCGCCTGCAGGTTGCGGGCGCCGTGAACGTGCGGGCAGATCTCGAAGACCTTCCCGGAATCGAGATCCTCCGGCTTCGGAATCGCTTTCGGGTCGTAGATCGCTCGGCCGTCTTCGGCCCAGCCGACGATCGTGTTGTCGTACGCGGTCCTGAACGCGCGCAGGAACTCGCCGGTCGCGCGGTCGAGCACGACGCCCCAGCCGATCTTGCCGGTCAGAATCACCGCTTTGCGCAGTGCGCCGTCGATCTCGAGGTCGACCAGCATGCCCTCGTACGCCGAGCGGTCCCACTCGTCGGCCGGCACGAGCTGAAAATGCCAGCGAATCTCGCCGCTGTCGGCGTCCGCGGCGATCAACGTGTTCGTATACAGCGAGTCACCCGGGCCGCGGGACGCGGTCGTCCATGGTGCGGGCTGACCGGTCGAGAAAAAGACGAGACCGAGGTCGGGATCGTAGCTCGCGGTATTCCACGGCGCGCCGCCGGCGGGCTCCCAGATGCCGTTGTCGGTCCACGTCTCGTAGGCGGGCTCGCCGGGCTTCGGCGTCGTGTAGAGCGTCCACAGGTGCTCGCCGGTCTTCGCGTCGAACGCCTGGAACCTGCCGCGGGCTGCGAAGTCGCCGCCGGTCATGCCGATGAAGACTTTGCCGTCCGCGATCAGCGGCGGATGCGCGTGACCGCCGCCTTCGGTGTAGTCGCCGGTCTTCGTTTCCCACAGCTGCTGACCCGTGCGCGCGTCGAGCGCGACGAGGAAGCTGTCGGCGGTGCCCCAATAGATCGTGTCGCCGTAGATCGAGACGCCGCGATGGCGCGGATACGCTTCGGACTTCGAGACGTCCTCGGGGTACGTGCGCACGTGCGTCCAGACGACCTCGCCCGTCTCGACGTCGAACGCGACGACGCGGCCCGTGCCTTCGGACACGTACATCAGGCCGTTCGCGACGATCGGCGTCGCGACCCAACGGCTGTTGTCGCGCATCGAATAGGCCCAGACGACGCGAAGGTCGCCGACGGTGTCGCGATTGATCTCCGTCAGCGGGCTGAATGCGGTGACGTCGTACGTGCGGCGGTAGTTGAGCCAGTCGCCCGGCCCCGGTGCGAGCAGCCGCTCCGCGGTGATCGGTTGCCAATCTTCCGGCTGCGCGCCGGCCGCGCCGACGACCGCGGCGAGGACGATTCCGGATAGCGCCTTCGGTCCGTTCTTTATCGTTCTCATGGGCCTCCCCCGGACGACGCCTGCGACCGCAGTATAAATCGTGCCTGGCACGAATTTCCGGAGAAAGGGTGCCTGGCACGAATTTCGGGGAGTATCCTTCACCGCCCCGCTCCGCCCTTTCGATATTTCCCGGATGGCAAGGTTATGGACAACCTACGCGGCAGCCTGCTGATGGTCGCTTCGATGGCGGGCTTTGCGATCGAGGACGTGCTGATCAAGCAGATGGCGTCCGCGCTGCCGATGGGTCAGGTGCTCGCACTCGTCGGCTGCGGCGGTGCGCTGATCTTCAGCACACTGTCGCTCGTCAACGGCAAGCCTGTGCTGTCGCGCGACGCGTTCTCGCGGCTGATCGTGCTGCGCAACCTCGGCGAGGTCATCGGCTCCGTCACGTTCGTCGCCGCGCTCGTGCTGACGAGCCTGTCGAGCGCATCGGCAATCCTGCAGGCTACGCCGCTCGCGGTGACGCTCGGCGCCGCGCTGTTCCTCGGCGAGCCCGTCGGCTGGCGCCGCTGGACGGCCGTCGGCATCGGCTTCGCCGGAGTTCTGCTGATCATCCAGCCGGGCCTCGCCGGCTTCACGCCCGCGTCACTGCTCGCAGTCGTCTCCGTCGCGGCGCTCGCGATGCGCGACGTCTGCAGCCGCGCCGTGCCGGCGAGCATCGCGAGCCTCCAGCTCGCGGCATGGGCGTTCATCTCGATCGTCCCGGCGGGGCTCGCGATGATGCTCGTGATGGGCACGCCGCCCGCGATGCTGTCCGCGCCGGACGCGATGCGCCTCGGCGCAATATTCGTCATCGGCGCGCTCGCGTACTACGCGCTCGTCGGCGCGACGCGCATCGGCGAGGTCAGCGCGGTCGTGCCGTTTCGCTACACACGCCTCGTGTTCGCGATGATCCTCGGCCGCCTGATCTTCGACGAGCGTCCGGACGCGCTGATGCTGACCGGCGCGGCACTGATCGTCGGCACGGGCGTCTACACGCTGTGGCGCGGCGGGAAAACCGCACCGGCAACGCGCCGCGCGAGCGCGAGCGGTCCCCAGGACGCGGAGTCGCTGTCGCCGTCCGCAGCGCCGCTTCGCTCGCACGATTCGTAGACGACGGCTCCCGCGCAATCGTCGGGTGCGGCACGAACCCCGCTATCATCGTCGCCTTTGATCCGACCGAGTCCCAACGTCCACCGTGCCCGACCTACCGAGCCTGCTGCCTCTCGCACTCCTCGGCGCGTTCGCCGGCCTTCTGATCGGCTGCGTCGGAATCGGCGGCGTGATCATCGTGCCGGTGCTCGTCTACCTGTTCGGCGCGCCGATCCATACCGCGATCGCCGCGGCGATGTTCGCGTTCCTGCTGTCCGGCATCGCGGGCACCGCCGTCTACGCGAAGCAGCGCTCGATCCGCTGGGACATGACCGGCTGGATGTGGGCCGGCGCGATGCCGGCCGCGTTCGGCGGTGCGCTCGTCGCAAGCCTCGTCGCCCCCGCCGTGATCGAAGCCGCGGTCGGCCTCCTCGCCGCCGGGTCGGGACTCGACGCGCTGCTCGGCAACGGCAGAGGGGGCGCGCGCGGCGCCAGGCTGCCGTCGAATCCCGGTCTGCTGACCGCGGGCGCGTTCACCGGCTTCGCGTCGTCGCTGACCGGCACCGGCGGCCCGCTCGTGCTGATCCCGATTCTCGTCTGGCTCGAGCTCCCGGTGCTCGTCGCGATCGGCCTCGCGCAAGCGATTCAGCTGCCGATCGCGCTGCTCGCGACGGCCGGCAACGTGATCGCCGGAACGCTCGACATCATCGCCGGCGGGTCGATCGGCGTCGGCATCGTGCTCGGCACGTGGGCCGGCAGCCGGCTCGCGCACGTGCTGCCGCAGGCTGCGCTGCGCCGCATCGTATCGACCCTGCTGATCGCGGTCGGCGCGGCGATCCTTGCGCGGCTCGCGGCCGCGTTCCTCTAGCCGAGCGGCAGCGCGACGCGCGCGACGCACCCGTGCGCGTCGTCGCGATTCTCGAGCGTGATCGTGCCGCCGTGGTTCTCGACGATCTCGCGGCAGAGCACGAGACCGATGCCGGTGCCGCCCGGCTTCGTCGTGAAGAACGGCACCCACAGGTTCTCGGTGCGGGCGAGCCCCGGCCCGTCGTCCTCGACTTCGGTCACGAGGCTTCCATCCGCTTCGCGCCAGCGCACGCGCACGCCGCCTTCGTCGCCGGCGGCCTCGACCGCATTCTTGATCAGATTGATCATGACCTGCTCGATCTGATCCGCATCGATCGCGACGCGCACGTCGGGCCCCGCCTCGATCGCGACGCGCTCGCCTTGCAGCGATGCGGCGCGCCGCACGATCGGCGCGAAGTCGACGGACTCGCGGGTCGGCGGCGGCAGCCGCGCGAGGCGCGCGTACGCGCCCATGAAACGGCCGAGCGACTCCGAGCGGTCGTGGATGATCCCGAGGCCGACATGGGCGTCGTCCCGCCAGTCGTCCGGCAGCGGATCGCGGTCGATCAGCTTGCGCAGCGTGCCGGCCATCGACTTGATCGGCGCGAGCGAGCTGTTCAGCTCATGACCGATCACGCGCACGATGCGCCGCCACGCCTGCCGCTCCTCATCGCGCAGCGCGCGGCTCACGTCCGAGATCACGAGCAGCTCGTGCGGTCTGCCGCCCTCGCGGAAGCGGCGGCGTCTCACCTCGTAGCGCCCGGAGCCGCCGGGAAACGCATGCGTGACGATGCGACCGGGCGGCTCGTCGAGCATCTGCGCGAGGCCGAGCTCGACGTCGCGCGAGCCGAGCACGTCGACCGCGCAGCCGCCGAGCAGCTCCTCGCCCGCGCGATTGATCAGGCGCAGCCGCCGCTCGGCGTCGAACGCGAAGACCGCGATATCGATCTCGTTGATGACCTTCTGCAGCAGCACGCCCGCCTCGAGCGCGTCGAGCCGCTGGTTGCGCAGCATCCGGCCGAGCGCGTTGACCTCGATCATCACCTCGCCGACCGCATCCTCCGCGTCGATATTGCGGCCGCGCAGCGAGTAGTCCTCCTCGCGCAGCGCCTCGAGCATGTTCGCGAGCGATCGCAGCGGATTCACGACGAAGCGCTGCACGGCGATCGCGCCGCCGACGACGAACACGGTGACCGCGACGAACAAGGTGATGCGCAGGCCCTGCGCGACGTCCCAGATCCACAGCAGAACGGCCGCGAGCGCCCACGCCGGGGCCGCGGCGAGCAACACCGACAACAACACGCGATCCTGGAACTTCAGACGCCGTCGCCGGCGGGCGCTCACAATCCGAACTTCTCCATACGCCGGTACAGCGCCGAGCGGCTCACGCCGAGCTCGTCGGCCGCCGCGACGACATTGCCCGCGTGCCGCGCAAGCGCAGCGCGGATCGCCTCGAGCTCGATCGCCTCGAGGGTCATCGCGCGCTCCGCCGAGCCCGGCATCGGCCCGCCGTCGAGGCGCAAGTCTGCGGGACCTATCGTGCGGCCGCGGCTCATCAGCACGGCCCGCTCGATCACGTGGTTCAGCTCGCGCACGTTCCCGGGCCACCCGTAGCGGCGAAGCGCGGACAGCGCGGAGTCGGTAAACGCATCGACCTTGCGGCGATGACGTTGCGCGTGCCGCTCGAGGAATCGCTGCGCGAGCCGCGCGATATCCTCGCCGCGCTCGCGCAGCGGCGGCAGGTGGATGTGAATCGTGTTCAACCGATACAGAAGATCGCTGCGGAATCGCCCCGCATCGATCTCGGCCTGCAGGTCCGAATTCGTCGCGGCGAGGACGCGCACGTCGACCTGCAGCGTGCGCGAGGATCCGAGCCGCTCGAACTCGCCGTCCTCGAGCACGCGGAGCAGCCGCGCCTGCTGCGCGACCGGAATGTTTGCGATCTCGTCGAGGAAGAGCGTGCCGCCGTCCGCAAGCTCGAAGCGTCCGACCCGGTCGGTCTTCGCGTCCGTGAACGCACCCTTCACGTGCCCGAACATCTCGCTCTCGAAGATCGTCTCGGACAGGCTGCCGATGTTCACGATCACGAGACTGCGCTCGGCGCGCCGCGAGTTCGCATGAATGATCCGCGCGACGAGCCCCTTGCCGCAGCCGCTCTCGCCGGTGATCAGCACATTCGCGTCGGACGGCGCGATCCGCTCGATCGTCTCGAGCACGGGCTGCATGACCGGCGAGTCGGCGATGAGCTCGGTGTCCGCGGCCGTCAGTTGCCGGTTCTCGTCCTCGAGCGCACGCGTACGTCCGAGCGCTTGCCCGAGCGCGACCTGCGTCTTCAGCACGGTCAGGAGGCGCGTGTTGTCCCACGGCTTCTCGATGAAATCCTGTGCGCCGCGGCGCATCGCCTCGACGGCGAGCTCGATCGAGCCCCATGCCGTCATCGCGACGATCGGCGTCGCCGCATCGAACGCGCGAATCCGCGCGATCAGATCGAGCCCCTCCTCGCCCGACGTCGTGTCGCGCGTGTAGTTGAGATCGATCAGCACGGCATCGGCACTGCGGCGCTTCAGCGCGTCGAGCAGCATGTCCGGGCGATCGAATGTCTCGGCCGCATAGCCTTCGCCTTTCAGCAGCAGGCGTAAGGACTCGAGCACGTCGCGCTGATCGTCGGCGATGAAAATTCGGGGCGAACGAGCGGGCATCGGATCTCCTTGTGTCCGCGATTATAGGTTCATTCCGAGGTATCGGCCGGCGGCGCGGGACCGACATAGATCGACGCGGGCCGGATCAGCCGTCCGGTCCGACGCTGCTCGAGCGCGTGCGCGGTCCAGCCGACGACTCGTCCGAGCGCGAAGACCGGCGTGAAAGCGGCGCGCGGAATGCCGAGCGCATCGAGCAGCATCGCGGTGTAGAACTCGACGTTCGTCTCGATCCTGCGGCCCGGCTTGTGTCGGCGCAGCGCCGCGAGCGCGGCGGCTTCGACGGCCCGCGCGAGCGCGAGCTTGTCGCCCGACGGCTCGAGCCGCTCGAGCGCGGCCTTCAGCACGTCCGCTCGCGGGTCCCGCACTTTGTAAATGCGATGGCCGAAGCCCATCAGCCGCTCGCCGCGAGCGAGCGCGTCGTCGATCCACGGTTCCGCGTTCTCGGGTGTCTCGATCGCATCGAGCATCTCGAGCACGGGCTCCGGCGCGCCGCCGTGCAGCGGGCCGGTCAACGCGGCATAGGCCGCGACGACCGCACCGACGAGCCCGGCGCCCGTCGATGCGACGACGCGCGCGGTGAACGTCGATGCATTCATGCCGTGATCCATCACGGTCAGCAGATAAACGCGCAACGCGTCGACGTCCCGAGCGCTCGGCGCGCCGCCGCGCAGCATGCGGAGGAAATCCTCGACATGGCCGGCGCCGGAGTCCGGCTCGACCGGCGGCCGGCCGTCGGCACGCCGAGCGAGGTTCGCGACGAAGACCGGGATCGCCGCCGTCACCGCAACGTGCGCATCGCGCGTCTCGGGCAGCGAAGCGAGCGCGAGCCGAAGCGCCTCCACGAGTGACAGGCCGTCGAATGCGCGCTCGAGCGCCGCGTAGCGCTCGAACGCGGCCGCGCGGCCTTCACCGAGCGCCGGACGGAGCGTCTCCGCGGAGTGGCCGGCCACGCCGCTCGCGGCCGCCCAGAGCTCCGCGGCGGCCGACTCGAAGTCACGATCCGCGACGAACTGCTCGAGCTCGCGGCCGCAGATGATCAGGCGGCCCGCCGCGCCGTCGACGTGGCTCAGCACCGTCTCCGCGGCAGGGATGCCTTCGAGACCCGATACGAATGCCGGCGCCGACGCGGTCGGGGCGGCGAGTGTCACCTGGCTGCTCATGGCCTTCTCCTCGAGTGGGAATGGCCATGACTCTCGCCGATCCTCGCCGAGCTGATCAATCTTGATTAAGCTTATCAATATGATCACCCGCCCATTGGAAGCCCCACCGGCCGCGCCGTACCTTTCGGCGCGTGAAGCGGCCGCGGAGCTCGGCGTGTCGCTGCCGACGCTCTACGCCTACGTCAGCCGAGGCCTCGTGCGCTCCGAGCCCGTGCCCGGGGAACGCGCGCGCCGCTATCGCGCGGAGGACGTCCGTGCGCTGCGCGAGCGGCGCGCGCCGCCGACAGACGGCGGGAGCGCGGTGCCGGCTCGTGCAGGGTCGGCGCTGTCGTTCAGCACGCCCGTGCTGTCGTCGGCAATCACGTTGATCGCAGACGGCGAGCTCTACTATCGCGGCGTCAATGCCGCGGAGCTCGCGCAGCACGCGGCGCTCGAGACCGCGGCCGGCATCCTTTGGCAGACGGCGGACTACGATGCGTTCGCGCCCGACAATCTTCCGGCAGTCTCCGCGGCGCTGCGCACGGTGATCGACGCGATGGACGCGAGCCATCCGATCGATCGGTGCATCGCGGCGCTCGCCGTCGCCGGCGAGGCCGACGATGCAGCGTTCAACAAGACCGACCGCGGGCTCGCACGGACGGCCGCGAGAATCACGCGGCTTCTGGCTGCGCTCGTCGGCAAGCGTGAGGCGTGCGCCCTTCCCGTTCACGTTCAGCTCGGCGAAGCATGGGGACTCGACGCGGCCGGCGCGGATCTCGTCCGCATGGCGCTCGTGCTGCTCGCGGACCACGAGCTCAACGCGTCGACGTTCACGCTGCGCTGCGCAGTCTCGACCGACGCGAACCTGTACGACGGCACGATCGCTGCGCTTGCCGCGCTCAAAGGTCCGCAGCACGGCGGCGCGACGACGCGCGCCGAGCGGCAGCTCGAGAAACTCCTCGACGGCGATCCGATTCGCTGCGTTCGCGAGCAGGCAGAGGCCGGAGAGCGCTTCGCCGGTTTCGGCCACCCGCTCTATCGGCAAGGCGACCCGCGCGCAAAGGCGCTGCTCGCCGCGCTCGAAGCGCGCACCGGCGATACCGTCGTGACGCGCGACGTGCCGGCGGCCGTGCAGGAGATCGTCGGCGTGCTGCCGAACGTCGACTATGCGCTCGCGGCCGTCGCGCACGTGCTCGGGCTGCCGCGGCTCGCCGGCATCAGCCTGTTCGCGGTCGGCCGCAGCATCGGCTGGGCCGCGCACGCACGCGAGCAGCTGCGCGAGCACGCGCTGATACGCCCGCGCGCGATCTATTCGGGGCCGGCGCCGAGCCGTCGGGCGAAGACCGAGAACCCGGACGGCACGGTTACGGCGTGATGCAACCGGCACGAGCGCGCAAGAACCCACCATCCGCTCCGACTCGACTTACTCGGACAGCGAGACGCAATGGCCGTGCCAGACGATCCGGCCGACTCAAACAATTGATTTCTCGGGACTCAGGTCAGGACGCCTGGCCGCACGCGTCCCGTGCACGCAGGTCGTCGTCCCGGTATCGGGACGCGCTCGCTCGCCGACTACGAGACGCCCGCGTCGCAGGCCGCGCTCGTCGTGAGATCGCTGGTTCGCGCGCCGGTGGGCTCAGCGCCGCGCGGTAATCTCGCCTTCAGGCAGCGGCGGGCTCCGATCGGACGCTTCGCCGGCGCCCCGGTTTTCGGCCTCCCCGTCTTCGCCGCCCCGCGTCAGCTCTTCTACCAGCGCGCGCTCGCCGGAGATGATCAGGCTGTTCGTTTGATAGTACGGGACGACACTGACGCCGGGCGGAACGATCTCGGCCAGCAACGCGGCGACCTCTTCCGCATTCGCATAGTCGAGGTCGATCACCGTCACGGCCCAGTCTTCGACCGTCGACACTTCGCCGTTTTGCTCCTGCGCGAAGGCCGATGACACGCAGAACCCGAGACATGCCGTGATCACGCCGATCGTTCGAATGCTCATTGCGCCGTCTCCTCGAGCGGAGCTCGCGTGGATGACGCTACGATTGAACCACTCGGCGGCGGGCGCAACAAGGCGGAGCAGCCGCACCGCGGGGCGCGAGGCCCGATTCGGCTTCATTACGTCAAATTGAGCGTTCGCGGCGCCGCGCCGGGTCGCCGGCGGGGACACGACGGACGCCGGTCGATCGCTACCGCCGCGCCGCTTCATCCGCGAGCCGGCGATCCGCGGACATCCATCCGTCGGCAAGCTCGATCACGCGTCGACTGAAGTTCGCGACGCGCTCGTCGTGCGTCACCTGGATGATCGTCGTGCCCTCGTCGTTCAGAATCTTCAGCATCTCCATGATCTGCTCGCCCTGGCGCCAGTGCAGGCTGCCCGTCGGCTCGTCCGCGAGCACGACGCGCGGGTTCGCGATCACGGCCCGCGCGACGGCGACCTGCTGTTGCTGGCCGCCCGAGAGCTGCGCGGGGTAAAGATCCTTCTTGCCGACGATCTGGAAGCGGTCGAGCACTTCCGCAACCCGAGCCTGGCGCTCCTTACGCGGCACGTCGCGGTACGACAGCGGAATGTCGAGGTTCTCGTAGACGGTCAGATCGTCGAGCAGATGAAAGTGCTGGAACACGAACCCGATATTGTCTTTGTGCAGACGATTGCGCTCCTTCACGCTCGTCTTGTGCACCGGCTTGCCGTCGAAGTAGTACTCGCCGTCGAACTCGCCGTCGAGCATGCCGAGTATCGCGAGCAGCGTGGATTTCCCGGAGCCGGAAGGCCCCATGATCGTCACGAAATCCCCTTCCGCGACGTCGAGCGAAATCTGCCTCAGGACCCAGGTGCGTCCGCCCTTGTACGGGTACGACTTCTCGACGTTCTGCAGCTGAATCATCGAGGCTCCGGCGGTCTGCGTCTGTGCAAGCTCCATGTTCGGCTCCCGACTGTACTCGCCACGCATGCACGCAACGAGCATGCCAATCCTTCGGGCGAACGCAAGGCGTTGACGGGGTTCGGCTGGCCATCCAGAGCGCGGCGCCACGGCGTCCCGATCAGGCGCACGTCGTCCCGCTATCGGGATTTCCGGTCGGTGTTTATCGGCGCGACCGAGCGGCCGCACTCACCACGGCTCGTTGGCCCGCCCGGCCGTTTCGCTCGGTACGGTAAACTATCGCCGCCCTTCGGCGTCGAGCCGGCGATTTCACTCAAGCCATCAAGGAACGAAGAAGATGCTGTTCATCGTGCAATTCGAAGATCATCCGAACGTCGCAGAGCTTAGGGAGAAGCTGTTTGCCAGCCACATCGAGTTTCTCGACAAGAACAAGGATCGGGTGCTCGTGCCGGGCTCGATGCGCGAGGTACCGAGCGACAAGCCGATCGGCGGCCTGTGGATCGTCGAGGCCGAGAACGAGGCCGAGGTCCGGGACATCTTCAAGGACGATCCGTTCTGGGTGAACGGCATGCGCGCCAAGGTCAAGATCAACCGCTGGCACAAGGCGTTTCCGGACCGGAAGGTGCCGATCTGAGCGCTCGCTCAGGCGTGTCGGACATCGATTCGACCGTGCCCGACACGCCTTGGCGCAGCGCGCCGTTAGCCGCGCGCGCTCTCGACGATACAAAGAAAAAGGTCTCCGCCTGACAAGGTGGGGAGGAGTACCAATGTGTTAGCGGCGGAGACCAAAACTCGCGGAAGCGAAGGCGTCGCCTGCGGCTTCCTCCACTATATGGATCGGCATTCATTCGGTATTCCCACACACAGCATAGTGCGCCTGGCGAGAAGATCATGCTTTTCCGGTACGGACACTGCGCCGTATCCGAGACCGGTTGTCGCGGCGCGGCGTTCGTGACGCGCTGATTTCGTCCTCCGGGCTCGCAACGTTCGTGCCATCCTGGGCTCTGCGGCAAGTCATTGGTATTCTGCGTTTTCCGGCGAGCCGCTCCCCGGCCCCGTTCGCCCCGCGTTCCGAAATCGACGCACGCCGTCCCGGCGCAGGGACGCCGGCTCTTCGGCGTGTCGAAATCGGCCGCCGGGGAGCGACTATGGACGGCCGCGGTCGAATGATCGGGTGTCTCGAGACTTCGGCCTCGCGTCGGCTCGACCAAATCCGCTTCACGCCAGAGGCGGAAGCACGGGCCGGAGGAAATCGAGCCGGTGCGCCTTTATGCTTCGTTGACAGCTTCCATCTTCATGCGATGACGCACGATTTTTCACGCTACCACCGCCAAATGCTGTTGCCGGGCTTCGGCGAGGACGGCCAGCGCCGGCTCGCCGATGCCAAGGTGCTCGTGCTCGGCTGCGGCGCCCTCGGCACGGTCGTCGCCGACATGCTCGCGCGCGCCGGCGTCGGCCGGCTCGTGATTGTCGACCGCGACTTCGTCGAGACGACGAACCTGCAGCGGCAAGTGCTGTTCGACGAGCAGGACGTCGCCGAAGCCCTGCCGAAGGCCGAAGCCGCGCGGCGTAAGCTCGCGCGGATCAATTCGCAAGTCGAGGTCGACGCGATCGTCGACGACATGAACTCCGGCAACATCGAGCGTCATGCCGCCGGAATCGACCTGATAGTCGACGGGCTCGACAACTTCGAGACGCGCTATCTCGCGAACGACTACGCGGTGAAGCACGGCGTCCCGTACGTTTACGGCGGCGCGGTCGGCACGACTGGCGCCGCGTACGCGATCCTGCCACACACCGAGCGCGACGACGCGCCGTGGGAGCGTCTTCCGGGCGGAAGCAAGGCGACGCCGTGCCTCAAGTGCCTGTTCGAGGAGGCGCCGCCGCCCGGCACGATGCCGACGTGCGACACGGTCGGCGTGCTCGGCCCAGCCGTCGCGATCGTCGCGAACTTCGAGGCGGCCGAGGCGCTGAAGATCTTGACCGGGAACTTCGAGCACGTGACGCCGACGTTGCTGAGCTTCGATCTGTGGACCGGCTCGATCACGCAGCTGAAGGTCGCCCGCGCGTACGACGACGGCGACTGCACGTGCTGCAAGCACCGCCGGTTCGAGTATCTCGATGGACGGCTCGGATCCGGCACGACGACGCTCTGCGGGCGCGACGCGGTGCAGCTCACGCACAAGCAGCATGCCGGCAAGCTCGACCTCGACGAGGTCGCAAGCCGGCTCCGTGCGCATGGCAACGTCACCGCGAATCGCTTCATGCTCCGCGCGGCGCTCGCGGACAACGGCCGCGAATACGAGCTCACCTTGTTCACCGACGGCCGGGCGATCATCAAAGGCACGCGCGAAGCGAACGTCGCGCGCAGCGTCTATGCGAAGTACGTCGGCATTTGACGCAGTGATGAGCGGGAGGACGCTCCGCCGGCGAAGGCGCGTTCTCCGTGGACGAGGCGGAGCCGACGCAACGCTCGGCAATTCTCGATGATCTACCTCGACAACGCAGCGACGAGCTTTCCGAAGCCGGCCGAGGTCACGGACGCGATGGTGCGCTTCGCCGCGGAGGACGCCGGCAATCCGGGACGCGGCGGCCATCGCATGGCCGTGCGCGCCGAGCAGATGCTCGACGACGTGCGGCAGAAGGTCGCGCGGCTCGTCAACGCGCCGGATCCGCGCCGCATCGTGTTCACGCTGAACTGCACCGACGCGCTCAACATCGCGATCAAGGGCGTGCTCGCGGCAGGCGGCGGACACGCGGTCACGACGGTGCTCGAGCACAATTCAGTCAGCCGGCCGCTGCAACGGCTCGCGAATGCGGGACACATCGAGCTGACCCGGGTCGGATGCGATGCCGAAGGCTTCGTCGACCCGGACGACGTGCGCCGCGCGATGCGCGCCGACACGCGCCTCGTCGTAATGACGCACGCGTCGAACGTGCTCGGCACGCTGCAGGACGCGGCCGCCGTCGGCGCGATCGCGCGCGAGCACGGCGCCCTGTTCTGCGTCGACGCCGCGCAGAGCGCGGGCATCGTCCCGCTCGACGTCGCCGCCCTCCGCGCGGACCTCGTCGCATTCCCGGGCCACAAGGCCCTGCTCGGCCCGACCGGCACCGGCGTCTTGTATGTCGGCGAGCGCTGCCCCCCGCCGGAAGGCGAGCCCGAGAAAAGCGTGCCTGGCACGATTTTTCGGGCGTGGCGCGAGGGCGGGACCGGCGGCGACTCGGCGTCGCCGACGCAGCCGCCGGTCTACCCGTACTACCTCGAGGGCGGCACGCCGAACACGATCGGCATCGCGGGGCTGGGCGCCGCGGTCGAGCGCGTGCTGGCTCAAGGCCCAGAAGAGGCGCTCGCGCACGAGCGGCGAATGCTCGCCGCGATCATCGACCGCCTCGACGGCGACGAGCGCTTCACGATCTACGGGCCGCGCGACGTCGGCCGCCGGGTCGGCGCGCTGTCGATCAACGTCGCGGGGCTCGATCCGAACGACGCGGCCGCGATCCTCGACGACGGGTTCGAGATCGCGGTCCGCGCGGGGCTGCACTGCGCGCCGTACTGCCACCGCGCGATCGGCACGTTCCCGGCCGGCACGCTGCGCATCAGCCCGGGGCCGTTCACGACCGACGACGACGTCGCGACCCTCCTCGACGCGCTCGATCAGATTGCCGAGGCCGGAGTGTAGATTTCGCCGTCTGCGGATCGACTACTGGGCGTTCAGCGTTTCAGAACCCAAGGAGAACCTGCAGTGACCGCAATCCGAGTTCTGGTCGGCACGAAGAAGGGGGCCTTCATCCTGACGTCCGACGGTAAGCGCGACGATTGGTCCGTCTCGGGGCCGTTCTTCGCCGGGTGGGAGATCTATCACATGAAAGGGTCGCCGGTGGACCCGGACCGCATCTACGCGTCGCAGTCATCGAGCTGGTTCGGGCAGATCATCCAGCGCTCGAACGACGGCGGCAAGACGTGGGAGCAGCCCGGCACGCCGCGCGAGGACTGGATCGAGAACCAGACCGCGAGCATCGATCCCGAGACCGGCGACTTCGTGATGCCGAAGGGCGAGAGCAATAAGTTCGCGTACGACACGGCCCGGCGGCCGCTGACGACGCACCAGTGGTACGACGGCACGCAGCACCCGTGGGAATTCGCACGCGTCTGGCATCTCGAGCCGTCGCTGCACGATCCCGACGTCTGCTACGCGGGTGTCGAGGATGCGGCGCTGTTTCGCACGACCGACGGCGGCAAGTCCTGGCACGAGCTGCCGAACCTGCGCGGGCACCACTCCGGGCCGCAGTGGCAGCCGGGCGCGGGCGGCATGTGCCTGCACACGATCGTGATCGATCCGAAGAACCCGGATCGGATCTTCGTCGCGATTTCCGCCGCAGGCTCGTTCAGATCCGAGGACGGCGGCGAGACGTGGCAGCCGATCAATCGCGGGCTAGTCTCGCAGTTCATCCCCGACCCGAACGCCGAGGTCGGCCATTGCGTGCATCGCATCGCACTGCATCCAGCCAACCCGAACACGCTGTTCATGCAGAAGCACTGGGACGTCATGCGCAGCGACGACGGCGGCGGCACGTGGTACGAGATCAGCGGCGACCTGCCGAGCGATTTCGGCTTTCCGATCGACGTGCACGCACACGAGCCCGAGACGATCTACGTCGTGCCGATCAAGAGCGACTCCGAGCACTACCCGCCGGAGGGGAAGCTGCGCGTCTATCGCAGCCGCACCGGCGGCCACGAATGGGAACCGCTGACGAAAGGCCTGCCGCAAAAGGATTGCTACGTGAACGTGCTGCGCGACGCGATGGCCGTCGACTCGCTCGATCCGTGCGGCATCTACTTCGGCACGACCGGCGGCCAGGTGTATGCGTCGGCGAACGGCGGCGACTCGTGGGAGCCGATCGTGCGGGACTTGCCTTCGGTTCTGTCCGTCGAAGTGCAGACGCTGCGATGATCCGCGTCGTCCTGCCGCAGCACTTGCGGATGCTGGCCAAGGTCGACGGCGAGGTCATCCTCGCCGTCGATCCGCCGGTTACGCAGACGTCGATCCTCGACGCGCTCGAAGCCCGCTACCCGATGCTTTGCGGCACCGTGCGCGACCACGCGACGAAGAAGCGCCGCCCGCTCGTGCGCTTTTTTGCGTGTCGAGAGGACGTCACGCACGAGCCGCCGGATGCACCGCTGCCTCGAGCCGTCACGTCGGGCGAGGAGCCGTTCATGATCGTCGGCGCGGTCGCCGGAGGCTGACGGCTCCGGTTCGCAACCTAGCGGCAGCTGCTGCCCTCGACCGGCGTGACCGTGTAAAGCGCGGTCATGCCGGCCGTGATGTGATCGTTCACATGGCAGTGGAACATCCACGTGCCGGCGCTGTCCGGCACCATGTCGACCACTCGACCGGCGGCCGGCAGCAGCTCCACGACGTCCATCCGGCGGCCGTTCAACAGTCCCGTATTGCCGTGCCAGTGCGCGCTGTGCAGGTCGACCTCGGTCCCCAACGCGAACACGTACCAGCGCACGCGCTCGCACTCGCGCATCTCGAGCCCGTCGAGGTTGCCGAACACGACGCCGTTGATCGCGTGCATCAGATTGCTCTCGACGAACTCGTCGGCCTCGACCTCCTCCGGCGTGAGCGCGCCGGCGAAACGCTCGACGTTCTCGTCGATGTACCAGCTGACGTTCTCGTCGAACACGGTGAACAAGGTGACGAGCTCGCGATCGACGTCCTGCGGCGAGCCGTCCTCGCGCGCTTCGCCCGCGCGCGTCACGATGATCGCGCCGACGAGCCCGCTGTTCGTGTCGCGCGGCTCGTCGACGTGCGAGTGGTACAGCCACGCGATCGAGCTCGGATCGGCCGGCCCCGGCCCCGCCCTCTCGGGCACTTCCCAGACGTACGTGTACGTGCCGCCGGGGGCCACGGCGTCGTCGAGCTTGTCCTCGCCGTCGGTGCCGTCGTTATACGCCACGCCTTCCGAAGCCTTGGTGTAGAAGACGCCGTGCGGATGGACGCTGTACGGACGCGACGCATTGTTCTTGAACACGACCCTGATCGTGTCGCCGACCTCCGCGGAAATCACCGGACCGAGCAGGCCGAGATGGCGCCACTCGTCGCCGCGCGCCTTCGGCGTCGTGAACGTGTCGTCGGTGTACTCGCGGAACACCGCCTTGCGGTAGACCGGCCCGATCAAGCCTTCCTGGCGCCCGACCCACAGCAGCTGCTCGTCGTCGAACGCGTGGCCCATCATCTGGTCCATGCCGAGCGGGGCGTAGTCCCAGTCGACTTCCTCGGCGGCGATGTAGTACACGCGCTCCGCCGCGCTCGCGCCGATGGGCAACAGCACGGCGGCCAACACAAAGGAAATCAGCGAACCAAAAGGTTTCGTACGCGGCATTGATTCTCTCTCGACTGAAACGGCCGAAGGCCCGCTCGCACTCGGGCGCGTCGGGACGACGAGCGGCGCGAGCGGATATCAGCATGGGCGGCGCGAGGCCGGACGGCCCGTAGGCTACGTCATCCTCGCAACGCACCGCAACGATCCGAGCGGGCGGGCACGAATGCGGCCGACGCGTATAATCCGAACGTCTCGTTCTCGACGGTGGTGCATCGAAGCCGATCATGAGCGCCGATTTCTTAAGTGGTCTCCTCCTTTTCGGCGTCGTGCTGTTCGGCGCCGTGTACCTGATCAAGGAATTTTTCTGGGAATCGTTGTCCGGGCTGTTGACGCGGCCCCGCCTCCCGCCGCCGACGCAGCCGAACGACCGCCTCATCGGCTCGATCGCTCGAGTCGTCGACGACGGCACGAAGAGCGGGACGTTGCGCGTGCGGGCCGGGATGGAGACGTGGCGCGCGCGGCCGGCGGAAGGATCAGGATCGCTGCCGGTCGGCACGGAGGTCGAGATCCGGGCCGTCGACGGGCTCGTGCTCGAGGTCGCGGAGCGCGCCGCTGCGGCGGAGCAGGCCGAGGCCTAGCGCTCGAGCCCCACGTGCTGCACGGTGTGCCCGACCATGATCACGAATCCGGTCGCGCGCAGCACGCCGTCGACCGCATAGTCGAAAACATAGGTGCGCTCGATACGCAACCCGCTGCGTAGATCGAAACGCGGGCGGAACGTCGCAAGCGCGACGGTTCCGTCGAGCATCTGCAGCTCCCTCCGTTTACACGCTTCCGCCGCGACCCGGTTCGCGGTCTCGCGGACGCGAATGCTGTCGTGCCAGATACCAACGACGGCGGCCAGCACCATCAGGAACAGCAGAGTCGAATAGTCGAACTGGATCATCCGGCGAGTATAAGCGCTAGCGACGCCGGGGCCCGCCGCGGCTTTCCGATCCGCTCCCCTTGCTTACCGAGAGGAAGCCGTCTACTCTCGGTAACCAAGAGGAGTCGCAGGAGACATCGTTGAGCCGGCCGACCGATCTCGTCCAGGGCACGCTCGATCTGCTCGTGCTGAAGATGCTCGACCTCGAACCGATGAACGGCTGGATGATCAGCCGGCGGCTGAAGGAGCTCTCCGGCGACGTGCTCCAAGTCAGCGACGGCTCCCTGTACCCCGCCCTGCACAAGCTCGAGCAGGGCGGCTGGATCAAGGCGGAGTGGCGGCAAACCGAGAACAACCGCCGCGCGAAGTTCTATTCGCTGACGAAGCTCGGCAAGAAGGCGTTGAGCAAGGAGACGGAGGATTGGCTCCGGCTCTCTGCGGCGATCTCGCACGTCGTCGCGTTGAAGGGAGTCTAGCCGGGATGCGCATCGATCAGTGGCCTTACGTCGTCCGAATGCGTCTCCGGACGCTGCTCCGCCGCCGCCACGTCGAGCAGGAGCTCGACGACGAGCTGCGCTACCACGTCGAGCGGCAGACCGAAGAGAACATCGCTTCCGGCATGCCGGAGGCCGAGGCCCGGCGCGCTGCGCTGCGCGCGCTCGGCCGCATCGAGCTGCACAAGGACGAGTGCCGCGACGCATGGGGCGTCGCGTTGCTCGATCACGTCGTGCGGGATACGCGGCAGGCCGTTCGCTCGCTTCGGCGCGACATCGGGTTCACGATCGGCGTGTTTGCGCTGCTGTCGCTCGGCATCGGCGCGAACGCCGCGGTCTTCTCGATCGTCGACGGCGTTCTGCTCGAGCCTCTCCCCTACCCCGAGCCGGAGCGCCTGTTCGTCGTGCGGGAGCTGACGCCCGAGCGCGACGCGATCACGCGCTCGGTGAACGCGCTGCATTTTCACGAGTGGCGGCGCGCGTGCGATTGCTTCGAGGGGATTGCGCTCGCCGAGTTCGTTCAGCTGATGAACCTTGCAGGCGACGAGCCGGAGCGCGTATCTGCCCTGCGCATGACGGCGAACGCATTCTCGGTCCTTGGCGTTTCGGCGCAGCTCGGCCGAACGTTCGTGCCGGGCGACGACGAAGCGGGCGAATCGCCGCCGATCGTCATCAGCGACGGGCTATGGCGACGGCGCTTCGGCGCAGACCCGAACGTCCTCGGTCGCACGATGGAGCTCGACGGCATCGCACACGTGATCGTCGGCGTGCTGCCGAAGGGCTTCGAGCATCACTGGGGACAAGAGGGGCCGCAGGTCGATGTCTATCGTCCATGGAACGTCGCTCCGCTCGACTGGTGGAGCTGGACGAACAACTACAGTTACAACGCGCTCGTGCGCCTCCGGGACGGGATGTCCGCCGAAGAGGCGCTCGAGCGGCTGAACGCGGTACAGGCGGCGATCGCAGACGAGCATTTCCGCAACACCGAGTGGCGGTCGGTGAGCCTCGAGGCCGTGCTGATTCCGCTGCACGAATGGGTGACCGGCGAAAGCCGCGACGGCCTGCTGTTGCTGCTCGCCGGCGTCGCCGCCGCGCTGCTCGTCGCGTGCGTAAACATTGCTAATCTGATGCTCGCGCGCGCGGCCGGTCGCACGCGCGAGGCCGGCGTCCGCGGCGCGCTCGGCGCGTCGCGGCTCGCGATCTTCCGCGGCGCGCTGATCGAAAGCGGGCTTCTCGCCGCGGCCGGCGCCGCCGCCGGCGTCGTGATCGCGCTCGTCGGGCTGCGCCTATTCATGTCGATCGCCGGCGCCGGACTGCCGCGCGCCGCAGCGGTCGAGCTCGACGGTTCCGTGCTGGCCGTCGTGGTCGCGCTCGCGATCGGAGCGACGATCGCGTTCGGTGTGCTGCCCGCGCTGCGGATGACCCGCGTCGATCCGCAGCGCGCGCTCAAGGTCTCCGGCCGGTCCTTCACCGAGCCGGCCGAGCGGACCCGTGCGAGACAGGCGCTCGTTGCGATCGAGGTCGCGCTCAGCACGGCGCTTCTGATCGTCGCGGGACTGTTGCTGACGAGCTTCGTGCGCCTCGAAGACGTCGAGCGCGGTTTCGTCGCGGACAATGTCCTTACCGCCGAGATCGGGCTGCCGTTCGCGCGGTATCCCGACGACGACGCGCGTCTGCGCTTCTACCGCTCCCTGCTCGAGCGGCTCGACGCCGAGCCGCTGATCGTCGCGGCCGGCGTAACCAGCGCTTTGCCGCTGTCCGGCACGAACTGGGGCTCGACCGCGATGCCGCTCGGCGTGGATCTGCCGGCCGAGGAGCGCCCGCGGATCGAGTACCGCTTCGTGTCGCCGGGGTATCTCGAGGCGATGCGGATTCCGATCCTCGCAGGGCGCTCGCTCGCGCCGCAGGAGTACGGCGACGACGTCGCCGTGATCTCCGAGCGCGCCGCGATGCTGGTCTGGGGCGAGCCTCGCCCGATCGGCCGGCGCTTTCACATGGGCAACCCGGACGAGCAGACGTACGAGGTCGTCGGCATCGCGCCGGACGTGCCTTCGGACGATCTCGCCGTCGAGCCCGCGCCGATCGTCTACGCGCCGCTCGCCGCAACGCCCGGCATCGTCTCCGCTATCGCATCCGTCTCCGTGCGCACCGTAGGGGATCCGACGGCAGCATCCGGCCTGCTTCGCGAGGCGGTTCGGTCGCTCGACCCCGGCCTCGCGCTCGGGCAACTGCGCACGATGTCCGAGATCGAAGCCTCGACGCTCGCCGAGCGGCGCTTTCAGCTGGTGCTCGTCGTCGCGTTTGGCGCCGCATCGCTGCTGATCGCGGCACTCGGAACGTACGCCGTGCTGTCGTACGACGTCGCGAGCCGCGCGCAGGAGCTCGCCGTGCGTCTCGCGCTCGGAGCGCCGGCGGCGGTCGTCCGCTCGCTCGTGCTGCAGCAGGGCATGCGGCCAGTGCTCGTCGGAGTCGTCGCCGGCACCGCCATCGCGTTGCTCTCCGGCCGGCTCCTGTCGAGCCTGCTGTACGCCGTCGCGCCGGGCGATCCCGCGATCCTCGCGTCCGTCGCGGCGATCACGCTGCTCGCCGCAGTGCTCGCGTGCTGGCTGCCGGCGTACCGCGCCGCGCGGATGCCGTTGCTCGACTCACTGCGCTCGGATTAAAGGAGGCGGCGCGGACGTCGAGGCCCGCGCCGCCGCCGCCCGGCTAGAAGCTCAACTCGATGCCGGCATACGCGCGCCGGCCGAGTACGTCGTAGAAGCCGCCGTTCGTCGCGGTGCCGCGCGTGAAGCGAGTCGCGTTCGTGAACACCGGCTCCTTGTCGAACAGATTATCGACGCCGAAGCGCAGCCGCCAATCGTCACGCAACACGAAGCCGCCCGAAAGATCGAAGATATTGTAAGACGGCGTTGCGATGATCGCGGTATTCGGGTTCGAAACGATCGCGGACGGCTCGATGCTCGGCAGGTACCGCCATCGCAGCGAGAGGTTCCAATTGCCCCGCGCGTAGCTCGCCGTCGTGAACGTTCGGTAGTCGAACGCGCCCGCGTTCACGCCGGAGAGCCCGGCCGGGCCGAACGTGCCCTTCCACTCCGTCCAGTCCGCGGTCGGGTTGAGCTTCGTCTTCATGCTGTCGAGGTAGGTCGCGATGAAGCTCAACGAGAACCTGCCGAGCCCGATCTCCGTGCCCCAATTGAACTGCAGGTCCACACCGCTCGTTTCGACCGACGGGTTGTTCGAGTAGCTGACGTCGACGGCTGCGATCTGGCCGTTCGACGGATCGCGGAGGATCTGCCGGCAAGCGGGCGCGAACGGATCGTACGTCGGATTGAACGCCGGGTCGTAGCATTCGCGGAACACGGATTCGCCGAGCTGCGCAGAGATGTAGTCCGTGATGCGGATCTCGTACGCGTCGATCGACAGCGACGTGCGCTCGCCGATCCGGATCACCGCGCCCAACGTGATCGTCTCGCCGGTCTCGGAGTGCAGATTCGGATTACCGGTGCGGTTGCCGATCGTGCTTGCGCCCGGCACGTTGCCCGGCGCGTAATACGCGACCGCGCCCGTCGCCCCCATCTGCGCCTCGCACATCGCTCGCACCTGCGCGGCATTCGGGTTCAAGTCCGGGTTCGCGCTCAGGCTGCCGCCCGCGATGTTGCCCGGATTGCACAGATCGCCGAGCACGCTGCCGCCCGCGCCGACGACCTGCGTGCGCGCCTCGAACAGCTCGCCGATGTTCGGCGCGCGGTTCGCGACGTTGCGGCCGCCGCGCAATCGGACCCGGTCGTTCACTCGCCAATCGAACAGCGCCTTGTACGTCTCGACCGAATCGCTCGGATCGTTGTCCGAGTAGCGGTAGCCGAGCTCGAGGTTCAGCTCGTCGACGAAGCGCTTGTCGGACACGACGGGCAGCAGCAGCTCGCCGTAGATATCGCGCACGGACGTCTCGCCCCGCGAATTGCCGCCCGGGAAAATGCCGACGGCGCCGTCGAGAAACGACGTCTGGTTCGCGAGCGGATCCGCGTTGAAGAAGTACGCGTTCTCGCGGTACGAGACGCCGGCCGCGAAACGCGCCTCGCCTGCCGGCACGTCGACGAGCTTGCCCTGAACGTTGACCTCCGCGACCGTCTGCTCCATCTCCGCGGTGCTCTGCAGGTCCGCGACGATCGCGTCGATACAGTTCTGCGACGGTGTGAACTTCTCTGCGATCGGCAGACCGGTATCGCAGCGCAGCGTGCCGCCCGCAATACGCGCGGCGCTGAACGTGTTCCCCTGATAGAACGCCCCGCGTCCGTAGTTCGGCAGATTGACGAGGTAGCGGAACCGCTCGATCGCGATGACGCCGCCGAAGATCGTCGAGACGTCGGTCGAGCCGTGCGACACGTACGCCTCCCACGTCATGTCGCGATTCGGGAGATCGCCCTCGAAGCCGACCAGGAACTGATACGTCTGCACGTCGTTCAACGTCGTGCGCTTTCCGGCATACGTCGTGAAGCTCGACATCGACCACGGCGCATCCGGGTTCGGGCGGCTGTCGAGGAGCTGCGTGAGCTCGGGCGACGTCGGCCAGACCTCGGAGTTCGTGCAGCCGCCGACCGGCGCGCAGTTGAGCCCGTAAAGCCCGCCCGGCAGGAACGCCGGCAAGGTATTGCCGTCCGCGTCGACTGACGGCGCATAGATCTCCGAGCCGTGCGGCACGTAAGCGCCCCAGAACGAGCCAAGATAATTGTCGCCGAGCTGAGTGTCCGTCTCGTCCTCGCTGAAGTTGACTTGAAACACGGCCGCGACGTGGTCCGTGAGGTCGACTCGGCCGCTGCCGAACAGCGCGTACCGCTCGAGCGGGATCTGCATCATGCCGGTCGTGTCGATCTCGACGATCTGCCCGTGCGGCGAGTTCGGCGGACGCGGCTGCTCGTTGTCGACACGGACCTTGCGCAGCATCACGTCCGAGCTGGAAGGACCGTTATATCGGCACGCCCCGTCCGCCGAGAATTTCCATAGCGAGCCGAGCCGGGAAGGATCCGTCGGCTCGAGGTTCGTGAAGAACTGCTGCCCGACCGCAACGCTGATGTCGCCCGTGCGACAGTCGCCGAAGATCGCGTTCGCGACGGCCTGATCGGGCGCGTTGCCCGCCTCGACGACGTACGCGGGCTCCGTCGGCGCGAAGAACGACGCGCCGACCGAAGGATCCTCCCAAATTTCCCGCTGCCAGCCGCGATCCCGGGAGCGAACCCGACCGCGCGTCGAGTACTCGAAGCCCATCAGGACGTTGCCTCGTCCGCCCTCGAAATTCGCGCCGTAGACGCCCGCGACCCGCAGCTCCTCGCCGTCGCCCTCGAGCGTCTGACCATACCGCACGTCGAAATCGACGCCTTCGTAGTCGCGCTTCAGGATGAAGTTCACGACGCCCGCCATCGCGTCGGCGCCGTACACGGACGACGCGCCGCCGGTGATCGTCTCGACACGCGCAATCGCGGCCGACGGGATCGAGTTGATGCTGATCGCGTTGAGCGCGTTGACCGGCATGCCGCGGCGGCCGTCGATCAGCACGAGGTTGCGGTTCGCGCCGAGCCCGCGCAGGCTCAACGTGCTCGCGCCCGGCGTGTTCGTCGCGCTCGCTTGCACGTCGGTCGTGACGAACGGCGTGACCGCCGGCACGAACTGCGGCAGCTGGTTCATCACGGTCTCGATGCCGATCGACATCGTGTCGTCGAACGCCGATTCGTCGACGGTCAGGATCGGGCTGTTCGCCTCGAAATCGCGGCGAACGATGCGCGATCCGGTCACGACGACTTCCTCGTCGGTCGCCGACGCTTGCTGCGCGAGCGCCGATGGCGCCGCACAAATACCGATGATCGCCACGGAGAGCGGCGCGAAGGAGAGTCCGGCCGCTGCAGCGGCCATACGCACGCGATGCATAGTTCCTCCTCGGATATGGACTAGAAGCGATTGTTGATGGGCGTCTCGATGACGGTTTTTTCTGCTTCTTCCATGAAGGCGCGTGCAGGCAGACGCAGGCGACGTGCGGAGGAATCTCCGCAACGATTCCAGGCGTTATCCCCCCCCTCTCAGGCCGGTTTATTCCCTCGCGTCGGCCGCTGCAGCTTCCTCGGCGCGCGCTGCGCTCAATATGTTCGCGAGCGCGTGATTCCCTTCGTGACACTCGTACGGAAGCACGCGATATCCTGGTTGAGTCGTGAGCCGGAAGCTGCGAATGCCGCGTTCGGACAGAAACGCGGTGCCGCCCTCCGTGAGCCGCGCGACGTTATTACGCGCTTCTCTTTCAGCAAACTCCTCGGCGGTGAGGTATCGCCGCGTTCCGGACTCCGTCGGGCGCTGCGACGGCACGCCGCGCATGTCGTCGCGCGAGAACGTACCGGTCAGGTCGGGATGCCCCCCGGGCGCACGCCGCAACGTCCAGCCCGCCGCGTCCGCCCGCGGCGCAGCGCCGGGCGATTGCGCGTTCGCGAACATCGCAGGAATCGAGATCGCTCCCCGGGGCAGCAATGCTGCACACGTGATCGGAGCCGCTCGGTGCATCTGATCCCCCCCCGCAGATCGGATGCCAAAAGTATATGCCTTACGTCAACATTGAATACAAGACGACATCGGCTTCGGGGGTTGCAGATGGGTTGCCGATCGCTTCGCTGCGCAGCGTACGTCGCGCACTAGGAAGTTCGTGCCTGGCACGAATTTTTGGGAAAAGCGTGCCTGGCACGAATTTTCAGGACGAGCGCCGTCCGCTGCGGGCCTGCTCCGCGATCTGCCGATCCTCTTCCTCGCGCAGGCGGTGCAGCGTTTCCTCGTCGACGATGCGTCCGTCGAACATGTGGATCTTGCGGTCCGCGTAGTCGGCGTAGCGCGGGTCGTGCGTGACCATGCAGATTGTCGCGCCGTCCGCGTGCAGCTCCGCGAGTAGCGCCATCACCGCCTGCCCGTTCTTCGAGTCGAGGTTGCCGGTCGGCTCGTCCGCGAGGAGGATCGACGGCTTGCCGACGAGCGCGCGGGCCACGGCGACGCGCTGCTGCTGGCCGCCCGAGAGCTGCGACGGGTAGTGCCGCAGGCGGTGCGCCATCCGCACGCGCTCCAACGCTTCGAGCACGCGCTTCTTGCGCTCCTGCTTGTTGAGGCCGGTACGGTACGTCAACGGCAGCTCGACGTTCTCGAAGACCGTCAGATCGCCGATCAGATTGAACGCCTGGAAGATGAAGCCGATCTCGCGGTTGCGGATCTTCGCCCGCTGCGAGTGATCGAGCTCCTCGACGGGCGTGCCGTTCAGCCAGTAGCGGCCGCCGCTCGGCGTATCGAGCAGGCCGAGGATCGACAGCAGCGTCGACTTCCCGCATCCCGAGGGCCCCTCGATCGACACGTAGTCGCCCTCCTGGATGTCGAAGTGCACGCCGGAGAGCGCATGCGTCTCGATCTCGTCGGCGTAGAAGACCTTCGAAAGATCCTCGAGCTTGATCAGCGGACGGCCGGCTTGCGTCAGGTTTTGCCGGTCCTCCGTTTGCTCTGCAGCCTGTGCCATGCGGGCTCTCTCCTCCGGTCCTAAAGCCTCTGGATAAATCTGCATCGTCGAGCTCAATCGAGTCGGATCCGGTCGTAGTCGTCGTAGGCGCTCGTGTCCGACAGCACGACCTCGTCGCCGGGCACGAGCCCCTGCACGATCTCGACCTTGTTCACCGACGTGCGGCCGATCTCGACCGGCACCTGCACCGCGTAGCGGCCGCCGTCGACGAGCTTGAACAGACTGATCGTCGAGTTCGGCTGACCGTAGACCGGCCGGCCGGTATGCACGACATTCTCGAGCCGCTCGATCTCGATCGTGCCGTCGACGGAAAGATCGGGACGCGCTCCGCGCGGCAGCTTGCCGACGAGCTCGACGTCGACCTGAACCGTGCCGCTGCGCACGGCCGGATCGATTCGAATCACGCGTCCGTCGACGACGCCGTTCCTCGTATCGATGTGCACGAGCTGCCCGATCTGCACGTCCCGCGCCTGCGTTTCGGGAATCTGCAGCTCCGCCTGAAGGTCGTCCGGCCGCGCGACGCGCGCGATGTTCGCGCCGAGAGACACCCTCTGCCCTTCCTCGACCTGAACCTCCTGGAGTACGCCCGCGATGCCGGCGCGCACGTGCAATGACTCGACCTGCTCGAGACGGCGCTCGTATGCATTTTTGACCTGATCGAAGCGCGCGCGCTGTGCAGCGAGCTGCGCCTCGATCGACGCGGCGAACTGCTCGAGGCGCTCCTGCTCGATGTCGCGCCGAATCTTCCGCTGCCGGGCCATCAGCTCCGTGCGCTGATACTCGATCGCGGACACGATGCCTTCGTCGACGAGCTGCTTGTTCGCCTCGGCCTCGAGCCGCGCGCTTTCGTATTCCGTCTCCGCGACGGCGAGCGCCGAGCGCTGATCGAGCTGCTGGCTCTTCAGGCGCAGCTCCATCTCGGCAAGCTCGGCTCGGGCGGCCTCGAGCTGGTAGCGCGCCTCCTCGGCCTGGCGCATCAAGTCCGGGTTCGAGAGCTCGACGAGGATCGTGTCGTGCTCGACGGTCGTTCCCGGCCGCACGAAGATCCGCTCGACCCGCCCGTCGGTCTGCGCGGCGATCCAGCGGATCTCGCGCGGCACGAGCACGCCGGGCCCGCGGACCTGACGAAGCATTTCGCCCTGCTCCACGGCCGCGACCCACAGCGACGCGCGCGCGACGCGCGGCGCGGCCGGCTCGAGTCGACTCACGCCGACGGTGACCGCGACGAAAAGCACGACGCCGATGCCCGTGAAGAGCGCCTGACGAATCCGCTTCTGCCTTTTGCGTTCGGGTCTCGGAATGTCCATGCGCGCTGTTACGCAACGTCCGTGCCAGCCGCCCGTGCCGGCACAAGCCATTGAAATACAGACGCTATTCCGCGACCGGACGGACCGCGACCGAGCGCTTCGTCCCGCTCGCGGACGGCGGAGTCCCGGGTTCGGGACCGGCCGGTCGTCGGGGTGCGGTCAGGCCGCTTCGAGCGCGACCGCTATGCAGCAGATCGCCCAAAACAGCGGGTATTCGGCACCGCCGAAATTCCACATCCACTTGCCTTCCGAGAAGCGCCAGCTCGCCCAGGCCGCGACGAGCAGGAAGATCGCCGCGAGCAGCGCGGCGAAGACCGTGAAGACGTCGAGCACGAGCCCGATCGTCACGACGGTCTCGACCGCGAACGCCGCATAAAGCCATGCGATCGGCGGGTTGAGCCCGACCTTCGCCATGAAGCCCTTCACGAAATCCTGGTTCTTGAACTTCACGAAAAGGTGCGGAATGAAGAAGACGCCGCACAAGATACGCAGCAGGTTGAAGCCGTCGGTCAGGTCGAAGCTTGCGGACATACGCGATGTACTGATCCCCCGGGTGCGGTGCGCGGCCGTGACCGCGCCACCGGCACGGTACCCGCGCTAAGCCGCCGCCGCAAGCTGCCCCGAACGCAAAGAGCCCCCGGGCGACGCCTCGCCCGGGGGCTCTTTCGGGTCGAGCTTCGGACGCGCTCAGTCGATCGCGAAGCAGTAGAACATGCCCGCGCCGCCGGTCGCCTCGAGGGCCTGCATCGAGCAGCCCTGCGACGGGTGGATCGCGTTCCACGAGTTCAGGCCCGGATTGCGGCCGAGCCGGTCGGCGTGGCCGAGCATCGCTTGCGCATCGTCCGAGCCGTCGGTCCAGTCGTTGCACGTCAGCTCGTGCGCGGTGCCGTCCTCGTTCGAGCCGGTCAGGATGTCGTGCTGAAGCGGCTGCGCGGCCGGCGCCGGAGGATCGCCAACCAGATAGTTCGGCGCTTCGCCCCGCTCGTTCAACGCCGTCTCGGCGGTGAGGTTATTGTCGCCGTGCAACTGCTCGACGTTCTCGGCGATCAGCTCGCCCTTCGCGTTGTACCACGGACCCGCGCCGATGCGATCCCGCGCGTTCTCCTCGCTCGTGCTCAGGTACGCGCGCCAGGTCTTGTTGCCTGCGCCGACCGCTTCGGCGAGCGACTGGCAGTGCGCATCCGCGCCCGCGAGCCCGCCGAGGTCGCCGCCGTTGCCGGGATTGGCGCTCGTGACGAAGAAGCTCATGTTCTCTGCGGGCTCCTGCGCGAGCACCGCGGGTGCGCCGAAGGCCGTCGCTGCGGCGAGGACGCCGGCGAATAGTCGTACCTGACTCATCGTTGTTCCCCTCGTTGTTCTTGAAGATTCTCGGATCGGCCCCGGTCGGGCGGGAGCGCCGTCCCTGCGAGGCGCGGAGTACCACCGTATATAAAGGGACCGCTCGGGGTCAACGCAGCCGCGGCTGCCAAGTCGGCAGCGCCGCCGCGGCCGCTGCGTGCCGGGCCGACCGGCCGTCGGCGAAATCGCGTAAACTCGCATCGATCGGCCGGTATCCGCACTCCGCCGCCGGCCCTGCAGACCGAGAGGATCACTCATGACAAGAACACCACGGACTCACGTCTCTGCGCTCCGTTCCACGCCGAAGCGCATTCTCACGGCCCTCGGCGCCTCCGCCGCGCTTGCGCTCGGCACGCTGGCCGAAGCCCAGCCGCCAGGACCTCCGGGTCACCAGTTCAACGTCGTCACGGTCGCGGAAGGCTTCCGTAACCCGTGGAGCATCGCGTGGTTACCGAACGGCGACATGCTCGTGACCGAGCGCGGCGGTCAGCTGCGCATCGTTCGCGACGGCCAGGTGTCTGAGCCGATCCAGGGCGTCCCCGAGGTCCGCGCGTTGGGCCAGGGCGGCCTTCACGACGTCGTGCTGCATCCCGACTTCGAGTCGAACCAGGTGATCTATCTGAGCTACGCGAAGCCCGGCGAGAACAACCTCGGCACGACGGCCGTGAGCCGCGCCCGTCTCGTCGACGATCGCCTCGAGGACGTCGAAGAGATCTTCGTCGCGGAAGCCTGGAACGATCGGCCCGGCCACTTCGGCGGCCGTATGGCGTTCGACAACGAAGGGCATCTGTTTCTGACGGTCGGCGATCGGATGGAAGGCTTCGTCGACAACGGCTTCATGGAGAACGTCGAGGATCATCCGGCGCAGGATCTCGGCAGCCACAAGGGCAAGATCCTGCGGCTGAACGACGACGGCAGCGTCCCCGACGACAACCCGTTCGTCGGCCAGCAAGGTGCGCTGCCGGAGATCTGGAGCTACGGCCACCGCAATCCGCAGGGCCTCGCGTTCCATCCGGAAACCGGAGTTCTGTGGGCGAACGAGCACGGCCCGCAGGGCGGCGACGAGCTGAACGTGATTCGCCCGGGCGCGAATTACGGCTGGCCGGTCATCGGTTACGGCATGAACTACACGACCGGAACGATGCTGCACCGCGGCCGCGAGAAGGAAGGCATGGAGCAGCCGGCTGCGTTCTGGGTGCCGTCGATCGGCATCTCCGGGCTCGCGTTCTATGAAGGCGACCAGTTCCCGAACTGGGTCGGCAACGCGTTCGTCGGCGGCATGTCCGGCAACTATCGCCGTCTCGTGCGCGTGTCGCTGAACGGTGAGGTCGTGACAGGCCGCGAGCCGCTCCTCGTCGGCGAATACCGCATCCGCGACGTTCGCACCGGACCGGACGGCTTCCTGTACCTCGCAATCGACAATCAGTACGGCCAGCCGAGCAACATCGTGCGCCTCGAGCCGGCCGACGAGTAAGCGATCGATACCGCCCGCGAGCGGCCCTCCGCCGAGGGCCGCGTCCTCACCCCGCCCTCGACGCCGATGAGCGCGCACGCGCCGCGCTCATCGGCGCTCGCTCCGTTCCGACATCCCGTTTTCCGCGACGTCTGGCTCGCGAACGTCGTCTCGCAATTCGGCGGGCTGATCCAGACGGTCGGCGCGTCGTGGCTGATGCTGCAGATCGCGGCGTCGTCCGAGATGGTCACGCTCGTGCAGACCTCCACGACGCTGCCGATCGTGCTGTTCGCGCTCGTCGCCGGCGCGCTCGCCGACAACTTCGACCGGCGGCGCATGATGCTCGCGGCGCAGGTTTTCATGCTGCTCGTGTCGATCGCGCTCGCCGCGAGCGCGTTCCTCGGCGTGATCTCGCCGTGGCTGCTGCTGATGATGACCTTCCTGCTCGGCTGCGGGCAGGCGTTCAACGCGCCGGCGTGGCAGTCGTCGGTCGGCATGATGGTGCCGCGCGAGGATCTGCCGACGGCCGTCGCGATGAACAGCATGGGCTTCAACGTCGCGCGCAGCGTCGGTCCTGCGCTCGGCGGCTTCATCGTCGCGGCCTTCGGCGCCGCGGTGGCGTTCACGATCAATGCGTTCACGTACGTCGGCATCATCGCCGTGCTCGCGCGCTGGCGCCCGCCGACGGAGCCGCGGCTGCTGCCGCGCGAGCGGCTCGGGACGGCGATCCAGGCAGGCATCCGCTACGTCGCGATGTCGCCGAACATCAGCGCGACGTTGGTGCGCGGCTTCGTGTTCGGTCTCGGCGCGAGCGCGGTAACCGCGCTGATGCCGCTCGTCGCGCGCGATCTCGTGGGCGGCGGTCCGGTCACTTACGGCGTGCTGCTCGGCGCTTTCGGGATCGGCGCCGTCGGCGGCGCATTCTCGTCGCCGCGGCTGCGCGCGTCGCTGCGCAACGAGTCGATCGTGCGGATCGCGCTCGTCGTGTTCGGCGTCGCGGCGTTACTGACCGCGATGAGCCGCTGGCTGTTCCTGACGATTCCCGCGATGCTGCTCTGCGGCGCCGCGTGGGTGCTCGCGCTCGCGACGTTCAACGCGACGGTGCAGACGTCGGCGCCGCGCTGGGTCGTCGGCCGCGCGCTGTCGCAATACCAGGTCGTGACATTCGGCGGCATTGCGCTCGGCAGCTGGCTGTGGGGCTTGACGACCGAGCGTTACGGCATCTCGACGGCGCTCGCGGCATCCGCGCTCGTGATGCTCGTCGGCATCGCGATGGGCCGCCGCTTCGCGCTGCGGCAAACGGAAACGTTGAACCTCGATCCGCTCGCACGCTGGAAAGAGCCGACCGTCAAGCTCGAGATTCAGCCGCGCAGCGGCCCGATCGTCGTCTCGGTCGAATACCGCATCCGCGAGGCGGACGTGCTCGAGTTCCTCGCGCTGATGGCAGAGCGGCGCCGAATCAGGCGCCGCGACGGCGCGCAGCGCTGGTCGCTGCTGCGCGATCTCGCGGATCCCGAGATCTGGATCGAGCGCTTCCAGGCGCCGACATGGCTCGAGTACGTGCGGATGAGCCAGCGCATCACGCAGGAGGACGCGGCGGTCGGCGAGCACATCCGCGCACTGCACGTCGGCCCCGAGCCGCCGCGAGTGCGCCGCACGATCGAGCGGCAGACGAGCTCGACGCCGGACGCGGGCCGCGTGCGCGAGCCATACGTCCCGTTGACCGGCCCGCACGAGCTCAGTTGACGGAGCACTGCTATGTTCTCGTCGCAACGACCCGATAACCTCGGCGTGCACGAAGGCCGCCTCGCCCCGTGCAGGCCCACGCCGAACTGCGTGTGCTCGCAGGCCGATCCCGCCGACAAGGTGCATTACATCGAGCCGCTCGAAGCGACGATGCCGGACGTGCGCAGCGCGCTGAAGAGGATGCCGCGCGTCACGATCGTGCGCGACGAGCCGAATTACCTTTACGCGGAGTTTCGCACGCGGCTGCTGCGCTTCGTCGACGACGTCGAGTTCTATTTCGACGGCCGCGTCGTGCACGTGCGCTCGAGCTCGCGCGTCGGCCGGCACGACCTCGGCACGAACCGTCGGCGCATCGAATCGCTGCGCCGCGTCATCGCAGCTCGACGATGACGGGCTGGTGATCCGACGCGCGATTGTCGACGTCGACGTCGATCGAAGCGAGCCGCGCGGCGAGATCCGCCGTCACGAACACGAAGTCGCAACAGTACGGCTCGACGCCCTCCTTGCGCTCGTGCAGGCGAAACGTCGGCGGGTGTGGACGATCCGGATGACGCGCGCGCCACGCGTCGACGAGCCCGATAGCCGTTATCTCGCCGTGCAGCGGATCGTCCGGCGGAAAGTTGAAGTCCCCGCATACGATCGAGCTCGCGGGACGCGGATGCGTTCGATACGGCCCCGGTCCCGAATCGGGCCGGCGCGGCGCGAGCGCTTCCGCATGCACTTCCGCGAGGCGCGCAACCTGCGCGCGCCGATGCGCGGCCGATCGATACTCGAGATGCGTCGTGACGATTCGCACGGGCCCGAAGGCTGCGTGCACGACCGCCTCGAGCGCGACCCGCGGCATCGTCGGCGCATCGGGAGACGCGGGCCACGGCAACGAGTGGCGCCATAGGCTGCCGAGCGGCAGCCGGGACAGCACGATATTGCCGAAGCGTGCGCGCCCGCCGTCCCGGCGCGGCGCGTCGACCGCCCACGCGGCCGCGCAGCGATACTCGGGCAACGCGCGACGCAGTTGCGCGGACTGGTCCTCACCGGCGCTTCCGGGAATCTCCTCGAACCCCGAAGCGATCTCCTGCAAGCACGCGACGTCGGCGTCGAAACGGCGAATCTCCGTCGCAATCCGCTCGGGATCGACTCGCCCGTCGAGCCCCCGACACCACTGCACATTCCACGTGACGAGGCGCATCGCGCGAGTCTAACGACGACCGGGGACGAGTCGAAGCTCGGCTCGTCGTGCGCGGTCGCCGCTGGGATCAGGCTGCGCCCGACCGAATCATTCCAGATCTTGCTCCATTCACATTGCGCGCTGTTTGGCACGCCCCTTGCGTCTTTCCCCGAAGAACAGCCAGTCGCGGAGGAAGCGATGATGAATTTCAAGACCGGGCTTTATACCGCGCTTGCCGCGGCCGTCGCCGTCGGAGCCGGATCCGTTCACGCCCAGGGCGGCCGCGAAGACGCCCCCGCGAGCGAGCTCGGCCAAAGCGAAGACGATCTGATCATGGCCGAGCGCCGACAGGAGCTGATTCGCGAAGCGGATCAGGCGCTCGACGCGCTGCGCCGCCAGAACGAGCTTGCGGCCGCGTTGATGGAGGCCGCATACGGCCATGCCGTCTTCAACACGACGAAGGGCGGACTGATCGTGACCGGCGCCGGCGGCACCGGTGTCGCACGCAGCAACATCGGCGACGTGACGTTCATGCGGCTCGGATCGGCCGGCATCGGCCTCGGCGCAGGCTTCGAGAACTACAAGCTGGTGCTGCTCTTCGAGGACGAGGATACGTACTCCCGCTTCGTCTCCGGTCAATGGGACGGCTCGTTGTCCGCGCAGGCCGCGGCCGGCTCTGAAGGCGTCGCCGCGCACGAGCAGTTCATCGGCGGCATCCGTGCATTTCGCCTGACCGACGGCGGGCTCATGGCGCAGGTCGACGCGACCGCGATGCGATTCTGGCCGGTCGATCGGCTGAACCGCGCGGCGGAGATCGAGCAGCGGATCGCCGCCGCTTCCGGCGGCGAGGTGCCTCCCGCGATCGAGGAAAGCCTGTCCGCGTCGTCGTCGGATTCCGAGCGCGAGCAGGCCTTCCGCGCGTCGGCCCCGTCGAATCCCGAGTGGCTCGACGAGATCGCGGCCGAGCGCGACGATCTCGGCCTGTTCGTCGAGGCCGTCAAGGCAGCAGGCCTTGCCGACGCATTGACCAGCGACACCGCGTACACCGTATTCGCGCCGACCGACGCCGTGTTCGAGTCAATGTCGGGCATGACGCGCGACGAGCTGCTCGCGCCGGAGAATCGCGACGAGCTCGTTCGCCTGCTCCGCGCGCACATCGTCGCCGACGATCTCGATCGCGAGATGGCCCGGAACGTCTCGGAAGCGCTGACGATCGACGGCGGCTCGGTGTCGGTCGATGCTGCCGGCGACACGTTCACCGTCGGCGCGGCATCCGTCGTGGAGCCGGACCTGCGGCGAGGCAATCTGCGCGTGCATGTCGTCGACGACTTCGTCGCGTCGCCGATCCAGGTCGCGGAGGCGGATCTCGAAACCGCGCCGGACGCCGCCGAGCCGGCTTCGCCGGATGACGCGTCGAGCCGGAGCGTCGCGCCGCTCGATACCGAATGAGCGGAGGCTCGGGGTATAGAACTTGCATCGGCGGGAAGACTGGTCGAGCGCCTCGGGAGTCGCCGGATGAAGTTGGCGGATGCGGTTCGTAAGTACGATGCGGCAGCGAAGCACTACGATTCGTTCATGGATCTCGTTTTCGGCAAGATCCTCGACGTCGAACGGCATAGGGAGCGCGCCGTCGCGCTCCTCGGAGATGTCGCCGGCAAGACGGTCGTCGACGTCGGCTGCGGCACCGGCCGCAACTTCCCGCTGCTCGTCCGCGCCGTCGGCGAGCACGGCCGCGTGATCGGAGTCGACTGCTCGGACGGTATGCTCGCGCAGGCGCGGCAGCGCATCCGCCGGCACGGCTGGCGCAACGTCGACCTCGTGCGCGGCGACGCGGTGACGCTCGACTGCATTCCCGACCCCGTCGATGGGGTCTTGTCCGTCTGGTGCTACGGCACCGTCTACGATGTCGCCGGCGCGCTGCGGCGCGCGGTCGACGTGCTGCGTCCGGACGGCCGCCTCGCGCTGATCACGTTCGTACGCGCAAGCCCCGAGCGCGGCCCGCTCCGCTGGCTGTATCCGCTCTATCGCTTTGCGGTCCGCTGCGCAGGCATCGACCCGTCGCGGGAATTCGACAACGAAGCGCTCGCGGCGAGATGGAAGCTTGGGCGCGAGCTGCTTCGCGATCTCCTCGTCGACCTGCACGAGGAGACGTACCTGCAAGGCGCCGGGCTCGTGCTCGCCGGGCGCAAGCCGCCGCGTCGGGCCGCGAGCGCTCGGGAGATCAAAGACGTTCAGCAGATCGGTTCGCCGGCATATCGCGACCAGCGCGTGACCGTGGTCTACGCGAACGAGGCGGAGCAGCCCGGCCGCGCATAGGGCTCGAGCGCCGCGCACGCCGCCTGATGCGGACGGCGTGCGACGCGGGCCCTTCGCTTCGGGATCAGAACGACAACAGATCCATCTGCCGCTCGTCGCCGATCGCGCGATCGAAATCGAGCCCGAGCGCTTCGAGGACGGGCTCCGCGACGGGCCTCACTTGCTTTTGCACGTAATGCTCGCGATCGAGCGGATGGTGGACGTCGTCGATCGGCTCTGCGCCCGCGGTCGTCATCACGTAGCGGATCAGCGCGCCGCGCTTCGAAGCCGCGCCGGCCTTACGCGCCGCGGCGACGTGCGGAGGCGTCGTGCGCGTGTATTCGTCGGCCCGCTTGCGGAGCTGCTTCGTGTAGACGAGCGCGTCATCGAGCGCGCCGCTGCGCACACGGGCCACGACCTCCTCGAGATACGCGTCGACGGGCTCCTCGGCGAACAGCCGCCGATAGAGCTCGCGTTGGACATCGCGCGCGAGCGCGGTCCAGTCGCGCCGCACGACCTCCATGCCGACGAACTCGATCTCGCCGCTCCCGTGCAGCATGCCGGCGTAGCGCTTGCTCGCTCCGCGCATGCTGTGGCGGGCGTGCGGAAGGAAGAGCTTCGTATAGAGCTTCTCGAACTTGAGCTCGAGCCGGCTCGTGACTCGCCACCGCGACGCGATATGCCGCGCGAGGTCGCGGGTCAGCTCCTCGGCGAGCGTCGGGCCCTTCGCGAACGCGGCGCCCGCGTCCTCCGCGCCGGACAGCACGAACAGGCTGTCCGTATCGCCGTACAGCACCTCGTAGCCGCGGGCCTCGAACCAGCGCTTCGACCACAGCAGGATCTCGCGGCCCATGCCGGTGATCGCATTCGCCAACGCCGGGTTGTGGAACCGGCACGCAGGCGTGCCGAGGACCCCGTAAAACGAGTTCATCAGGATCTTGATCGCGTTCGCGGCGACCGTGTCCCCGGCACGGCGCGCCGCATCGCGGCGCGGGAAAAGCTCGTCGAGCATTCGCGGCAGGATCGCCGGCTCGCGGCGGAACCTGGCCGCGGGCGTCTCGATCAGATCGGCGTCGTCTTCGGGCTCCGGGACGTACGACAGCGGATCGATATTGAACGTCCGGATGATGCTCGGATACAGGCTCTTGAAGTCGAGCACGAACACGTTCTCGTGCAGGCCCGTGCGCGGCTCGAGCACGTGGCCACCCTGCTGCGCGGCATGCACGCGCGAGTCGCTCGATTGCACGGTCGGCGCGACGATCCGCAGCCGCTCGAGCTCGCCGAGATAAAGGAAGTCGAACGACGCGATGCTCGCCGCGACGCGGTCGGGCGTCATGCCGGTCAACCGGCTGCGCTCGAACGCGAGCTCGACGAGGCGCAGGCGCTCGACGATCTCGAACGCGAGCCGCGCGTCGGTGCGGGCATAGACGGCGAACGCGTCGAGATCGTGGGCATAGTTGTGCATGATCTCGGCCATGCGGTCGCGTACGTCGCCCTTCACCGCCTTGCCCTCGCCGAGCACCTCGCGGGCGACGGCATCGAGCGAGTAATCCTCCATGCGGACGAACGCGCCGCGCAGCAGGTCCATCCCATCGAGCGCGAGACGGCCCGGAATCGATGCCTGGCCGCTGCCGAAATAGCCCTCCGCCTTGCGCAGGCGCATCGCACCCGGCTCGCGCCCAAGATTCAACGGGTGGCCGAGCCGCTCCGCGATCCGCTGCAGCACGGTCAGATCGAAATCGATCGTGTTCCAGCCGGTCAGCACGTCCGGGTCTAAGCGCGCGACGCGCTCGCAGAACGCGTCGAGGGCCGCGCGCTCGTCGTCACAGCGCGTCGCATGCGCCGGCATCGGCCGCCCGGCGCCGTCGACGATCAGGACCTCGTCGAGCCCGCCGGCCGGCGCATAGAGCGAGATCGCGAGCAGCTTCTCCCCTTTCGGATCGGTCTCGATGTCGAACGCGAGCACGCGCGGGACGATAGGTACGTCCGCAGGCATGACGATCGGATTGTCGAGCACCCACGTGAGGCCGCCGTCGCCCGGCAGCGCGTCGCCTTCGATTTCGCAGCCGCCCCGGATGCCGCGGTCGATCAGGTAGCGGATCGCGAACCGAACGTCCGCCTCGAACGTCTCGACGCCGGCGCCTTCGAGGCGATTGCGCAGAGGCGGCACGTCGGACGGGGTCGGAACGTCGATCCGGACGACCGGCTCCGCAGCGAACGTCCGCCGATCGCTCGGCTTGGGCGACGGCGCGCCGAGCGCCTCGGCACGCTCCGCGTCCGCCGCGTGCACGTAGAAATGCGGACTTTGCCGGTCGTCCCGTACGAGGAATGCGCCGCCGCCTTCGAGCGCGCCGTAGATGTGGACCACCGGCACGCGACCGCGCGCCGGATCGGACACGACGCGATAGGTCGCTTGCAGCACGAAGCCTCGAAGACGCATACCGGCATTATGCGGCCAGGCGGCGCGCCGCGGGCGGCTGTCGGCGGCCGCGGCGCCGCTTGGGGCCGGTCTCGAGGGGCCGAGTCGGCGCGTCGGGCGCGACGCGCTCGCGCGGCTACTCGGCGACGGGCACTCGCTCCCTGTCCCTGTCCCTGTCCCTGTCCCTGAAGGGCACGCCGAGCACGTCGTGGATGAAGTAGCGTGCGACCGGCACGCCGAGCAGCATTCCCCAGAGACCGAACGCGTGGTAGCCGACGTACAGGATGATCAGGGTCAGGACCGGATTGAGACGCAGGTGCCGGCCGTAGATCAGCGGATTCAGCAGGTACGCCTCGAACATGTGGATCACGATGACCATTCCGATCGCGGCGAGGGACAGCGTGGGCCCACCCGTATTCAGCGCCACGAGCACGATCGGCGTCGTCGACAGGAAAACGCCGAGCACCGGGATGAAGCTGCAGACGAACACGATCATGGACAGCACGGCGACGAGCGGGATACCGAGCAGCAGCATGCCGACCAGCGTGAGCGCGGTGTTCACGCACGCGATCCACGCCTGCGCCTCGATCGCGCGGCCGACGAGCACGCCGAAACGCACGATCGGCTGCGCGGCCTCGTCGTAGAAGTCGCCGACCCTCGAGCTCTTCAGCTGCGCGACCCCGCGCTTGATACGCCCCAGGTCGATCAGGATCAGGAAGCTGAACAGCAGCGCGAGCAGGGTCGTCGCGGTCGCCCGATACAGCATGTTGATCACGGTCGGGGCGTACCGGCGGATGAGCTGAAACTGCTCGTTCATCAGCGCGTTGAAGTAAATCTGATCGCGGCGGTTCCAGTACTCGGCCTGCCGGGCGTCCAACGGGACGCCCTCGTCGAACGCCTCTTCCACCTCGCCCTCGCGAATGCCGAGGCGCGACCTTTCGTTCGCGAGGCGGCGCTCGACGTTCGCGAGGACTTCGTCCGAGAGCGCGCTGCGCAGGAAGCCCGTGACCGGCTGGCGCAGGGACGGGTATGCATCGACGAAGCGGTTTTTCGCCTCTAGCAGCCGCATTTCGGTCGTCGGCAGATTCTCGATCAGCCGGTTGACCTCGGATGCGACGCTCGGCACGACGAAGCGCACGAACGACGCGAGCACGACGAGGAACAGCACGTAGACCAGCGACAGGGACAGCCAGTGCGGCATCCGCAGCCGGCGAACCCCGAAGTCGGCGAGCGGCGTCGCGATGATCGCGATCACGAAGGTCAGGAAAACGACGCCGAAAAAGTCACGCAGCAACCACAGCAGCGCAAACAGAATGACCCAGATGACCACTCTGCGGTTGCGCTGATAGAACTCTTGCAGGCTAAAGGCGCTCATCGCGGCGCTAGTCTACATGGCCGCGCGGACGCGCGTGGCGGAAAGAGCACACCTCCCGGGAAGGCCGCGTGGGCGCGGCAGCACACCCCGTCGGCGCGCAGGGTGTCCGCGGCGGCTGCCGAATCGGAACACTTCCTGTTTCAACGCCGACACACGGCTCCGTTCCGACGAACCTCCAAGGTTCGGTAACACTTGCGTCGCGCAGCATCATTCGCTACCTTGCCTCGGCCTTGTTGTTTGTTCTCCGCAACTATGTTGCTTTCGCAGGGTGAAAGGCGTCGCTCAGTCGCGACACAGGCAACGTCTCCGGCAGATCCGGGTACGGGCTGCCGCGGGGCGGCGAACAATCGGCCCATCCAGCAACGAACAGTTAGAAAGGATTCGGTATGAAACGCATTAGCGCTTCGATGGTCATTGCTGCAGGAACGCTTGCCGCCGGCATCGCCGCCGCGCAGTCGGAGTCGGTCTCGGAGTCCGAGACCCGTACGGAATCGAAAGGCTATCTGTCCGTGTTGCCGTACTACCTGTCCGTCGACCGTGACAGGAACGTCGGCAAGGACGGGCGCGGTCTCTCCCTCGCCTACGGCCGTGAATGGACCGATCGATGGTTCTGGGAGCTGCAAACGTTCGGCAACGTCATCGAGTCCGGGCAGAACATGGTCCCCGACCATTATCAGTACGGTGCCGGACTCGACGTCGGCTACAAGTTCGTCCCGGGTCCCGGCGCGACGCCGTTCGTCATCCTCGGTGCGGGCGCCGTGCGCAACGACGCGGTGCTCGACGCGGAGGACGACACGGACTTCATCGGCAACGTCGGCGTCGGCTTCCTGACCGGCGAGATCGGTAACGGCGGCGTGCGGATCCGCGGCGAGGCCCGCTACGTGCGCGACGACTTCGAGACCGGCGGCAACGACGGCATGAACGAGTGGCGCATCGGCCTCGGCGTGATGGTCCCGCTCGGCCGGCGGACGATCGAGCGCGAGGTCGTGCGGGAGCGCGTCGTGCGCGAGACCGAGACGGTCAACGTGCCGTCCGAGATCGTCGACTCCGACAACGACGGTGTGCCGGATCAGATCGACCAGTGCCCGGGCACGCTCGCGGGTCTTGCGACCGACAACCGCGGCTGCGCGGCCGAGAGCGCCCAGACCCTGCGCCTCGAGGGCGTGAACTTCGAGACGAACTCGGCGAACCTGACGGCCGACGCGCGCCGGATTCTCGCGAGCGTCGCGGAAGCGCTGCGCGGCGAGCCCGATCTGCGGGCGGAGATTGCGGGTCATACGGATAGCACCGGCTCCGACGAGTACAACCTGCAGCTGTCGCAGCAGCGCGCCGAGTCCGTCCGCCAGTTCCTGATCGACGAAGGCATCGACGCGAGCCGTCTCACGGCGCGCGGCTATGGCGAGTCGCAGCCGGTCGCGGACAACGGGACCGAGACCGGCCGGGCGCTGAACCGCCGCGTCGAGTTCCGCGTGCTGAACTGATCGACGAATCCGTGCCGGGCACCGATTCGACGAAAATCGGTGCCTGGCACGCTTTTTCGTCCGCGCCGAGGGCGCGGCTGGACGAGGCCCGGGCGTCCTCCTATCCTTTCGTGCATGAAACGCTTTTTGGGCCTCGCGGCCGCGGTCGTCGTCGCGGCCGGGGCCGTGCTTTGGCTGAGTCGAGACGGGATCATCGGCGGCGGCGAGCGCGAGCAGTGGGCGATGCTTTCGGCCTACTGCACGGATTGCCACAACGACGTCGACCGAACCGGCGAGGTCAGCTTCGATGGGCTGACGCCCGCGTCGATCCCCGAGCATGCCGATATCTTCGAGGCGGCGATCCGCAAGCTTCGCGGGCGCCTGATGCCGCCCCCGGGCAGCCCGCATCCCGGTAACGAGCGGCTCGACGAGCTCGTCGCATTCCTCGAGCGGGCGGTCGACGAAGCCCCGGCCGCCCACTCCGCGGGTCACGTGCCGATCCAGCGCCTGAACCGCACCGAGTACGCGGCGGCCGTCGAGGATTTGCTCGGCGTCCGGATCGATCCGACGGAGATCCTGCCGGCCGAGATCGAGGTCGACGGCTTAGTGAATATCGCGGCGGCGCTCAGCGTGTCGCCGGCCTTTCTCGAGCAATACGTCGCGGCCGCGCGCAGCGTCGCGGCGCTCGCGGTCGGCACGTCCCGACCGAAGCCGACGAGCGCGTCCTATCCTCCGCCGACGGATGACCAGGACGACTACGTGGACGGCCTGCCGCCCGGCACCCGCGGCGGCATGCGTTTCCTGCACAACTTCGCTGCCGACGGCGAGTATCGCCTCACGTTGACGGACCTCGACGTCGGTCTGTACCCGCGCTCGCTCGAGACGGAGCATACGGTCGTCGTGCTGATCGACCGCAACGAGGTCTTCCGCGAGAAGCTCGGCGGTCCCGAGGATCTCGCGCTCGTCGATCGCGGCGGCGCGCCGGCCCGCGCGCAGATCATGGAGCGCTTCACCGACATCCCGCTCGCCGTCGAGGCCGGCGTGCGCGAGGTCGTCGTCACGTTCATCGAGCGCGGGCGGGCCGCGACGGACGAGCTGATTTTCGGCTTCACGCCGTACGGCGGGTTCAGCTATACCGGCGAGCAGCGCGTGCCGCGGCTCATCGGCAATGTCGACATCGTCGGCCCGTTCGCGCCGACCGGGCTCAAGACGACGCCGAGCCGCGAGAGAATCTTCGTTTGTCAGCCCGAGTCCGCCGAGGAAGAGCGCGCGTGCGCCCGCCAGATCGCGACTAATCTCGCGAGGCGCGCGTTCCGACGCCCGGTCACGCGGGACGACGTCGAGATCCTGCTGCCGTATTACGAGGCGGGCCGCGACGGCGGCGACTTCGATAAAGGCATCGAGCATCTCGTCGCTGCGGTGCTCGCGAGTCCCGACTTCCTGTACCGCGCGATCGTGCCGAGGAGCGCCGCGGCCGCGGACGGTCAGGCGTTCGCGCTGAACGATTTCGAGCTTGCGTCCCGGCTGTCGTTCTTCCTGTGGAGCCGGGGGCCCGACGACGTGCTTCTCGAGCTCGCCGAGCAGGGCCGCCTCCGGGCGCCCGACGTGCTGACGGCGCAGGTCGAGCGGATGCTCGCGGACCCGAGGGCCGAGAAGCTCGTCACCGAGTTTGCGCTGCGCTGGCTCGACCTCGACGACCTCGACGCCGTCGAGCCGGATGCGGAGCGCTTCCCGGACTTCGACGACGGTCTGCGCGCCGCGTTCGAAACCGAGATCGAGCTCTTCCTGCGCAGCGTGCTGCTCGAGGATCGCAGCGTCCACGAGCTGCTGACGGCCGACCACACGTTCCTGAACGAGCGGCTCGCCCGGCACTACGGGATCGACTCGGTGCACGGCCCGCAGTTTCGCGAGGTCCGCCTCACCGATCCGCGCCGCTTCGGGCTGCTCGGCAAAGGCGCCGTGCTGTTGCGCACGTCGTACGGCGACCGCACGTCGCCGGTGCTGCGCGGCGCATGGGTGCTCGAGAAGCTGATGGGTACCCCGCCCGCACCGCCGCCGCCGAACGTCGAGACGGATCTTTCGACGCCCGAAGGCGAGAAGCCGACGACGATTCGCGCGCGGCTCGAGCAGCATCGCGAGAGCGCATCGTGCAACGGCTGCCACGGCGTGATCGATCCCTACGGGCTCGCGCTCGAGAATTTCACGGTGATCGGCGAGTGGCGCGACTACGATCGCGAGGCCGACGCGCCGATCGACGCGGGCACCGTGCTGCCGGGCGGCGCCGTCGTCTCGGGCCCGGTCGAGCTGCGCGACGCGCTGCTCGAGCGCCCCGATCAGTTCGTGCAGGCGCTGACCGAGAAGCTGCTGATGTATGCGCTCAACCGCGAGCTCGAGCATTTCGACATGCCGCAAGTGCGGGCGATCGTCCGCGAGGCCGCGCGGGAGGACTACCGGTTCTCGGCGATCGTCGCCGGCATCGTGAAGAGCGACGCGTTCAGGATGCAGGCGCCGCCCGACGGCGATGCCGGCGAAGCGCTGACCGCGCGCTCGCTCGACTAGCGCGGACGCGGGCGACTGCGTGCCGACGACTGAAGAGGGAAGATCGATGACTTACCTGACGAAAAAGCATCTTTCCCGCCGCACGGTCTTGCGGGGGGCCGGCGTCGCGATCGGCTTGCCGCTCCTCGATGCGATGATTCCCGCCGCGACCGCGCTCGCCGAGACGGCCGCCGCGCCGCAGCTGCGCGTCGGCTTCTTCTATATCCCGCACGGCGCGATCATGGCGAACACGCCGCACGGCGCCGCAATGGACCGCTGGACGCCGAGCGGCGCGGGCGACAGTTACCGGCTGAGCCCGATCCTCGAGCCGCTGGAGCCGTTCAAGCACCAGGTGATCTCGTTCTCGAACCTCGAGAACAAGGCGAACCAGAACTCCGTGCACTCCCTCGTGCCCGCGACGTGGCTGAGCGGCGTACGGCCGGACACGCGCTCGAGCGGTGCGAAGATGGCGACGACGATCGATCAGATGATCGCTTCGCGCATCGGCCAGGAAACGCCGCTGCCGTCGCTCGAGGTCGCGTCGGAGACGACGATCCAGGCCGCCGCATGCTCGACCGGCACCGGCGGCTGCTATTACAGCTCGACCTTGTCGTTCCGCAACGCGACGTCGCCGCTGCCGATGGAGTTCAACCCGCGCAAAGTGTTCGTGCGGCTCTTCGGCGAAGGCGATACGCCCGAGGAGCGCGACGCGATCGCGCGCCAGACGCGCAGCCTCCTCGATCTCGTCGCAGACCGGACGAAGACGCTGCAGCGCGACCTCGGGCCCGGCGATCGCGCGATCCTCGACGAGTATCTCGACACGGTTCGCGAGATCGAGCGGCGCGTCGAGCGCGCCGAGCGCCGCGACCTGACCGGCATCGAGCTGCCGCAGGCGCCGATCGGCGAGCTCGACGATTTCGACGAGCAGGTCAAGCTGATGTTCGATCTGATCGCGCTCGCGTTCCAGGCGAACCTGACGCGGGTCGCGTCGTACATCATGGTCGCGGAAGGCACGAACCGCACGTACAACCATATCGGCGTGTCCGACGCATTCCATCCGCTGTCGCATCACGCGAACGATATCGGCCGGCTCGAGAAGCTCGTCCGCATCCAGCGCTATCACGTCGAGCGCTTCGCCGACTTCCTCGCGAAGCTCGCCGCGACGCCGGACGGCGAAGGCTCGCTGCTCGACCACTCGATGTTCATGTACGGCTCGAACATGAGCAACAGCGACAGGCACAACAACTATCCGCTGCCGAACATCCTCGTCGGCGGCGGCTGCGGCAACCTTCGCGGCGGCCAGCATATCGAGCTGCCGGAGCACACGACGTTGACGAATCTGCATCTGACCGTGCTGAACAAGGCCGGCTTCGAGCTGAAGAGCTTCTCGGACAGCACCGGCGAGATCGCGGGCATTTGACCGTGAGGACGATCGTGCGGCCGGCGCTCGTCTTGTCCGCCCTGCTCTTCGCCGCGACGGCGAGCGCGGCGGAGGACGATCTCGCCGGCCTGATTCAGGCCGGCGAACGGCAAGCGGCGCTCGCGAGGATCGGCGCAGGCGCGGACATCGACGCCGCGCAGGGCGACGGCACGACGCCGCTCCATTGGGCCGTGTATCGGCTCGACGTCGCGCTCGTCGACGCGCTCCTCGAAGCCGGCGCGCGAGTCGACGTCGTGAACCTGTACGGCGCGAGCCCGCTGACGGAGGCCGTGAAGGCCGGTCATGCGGAGCTCGTCGAGCGGCTCCTCGCGGCCGGCGCCGACGTCGACTCGCCGAATGCGGATGGGCAGACGGCGCTGATGCTCGCGGCGCGCGCCGGCACGACCGACGTCGCCGAGGCGCTCGTGCGTCACGGCGCCGATATCGGCGCGCGCGAGCGCTGGCGCGGCCAGACCGCGCTGATGTGGGCCGCGGACAGCGGCGCGGCGGACATCGTGAAGCTGCTCGTCGAGCAAGGCGCGGACGTCGAGGTGCGCGCCTACGCGAACGATTGGCCGACGCAGATCACGTCCGAGCCGCGCGGCCAGTACCGCCCGACCGGCGGCATGACTGCGCTGCTCTATGCGGCCCGTTCCGGCTGCACGGCGTGCGTCGCGACGCTGCTCGACGCCGGCGCCGCGATCGACCGGCCGACGCCGGACGGCGTGACCCCGCTGATGATCGCAATAGACAATTTCAGGTTCGACACGGCGAAGCTGCTACTCGAGCGCGGCGCGAATCCGCATTTCACGGACTGGTGGGGCCGCACCCCGCTCTACATCGCGGTCGACATGAGCTCGTTCACGGGGCGCGGGCCCGCAGGCCGGATCGACTCCGATGACTCGACCAGCGCGCACGACCTGATCGGGATGCTGCTCGACGCGGGCGTCGAGCCGAACCCGCAGCTCAACATGCATCGGCCCGGGCGCGGCGGCAACAGCGGCCGCTTCATCGACGATTTGCTGACGACCGGCGCGACGCCGCTGCTGCGGGCCGCGATCGGCCTCGACGTCGACGCGATCCGAATGCTGCTCGCGCACGGCGCTCTCGTCGACCTGCCGAACGTGATGGGCGTGACGCCGCTGATGGCCGCGGCCGGCATGGGCGTCTCGCCGCGGGATCGCCGCAGCGACTTCTCGGGCGACGTCGAGAGCCGCGTGATCGCGACGATCGACGTGCTGCTCGACGCGGGCGCGGACATCAACGCGCGCGTGACCGACATCACGAGCCGCTCCGCGCGGATCGCACGGCCGAGCACGATGACCGAGCGCGAAGGCCAAACCGCGCTCTACGGCGCGATCAAGTTCGGCTGGGAGCGGGTCGTCCAGCACCTGATCGATCGCGGCGCCGACGTCGACATCGTCGACGCGCTCGGCAAATCGCCGCTCGACGCAGCGCTCGGCCGCATCGGCGGCCGCGACAACACCGTCTCCGAATCGGTCGCCGCGATCCTCCGCGAGCACGGCCTCGAATAATTCGTGCCAGGCACGCTTTTTCCGGAAATTCGTGCCTGGCACGAATTTCTGAGCCGCTACTCCGAGATCCGGTCCTCCGCGGCAGCCTCTTCGAGCACCGGCCCGAGCACGCTCCACACCGTCTCCGCGATGCGGCGGTGCCCCTCGGCGTTTGGGTGCACGCCGTCGTCCTGATTCAAGTCCCGCACGCCGCCTACGCCGTCGAGCAGGAACGGCACGAACGCGAGATCGTTGCGCTGCGCGAGCCGCGGATAGATCGCCTCGAACTCGCGTGCGTAGGCCTCTCCCATGTTCGGCAGCGACAGCATACCGGCGAGCACGATCTCGACGTCCGGCCGCGCTTCGCGGATGCGGTCGACGATCGCCTGGATGTTGCGCTCGGTCGACGCCGGATCGATGCCCCGCAGCATGTCGTTCGCGCCAGTCTCGAGCACGACGATGTCGAAATCCTGCCGCAGCAGCCAGTCGATACGGCGCAGCGCGCCGGCGGACGTCTCGCCGCTGACGCCGGCATTCACGACGTCGAACGGCAGGCCGGTCTCGGCGATGCGGCGCTCGATCAGGAGCGGGAACGATTGCGACTCCGGCAGCCCGAGGCCCGCCGTCAGGCTCGTCCCGATGAAGAGCACGGTACCGCGTGCGTGCACGTCCCGGTCGCCAGCCTCGATGCCGTTCGCGCCCGCTCGGCCCGTAGCCGTAGCGTCCGCCGCGCCGCCCACGGCCGCGGCCTCGTCCGCGCCCGCTGGGTCGGCAGCGCCCCGCACCGGCGTGTTGCTTTCCGTCCCCCCGCACCCGATCATCAACGCGGCGATCATCAACGCAACGATCGGCAGCGCGGCCAAGCGACGAGGAGCGAACGATTTCATGCTCATAGCGAGGGGCCTCGAGAAAACTTACCGCAGCGGCGACCGGACGCTGACCGTGCTGCGCAACGTCGACCTTGATATCGAAGAAGGCGGCTTCGTTGCAATACTAGGCCCGTCCGGCAGCGGAAAGACAACCCTGCTCGGCCTCCTCGCCGGCCTCGACACGCCGAGCAGCGGCAACGTGAGAATCGCCGGCACGGACATCACGCCGCTATCCGAGGACGAGCGCGCGCGCTTTCGCCGCGCGACCGTCGGTTTCGTCTTCCAGTCGTTTCAACTGATCCCGTCGCTGACCGCACGCGAGAACGTGCAAGTGCCGCTCGAGCTTCGCGGCGACCGCGACGTCGGCAAGCGCGCGGCCGAGCTGCTGCGCCGCGTCGGGCTCGGCAATCGGCTCGACCACTATCCGACGCAGCTCTCGGGCGGCGAGCAGCAGCGCGTCGCGCTCGCACGCGCGTTCGTCAACGAGCCGCGCATCCTGTTCGCCGACGAGCCGACCGGCAACCTCGACGCCGGCACCGGCGAGGGGATCATCGAGCTGCTCGAGGAGCTGAATCGCGAGCGCGGCACGACCCTCGTGCTCGTCACCCACGATCCGAATCTCGCCGGCCGCGCGCGCCGCACGATCCGTCTGGCGGACGGAGCGATAGTCGCCGATACCGCGGCGGCCGCATGACGCTCCGCCGGCTGCTGTCGCTTGCGCTGCGGGAAAGCCGCTTCTCGCGCCGGCGGCTGTTCCTGTTCCTGTCCGCGATCTCGCTCGGCGTCGCCGCGCTCGTCGCCGTGCAGGGCTTTGCGTCGACGATGCAGCGCGAGGTCCGGGAGCAGGCCCGCGCGATGCTCGGCGCCGACATGCAGCTTTCGAGCCGCGAGCCGTTCGGCCCGCGCAGCAGCGAGCTGCTCGACGAGCTCGCCGCCGACGGTATCGCTATCGCGCGCGCGACGTCGTTGTCGTCGATGGCGCGGCATACCGGCAACGGCGCGACTCGCCTCGTGCAGGTTCGCGCGATCGAGCCTGGGTTTCCGTTCTACGGAACGATCGAGACGAATCCGCCGGGACGCTGGGCGTCGCTGCATGACGGGCGCAACGCAGTCGTCGATCCATCGCTTCTCGTCGCGCTCGGCGCCGAGATCGGCGACACGATCTCGATCGGCGAGACCGAGCTCACGATCATCGGCGCGCTCGAGCGCCTGCCCGGCGACATCGAGATCGCGTCGTCGTTCGCGCCGCGCGTGTTCATGCCGGCCGCGTACATCGACGAGACCGGGCTGCTCGGCTTCGGCTCGCGTGCCGAGTACGAGGCCTTCCTGCGCGTAGAAGACCCCGAGCTCGCCGAGCTGATCGACGACCAGTACCGGCCGATCTGGCGCGCCGAGCGCGTGCGCTCGCGCACGCTGCGCGAGCAGCAGGAGCAGATGGACGAGGCGCTCGGCAGCCTCGGCCGCTATCTCGGCCTGATCGGCGTGTTCGCGTTGCTGCTCGGCGGTATCGGCGTCGCGAGCGCGATGAGCGCATACATGAGCCGCAAGGCCGACAGCATCGCGGTGCTGCGCTGCATCGGCGCGACGTCCGGTCAGGTGTTCGCGATCTACCTGCTGCAAGCGGCCGTCATGGGCCTCGCGGGAGCGGTGCTCGGCGTGCTGATCGGCGGCGTCGTGCAGTGGCTGCTGCCGCGGATGCTGACCGGCCTCTTGCCGGTCGACGTGCCGATCCGCATCGACGGCGGCGCGGCGGCGGCGGGCCTTCTCGTCGGCACATGGGCCGCGCTCGCGTTCGCACTGCTGCCGCTATTGCGAGTGCGCGGCGTATCGCCGCTCGGCGCGCTTCGCCGGCGTGTCGAGCCGCTGCCGGCCGGATCGCGCGATGCCGTCGAAACCGGTGCGTGGGCGGCGCTGCTCGTGAGCGTGCTGCTCCTGATCGCCTATCAGGCGCAGAGCGCCCGCGTCGGCCTTGCGATGGCCGCCGGAATCGGCGCGACCTTGCTGATCCTGTGGCTCGCAGCACGCGCCGCCGCTCGGCTCTTACAGCGCTCGCCGCGCGGCGCGCTGCCGTATACCGTCCGGCAAGGCATCGCGAACCTGCATCGCCCCGGAAACCAGACGGTCACGGTCGTGCTCGCGCTCGGTTTCGGCGCGTTCCTGATCGCGACCCTGATCCTGACGCAGGCGAACATCCTGCGCCCGCTCGCGGTGAACACCGAGACGCGCTTCAACTTGATCCTGCTCGACGTGCAGGCGGATCAGGTCGAGCCGGTCGAGGGGATCCTCGCGCGCCACGGCCTCGACGTGCTCGAAAGCGTGCCGCTCGTGTCGATGCGAATCGCGGCGGTCAAGGGCGAGCCGGTCCGCCCGCCGACCGTGCCGCTGGATGAGCTCGCCGAAGGCGGCGCCGCGGGGCCCGACGAGCGCCGCGGCCCGCGCGGCTGGGCCGTGCGGCGAGAGTACCGGTCGACCTTCCGTGATCGGCTCGCCGACTCCGAGCGGCTCGTCGCGGGCCGATGGTGGACGGCAAGCGGAACCGAAGCAGCGGCCGGCGGCGCCGCCCGAGACGAGCCCGGCGGAGCATCAACCCCGGCAGTGGCCTCCTCTTCTTCGCAGCGCGCGGCCGGCCCGTACGAAGTCTCGCTCGAGGAAGACATCGCGCGCGAGCTCGGCGTCGGCATCGGCGACCGGGTCGACTGGGACGTGCAAGGCGTCGTCGTTCCGACGGTCGTCACGTCGATTCGCGCGGTCGACTGGGCCCGGCTGTCGCCGAACTTCTTCGCCGTGTTCGAGCCGGCCGCGCTCGACGCGGCGCCGCAGATGTGGGTGCTGCTCGCGCGCGGCGAGGATGCGGATGCGCGCGCATATGCGCAGCGCGACGTCGTCGCCGAGCACTCGAACGTGTCGGCGATCGATCTGACGCTCGTGCAGGCCGCGCTCGACGAAGTGATCGGACGGGTGTCGCTCGTAATCCGCTTCCTCGCAGCGTTCTCGGTTGCGACCGGCTTCGTCGTGCTGCTCGGCGCCGTCGCCACGGGCCGACTGCAGCGGATTCGCGAAAGCGTGCTGCTGAAAACGCTCGGTGCGACGCGCAGGCAGATCGGCGCGATCCTGCTCGCCGAGTACGCGACGCTCGGCGTGCTCGCGGCCGTCGTCGGCGCCGGCCTGTCGCTCGCGGCCGCGTGGGCGCTCGCGCGATTCCTGTTCGACGTGCCGTTCGCCGCGGAGCTCGGGCCGCTCGTCGCGCTCGGTGCAGGCATCGGGGTGCTGAGCGCGGTCATCGGCTTGTCGGGCAGCCGCGAGGTGTTCCGCACGACGCCGATGGAGGCGTTGCGCGAGGAATAGACATCGTGCGCTGCGCACGACGGCGTGCGCTGCGCCCGATGCCGTGCACCGATTCGCACGCGACTACACCCTCGTCGCCAAAAGCATTTCTCGCGATTCGCGCGGCGCGAAGACTGCATGCCATGCGCTGCGGGAATCGTCCCTATTGCCCGCGCTGCGAGCGAGCGCGGAGACTCGATCGACGAACCCTGACGGATGAACGCGGCGCCGATCCCGGCGCTCGCCGCTACGCCGCCGCCTTGCGGCGAGCTGGCCGAACGACGCGCGCGAAGCACGGAGCCACGCTATGGATGCAGCACACGATTCGCACGGAGCACGCCATATCGGACGCGTTTTGTTCAGTTCCCTTCCTTTCTGTTCGCTCGAGTATCGAGCGCTCGCAGTCGCGGTCGCGGCCGCGCTGTCGACCGTCGCCGCTGCGCAGAACGATTCGGAGAACGCCCGCGTTGCAGCGATCGAGCAGCAGGACGCGCAAGACTGCCAGCCGATCGAGACCCGCGAGGCGAACGTCCCCGAGCAGATGCCCGCCTTTCCGGGGCAGACGCGCGCGTGCGCGATCGAATCCGACGTCGCGTTCGACGTGACGGTGCTCGCGACGGGGCTCGAGCACCCGTGGTCCGTCGAGCCGCTCCCGAACGGCGATCTGCTCGTGACGGAACGACCGGGCCGCATGCGGATCATCACCGCCGACGGCGAGGTCGGCGTGCCGATCGACGGCGTTCCGGAGGTGCAGACCGGCGGCCAGGCCGGCCTCCTCGACGTCGCGCTCAGCCCCGAGTTCGAAACCGACCGGATGATCTACTTCAGCTACTCGGAACCGCGCGACGGCGGCAATGCAACGAGCGTCGCACGTGCAGTGCTGTCCGAGGACGGACGCAGCCTCGAGAACGTCGAGGTGATCTTCCGCGCGATGCCGGCCTACGACGGGCGCCTCCACTTCGGCTCGCGGCTCGCGTTCCATCCGGAGGACGGCACCCTGTTCATCACGCTCGGCGAGCGGTCGGATCTCGTGATGCGGCCGCAGGCGCAGGATCTCGGCAGCCATATGGGCAAGATCATCCGGATTCATCCGGACGGCTCGGTGCCCGACGACAATCCGTTCGTCGACGAGCCGAACGCGCTGCCCGAGATCTGGACGCTCGGCCACCGCAATGTGCAGGCGGCCGCGTTCGACGACCAGAACCGCTTCTGGATCGTCGAGCACGGCCCGCAGGGCGGCGACGAGCTGAATCTGATCGAGCGCGGCAAGAACTACGGCTGGCCGGTCGTGACCTATGGCGAGGAGTACACGGGCGAGCCGATCGAAGGCTCGGTCACGCAGCGCGAAGGCTACGAGCAGCCGGTCTACTACTGGGATCCGGTCATCGCGCCTTCCGGCGCCGAGTTTTACTCGGGCGATGCGTTTCCCGAATGGCGAGGGAGTCTCTTCATCGGCGGCATGAAGGACACGCGGCTCGTCCGCCTCGAGCTCGAGAACGACCGCGTGACCGGCGAGGAGCATCTGCTCGCGGATCGCGGACGGCGCGTGCGCGACGTCCGCGAAGGTCCGGACGGCGCGCTCTATATCGTCACGGACGAGCCGGACGGCGAGCTGTGGAAGATCGCGCCGAGCGAATAGCTCGGCGCTGCCCCGGACGCGGCCGTCAGCGTGCCTGTGCCGCAAGTCGCGCCCGCCGCTTCCTGAGCGGCGTCGCGATCAAGCGCCGGTAAGCGAGCGCGAGGCCCGTCCACACCATCACGACGCTCGTCAACGATACGAGCCCCGCGATCGTCTGACCGACGATCCCGAGCGCTTCGCCGGTGTGCAGGAAACGGATCCAGCTGCGCGCCTGCCTGCCGGGCGTCTGGCTGTCGAACGGCTCCCAAGACGCGACGGCGCCGGTCGCCGTGTCGAGCACGAGCGTATGGCGGCGTTGCGGCTGACCGCCGTTGCCGAGATCGATCGTGAAGCGCGCGGGACGATCGGCCGCGATCGGCCAATCCATCGAGATGCGTTGCCAGCCGTCGAGGTGCTGCGCCGCGATCGCGAGCAGCGCGTCGGGCGTCAGCACCGAGCCGTCCGCGCGCCCACGGCCGAGCAGGCCGGCCGCGGTCGATTCCGCCGTCACGGCTTGAGGCGGCCCGCCTCGTCCGCGCGCCGGCGGCTCCTCGCCGAACGCGCGGTAGACGAGATCGTTCGCCCACGGATACGAGAACACGGTCGCCGTCGCGACGACGACCGCGAGCGGCACGGCCGTCCAGATGCCGATCACGTGATGCCAGTTGTAATCGCGCGCCTGCGCGGACGTGACCTTCGCGTTGAACAGGAGGCGCGTGCGAAACGCGATCCACTTCCACGTTCGCGGCAGCCACAGATACATGCCGCTGACGATCAGGAACAGGAACGCGAGGTTGCTCGCGCCCGTGATCGCGCGCCACATCGCCCGGCTCTCGCCGTCGGCGTTGAACCAGCGGTGCCAGCCGGTCACCGCGCGGAAGAACTCGCGGAGCGACTCCGCGCCCGCGCCGAGCACCTCGCCCGTATACGCGTTCACGTGCAGCGAGCCCGAGCGCCCGGCCGCGACCTGGACCGGCGCCGCCGGATCGGACGAGATCGAGATCGACGACGCTTTGAAGGCCGGGTTCTCGCGCTCGACGGCCGCGACGAGCGCATCGACAGGCAAACGCTGCGCGTCGGCCGGCACCTCCGCGCGCAGGTCGTGCTCGGCCCACGCGATCATCTGCCGCTCGTACGTCAGGACCACTCCGGTGATCGACATCATCAGGATCACGAGGCCCGTGACGACACCGCACGCCAAATGAATCCAGAACAACGCTTTTCTGAACATGCGTGTCCGCGTCCTTTTCGTGTGTTGTTGTTTGGGCGTCAGGAAAGCGCCGTCAGAAATCGACGTTCAGTGTCATCACGGCCGAGCGCGCGGGACCGAGCGCAGCGTAGTGGTTCGAGTACGGCCTGACGAAGTAGACCTCGTCCGTCAGGTTCTGCAGGTTCAGCTGTAATCGCATTCGTTCGTTCACGGCGAGCGACGCCATCGCGTCGTACGTGGTGTAGGACGGGACCCAGACGGTGTTCGCCGGATTCCCGTACCGCAGGTCGACATACGTCGCGCCGGCGCCGATCGTCAACCGCGGCGTGGCGGCGAACGTCGCCCAGAGGCTCGCGCTGTGCTCCGGCGTGTTCGGGAAACGATTCCCTTCGTTCTCCTCGATCGGGCCGTCGTCGACAATCTCGCCGTCGAGCCAGGTGTAGCTCGCGAGGAGCTGCAGCCGATCGCCGACGTTTCCTACGACGCCGAGCTCGAAACCGTCGACGGTCTGCTCGCCGAGATTCAGCTGCGGCGCGCCGCGTCCGGGCTCGATCGCGACGCGGGCGTTGTCCTTTTCGGTGCGGAATACCGCGCTCGTCAAAAGCATCCGCCGGTTCAAGAGCTCCCACTTCGTGCCGAGCTCGAGCGTGCGCGTGCGCTCCGGGTCGAGATCCGCGTTGCTCTCGGACAAATTCTCGGTGCCGTCGCCGAGCGTGTTGCCGGACGGGTTCGACGACGTGCCGGACGACAGATAGATGCTGCCGTTCTCGGCGGGCTTGTAGACGATGCCGATCTGGTGGTTCCAGAAGTCGGCGTCGTTCTCGACCGCGGTCGGCGCATCGATCGGCCCGGAGAGCTGGCGGATCTCGTAGTCGTCGTAACGCAGCCCGACATTCAGCTGCCAGCGTTCGGCGAGCTCGATCGTATCGAATGCATAGATCGACGTCGTGTCCGCCTCTGCGAACGTCGCGCTGTCGGACAGCGCGATCGTCCCGGTCCACGGGTCGTGCGGATTCGGGTTCGCGAGCGTCGTGCAGTTGTAGCCCGACAGCGGACCGACGGCGCCGGGCGCGCTGCACGAATCCGCGAAATCGACATTCACGTTCGAGCTGAACGCGCTCTCGACCGCGTAGTTGCGGTTGTACATCTCCTCGGTGCTGATCTCGATGCCGGCGACGAAGCTGTGCGCGAGGCCGCCGGTTTGCGCGTTGCCCGCGATGCTCGTCACGTTCGCCTTCGTCGTCATCTCGGAGTTGCGGCTCTTCGAGTTGCGCACGACGAAGCCGTTCGCGACGTTGCCGCGTCCATCGTCCGGGTTCGTGACGATATAGTCGTTCGTCGTGATCCCGTACCGGGTCGTGTTGCGCAGCGTCAGGTTGCCGCCGAAGTCGTGCTCGACCTCGAGCGTACGGATATCCGCGCCCGTCTCCTGGAAATCGCGATTGACGAGGCCGTAGAAGTTCTCCCGATCGACGTCGACCGGCGGCCCGAACGCCGCGGTGTTATCTGCGTTGCGCCCGTACGGGATGCTGTAGTCCGGCATGTCGTCCGTACGGTAGTAGTAGTAATCGAGCGTGACGCGGGTCGGCTTACCGAGGCCGAACGCGAGCGACGGCGCGACGCCGCGATGCGAGATGAACACCTCGTCCCGGCCCGGCACGTCGCCTTCCTGACTCAGCAGGTTGAGCCGGAGCGCGGCGCCTTCGCCGAAGCGCCAGTTGCCGTCGATCGCGGCGCGCAGGAACTCATCGGTGCCGGCGCCGAGCCGCGCGTTGAGGAACTGCTCGTCCTGCGGCCTCTTCGTGACGAGGTTGACGCTGCCGCCCGTCGCACCGCGGCCGGAGTAGGCCGAGCCCGGGCCCTTCACGACCTCGACCTGCTCGAGCGCGAAGACGTCGCGTGTCTGCGAGCCGGCGTCGCGCACGCCGTCGACGAACACGTCGGCGCCCGCATCGAAGCCGCGGATCTTCAAGTTGTCGCCGGCCGGCGCTCCGCCCTCGCCCGCGTTGAACGTGATGCCGGGCACCGACTTCAGCGCGTCGACCAGCGACGTGGCCGCGCGCTGCTCGATCAGCTCCGACGGAATCACGGTGACGGACTTCGGCGTGTCGAGCAAAGGCGCGGTGAACTTGTCCGAACGCGTCTCGCGCTCGAACGCGCGGCCTTCGACGATCACTGTCTCGAGGCTCGCGTCCGCGTCGCGCGATTCGCGTGCGGGCTGCGCGTCCGCGATGGCGGTCGAGCAGATCGCGAGGCCGAACGCGGCTGCCAGAGTTCCGTGGCCCGGGTCGTTCTTGTCCTTGTTCATCGAGTCGTCCTGCGGCGGGAACGTAGGGCGAGAACGATAACGATTCTCATTCCTTCGGTCAATGAGAATCATTTTCGTATAGGTAGGACTGCCGTCCGCTTATGGTCGAGATAGCGCAGCGTGATGGCGCCCTCCTCGCTCGCGCCGTAACCTGCGGAGCGACTTCATCGACGGGGGACGAGCGATGTCGATGCCTCGACTCGCGGTTGCGGCCGCACTGACCGCCGCGTTCGGACTCGCCGGCGCGGCGCACGATGCCCGCGCCCAGCACGGGCCGCGCAACTCGCAGGCGCCTGCGGACGAGCGCGCGCTACCGAATTTCTCGGGCGCGTGGGCGCCGCAGGCGTGGTCGACGGACGAATGGCCGCTCGAGCCGCCTTTCAACGACGCCGGGCGCGATGCTCAGGCGCAATGGGCGGCGAACCCCGACGACGACCCCGCGTACCGATGCGTGATCCCGCTCGGCCGGATCATTTCCGCGCCATTGCCGTTCGAGATCCTCCAGCAGGAGGGTCGGATCACGCTGCTGTACGAATACGATCATCAGGTGCGCCGAGTATTCCTGGACGGACGCGGCCATCCGGATTCGTATCCGACGTTGATGGGGCACTCGATCGGCCGCTTCGAAGGCGACACGCTCGTCGTCGAGACCGCGAATCTCGAGCCGGGCCTGCTGCGGCCGCAGGGCATGCCGTATTCCGGCGACCTTCGCTTGACGGAGCGTCTGACCATGCTCGACGACGGCGACGTGTTGCGCGTCGACATCGAGATCGACGATCCGCGTTATTACCGCGAGCCGTGGGGCGTCACGAAGTACTTCGGCCGCACGGACGAGGAGATCAAGGACTACGAGTGCTTCATCCGCGAGCACGTGCCGGCCGAGTGACCGAAGGAGACGACGAATGATCCGCAAGCTGTCGATCACGTTCTGCGCGGCGCTGCTCGGCGCAGCGACGAGCGCCGACGCGCACCACTCGTTCCTCCGCGAGTACGACCCGGACAACGTCGTGACGATCCGCGGAACCGTGACCGAGGTCTGGTACCAGAACCCGCACAGCCGGGTGTACCTCGAGGATGCGGATGCAGTGGTCTGGGAGACGGAAACCTATCCGCGGAACATTCTCGACCGGCGCGGCTGGAAGCACGACGACCTCGCGGTCGGCGACGAGGTCGTCGTGACGGGCCGGCGTGCACGCAACGGCAGCCCGCGGCTCCAAATCCTGTCGATCACGCGGCCCTCCGACGGTTGGGAGGGCGTCGGCTTCGACGAGGATTCGATCGACTAGATCAGTTCGACGTCGGCTGAGCCGCCGGACGCAGACCGCGCTCGAAGCGCGAAGTCTCGATGAAGTTGCGCACGGCCGTGTTGCCCTCGTGGCACGCGTACTCGAAGAACTTGTACTCGGGATCGAGGTACATCGGGTAGCTGACCGTCCACTTATCGGTCATGACCTCGAGATCCTCGACCGTCATCTCGTAGTCGATCTGCGTGTCGCTGACGCGCGTGAAGCGCTCGATGATTTTCATGCCGGGCGTCGTCGGCGTATCGCCGCGGCGGCCCCCCGGAATGCCGACGATGACCATGCCGACCTTGCCGTTGAAATTCGTCGTCTCGACGACGAGCGTCGCGCCGTCCCAGTAGCCGCGCGGCTCGCCCATCCACTGCTTGATCTCGGGATCGAGCGGCGGGCGGCCGTCGACGGGCACGATGCGGGATTCGTGGATCATCTCGTGATTGATGATCACGTAGCCCGGCGCCTGCATGATCTGAATGCCGTTGTTGTAGTTGTACGGCAGCATCGACGACGGCAGTCCGCGCGTGATGCAGCGATCCCATGCGTCGAAGTCTTCCGGCGAATCGAAGACGTCGCGGGTATCGTCGCTGCGAAAGAGCGGCACGAGCTCCTCGCCGCGCGGCGTCAAATCCGGGAGCCGGCCGTTCGGCGGGTACGAGATCAGCGACGTCAGCCGCGTCGCATCGGTCCGGGTCGTCGATTCCGCCCAGTGCCCCATGCCGAGCCTGCCACTGCGAATCTCCTCGTAGTAGCGCTCGTCGCGGCTTTGCAGCACGCCGCGCGCGCGCTCGAATTCCTCGTCGGTCAGGAAACGGCGCTCGCCGTACTCGGGGCTGCGCTGCAGCGGCGTCGCGAACAGGTGCATGATCGGCCACATGCCTTGCAGGTCGGGATCGCCCCACGGCGTCATCGGATGCGGCGTGCCATCCGGGTACGTCAATGCGTCCTGATCCTGAGCGGCGGCGTAATCCGGCGCCGAGCACAGGAGCAGACCCGCACTCGCGGCAACGACGATCTGCGCGAGAACTCGCTCGTTCATAGGACCCTCCCCTGCGACTCAAGGATTTACGTCTGTCCGAAGTATAGGTCTTCGGAGCGCGAACGGTCGAGGCGCCGCGCCCTACTCGTCGAGGGCGTGTCAGCACCGCTGGGCCGCCGCGCAAAGCCGCGCCGCACAGCGCGCCGACGATCGCCTCCGTGCGCTGCCGGCTTCGGCGTCGATCGTCGTACACTCGCGTCTCGAGTTCGCTTTCCGTTTCGTCGCCAAAGGAGCCTTCGATGCGCGCGTTTTTCGTTCCGGTCGCCGACCGCCCCGAGTGCCACGCGGCCCTGCAGACCACTTTTCAGGTCGCAAAGCGCGTCGGCGCCGATGTGCTCGGCTGCCACTTCCGCCCGGCACCGATCGAGCCCGGCAATTGGGACCTCGCGGATCTGTGGACGATGAACCAGCGTCGCGTATGGCCGGTGCCCGACGACGAAGCGGCGGAACGCGCGGCGCTGGCGGCGAAAGGGCTGTTCGAATCGCTCGCGGCAGCCGCGGGGTTCGCATTATCGAGCGAGCCCGGCACGCCGGAGCGGCCGCATGCGTGCTGGGAGGCCGTGACCGGCTCCCCGCCCGACCTGATGCCGGCCGTCGGCGGCTCGAGCGACCTGATCGTCGTCTCGCGCGCCCCGGAGCGCGGCGGCGAAAAGGCGTGGATCGTGCTGACGAGCGCGCTGCTCGATTCGTTGCGGCCGGTGCTGGTGCTGCCGCAGGCGCCGACGTCGACGAGCGCTCGCCGTATCGCGATCGCATGGAATCGCGGCCGCACGGAAACGCTTGCCGTGCACGCGGCGCTTCCTCTGATCAAAGCGGCCGACGACGTCGTGCTGCTGACGGTCGGCGACAGCACGCGGGGCCGCGGGCCTTCGCTCGAGCAAGTCCAGCGCTGGCTCGCGCGGCATGGCGTCGATGCGCGCGCGAAGCGGATCGATCAGGCGGACGAACGCTCGGCGCTCGTCGAGCACGCCCGCGTCGAAGGCGCGGATGTCCTCCTCGCGGGCGCCTATACCCGCGGCCGTTTCCGCGAGATGGTGTTCGGCGGCGTCACCGAATACCTGATCACGAAGACGGACATGCCGGTCCTGCTCATGCACGCCTGAGCGCGCGCCGAACGGCTCGGCGTGCCGGGCCGTCCCGCCGACGGCTCAGCGTGCTGGGCCGTCCCCGCGTTCGAGGCTCATCGAGTAGATCACCTGGCGCACGTCGTCGGGATCCGGCCGCTCGCTGAAGCCGAGATGGCGGGCGAGACGCCGCATCCGATGGTTCGTCGCGGAGTCGACCGAGTAGAGCCGCTTGACGCCCTTCGCGCGAGCGTGCTCGATCAGGCGCTTCAGCAGCAGCGTCGCGAGCCCCTTGTGCTGCCACGCATCCGCGACCGCGACAGAGATCTCCGCCTCGTCGCACGGCGACTTCGAGGACGCATACCGACAAACGCCGACGTGAATTTCGCCGTCCGGGCCGTCGGCGACCGCCACGTAGGCCATCTCGCGGCTTTCGTCGGGCGCGCAAAGCCGGGCGAGATCGGCCTCGCGCAGCTGACTCACGCCGGCCAGGAACAAAAGATGCTTACTGTGCGCCGACAGGCCATCGAAGAAGGCCGCCTGCGCGCTCGCGTCGTCCGCACGTATCGGCCGAATGGACACGCGGGAGCCGTCGCGGAGCGTCTGTACTCTTGCGTCGGTCGTTGCGGCTGGCATCGCGTCTCTCCCGGTTGCCCGAACCCGGCTTACGCCATCCGTCACTGTAATACTTGTGCGGGACGATCGTGATACGAGGATGTACGCAGGAAGACGGGTCGCGCGCATCGGCCGCCGCGCGGGCATGGCGGCCGGCACCCGTTTCTCTATACAGTTCTCTAATCTCTACAGCTCTCTAAGAGTCGTACCGGGAGCCGCCCGCTCGAAAGCCCACGGAGTGAAGAATGACAAGAACGACCGATAGCGCCGGCGCCGGCCGGACCGCCGCGCAGCCCTCGATTGCCCTGCGCTGGACCCGTGCCTGGGCCGTCGCCGCGACGCTCGCCTTCTGCGGCGCGGCAGCACCTTCGGAAGCCGACGACAGCCGCGAGATCCTGAGCATAGACCACTACGTCCCGCACGCGTCGACGGTGCCGGCGATAGCCGGTCAGACGGCGCGCCTCTACGTCAGGGAGCGCGTGTCGGCGGGCACGCTCGCGCGCAGCCCCGCGTTCGACGAGCGCGTCGTGCTCTTCGTGCACGGCGCGGGCACGCCGGCCGAGGTCGCGTTCGACGTGCCCTACGGCGACTACAGCTGGATGGCTTACCTCGCCGCAGCCGGCTACGACGTCTTCTCGATGGACATGACCGGCTACGGCAGATCGACGCGGCCGACCGCGATGAACGACCCGTGCAATCTCGCGCCCGAGCAACAGCAGGCGCTCGTCCCGGACGTGCTCGACTCGCCGTGCACGCCGAGCGTCGCCGGCGAGCTCACGACGATCGCTTCGGACTGGGACGACATCGACGCGGTCGTCGAGTACCTGCGCGCGCTCCGCGGCGTCGACCAGGTCGCGCTGATCGGCTGGTCGCTCGGCGGTCCCCGTGCCGGCGGCTATGCGGCGAAGCATCCGGACAAGGTGTCGACGATCGTCCTGCTCGCGCCGGCATACGCGCGCGATATGCCCGCGGCGCCGCCCGCGTCGGCCGGGGACGGCGCCGCGTTCACGATCCAATCCCACGCGGACTTCACGGCCAACTGGGATCGTCAGGTCGGATGCGCCGATCAGTACGAGCCGGCTGCGGCGAGCGCAGTGTGGTTCGAGATGCTCGCGTCCGATCCCGTCGGCGCGACGTGGGGCGCCGGCGTGCGGCGTGCGCCGCGCACGGCCGTCTGGGGCTGGAACCAGGCGGCGGTCGCCGGCACGCGAACGCCGATGCTGCTCGTCGCCGCCGCGCACGATGCGCAGATTGCGCCTGACCGCGTGCGGATGCTTTACGACGATCTCGGCGCCGACCGGAAGGTGCTGATCGATCTCGGCTGCGCGTCGCACAACGCGATGTGGGAGCGCGTGCATACGGCGCTCTTCGATGCATCGCTCGAGTGGCTGCGCTCCGGCACGGTCGGCGGCATGAGCCTTGGCGTCGTGCGTCTCGGCTACGAGTAGAAGGCCGCGCGGCTCCGGTCGTTCGAGCTCGTCGAGCTAGTCGTTCAAGTAGTAGCGCAACGCGACCCTCGCGGTCTCCTCGACGCGCCCGAAAGTCACGATCGGCCGGAAGCGCCTGTCGTCGATCAGCTCGACGAGGCGCTTCCGCGCATCCTCGCTCGCATTCGTCGTCGTATCGAGCACCTCGATCCGCTCGCTCTCGCCGTTGCGAGTGATATCGAACGCGACGTCGATGAAACCCGACGTCTCGGACGACTCTTGCGTGGCCAGCGGATTCGGCGCGAACGACGGCAGCACGACCGGCAATCGCGGCGAGAAGATCGCGTCGACCGACCGCTGCTCGATCCCGGCGCCGTCGGCCTCGGCGTACGCCCTCTCGTAGAGATCGACGGCCGACTGCGTCAGACGGCGCTCGCCGCGAGCGAACAGCATGTCCCAGTCGGCGATCTGCACGAGCGCATCGATCGTCTCGACGGGCGGTGCGTCGTTCTCGACTTTGTACGCGTGCAGATAGCGCAGGGCTTGCCTGCCGATCGCTCCCCGGCCGTGCGCATAGGCGACGCGGACGACCTCCGTCAGAAGGTCCGGAAGCCGCGCGCTCGACCGGCCCTCGGTGATCGCCACCGTATCGATCGCGCGGAAATAGTACGACAGCGCTTCGCGAAGCAACGCCTCCTTGACCTGGCCCCGGCTCCCGGACCGGCAGTTGCCCTCACGGTACTGAGAGTAGTAGCAGCCGAGCACGATCTGCGGCGGATAGCCGCCGTCGGTGTACTCGTCGAGGATGTCGAGGCGCCTCTGCGCGATCTCGCGCAGGATCGGCACGGTGCGAAGGTCGTTCGGGTTGCGCGAGACGAGGGCAAGCAGCCTTTGCTCGACATCCCACGCGCCCTGCGGGTTGCCCCGCGCCTCCTCGGCATCGATCCATTGCTGCAGCAGCGGCGCCTCGCGAAGGGAGTAGAGGCCATAGTTCACGCGCACGACCTGCCTCGCCTGCTCGATCGCCGCGATCGCGAGTGTCGGATCGCCATGCTCCTGATAGTAGAGCCCCAGAGTCGTCAGCGGGCCGATCAGCTCTGACGAGTGGACGCCCTCCTCCGCCCTGACCTGCTCGATCGACTGGACGAGCTCGGCAAGCGCCTCGTCGCGAAGCGAGCGTCCGGGCTGGGCGAGCGCGATCGCCGGCAGCGCAACCGCTCCGACTAAAAGGCTAATCGTCCGGACCTTCCGTGGTCGACGTGCTGCGTCCATGGCCGCCTCCCGATACTGTTCGCGGGGTAATCGGGGGATCAGGATAGCACCGCAACTGCACACTCGTGCTCGGCACGGCAACCCACTTCCGCGGTGCCGCGCTTCGCGGCACGGGGGCCGAAAAGCAGTGCTCCAAAGGCGACGGCCTAAGGCCTCGATGGGCGAGGCTTGTTACCTCTATGCAACGTCGGGCCCGCTCCAGGCCGTGGTTATGCTCGCGTTACTTGATCGACTCTGCGGCCGGTGCCGACGCGGCTCGCGCGCGTAAAGGCCAGCGGGACCGGCCGGGCCGCGCAGCGTTCGCGGCAGATCGCGCCGCTCAGTAGAGCGCGACCCACGGCGCCGAGCGCGACGTCACCTTGCCCCGCATCATCAGCTTTGTATTGAACGCGAACGCGACGCGGCCGCGCACATCGACGGCGATCAGCCCGCCCTCGCCGCGAAGTCCGGCAACGCGCTGCCGGATCACCCTCTCCGCCGCGGCTTCGACGCCTAGCCCCTGGTATTCCATCAGCGCAGCGACGTCGCGGGCGGCCGTCGCACGGATGAAGATTTCGCCCTGTCCCGTGCACGACACCGCGCATGACGCGTTGCTGGCGAACGTGCCAGCACCGATCAACGCCGAATCGCCGACGCGCCCGACGGCCTTGTTCGTGACGCCGCCGGTCGACGTGGCCGCGGCGAGATTGCCGTGAAGATCGAGCGCTACCGCACCGACCGTGCCGGTCTCGCCGGGCGGCGGCGAGAGCGCGGCGCGCCGTCTCGCCTCTTCGAGCGCCGCTTCGCGCCTCGCCGTGCCGAAATAACCGGGCTCGACCGTCTCGGCGCCGAGACCTTTCGCGAACGACTCCGCGCCGTCGCCGATCAGCAGCACGTGCGGCGAGCGCTCGAGCACGAGACGCGCCCCACGAATCGGGTTCTTCAGCGTCCGCACCCCGGCGACCGCTCCCGCGCGCAGGGCCGCACCGTCCATGATCGACGCATCGAGCTCATGCTCGCCGCGCTCGTTGAATACGGCGCCCTTGCCCGCGTTGAAGAGCGGCGAATCCTCGAGGCGGACGACGGCTCCCTCGACGGCATCGAGCGCGCTTTCGCCGGCCGCGAGCCGCTGCGCTCCCGCCGCGAGCACCGCCGCGAGCGCGTCACGGATCTCCGCGTCGAGCGCCTCCGCACCCGCCTCCTGGCGGCCGGCGCCGGCGCCGCCGTGGATCGCAAGCGCCCACACGGGCGGGCTCGAAGCGGAACCGGGCGGCACGATCGAGTCCGAGCTCATCGGATACGTTTCTTGTCGAGTGTCGCCGCATACTACACTGGCAGCGACGCCCGTCATTCAACACGAGAAGGAAAATCTGATGAGCGCCATCTCGAAGCTACTCGCCATGACCGCAATCCTCGCGGCCGCACCCCACGTCCTTGCCCAGTCGAGCACGCAGACGCCGCTGCCGCCCGACATCGATCCCGAATCGCTGTCCCGTCTGCCCGCGCTGACGCGCGATCAGCTCGACGAAGAAGGCAAACGCGCCTACGACCTCGTCGTCGGCGACGGGCCGCGACCGCTGACGGGCCCGGCCGCCGTGTCGATGTACAGCCCGAAGGTCGCCGAGGCCTTCCATATCCTGAACCAGTACCTGCGCAACGACGGCGTGATTCCGCCGCGCTACTACGAGGTCGCGATCCTGCATGCCGCGTGGGAGTTCGAGCAGGCATACGAGTGGTCGGCGCACGAGGCGGGCGCGCGTCGGTTCGGCGTGCCGGACGCCGTGATCGACACGATCAAATACGACCGCGAGCCCGAAGGGCTCGAAGAGAAGGACGAGCTGATCATCCGCTTCGGGCGGGCGCTATTCCGCGATCACAAGGTCGACAGCGAGCTCTATGCGGCCATCGTCGAGCAGTTCGGCCAACAGGGCATGGTCGAGCTCGCGACGATCATGGGCGACTACGTGATGGTCGGGCTGGTGCTGACGGCCGCGAACCAGCACCTGCCTCCGGAGCGGCCGAACACGCTGCCGGAGCGCTGACACGGCGCCGACCCGCAACGGAGCCCGCTCGTCGGGCTCCGCCGACTAGGCTTCGCCGCGGTTGACGCGCCAAGACGAGCGGCCGCGGCGGGCCGGATAGAATGCGCGCATGCCGGAGATCCTGCTTCGCCATCCCGAAACGCCGTGCACGGCGATCGAGCGCATCGAAGCCGAGCTCGCCGGCGACGGAGCGGACGCGCTGCGGCTGACGTGGCGCCTGCTCGGCGCTGCGGATCGAGTGCTCGCACCGCCGGCCGCAGAAGGCGCCCTGCCGCAGCGCCGCGACGAGCTGTGGCGGCACACGTGCTGCGAGCTCTTCATCGCAGACGCTGAAGGCGCCGGATATCGCGAGCTCAACTTCGCGCCGAGCGGCGACTGGGCCGCGTATCGCTTCGCGAGTTACCGCGCCGATCGCGTCCCGCTCGACACAGGCTCGCCGCGAATCGCCCTTCGGCGCTCGGCAGACGCGCTCGAGCTCGAGGTTACGCTCGAAGCCGTGCCGCTCGAGCCCGACGCGCGCATCGGCCTCGCGTGCATCGTCGAGACGGAGGCCGGGCTCTCGTATTGGGCGCTCGCCCACCCGCCCGGACGGCCGGACTTTCATCATCCGTCCGCGTTCGCGCTGACGCCGCGGCTCGCGCATACTGCCGGCCTTTCGACGTAATTGGGACATCATGCGCTTCGGTATCGATCGCCTGCTGACGGAACGCGCGCTGCGCGCCCCGCTGCGCGGACGCCGGCTCGCGCTGCTCGCTCACCCCGCGTCCGTGACTGAGGATCTCACGCACTCGCTCGACGCGCTTGCCGCGTGCGGCGACGTCGAGGTCGCCGCCGCGTTCGGCCCGCAGCACGGGCTGCGCGGCGACAAGCAGGACAACATGATCGAGTCGCCGGACTTCGTCGATCCGGTGCACGGTATCCCGGTTTTCAGTCTGTATGGCGCGGTGCGCCGCCCGACGGCCGCGATGCTCGACACGTTCGATGCGCTGCTCGTCGATCTCCAGGACGTCGGCTGCCGGATCTATACGTTCATCACGACGCTGCGCTACATGCTCGAAGCCGCGGCCGAGACCGGCAAGACGGTGTGGGTGCTCGACCGTCCGAATCCGATCGGCCGCCCGATCGAAGGGCCGTTGTTGCGTCCGGGCTGGGAGAGCTTCGTCGGTGCGGGTCCGCTGCCGATGAGGCACGGCTTGACGCTCGGCGAGCTCGGCGCGTGGTTCATCTCGCTGCTGAAGCTCGACGTCGACTATCACGTGATCGAGATGGAAGGCTGGCGCTGCGACCGCGCGCCGGGCTTCGGCTGGCCGCTCGGCGAGCGCACGTGGATCAACCCGAGCCCGAATGCGCCGAACCTTTGGATGGCGCGCTGCTACGCGGGCACGGTGATGGTCGAAGGCACGACGTTGTCCGAGGGACGTGGCACGACGCGCCCGCTCGAGCTCTTCGGCGCGCCCGACCTCGATGCGCGGGCGCTGATCGCCGAGATGCAGCAGCTCGCGCCGCACTGGCTCGCGGGCTGCCGGCTGCGCGACTGCTGGTTCGAGCCGACGTTTCACAAGCATGTCGGGCAGCTCTGCAACGGCGTGCATATCCACGTCGAGGACGGCACCTACGATCACGATTCGTTCAAGCCGTGGCGGCTGCAAGCGCTCGCGTTCAAGGCAATTCGCCGGCTTCGCCCGGACTATCCGCTGTGGCGCGACTTTCCGTACGAGTACGAGCACGACCGGCTCGCGATCGACGTGATCAACGGCGGCGAGCTCCTCAGGCAGTGGGTCGACGACCCGAACGCGGCGCCGGCGGATCTCGACGCGATCGCGAAGCGCGACGAGGACGCGTGGCGCGACGAACGCGCGCCGTTTCTGCTTTATTGAGCCTCTCTCGTTTATTGGCTCTCTCGGCGCTAGGCCGGCGCGCCGGAATGAAAGCGGAAGACCGAATCGGGCCCGGTCGCGAGCTCGGCTTCACGCTCCGCGAGCGCCGCGAGCCGGGCCATGCACTCGGCATCGTCTTCCGACGCGTCCGCGTCGCGCGCGAGCTCGAGATAGAGCTCGAAGTGCCGCGCTTCGGAGCGCTCTAGCACTGCGTAGAACTCGGCCAACGGCGCCGGGAGGCGTGGCACGAGCAGCCGGAAGCGCTCGGCCGACCGGGCCTCGATCAACGCGCCGACGAGCAGCAGATCGAGCTTGCGGCCGGGCTCGGCAGGACGCATCGCCGCGCGAAGGCCGGTCGCGTAGCGCCCGGGCTTCAGCCGGACGTGCGGCACGTCGAGCGTCCCCATCATGCGCTGCACCTGCTCGAAGTGCCGCAGCTCCTCGCGCGCGAGGCGCGACATCGCAGCGGTGAGCTTGCCATCCTCGGGGTACGCGAACATCAGCGAAAGCGCGGTCGACGCCGCCTTCTTCTCGCAATTCGCGTGATCGACGAGGAGCGTGCGCCAGTGCTCGACGGCATGGTCGACCCACGCCGCGGGCGTCGGAGCGAGCAAAACGGTATGCGCGAAAGTCATGCTTCGGGGGCGGGATAGTCAGCGAACATCGGAGCCGCATTGTACGCCGTCCGCGCCGGTAGATAGCGTCGCCTCGCGGCGGCTTCGGGCCGATGAATCGATTTCGCTGACGTGGGCGAAACCGCAGGCCTCGTCACGAGCCGCCGTAGTAGGTCGGCGCGGCCGGGCCGACCGGCATCCCGAGAGCGAAGACCCACACGTAGAACAGTAGGATCCACCCGACGAGGAACGTGATCGAATACGGCAGCATCATCGCGATCATCGTGCCGATGCCGGCGTCCCGTACGTAGCGGGTGACGAAGGCGAGGATCAGCCCGAAGTAGCTCATCATCGGCGTGATGATGTTCGTCGTCGAATCGCCGATGCGATAAGCCGCCTGAATCACCTCGGGGCTGTAGCCGAGCAGCATCAGCATCGGCACGAAGATCGGCGCGGTTACGGCCCACTGCGCCGAAGCCGAGCCGAGCATCAGGTTCACGAACGCACACATCAGGATGAACGGCACGAATACGATCGGATTGGTGAGCCCGACGCTGCGCAGGAGATCGGCGCCCGCGACGGCGGTGATGGCGCCGAAGTTCGTCCAGCTGAAGAACGCGACGAACTGCGCGGCGAAGAACACGAGCACGATATAGAGCCCCAGGGTGCTCATCGCCGCGGCCATCGCGTCGATCACGTCCCGGTCCGACTTGAACGTGCCGCGCCTCTTCCCGTAGACGATGCCGGGGACCAGAAAGAACACGAAGATCAACGCAACGATGCCGCGCAGAAACGGCGAACCGGCGACGGCCCCGGTCTCGGGGTTCCGCAGCGGCCCCCACGACGGCACGACGCTGAGCGCGATCAGCAGCGACACGGCGAGCGCGGCGAGCCCCGCCCAACGCAGCGCGCGCTTTTCCTCGGCGCCGAGCGGCTCGAGCTTCTCGTCCGCGAGCCGAACGCTTGCTAGCGAAGGGTCGTACGCTCCGAGCTTCGGCTCGACGACCCGGGTCGTGATCCACGTGCCGAGCGCCGTGATCAGAAACGTGCTGACGATCATGAAGTACCAGTTGGCCGTCGCGTCGACCGCATAGCCGGGATCGATCAGCTGCGCCGCCTCTTGCGTGATGCCGGCGAGCAACGGATCGACGGTGCCGAGCAACAGGTTGGCGCTGTAGCCGCCCGAGACGCCGGCGAACGCGGCCGCGATGCCGGCGATCGGATGTCGGCCGAGCGAGTGAAAAACGACGCCCGCGAGCGGGATCAGCACGACGTATCCCATCTCCGACGCGGTATTCGACAACACGCCGGCGAACACGATCGTGACGGTTACCGCGTTCCGCGACGCGTTCAGGACCATGGCGCGGATCACTGCCCCAAGCAGACCGGACCGCTCCGCGACGCCGACGCCGAGGAGCGCGACGAGCACCGTGCCGAGCGGTACGAAGCTCGTGAAGTTCGTCACGAGGTTCTCGACGATGCGCCGCAAACCGTCCGCGTTCAGCAGGCTCACGGCGCGGATCATTCCGTCGGCCGCCCGCCCCGCCGCGCCTTCCGGCCTCGGGTCCGGGACCGCGATGCCGAGCGCACCGAGCACGCCCGACAGCAGCACGACCGCGATCGCGAAGCAAGCGAACAGCGTGACCGGATGCGGCAGCAGATTGCCGAGCCACTCGACCGTGTCGAGGAAGCGCGTGAACGCGCTGCGGCGGCCTTGCCCGCGCGCGTCGTCGTCGAGATCGTCGGGCGTCGGAGCGCCGGACAGGTCCGTCATTGCGCGTCGGCGCGTTCAGCGGCGGCCGCGTCCAAGTCGCTCATCTCGCGCTCCTGATCCATGGGTCACCGCGCGATCATACCCTCGGCGCGCTCGCGGCGTGCGCGCGGCGCGGGCGACGACTTCGCGAGCGCGGCCGTGCGCGTCGGGCGGGGTGGTGCCCGGCAAACCCGTTTGGGTTATTCTTCAGTCATGCCGCTTTACGAGTACAAGTGCCGCACCTGCGACCACACGTTCGAGCGGATCGTGAAGCTCGGAGAGACTCCGCCGTGCCCGGAGTGCGGCGCTGCCGAGCCCGAGCGCCTGTTCTCGCGCTCCGTCTCGGTCAGCACCGACAAGACCCGCAAGCGCTCGCTGTCAGCCGCCCGCAAGAAGGGCCGCGAGGTCGCACGCGAAAAGGAGCACGCTCAGCGGGAATACGAGCGGAACTACATCAAGGACCATAGCTAGCGGACCGAAGCTGGCGGACCGAAGCTGGCGGTCGAACCCGCTCATTCGCCGAGCGATTCGCGGATCGACTCGATCTCGTCCCTATGGTCGGTCAATACCGCGGCCGCGCCCTCCTTTTTCATGCCGTCGAGCCATGACAGCGCCGGCGCGTCGAGCGCCGCCGCGCCGGTCGTTTCGATCGCGGCGATGATCTTCGCGGCGATCAGCACGTGGGTCAGCGTGATCGCAGCGACCATGATGCCCGTGCCGGTATCGTCGACCGCATCGGCCGCGCCGTATTCGAGATCGTCCTGATGCTCGACCGCATGCTGAAGCGACTCGGGCAGCCCCCAGCTCTCGAGAATCGCTTTGCCGATCGTCGCCTGCCAGCTCGCAGCGACCTCCTTGATGTCGATTCCCGCGGCCTCCGCCGTGTCCTCCGCGCGCACGACGACATACAGGCGCCCGAGCGCATGCAGCAAACCCGTAAGCAGCGCCTGATCCGCGTTGACCTTCGTGTAGTACTTCGCGATCACGTGACACAGGGATGCGACGCGGATGCTGTCGCTCAAAATCGCGTCCATCTCGGCACGTGCGGCGGCGGACAAAGTTTGGCGGTTCCGCATTTGCCGCATGGCATAGTCCACCGCGATCGTTCGAACCATGTTGAAGCCGATGCGGTTAACGGCGCTGCGCAAATCCGTGATCTCGGTGCTCGCCCGCTTGAATGCAGCGGAATTCGCGATCCGCACGACTCGCGCGGCGAGCCCGGGATCGGAGCTCAGGATGGTCACGATGTCCGCGGCGCTCGTATCCGGCGACTGAAGCGCGCGCTGGACACGAAGCACGGCCTCGGGAAATGCGGGCAGCTCGAAGCGCGTATCCTGCAGGTCTTTCGCCAGGCGTTCTACGAAGCTGTAAGCGACCGCACGGGACGTCGTCATGGAACACTCTCTCCCTGAGGTTTGACGGCCATCGTGTTATCGGCCACCGCGCTCGAAACTTGAGGGGCCGCAACGCCCGGCCGCCGTTGGTTTTTTGCTTCGCAAGCTAACGGCAGGCTCGAGCCCCGGACGCGTGATATTGCATAATCCGCGCGCGCGACGGAGCGGCTTGAATTGCTTGAGTGTTACGCGGCTCGCGCTCGAAACGACCGACGCCGACCGGCGCTCAGCCGAACCACACCCAGCACAGCGCCGCGCCGACGATCGTCATCGACAGCCCCCACGCAAGCAGCTGATTGAACAGCCGGCGGCTGCTTTCGGCGGGCACCGATGCGACGCAGAGCGCGCCGATCGTCGACAGCGGCGACACGTCGACGAGATGGCCGGCGACGTTCATCGTCGACGCGAGCGCGAGTGGATCGCCGCCGCCGAGGTTCTCGACGAGCCCCGGCACGGTCGGCAGAAACGCCGGCAGGGTCACGGCGGACGTGCTCGAGTACGCCGATACGATGCCGATCACAACGCCGATGAACGGGATGATCGTCGCGGGCGTCGCGGCCCGTGACAGCAGGTCCGAGAAGAGATCCATGCCTCCGGTCTGCTCGAGGAGCCCGATCAGAACGGTCACGCCGCAGACCATCATGATCGTGCTCCACGGCATCGCCTTGATCGCGGCCTGCTCGTCGGCCGCCCGCAGCAACGTCAGCAACACCGCGGCCGAGAACGCCGCCATACCGATATCGACGCCGCCGAACACTACGCCTATGATCAACAAGCCTATGATCGCGAGTGTCAGCCTCTGATGCGCGCCCAGCGGCGGCACGTCGCCGTCCTGCGCGAGCGAGACGCGCTCGCGCCGCGCGAGGAGCTTCCATCCGCCGAACAGCAAATATGCGCTGAACGCGACGATCGCGTGCGCGCCGAGATTGTAGAGCCACGTGCTGACCTCGAAGCCCGGCAGCCCGATGCGCTCCATGATCCCCGAGACGATGATCCCCGAAGGCGCAAGCGGCGACAGCGCTCCGGCGTTGCAGCCGTTGCCAACCATGATCGCCATCAGAAACGGCGGAATGCCGACCCGCGTCGCGGTGGCCATCGCCATCGGCGCGAGCAACCCGGTCGTCGCGATATTACCCGGCCCAGCGGAAGCAATGGCCGCGCCGAGCGCAAAATACATGACCGGCACGAGACCGACGCGGCCCCGGCACAGGCGCGTTGCATGATGCGCGACGATATCGAGCGTGCCATTCACGCGCGCCTGGCTGAACAGTAGCGTGACGCCGGCGAGCGTCAGGAACAGGCTGACCGGGAAACCGCCGGTGACGTCGCGAACAGAAAGGTCGCCGACGTAGACGCCGATCGCCCAAGCGAGCGCGAGCGCAAGAAGGCCGACGTTGAGCCGCGTCGTGCAGCTCAATATGACCGCAACGGCGAGGGCCCCGAGGGCGACGGCCGCTATGCTCATACCGCGGCACTCTCGCAAGCGCGGCGACAGACGTCGGGAAAGTGCCGAATCTCGAATAACACGCCGCGACAGTATAACGAGTTCCGCCGAGATGCTACTCCCGGGGCGTCATCGATACCGTGCCGCGTGAAATTCCGTGCAGCGCGGACTAATTCCAGCGTGGACTACGCGTCGACGGTGCGAGCATACGCGCATGACGGGCTGCGCGAGGGCAGCGAGCGCACGCGCGCGAGGAATGCGAGCGCACGCGCGCGAGGCTGCCGACGTCGGGCGCCCGTCGCGCACGACGAGCGCCCGCGCGGCGCTCACTCAGATGGTTACGATCGATCCTCGATCAATGCGACAGCCTTCTCGCGCAGAGCCGGATCCGTGTTGACCGCCTGCACGACACGGCTGTACTCGTCCGGCGTCCAGCCGTGATCCGCGATCTTCTGGAACGCGTCCTGCTGCAGCTTGGCCTGCGTCTCTTGGGCTTCCTCCTGTGTCTCCGCCGCAGCGAGCGCTTCCTCGTACTCACTGAGCGTGGCCTCGAGCGCGACGTAGATGTCCGCAAACGTCTCGAGATCCTCATCGGAGACTGCGGTAGCCGCCTGCTGACCGACATCCGGCGCGGGAGGCTGAGCAGGCGGCGGCGCCGGCGGCACCGGCTCCTGTGCAAACCCGTACGGCGCGAAGACGAGCGCAGCGGCGGCCGCCAGCGGTGCGAATACGCTTCTCATCTAACTATCCTCTGCAATTTGAACGAGCGGATATTGGTGCAAGCCGCATGCCACGCGGTCGCTTACCGCCCGCCAACGTCCGACGGCGGAGACAGTGTCCCCGATCGGCGACAGCGTTGGGATAGCTGATCGCTTCGGTCAACGAACGTCCTGGATGACGTTCGACATGCCCTGCTCGTAAGTGCTCCAGCCGGAATTGATGCCGAACGGCGCACGATGAAATATCGCTTCGATCCGGCGGATCTGCCCGTTCTCGATCTTGAACAGCTCGGCGAGCTGCCACGTCCAGTTGATCCGATGGTGGTCGAAGAACGCGAACGAGAACACGATGCCCTTTTCGCGGTCCACGGCGACGTATCTGCGGTCGCGAATCCGCGACACGATGCCTCGCACCCCGGTCTCGAATTGCTCCTTGCACGTAATTCGCGTGCCGCTTCGGGCCAGCACATCGACACCGTTCTCGAATCGAACACAATCGTCCGTGAACGGGTAGTAGCCTTGACCGTCGTTGTTCTCGAGGCCCGTGAAGTAGTAGTCGGCCGTCGTGATCAGATCCGCGCGCGACATACGCTCCGCCTCGGGGATCGTTTCGCGGAAGATCGGATGAGGCTCGCCCATCGCCTCCACGCCTTCGCCGGTCGGCGGAAAGTCGCCGCGGCTGCTATTGACGCTCGACGGCCGAATCGCAAGCTGCTCGATCTCGGTGATGCGGTCGTCGCTGATCTTCAGGCGCAGGGCGATCGCCACGAGATCGCCGTCGTCCGGCCCCGTGCCGTTCTCTCTCACAGTACCGATGAACGCGACCTGCTGCGTCTCGATGTCGGGCACGTAGAACTTATAGTTGCCAATACCCGACATCCCATACCAAAGCCCTTCATTGCCAAGCGGCAAGCGAATTCCGTTCTCGGTGAACTTCACCTCGCGCGCGAACAGATCCGGGTCGACGTTGGCATCGCGCATCGCGGCGAGATAGACGTCCACCCAGTTCTCGAGGCACGCACGATCGCATGCGGGCTCAGCCGTCTGCGCCGCGGCGTTCATACAGGGGACGAGGAACGCAGCCGTTATCAGCAGTCTTCTGAACATCGACCTTCTCTCCTGATAATGCGTGACTCACGATGGCTCTGACACGTTTGACGACAGTGCACGGCGGCAGCGTCGAACGTGTCGTCAAATGGCGGCACCTGGCACGCGTATCGATCTCGGCGTGATCTCGTCGAGGCTCGCCGTACCCATCTGGGTCATCACGATCTGCAGCTCGCGCGCCAATATCTCGAGCACGCGCTCGACGCCCGGCTGCCCGAAAGCACCGAGCCCCCACAGATACGGCCGACCGATACAGATTGCATCCGCACCGAGCGCGAGCGCCTTGAAGATATCCGTCCCGCGCCGGAAGCCGCTGTCGACGAGGACCGGCACTCGCCCCTGCACGGCCGGTACGACTTCCTGGAGCGATTCGATGCTCGCGACGCCGCTCGCGTCAGCGCGTCCGCCGTGATTCGAGACGATGAGGCCGTCGACGCCGCGGTCGAGCGCGATCAGCGCGTCATCGCTCGTCACGATGCCCTTGACGAGCACCTTCATCGAAGTCGACTCCTTGAGCCGATCGACGTAGTCCCACGTGAGCCCTGCGATGCCCATCCGCAGCCGCGACATATCGACGCCTTCGAACATCGGCTTCGTGCTCCATGCGTCACCGGTATGGCAGCTCTGACATTCGGGATTCGTATCGCGACGCAGCCGCGCGCTTTCCTCCATGTTGCGCGCCGGAATGTCGACCGTCAGCACGAGCGCGGTGCAGCCTGCGGCTTCCGCACGGCGAATCATCGCGCGCGTGATCTCCCAGTCGGACGTCGGATAGAGCTGAAACCAGATGGGCCCGCCCCGCGCATCCGCAACCTCTTCGACCGAGCGGTTCGTGACCGTGGACAGGATCTGCAGGACGTTCCTCGTCCGAGCCGCGCGTGCGACGGCGACCTCCCCTTCCGGATGAAACGCCCCCTGAGCCCCGCACGGCGCGCAGATGATCGGCGCGTCGTAGCGCTGACCGAAAAGCTCGACCGACATATCGAGCGACGAAACGTCGACGAGCCGCCGCGGCCTCAGCGTGATTTTCGTGAAGCCGTTCCTGTTGACTTCGAGCATCGCGGAGTCGTCGGCGCCGTAGGCCATGTACGTGTAATGGCCGATCGGCATCCGCTGCTTCACGTAAGCTTCGAAGTCGAACACGTTGACCGCGTGCGCCGGATCCTCGAGCAGCTTGTCCGACTGCGCGAGCGCGCCGCTCGGCAAGAGGGTATGCCCGAGCGCATACGCGAGCGGACTTCCCGCGAGAAAGCGCAGCAGCGCGCGACGCGATTCGAATCGTGCAAGCGGCTCCGACATTCTTGCCTCCCCCAACCTGGTCTTCCCCAAAAGACTCGTCCCCCGAAGACGCTCGCGAGGCACTCCGGATTGTAGACGACGGCGGCCTCTGCCAAGCGCATCGGTTGCCCCGATCGGCAGTGGCCCGGTCAGTGCATCGCAGAATCTCCGCTACCTTCTCGCACTCGATCTCGCGTCCACAGCAGATCGCCGACGGCTATCGAATAGTCCATTCGCTCCCCGGTCCAAAGGCATTGGCCGGTCTTTTCGTCGATCTCGATGCCGTGCTCGCGATTGAGATCGTGCAATGTGACACGCCTGCGTGCCGCGGCTGCGACCAGCTCGTCGATCGTCTCACGATCGAGCCGCCCCGTGTCCGGAAGGCGCGAACCGTCGGGCGCGAAGAACGCCAAATCGCCGTCCTCCATCCGCTCCACCGAGAAGCCGCCTTCGTGCACGAGATGGTGATGGAACGAGCAGAGCGTGAGCAGATTCGACAGCTTGGTCTCGCCGCCGTTTGCCCAGTGGACGATATGATGAAAGTGCACGAAGCGCGTGCGTCCGCAGCCCGGAAAGCGGCAGCCGCCGTCCCGAGCACGCAGCGCACGTCTCAGCGACGCCGAAACCGCCCGCGTCTTACGCCCCAGAGCGAGCGGCTCGCCGCTCTTGTCTTCTATGAGCCCGACGAGTGCCGCGTCGCATGCCAGCCGACGTGCAGTCTCGATCGCGAGCGCGTGACCTTCGTCGAGCTCGCATGCGCGCCGCAGCACGTCGCTTGGACAAATGGGATTCGGGCTATCGCGGCCCAATTCCGAGCTCGCGATCGCCGATGCGAGCAGCGTCTGGTCGATATGCACGACGACCTGATAGCGCTCGGCGGACGTATCGACCCGCTGGTGACTCGCGGCGAAGAACGTTTCCGCAAGCAGCCGCAACGCATCCGCCCGCCGCGCGCCGAGCGAATCCGGCCAGCTCTCGTCCTCGAATTCCTCGATCACGGCATTGCCGCCCGGCATTTCGTGCGGATCCCAAAGGGGAGAGATATAGCCTTCGTCGTCAGAAGGAGACTCATCGAAATGCAAAGTTTCGGTCGAAGCGTGCCCGCCGTGCACGCCGGTTCCGGTTTCCGCTGAAACTTTAGCCTCGATCTCGAGAGCATCCCGCACGCCGAAATCTGCGATGTCGCCGCAGCAGGCATCGCGACCTGCGCCTGTTCCCGCGGGAACATCGGTCGCGGACGCGGCGCACTCGTTCGCGTCATCGTCCACACCCGGATCCCGCGCCTCGTCGTCGCGCTTCCGCCCAGCTCCGTCTTGATACAACACTTCGACCGCCGCATCGATCGCCTTCATCACGAGCTCGCCGATCTCGACCGGCAGCCTCGCCTCGATCACGAGCATGCCGTCGTCCTCGTGCCGGTAATGGACGTAGCGGCGCCGGTACTGCTCGAGCGCCTCCGCCGCGGCCTCCGCGCGCTCGACCCTGCGATACTTCCGCACGAGGCGCTGCATATGCGCGGCCGTGCCATGACGGGCGATATTCAGCAGCGATTCCTCCATCTCCGGAATCGCGATTCGGGTCATTTCCCGGACTTTCGAGTAGCTGATCTCGCCGCAGCGGAACGCAGCGGAAATCTTCGGCAGCTTCTCGAGCGCACGCGCGACGCGTACGCGCTCGCGCGCGGCGACATCTCCGAGGCCGCATTGCCACGACAGCCACTGCGCGGCGCAATGGCAACCGTAGTACACCCAAAGCTCATCGCGGTCGAACTCCGCGAGCATCTCGAGGAACCGCGCCTCGGCCGCGCTGATGTGCGCGTTGAGCTCGACCATCTGCTGCGCGAGCGTCTCGGCGCGTTCCCGTGCGGCGCCGTCGCTCGGCTCGTCCAGGACTTCGAGCGGCGGGGTCGGCGGCTGATGCAGTGTGCCCAAGCCGCTTCGAGGCGACGTTTGAACCACGTTACACGTAGATGATACTGGTTATCTGAACAGTATCATCTACCGGTTTTCGCGCTTAGTCAATGGCTGCGTGGACCGGATTTTCCCGGCTGAGGGTGCGTCTTCCCCCGGGCCGCACGCGCAGCAACTGGCCGATCCGCCGCGAACCCGCCGCGGCGCCGTGCTGCCGCGGCGACCATGCTCGATGCTCAGCGCCGCAGCGAGTGCTGCTCGAAGAACTCCCACATCGCGGCCGTCGCATCGATCTCTTCACGCACCCACGTGTGCCCGAGCCCATCTATACGCACGAGCCGCACTTCCGCGCCGTCATCGCAGCCGGAATAGCGCAACGTCGATAACGGCCCGGGCGGGTCTTCGAACACCGCGTCCGGGTCGCAGCCGTTGTGCTCGGCCCAACCCGCGAGCGCTTCGGGCACGCTCTCGACCCACTCCCCGCCTCGCCCAACGGCATTGCCGTCGTACGTGTTCTGCGCATCCGCGAGCCCATGGAACGTCAGCACCGGAACCGGCCGACCGTTGCACGGACCCGGCCAGCGGAGCCCTGCCATCGGCGCGATCGCTGCGATGCGATCGCCGAGCCGGCAAGCGAGCAGCGACGACATGCGAGCACCGCCGGAGAAACCCGTCGCGTATACACGATCGAGGTCGGTGCACACCTGCGCCGAACCGTGGTCGATCACATCGGAGACGTACTGCACATCGTCGGCGCGGTCGTCCGTGACCGGCACGTTCCAGCGCCGGCCTTCGTCGGCATCGAGCGTCGCGACGAGAAAACCTTCGCGCTCCGCAAGCGCCTCGAAGCGGCTCGTATTGGCCTGGCCGGTCGACGTGCCGCCGCTGCCGTGCAGGTCGAGGACGAGCGGCAGCCGCGTGCGGCCGTCGTAGCTCGGCGGCACGAACAGCCTGTAGCCCCGCTGACGCCCGCCGGACGACAACTGCTGTGCAGAGACGCCCGAATCGGCCGCGAGGCCGCATCCGTCGAAGCCGGATGACGTTTGCGCCGCCGCAGTAGAGACCAAACCGACGGCCGCGAGCACGGCCGACAATATGTATTCGAGACGCATACCACTCCCCGGACGAAGAATTCTTATCGTCGCGCAGCCGAGGGCCTCCCGCAACGGAGAAGGTGACGAATCGTCGTCGCCGCGCTCAGGCTCCGCGCCCGCCCGGGACGAACAGTCTCTCCGCGGTATCGTAGAAGAGCGCGCTCTTATCCTCGGCCGACAGGCCTTCGGCCGAGTCGAGCGCGTGCTGCACGTACTCGAGGTCGTCGACCTCGCTGTTGCCGATATCCGAGCCCCAGATCATGTGATCGGCGCCGAACGTCGCCACCGCATACTCGCAGAACTCCTTCAGCGGCGTTTCGTCCGACAGCAGCATCTCGATCAGGAACGTCGTGTACTTGTAGTTGATGTTGTCGATCTCCGCGAGCGCGAGATGGTCGGGTGTGAAGCCGAACGTCTCCGGGCTGCGCGAGTACGTCGGGAACCCTATGTGATCGAGCACGACGGCGACATTCGGAAAGCGCCGTGCGAGCTCGCCGACGCGCGGCAACGCCGCGCCCGGCGCGCCGCCGAGCGGCATCAGCGTGATCGACAGACCGAGATCGTTGCAGACCTCCCACGAAGGGAACGCCGCGTCCGTTAGATACGGAAAATTCCCAGTGGTCCGGTCTGCGCCGCCCGTGAAACGCACGCCGGCGATACCGTTCTCGCGGGCCATGCGCTCGAGCGTCGCCGGCGTCTCCGAGGCCGTGGCGTCGAGAATCACGATTGGAATGATCTTGTCCGGATACTCGGCCGATATGTCGAGCAGGTAACTATTGTCGGTGTAGTAGGTGCTGCTGTACTGCACGCCGAGCCCGCGCTCGATGCCGGCCGCTTCCCAGAAGCGGAACACGACCTCGGGCGTCATCGGGTTTTCCATGGCCTTCGCGATCATCCGCTCCGGCCCATAACGCGCGGTGCGCGCATCGAACGGGTAGGCCTCGGGGTCGTTGGTGTAGAAATGAGCGTGGCAGTCGAAGATTCTGAGCCCGCCGGAGAGCTGTGCTAGCGTGCGCCCCGGCAAGACACCGACGGCCGTTGCGGCGAGAGTGCTGGTCAGCAGCGTGCGCCGTTTCATCATCGGCTCGTTCTCCCCTAGTGAATTCCCGAACATGGTACTTCAAACGGCGCGCGGCGCGGCGTGGGTTTCGGTGAATCGATGCACGCCAGTTTCGCGCGAGCCCACCCGAGTAGCGGCGTCGCCCGTCGCGCGCCCCCCTGGGCGCGGCGCCGTTTACATCGCGGGCACGTCGCGTCGCGTCCGTAGCGGGCCCGTCGCGGCATCGTCCCCGTAGCACGCGCCTCGAAAGCGGCGTACATTGCTTCCCTTTTCGCCACGACGCCCCCATGACCGCAGACCAGGACCGAACCAGCGCGTCGGCCGGCCGCCCCGCGCGGGCGGCCGCGACCGCCCTTCCGTTGTCGGCAACGCCGTCGGTGACCTTGATCGTGTCGCTCGTGCTTGCGACGGCGCTCGGTCCGCTCGCGATGTCCTCGTTCATACCGGCGATCCCCTTTATCCAGGACGACTTCGCCGTCGGCACCACGACTGCGCAGCTCACGCTGACCCTTTCGATGCTCGCGATGGCCGTGACGTCGCTCGTCTACGGAGGCCTCGCCGACCGTTACGGCCGCAAGCCGGTGCTGCTCGCAGGCATCGGGCTCGCGGTCGCGGGTTCCTTCGTCTGTGCGGCTGCGCCGAGCATCTGGATCGTAATCGTCGGCCGGATCCTGCAGTCGGGCGGCGCATCCGCCGGGCTCGTGCTCGCGCGGGTCATCGTGCGCGACGTCTACGGCGACGAGCGGTCGGTCAGCATCCTCGCGTATGTGACCGCAGCGATGGCCATCGCGCCGCTGGTCGGACCAATCCTCGGCGGCTACCTGATCGACTATTTCGGCTGGCGCGCCCTTTTCCTCGTTGTCGCTTTGCTCGCCGCGCTGCTCGCCGGGCTCCTCGCGCTGCGCCTTCCCGAGACTCGCTCGCACGGCGCCGTTCGGCCGCACAGCACGTTCTCCCCGGCGCAATACACGAAGCTCCTCGCAAACTTTCCGTATCTGCGCTACACGCTCTACGGCGCGTCGATGCAAGGCATCTTCATGGCGTTCATCGGCGGCGCGCCTTACGTCGCGACCGAGGTGTTCGAGCTGTCGGCAGCGGCATACGGCTGGCATTTCATGGTCGCGCCGATTGGCTACCTGGTCGGGAGCCTGATCGCGGGCCGCTTCGGCAGCAGATTCGCGCGCGAGCGGCTGCTTGCGGCCGGAGCGGTCGCTGCCGTGGTCGTCTGCTTTCTGGCGCTGTGGACGACGTTCCAGCCGTGGTTCAGCGCATGGATCTTCTTCATGCCGATGTGCCTCCTCTCCGCCGTGATCGGGCTCGTGTTCCCGAGCGCGCAGGTCGGGCTCCTGATCGCCGGAGGCGAGCAGTCGGGCGCGGCGTCGGGACTCTTCAGCTTCGTGCAGCTCGCGTCCGGTGCGCTGCTCGCGCAGACCGTCAGCGCGCTGCTCGATTCCGGGCCGATCGCGGTCAGCGCCGTGATGACGGCAGCCGCGGTCGTCGCGCTGATGTCGATCGGGATTCGGCCGCGTCGCGGCCCCGGAGCTCCCCCGTAGCCACTGGCGAGGGTGAATGCGATGATTGAGGCCTCTTTGCTGAGCCAGGTCTTCGTATGCCGATCATCATCGTGCTGATTCTCGCCGCCCTCGTCGCGACCTTCGGTTTTTGGGACACCGTTCAGGGCATCCTCGGGGCCATCGGCGTCGTGATTCTCATCGTCGTGCTGATCGCGGGGCTGGTCGCCGCATTCGCGATGATGCTGTGGAATCGCGGCAAGCGGCGACTGACCGGGCGTTGACGGCTACTGAGGCAGACAGTCGGAGCCGAGCGGCTGATAGTCTCCGCCGAGCACGTCGGTGCAGGTCAGCACGGCCGGCTCCTGGAGGCTAATGTCGCCATCCAGAATTCCGTTCTTGACGGCCACTTGATGCTCACCTCCGGCGCTGCCGATCGATTCGTTGCCCCGCAGCAGACTGTCTCTTACTTCGACGGTGAGGCCAATGAAGTCCCGGGTGTCGATATCGAGCGCGCGACGGCCGCCGACGAGCTGAGAGGCGACGATCTCCACGCTATTGGATGTTTCCGTGCTTTCCACCGACCACGACACCGCGACATCGGTGGAGTCGACGAGGACGTTCGCGACTGAGATCGAGACGTCCATTACGCCTCCCCATCCGATCCCCACGGCCTCGGGCGCATCGACGAGGATCCGCGCATCCTCGACGACCAGGTCTTCGCTGTACTCCCCTCCGGCGATCCCGATGGCGCGCTCGCTCGCCGACGCGCCCACCAGTCCACCGATCACGGTTACATGTCCGCCCTCTTCGTCGGAAATAGCGATCCCGGCCGCGCGAGTCCCGCCCGATGCGACGACCGTAGTATCGGTCAACACCACACTGCCGCCGACATCGAAGAACTTCGAGATTCCTTCGTTCTCGAGCAGCGCCCCGATCGCCGAGATGCGCGATGAGTTGGCCTCGATGTTGCCGCCGCCCGTATTCAAGTCGATGGCGACCGCGTTGTTGCCGCCTACCGCGGTGACGTCGGCCTCGTCGAGCACGATCGAGAAGTTCGCGGAGATTTCGAGGCCGACGTTGTCGATCGCGCCCTCGGCCCGAACGGCTACCCGACTCAGTGACGCATCGCCGACCGCACGCAAACCGACTGCACGGGCTATCGACGAGTCCTGCCGATTGATCACGCTGAGGTCCTCGACGGCGCCCCACGCGACGACCGCGACGTCGACGCCCGATGCAGCGACGAGCAGCGTCGCCGTCTTGCCGGCCCCGCGCACGGCCACCCGCTCGGGCAGGTCCAACGTCTCGTTCAGCACGTAGACCCCCTCGTCGATATTGATCGTGCACGGCGCGTCGGCTGTCGGATTCACGCACCACGCGTCGCCCGAGAACGCCTGCTGCGCAGCCGTCACGGGATCGCTGTAATCCCCGCCGTCGTGGCTGACGGTTACGGCGTTCGCGACGGCCACCACGAGCCCGGGCGAGGTCCCGGCATTCCGCGAGCCGAAGTGGATGTCGGCCGTGGAGCCGTCGGCCGTAAGCGCAAGGCCGAAGTTACTCGCGGGGTCTGCGATCCACGACGCGACGAGCGCGGACACGTCGACCTCGACCCGCTGGCCGGAATCCGTCGGCGCGAGGTTCAAGATGCCGATGACGTCCGGACCGAGCATCGGACGCGTCTCGAACGTCACCGCGTCCTCGCGAAAAGGCTCGAGCACCGGACGCACCTGGACGACGCCCGGAACGACGACTCGGGAGACGTGCAGGCTCAGCGTCGCACCCAACTCGGCGCCGGCAGGAAGCGATTCGGTGTCGAAATGGATCAGCGCGATTCGCGGCCCATGAGCCCGGACCTTCAGGAACTCGCCGCCGCCGTAGTTCTGCGACGTGTAGCTCGGAGCCCCATGTACCCAAGTATCGGCGTCGGCGAGCAGCTCCACACCCTGCAGCTGACCCGACGCGAGAAGCCCGATAGCCGATAGCGCTGCGCACGGAAGTAGACGCATGGTCGAGGCTCCGAGGCGAATCGTTTAGCCATACTACGCAAGCAGAGCCGGCACACACGCCGGTACGATCACTGATGTACGGGCTTGCACCTCGCGACGAGCAGAGCTGCCGTCACGAGCGACATCACGCACGACGCCCGCTAGAAGCGGTGCCGCAAGTAGAAGCTGACTCCGGTGATGTCGTAGAAGTTGTCCGGGCTGCCGCCCTTCGGGTCGTCCGGCAACACGTTGTCGCGCGCGACCTTGTCGCCGAGGCGCAGGTCGAGGCTCAGCTCCCAGCCAGGACGCACCCGGAGCTGAACGCCGCCGCCGAGATAGTAGCCGTATGCCGGCGTCGCGAGATCGAGGCGCGCGGCCCCGAGGAACGCGCCGAGCGCCACGCGCTCCGAGAAGTGATGCCGGTAATCGAGAGCACGCACGGCGAGCAGAAGGTCCGATCCGAGCTTGTCGAGCTCGAGCCGCGCGCCGAACTCGCTGCGCTCGCCGACGCGGCGAGATGCGCCGATGCCGACGTGGAGCCCGGACTCCGTGGTTTCGACGGTCTCGTCGGCGTTCGCGATCTTCGCTTCGATACGGGTCGTCTGTGCGCCGATGTCGATGAAGACGTCGGCGGAGGCCGGCCCCGCGAGCGCGAGCCACACAAACGTAACGCAAGTCCGATACCTCATCGCCGCTATCCTCAGAAACGCAAGAACGCGCTCGCCCGCGACATCGATTCTCCGAACAGGTCGCGCCCGGCGTGCATCTCGAACCCGACGAAGAAATCGTCGCCGACCCGCTTGCTGTAGCGCAGCTCGAGCAGATGTGCCCGCTCGTAGTCGTACAGACCGTACTCTTCGTTATCGAGTGTGCGGTAGGTCGCTTCGATCTGACCGCGGGGAAGCTGCCAGCTCAAGCGCCCCATCAGGCTGCTGCCGCCGACGCTGTCGCGTGCGACGCGCCAATCCGCGCCCCAGTGACCGAGCACGTTCCCTCGATTCGTCAGCCCGTCGCGATAGATATGGTGCACGTACCATGCGTTCTGCCACTCGCTCGCCTCGAGCGTGAGGTCGAGCCGGCCGCCGGCGAGGCTCGGGAAGCGCAGTCCGGCGGAGAAGCCGACGTTGCCGAGCCGCACGTCGCTGTTCGTCGACGTGTCCTCACCCGCATACTCGAAGTAGACGGCGAACGGCACCGGCGTCGGCATGATGAAGCTCGACGTGATCGACGCGACCTGATTGCCGAAGTCGCTGTCGGTACCGGTGTTGTCGTAGTCGGACGGCCGAAACAACGCATCGAAAAGATCGCCGAGCGAGTCGTCGCCGCGCGGGCCGCCGCCGTATTGCATCAGCCGGTTCACGCCGAGCGACCAGCCCGGCACCGGCTCGATCGACAGGTGCAGGCCGGCAAGGTTCGGCTTGCCGGTCGCGAACTCCTCCTCGTGAAGAATCTCGTCCGAACGGCTCAGCTTCGCGAAGAAGATCTCGTAGCGGATGTTCAGCCGCGTCAGCGGCGTGTAGTTCGACAACGTCACGGACGGCAGCGTCTCGGCCTCGGTCGAGATCAGCATCGCGCTATCGCTCATCGGCGACAGCCAGTGCTCGCGCCAGCCGATGTCGAGCTGCGCGTGCTCGAATCCGACGCTGATCGTGCTGCCGGTCGGGATGACCTCTCCGTCATAGGCGACGAGCCCGCCGCTCAGCAGAAAATAGTCGCCCGGCTGCCAGAAGGCGCGCGCAGAGACTTCGAACGGGCTGTCGTACGGCATGCCGTGCCGATTCGGCAGCGGCGTCGGCGTCGACATCTCGGGCCAGTCCGGGCGGGACCGCACCGAGTCTCCGGACGCGGTGGCGGCCGCGGCAGAGAGATGAGCAACTCCCGCCCCCTTCATCAAACCGGCGAGGTAGCGGCGAACCTGCTCGCAGGCTGCGATATCGAGATCGCATGCGGTCGGAAGCGCATCCCACACGCGGGCGGCCGCGATCGGCCGGCTCGTCACCGGGTCTCCGGCGAGGATCAGCACGCGCTCGATCGCGCGTTCGATCTCCGGCGATTGCGAGAGGACGAGATAAGGGCTTACACCGCGGCCGTGCGCCGCAGCGGCGAGCGCGAAGGCGGCGAAACCGAAAAGCGTCGAGCGCAGCATCACAGCTCAGGCCTCCGACCGCCGCTCGTAGCGGTAGTAGCGGTAGCCGGCGTATGCGTACTGACGGGATCCGACGACCAGATCGTTGAAGATGAAGCCGCGCGGCGGAGCGCCGGCCTGCGCGAGACGATCTACGGTCAGCTCGATCTCGCGCCGGCTCTGATGCCCGCTGCGCACGACGATCAGATTGATGCCGGCGAGCCGCGCGAGATTCGCCGCTTCCGAAGCAGCAAGCAGCGGCGGCGCGTCGAGCACGACGACGTCGTGTCGTGCCGCGAGCTCGTCGAGCAGCGTCTCGAAGCGCTTGCTGACGAGCAGCTCGGCCGGGTTCGGCGGGACCCGGCCGCTCGTCAGCACGAACAGGTTGTCGAGCTCGGTGGCCTTGACGGCGTCGTCGATCGAATGCTCGCCGGAAATGAGCTCGACCAGTCCCGGCGCACGCTCGAGGTTGAATGCCTTGTGCAGGTGACCGCGCCGCAGATCCGCGTCGACGACGAGCGTGCGCCTGCCGATCTGCGCGAGCAGGGCCCCGAGATTCGCGCTGACGAACGATTTTCCGACCTCGGGCGCCGGCCCGCCGATCGTCAGCACGGAGCCAGACGTCTCCTGCAGCAGGAACGACATGCTCGTACGCAGCGAGCGCAGGCCTTCGACCGCAGGATCGTGCGGATCACGCAACGAGATCAGCGGCAGAGTCGTCGATTGTTTGCGGCTCTCGGCGAACGCCGTCTCGCTGCGCGGTACGATCGCGTAGACCGGCATCCCGAAATGCCGCTCGAGGACCTTCGGATCGCGGATTCCGCTCGACAGCATCCGGCGGACGAATACCGTGAAGACGCCGAGCATTCCGCCGAGCACGAGACCGAGGCCGACCACGAGCCCCTTCCTCGGTTTCACCGGTGCGCGCGGCACGAACGCGTTATCGATGATGCGCACATTGCCGATCGTGCCGGCGCGCACGACCCGAAGCTCCTGCGCGCGATTCAACAGCAACGTGTACAGCTCGTTCGCGACGCCGACGTCGCGCATCAGCCGCAACGCGTCCTGCTCGGCCTGCGGCAGCTCGCGAATCTGCCGCTCGAGCTCCGCGCGAGTGCGCTCGAGCGCTGCTTGCTGCTGCGCCAACGCCATCATCGACGGGTGCTGCGGGGTGAAGCGCTGCGCGCGCTCGACGCGCTGCAGCTCGAGCTCCGAGAGCTGGCGTTCCATATCGGTGAGCTGCTCGAGCAACCCTTGTGTCTCGAGCGTCAGATCGATCGAGCCTTTCTCGACGCGAAAGCGATTCAACGCGTGCTCGGCGCTGTCGAGCTCGGCACGCAGCTCGGGCAGCTGCTCGTTCAGGAACTCGAGTGTCTGCGCGGCTTCCTCGGAGCGGCGCTCGACGTTCTGCCGCAAATAGGTATTCGCGATCGCGCTCAGCGTCGCCGCGATGCGGTCCGGGTTCGTGCCTTGCAGGCGGAGCTCGAGTATGCCGCTCTGCCGGCCGCGTTCCGCAACCGAGAAGCGCGCGCGGAGCCGCTCGAGCGTAGCGAGCTCGTCGTGGCGTGTGACGATGAACTCCGTGCCGGGCCGCGCCATCAGCTCCGTGACGAACATCGAGACGCCCGGGCCGTCCGCGGCTTCGCCCTCGCGGCCGGTCAGGATCGGCTCGCCGTCTTCATCGAGGAGCGTGTATGCGCCGCCGTCCCCGGCGACCAAGGTCAGCGGCCGGCCTTCGAGCGCGGGCGAAACGTCGAGCCGATCGATAGCGAGACGCTCGCCGCCCCACGCATAGCGGTCGAGGCCGAACCACGGGTCCGCGACGCCGTCGCCGTCGTAGCGGCGCGCAACGGCGGCGCCGATCACCGGAAACCGCTTCGGCTCGATCTCTACGGCGAGATCGAGCTGCTCGATCGCCTGCCCGAGCACCAGCCGCGAGCGGATGATCTCGAGCTCGGCCTCGGTCGGCAGCTCGCCGGAGAGTATCGTCGAGAGCTCCTCGAGGCCACCGAGCGCCGACTGCTGCTGCTCGACCTGCACGAGCGCATTCGTCTCGAACACGGGCGTCGCAGTCAGCGCGTAGCCTGCGGCCACGAGAGACACGCCGGCGGTGATCGCCGCGATGCTCCGCCATTCGTCGAGCAGCAGCCCGAGCAGATCGCGAACATCGGTCGCGTCGCCGTCGACGTCTTCGACCACCCCGCGGTACGGAACGTCGGCCACGGCGCTACTCATCGGAGCTCTCGCCGGTCGACCCGCGTCCGGACCGAGAAGGAGTTGTTCGGGCGATGTCAGTCATCATCCAACCTGTCGATGAAAGTCTGCGTTTGCCACAACGTCTGCACCGTCGGCAGGATCAGCGCGACCAGTCGATTCCAGCTCGCAAGACGAGTGCTGGCCACGAACACGACGTCCTGCGGCTGCATCGTGAACTGCGTCGCGAGCAGCATCGCCTGCGGCGACTTCGCGTCGAGCCAGAAGACGTGCGGCTCGCCGGCTTCGCTGCGGAACACGAATACCCGCGCAGGATCCGACGTCGCCGGATCGAAGCCGCCGCTGCGCGTGATCGCCTCCGCGAGATTGAGCCGGCCGCGCGCCATCGCGACTGCGCCCGGCTCCTTCACCTCGCCCATCACGTGCACGGCGTAGTAGGAGCTTTCCGGCACGTAAACCACGTCGCCGTCACGCAGCAGCACGTTCTGCCGCATGTCCCCCCGCGTCAGGAGCGCCTGCACGTCGAACGTGCGTGCGACGCCGTCGCGGACGACCTGGACGCTTTGCAGCGCAGCGCCCGGCGTGCCGCCGCCCGCCGTCGAAATCGCGTCGACGAGCGTCAACGGCACGTCGGTGATCGGCACGACCCCGGGCGTCGTGACCTCCCCCGTCACGTACACCTTCTTGCTGCGGAAGGCTGCGACGCGCACGTCGAGCTGCGGATCCTGGATATAGCGCGCGAGGCGCGCGGAGATCTCCTCGCGGATTTCCGCGAGCGTGCGCCCTTCGACGCTCACGATGCCGACGTACGGGAAGTAGATCGTGCCGTCCGCGCTGACGAGGTGACCCTGAATCTCGGCCTCGCGAAACTCGCCGGCCGGAATCGTGAGCTCCGGATGGTCCCAGACCGTGAACGTCAAGACGTCCTGCGCACCGATCCGGTATTCGTACCGCCGGAGCTCCTCGGCGAGCTCCGGGTTCGTCGCCGGCCCATCCAGCGGGGCCGACGCCAGTTGCGTCAGCGCGGCGGGCGTGATGCGGACGAGCGTGTAGTCGGGCTCAACGCCTTCGGGCTCCCGCTCGAACGGGCGCGTATCGGCATCCGACGGCGCGGAATGCCACCGCTGGTCCATCCGCTGCCCGGGTGTCGTGCAACCGGCCAGCGTCAGCATCGTCACAAGCACGACCGAAAGCGCGGCACGCCCCCTGCTCACAGTCGCCCCATCCAATCCTCGAGCCCGCGATCGATCAGCGCGAGCGCCTCCCTGAACGCCTGTTCGCCGCGTTGAAACGGGTCCGGCACGTCGAATCCGGACCAGTGGCCCCAGCGGTACACCCGCCCTCTTGCCTGCGGCCAACGGAGCTCGATCCACTCCTGCTGATTCTTCTCCATGACTAGCACCAAATCAGAGTCCCGAAACAGTTCTTCGTCGAGCTGACGTGCGCGATGCTTCGTCAGGTCCAGGCCGCGCTCGCGCATGAGCCGGACCGCGATCGGGTCGGCCGGCGCGTCGACGAGCGCGCCGATGCCGGCAGACGCGACCTTTTTCCGTTGCAACGCATTGCTAAGTAATGCCTCCGCCATAGGGCTGCGGCATACGTTTCCGACGCAGATCACGAGAATGCGCTGAACGAGATCCTCCTTTGCGGGCATCCGGGCTCACGGGCCGCCGAATGATCACCCGACCCGGGCGACCGCTCGGCGCTTTACGTGCCGATCGATTGCCGCCTCGTACTCGCGCCGCAGCAGCTGCTCGATCACCGGCCACGTGTAGCGCGTCTCGACCAGTCGTCGGCCTGCATCACCCATTCGTCGCCGTCGCTCCGTATCGCGCAGCAAAGCCTCCATCGCCGCCGCGACGTCGTCCGCGTCGCAACGCGTCACGACGCCCGCGCCGGCCTTCGTCACCTCGGCATGAATATTCACTTGATCCGAGATCAGGACCGGTAAGCCGCACGCCATCGCCTCGGCTGCCGCAAGGGGGAACGGCTCCGTATACGACGGCAGGGCGAAGACATCCGCGTCCACGTAGGCCTGGACGACCTGCGGCCGGTTCAGCGGCCCGACGAAATGCACGACGCCTTCGAGACCGCGCTCCCGCACCCAGCGCCTCACGGTCTGGCCGTAGTCGTCATGCTCGGGACCTGCGATCACGAGCTGCGCATCCGGGATCTTGCGCCGCACGTCGTCGAACGCAGCCACTAGCAGGTCGAGGCCCTTCTTGAAGTGGAGGCGCCCGAGGAACAGAACCATCGGCGCGTCGCCGATCCCCCACCGAGCGCGCATTGCGCCCCGCTCGGGAAGCGACTCGTACTCCTCCCAGTCGATGCCGTTCGGCACGACGAACGACGGCGCTTTCAGGTTCAAGAATGCGGCGCGCTCGCGCTCCTCCTCGGCGACGTAGTGAATCGCGTCCGCGCCGTTCAGGTTCGGAAAGTCGAACCACCGCTCGTACAAGCGCTTCAAGAGCACGCTGCGCGAGCTTCGCTTGTACAGGTAAGGATCGAGCGATCCGAACGGACGAATGATGTACGGCACGGACTGCTTACGCGCCTGATACGCCGCGTAGGTCGGCGGAAAACGGTACAGCCCGTGGATGTGGACGATGTCGTACCTCGATAGGCTTCGCTCGAAATACGTCTTCAGGTCGATCGAGAACAGCAGCGGCCTGAACTGGACCGACGAGTATCTGATCCATACGCCGCCCTGCTCGACGAAGCAGTTCGGCGGGACGGACAGCACGCCATGCGGAGCGTCGACATTGGTCGATACGACCTCGACATCGAGACCCGCGGCCCGCTGAGCCTTGATCAAACCCTGCAGTACCGTCTGCGGGCCGCCGAAGTTCCGTGCCAGTGCTTGCACGACATGCAGTACTCTCATTTTTCTTTCCCTGCGTACGCTTCTTTGTTCGAGCGGTACCAGCCGACGCATCTCGCGATCCCCTCCTCGAGCGATATCAGCGCCGTGTCGGGAAGCCGCACGATCTTCGTGTCGGGAATGCGCTCCGGCACCGTCAATCTGAAAAGACGATCGCTGTTCACCGGGAACCGGAGGCCGATCGCGCGCATTACGTCTCCGGTCCACGCGAGCAGCCGCCATATCGGCAATGGCGCCCGCCGGACGGGCGCTCCTCTCAGCCCGAGCGAGAAGCCGTTCATCCACTCGGCGTTATCGATTGCGCCGTCGGCGATGTACCACACCTTCCACGCCACATCGTCCACTGGATCGTCGACCGCGATTCGCAGGATCTGTGCGACGGCGTTCGTCACGTAGCCGTAGTACTTCGGCGTCGGCCGTAACCCCGGATGCACGTAGTAGCCGCGCTCGAGATAACGCCACAGCTCGTGAGGAAAGAACGGGTGGCGCGGTCCCCAGATGTTCGTCGGCCTGATGATGCTCCACGGCTTCCGGCAGCTGCCGCGCACGATCTGCTCGGCAACGGCCTTGCTTTGCCCATAGGCCGTATACGGCTCGAAGTAGCTGTCGCTGTCCGGACACACGCCGGGCCGTACGACGTACTGCGTCGACGTGTTGACGACGAGCGCGACCCCGTCGGCCTGGTTCGCTGCATCGACGACGTTCTTCGTGCCCGCGATGTTATCCGCGAAGTCGTTGACCGTCTTGCCGTTCAGGTTCGCTTTCGCTGCGAGATGGATGACGCGCGTCGGCCGGAACTCGTCGAACGCGGCCGCCACCGCCCGAGCGTCCTTCACGTCGCAGTCGCGCCAGCGGTCGCGCTGCTCGGGAACCTCGGGCGGCTTGACGTCGAGATTGACGGCCGGAAGACCGCGAGCCGCGATCGCCTCCATCAGGTGGGAGCCGATGAACCCGGAGCCTCCCGTTACCAAGATTCTTTCGCTCATATCCTCTTGCCAGCCCACGTGCTCGACAGCGCTGGAAGCGGCTGCGCCGCAGCGATGGGGCTCCATCGCGTCGTCCTGCTCGCGCGCCGCGGTAATCCGCCCAGCATCACGAGAAACAGCGCGACCGGCGCGAGCGCGTGCAGCCAGTGATAGATGGCCGGACTGTTCGGTTGCAGCAGAAACAACGTGACGACATAAATGGCCGTCACCCAGCCCGCGCCGCCGTTGACCACGTACAGCCGCATGAACCACTTCAGCACGAAGCCGAACAGAAACATCACGATCACGACGCCGGGGATGCCGAAGTTCCAGTAAGCCTCGCCGATGTTCCCCGGCGGGATCTGCGTGTACGGGTTCTCGAAAACGTGGATCGCGTTCAGCTTTCCGCCGGGCTGAGGCTTGTCGAACGGCAGCAGTGCGCTCGGGATCGGCGCGAACAGCACCGACAGATAGGACCGGCCATAGAGCCGGTCGACCTCGTCAGGCACTTTCGACAGGATGCCGTAGCCGCCGTCGATCTCGGAACCGCGCTTCATGATGGTCTCGAGCCCCTGGCTCATGCCGGCTGCGAGTCCGGTATCGAGCTCGACGTCTTGCAGCGTGCGGGCGCCGCGCATCGCTTCGACGAACTGTCCGCCGACGCCGACGACGAGGATCACGAAAACCGCCCCCACCGCGATCGCGGACCGCGACACCCGCCGGTTGCGCAACATCCAAATCAGCCCCGCCATCAGCAGCGGCGCGATCATCCGGCTGCGCTGCCCGCCGCCCCCGATGAACCCTACGACGAGCGCAAGAGCGAAGAACGCGATGAACGTCGGCTTCCGCCAATCCGACGGACGCAGTGCAAGCCAGACGAGGCACGCAGGCTGGAGCAAGGTCGCGAGGAAGTACCAGTGCCTGCCGCCCATCTCCGCGATCAGCGCCTCACGTGCATCGCCGCCCATGCCGCGAAACAGCATCAGCTGCCCGATGCCGTCGAGCTGGCGCACGAGCATCGCGAGCGCAAACAGCGTGATCCCGGCGACTATGCCGACCTTTGCGACCACATTAGTCGGCCGGCCGAACCTGAGCCGCGGCACCTTGGGCTGGCCCGCGGCGACATAGCCGGCGTACAGCGCAAGCAATCCGATCGCGGTCAAGCACAGCTCGAAGGCCGCGATCGCGTTGAGATCGGACGGCAATGCACCGGACGCGGCACGGTGCTCGCTCAGGCCCGTTGCGTAGACTCCGAGCCGCGGCAAGTCGTGACGCACGAGCTGCCACCACAGCACCGTGAAAATCAGCGGGTGCATCCACCCGCATCCGGGGCGGCAGAACACGAACGGCAGCCCGAGCACCATCACGTACGCGACGAACGCGACCCAGACGAGAGCGAGATCGATCCGGCCGTGCGACACGTTGGCGACGCCGACGACGATCACGAGCACTGCGAGCGCGCACAGAACCGCGGCACGCTCGCGCGTCGTCATGCGGATGAAGAGGCCCCGATCTGCACTGCGGTTAGCCATGCTCTCGCCCGAGAATCACCTTCTCGTATCGGCTGACGGCAGTGTCCACGGAATAGGCGGACGCACGTCGACACAGCTCGGCCGTCGGCGGCGAGCGGCCGTCGAGGACGTCGACGATCGCTTGCGCGAGCGCCGGCACGTTGCCGACCGGCACGAGCTTGCCCCATCGCCCGCCCGCCAGAATCTCCGCCGGCCCGTTCGGACAATCCGTGCTGACGACCGGCGTCCCGCACGCCATCGCCTCGACGAGGACGTTGCCGAACCCTTCCCACTTCGACGACAGCACGAATACGGCTGCGCTGCGCATGAACACATACGGGTTCCGTACGAAGCCGGGCATCGACACGTCCGCGCCGAGCCCGAGCTCGCGCACCAACGTCTCCAAGCTCGCGCGCTGATTCCCTTCGCCGAGAATCAGCAGTCGTGCGGAGCGTTGCTTGCGGACCTCCGCGAAAGCCTGGATCAAGGTCGGAAAGTCCTTCACCGGCGCGAGCCGGCCTGCACCGAGCACGACCGGCGGCTCGCCGGGCTGGAACCATGGATGATTCAACGGCTCGTCGCGCTTCCTCAGCAGATCTGCGCCGACGACCGGATTCGCGATTACCGAAATGCGGCTGCGCGGAACACCGAGCGTTCCTGCGAGATCGTCCGCGACGCCCTTCGACACGGCGACGAGCGCATCCGCATGCGGATACGAATGCCGGGCCAATGCGGGAAGCCAGCGCTCGAGCTGACCGTCTGCGCCGGAGGCCATCTCCGACAGGGTCGTGTGCTCCGACAGCACGAGCTTGCTCGGCACGCGCGCTAGCGTCCGCGCCCATACGGCCAGACAATTCGTCGGAGTCAGCGCGGACAAGACCGCGAGCGGCCGGGTCCGACGCAGATAACGCACCATCGCCGGCAAGCTCGCGCGGATACGCGGTCCGTCGAGGTTCACGAGACGAACGCTGTCCGGCAGCTCTCCGCTCAACGCACCCGTCGCGCGGCACACGACGAGATCAACCGCGAGTCCGCGCTCCGCGAAGCCGTCGGCGAGGGTCAACATGACCCGTTCTGCGCCGCCTCCGTCGATACCGACCAGGAACAACGCCAACCGCTTCTGGACGGCCGCATCGACGGCATCGCGCAACGCGCTCCCACCCGCTAGCGCCATGCCGTCACTCCCCAAGCGCGCTCGACGTCGAGGTCGTAGTTGTCGGCCAAACGCCGAATCCAGGGCAGGAAGTACTGACGGAGGTGCGCCAGCCCGGATTCGTAAGCCTCTTCGCGCACCCCGCGGCCCTGCCACGCTATGTAGCGCCGCTTCAGACCCTCGGGTCTCAGCGCCGGCGGAATGCGGAGCGCGAGCCTCCGAACGAAACGGTGCAGGCCTTGGTGCGCGACGCGGTACGTCGCATTCTTCTTGCCGAACTCGAAATCTGCGTAGAACGTCTCATCGATGCCGAGGCGTCGCGCGAGCCGGGCCATTTCCCGCGCGGGATTCCTCGTCACCTCCTCGAACAGCACGACTTCGAGGTTTCTCGGATCGAGCACCTCGAGCCACCAATCGAGCCATTCGACGTAACGGCCGAACTCGAGCTCCCGCTTCGCGATCCAGCAGCTGCTGGCTGCGCGATAGTAGCGGTCGAGACCGCGCAGCTCCCCCGACAGCAGACAGTCGACATACTGATCGAAGCTCAATCGCCGATCGCAGTTGCCGAGGTTGTCTCGCGTGTAGCGGAACGACGACAAGAGACGCTGCGCGGGCTCTCGCAGAACGAAGATCACGAGCGGCTGCGGGTCGAGGCTTGCGAGATGCTTTCGCGCAGTCTCTTGATAGAAGTAATGTGTCGTCGCCTCGAACCTCAGCCTGCCCTTCGCGGGTTCCGGGAAGAACGTCTCGTATGCCTTCCAGCCGTCGCGCGAGAGCAGCGCGCCCTGCTGCCCTGCGAGCGGATGCGCGTCGTCCATCAGGAAGAACGGCTCCTTCGGCACGGAGCCTTGGAGCTGCGGATGCGCGTCGAGCCATGAGAAGATCGAGCTCGTGCCGCCCTTCGGAAATCCGGCAAGGACGAAATCGATCGTGCGCTTCGTTGACGCTGCCATCGGTGAGCTGCCGCTTCCGCTAGGCACGCGGCCTGCAGAGGATGTTCTGGTGTCGCCCGTCCGAGAACGGCCCGTATCCGATCCGGGCGTGACCGCCGGGCTCGATGATGCCGAACTCGTATCCGAGCTCGCTCAGCCACTCCTTTAGCTCGTCCACGCTCGTGCCCGCGCGCGAGAGCGCCTTTGCGTTGACCTCCATGACCAGAACGGGTCTGAACCTCTCGATCGCCGCGACGCCGCCTTTCAGGGCGCGCAACTCTGCGCCTTCTATGTCGAGCTTCATCGCGTCGATACGCTTCACGTCGTGCGCCGCGACGTAGTCGTCTATCGTCGACGTTTCGATTTCTTCCTTTCGGAACCCCGGTGTGTCGGCCGCGAACATCGTCGACATGCCCGGGTTGTAGATCGCGCCGCTGTACGTCTGCTCCGGCACGAAGATCGCCGCGGTTCCGCGCTCATCGGACAGCGCAAGCTGGTTCAGATGAACATTCGTCAACCCGTTGCGGGCGACATTGTCCTGCAGCCTCGAGTATGCGCTCGGCACGGGCTCGAACGCATGCACAGCCCCGCCCGGCGCGACCCATCGCGATAATGCGAGTGAGAACGTGCCGATATTCGCTCCGATGTCGAACACCACCGCGTCGCTCTGCAGATTGCGCTTCAAAGCCTGAAGCGCAGCGCGGTCGCCGACCTGAAATCCCCACCAGAAGACCTGGCACTCGATCTGGTCATTCAGGCGAACGTTCATTTTCAGATCGGAGTCCCATGACACGAGGAACTGCCGATCGCCGTTCTTCGCCGCATACCATTGACGTAACGGTTCCAGAACTCGCCGCCCGATCTTCTGCGTGACCGTGCTGACGGCCATGGAACGCGCGACGGCTTGCGCGACGCGAAGCCCCGGATACTGCAGAAATGAGAGGGGTATTGGCTCGTTCAATTGCTTCATCGAGCGGCTTCCGCGTTTGAGAGCACCTTTGCGTTCTACGCAACCTTCCAGTGCTGCAGGTCCCTGTCGGTCAAGCGCTGCAGCAGATCGATCTCCGCTTCGAAGTACTCCACGAGCTCTCTTCTCATGCGTTCCGCCATCGGAGCGCGCGGCATCGGCCGCCGATTCACTCGGTCGACGAAGCGGCCGAATCCGGTGCCGAGCGGCGGCACGCCGAGCCTCGACTTCGCCGCGAGAATCCTCTTCACGGCGCCTTGCAATCTCGGCCACCGACGGCGCGACGCGGCATTCACGACGTCGAAGCGACTACGGCCGTCGTCGGGCACTCCGAGGAACGTCAAGCAGTCCCGGTAGACGTCCCTCGAGCTCGCCTTGATGTCATCGAGAAATACGACGTGCACGCGATCTTTCGGCACGTGCTCGTAGAGACGCTCGAGTTGCCGCCCGAGCGCGCAAACGGCCCCATAGAGCAGAAGCCTCGGCTCCCGGCACGTTACGACGATGTCGAGCCCCTGCGCCCTGCGCTCCTGTGCGCGCCACGCGTCCTCGAAGTCGAGGATCTGCTCGTTCACGGCGAACACCTGCTGGCCGTGCAGCGAGTACGCCATATCCACCGGGTTGCGCACGCAGACGATGATCTTCGCGTGCGGATACGCGCTCACAATGTTTGGCACCGCAGCGTCCGAGTAAAGGTACGTGACGGATGCTTCGCCGACCGCGAGGTGATCGTCACTCACGCCGCGGAAGAGCCGGTCGTAGGCGGCCTGCGTACGGATCGGACGATAGCTCAGGTCCGTGCTGAAGAAGTGCGGCTCCTTGAGCGGCGACATGTAGATCTGTCGATGCTCCCCGAGCCAGCGAGCCAGCGCCGTCGTGCCGCATTTCGGCGCACCGACGATGAAGAAGCGGCGTTCGTCCGCGTTATCCGCGCCCGCGGCAATCCGGTGCGTTCCGTCGGCTTCGGCGGTCCGCTCTCGCTCGTCCTCCGCCAGCGATCGTCCCCTCACGTCTTCGCACCCTTCTTTCTCAGAAAGATCATCCATATCGGCGAGAACGCCCCGGGAAGCAGCCTGAACACCGTCAGTGCGAGGCGCCACGCAACTTTCGAGTTGCCGAAGTAGGCGGGCTCGGAGAAGTGTCCGTACGTATAGTGCTCGTAGCGCTCCAACGGGAAGTAGCGCTTCAACGCGCGGCGCGTGTTGAGCTTGTATGCCGTCGGAAACACGTCGATCTCTTTGCGATGAGGCTGCAGGTATCGCAGGAGCCGCACGTGCCAGCGATTCGGCACCATCGTCGCACCGAGCCCGATGTAGCCCCAGCGGCCGGGCGTACGCGCGCAGATCCAGCCACCGGGCTTCAGCACGCGGTCGAGCTCGGGCATGTACAGCTCCGGGTCCGTGATGTGCTCGAACGTCGCATCGCTGACGACGAGGTCGACGCTCTCCGGCGGCAGAGGCAACTTCGCGCCAGGCTCCAGGACGAGCGCCTCATCGAGGCCCGGGTTGCTGCGGATTGCGTCGTCGATGTCGATACCGATCACTCGCCGACACTTGCCTTTCAGAATGCGCAAGTTCCTTCGGTACGGAACCGCGTCGTCGAGGTATGCCCTGCCCCGCCCCGCGCCGAAGTCGAGCACGGTCATGTCGTCGGTGAGCAAGGCATTGATCCGGCCGTAGAACTCGACCGTTCCATCGACGCGGCTGAATCCCCCCGCCGCCGTTTCCGGATAGAAGTAGTACTGAGCGCTCGTCATGAGCCGAAGGTCGAATACGCCAGTTTCGAGTGTGGGATGTTCTTTTCCTTAATTTGCATATCTAGCAAATGCACCTTTGTGCAGGAATACTATGCTATCCATTTGGTCATGGGAAGGGGCTGAAACATCGAGTCAGGCGAAGAAGAATCTATTGGGAGCGGCGCATTCCCGGTCGAGGCCTCGCCCGCGCACCGATAAGGGCGCGCGGCGCTCGACGCCGGGTTTCCTAGATCGATTCCCGCCCGAGCTCATATCGGCAATACCACTCGTACGTCTGCTCGATGCCCTTTCGCAAATCGATCTTCGGCTTCCATCCGAGCGACGCGATGCGACTGACGTCGAGAACCTTGCGCGGAGTCCCGTCGGGCTTGCTGCGATCGAAGACGATCTCCCCTCGATAACCGACGATTCCTTTGATCAGCTCCGCGAGATCCGAGATCCGGATGTCGAGCCCGGAGCCGACGTTCAGGAACTCCTCCCGGTCGTAGCGCTGCATGGCAAACAGTGCCGCATCCGCAAGGTCGTCCACGTGCAAAAACTCGCGGAGCGGCCGCCCGGTGCCCCAGACCGTAACCGTCGGCGCTCCGCTTTGCGTCGCTTCGTGAAACTTCCGAATCAGCGCCGGCACCACGTGCGAGCTCTCGAGGTCGAAGTTGTCCTCGGGGCCGTAGAGGTTGGTCGGCATCAGGCTGATCGCATTGAAGCCATATTGGCGGCGGTAAGCGGCGCACATCTTGAGTCCCGCAATCTTCGCGATCGCGTACCACTCGTTCGTCGGCTCGAGTTGCCCGGCGAGCAGATACTCTTCCTTGATCGGCTGCGGAGCGTACTTCGGGTAGATACACGAGGACCCGAGAAACAGCAGCTTGCGGCAACCGTGACGATAGGCGGCATCGATCACGTTGCTTTGAATCATCAGGTTGTCGCGGATGAACTCCGCCGGCCGAGTGCTGTTCGCGACGATACCGCCAACCTTGGCTGCGGCCAGAAAGACATACTCCGGTCGCTCGGCCGCGAAGAACCGCTCGACGGCACGTTGATCACGAAGGTCGAGCTCCGCTCGGTCGCGCAGCACCAGAGAGCCGTAGCCCTCGCTCGAGAGCCTGCGCACGAGCGCGCTGCCCACGAGCCCCCTGTGGCCGGCGACATAGATTTTGGCCTCTTTCTCCACGTTTAACCCGCACTAGGATTGAACGGACTGTCGAGCCGGCGATGCTCATTCATGGTAGGCAAACGCCTTGTAGCCCGCGCTGCTGATCATGTGGTCACGCTTCGCGAGCTGGAAATCCTCGGCAACCATCTCGTCGACGAGCTGCTGGAACGTGATACGGGGCTTCCAACCGAGCTTCTTCTTCGCCTTGCTCGCATCGCCGAGCAGAGTCTCCACTTCTGCCGGCCGGAAGTAGCGCTCGTCGACCGCGACGATCTGCTTGCCGGGCTGGGCGGCGCAGTCCCGCGGAGCCGCCGCGACGAGAGCCCGCTCGGCCATTCCGCGGCCGCGCCACTCGAGCTCGATTCCGAGCGCCGCTGCCGCGGTGGTCACGAACTCCCGCACCGAGTACTGCACCCCGGTCGCGATCACGAAATCCTCGGGCCGCTCCTGCTGCAGCATCAGCCACTGCGCCTCGACGTAGTCGCGCGCGTGGCCCCAGTCCCTGCGTGCATCGAGATTGCCCAAGTACAGGCAATCCTGAAGCCCGAGGTAGATCCGCGCCAGCGCGCGGGTGACTTTTCGGCTGACGAAGGTCTCGCCTCGGACAGGACTCTCGTGATTGAATAGGATCCCGTTGCAGGCATAGAGCCCGTACGCTTCCCGGTAGTTGACGGTGATCCAGTACGCATAGACCTTCGCGGCACCGTAAGGCGATCGGGGGTAGAACGGCGTCGTTTCCCGCTGCGGCACCTCCTGCACCTTACCGAACATCTCGGAGGTCGACGCCTGATAGAACCGCGTGCGGTCCTCGAGCTGCAAGATTCGAATCGCCTCGAGCAGCCGCAACGTGCCGAGCGCATCGCTGTTCGCCGTGTACTCTGCACTCTCAAAGGACACCGACACGTGGCTCTGTGCACCGAGGTTGTACACCTCGTCGGGCTGCACTCTCTGCATGATCCCGATCAGATTCGTCGCATCGGTAAGATCGCCGTAATGCAGGATGAAGCGCCGGCGCTCGACGTGCGGGTCCTGATACAGGTGATCGATGCGGTCGGTATTGAACAGCGAGGACCGGCGCTTGATGCCATGCACCTCGTATCCCTTCGCCATCAGGAAATCGGCAAGGTATGAACCATCTTGTCCCGTGATACCCGTGATTAGCGCTCGCTTCACTTGAATTTCCCGTCTTAGTCCGGCTGCGGCCAGCAACGCTCGGCACTCGTCGAGAGCGTCCCCATGCGATCCGGCCCAGGCCCCGCGGTCCTCGTTACGTCATTGATTCGCAATGTTCGATGACCGCAGCGAACCCGGCTTGTTCGCATTGGATAGTATGCTATTCTCGGAACGGTCGTCGAGTCCACTTATTTAGAGTGGCTATTCAAGGGAGGTGACATGGATGAGCCGCGCGCGGTCGCGAGGGCGATCTTCCGCCCGTTCTCCGGAGGGTATCAGCCTCAAAGATGGATCCCTCGCATCCGTACAAGAAGCCCGGTAAGGGACGGAACAACCGATTGGATCGAATGGCGCGGCAAGCGCGCACTCGATATCGTCGGAGCGCTCGTGCTTGGTATCGTATTTCTCCCGCTCATCGTCACTGTGAGCGTACTGCTGTGGGCGGAAGGCGGTCCGGTGATCTACCGCCATACGCGGATCGGGCGGGGCGGCCGACGCTTCCAGTGCTGCAAATTCGCCACGATGGTCAAAGACGCCGACAAGATCCTCGAGGAGCTCTTGAAACAGCGTCCGGAGCTGCAGGAAGAGTGGAATCGCGACCACAAGCTCAGGAACGACCCGCGCGTTACGCGTATCGGTCGCTTCCTCCGCAAGACGAGCCTCGACGAGCTGCCGCAGCTGTGGAACGTGCTGAAGGGCGAGATGAGCCTCGTCGGACCGCGGCCGGTCGTGCGCGAGGAGATCACGCGGTATCGCACGGGCGCGAGACATTACCTCGCGATGAGGCCCGGCATCACCGGACTTTGGCAGGTTTCGGGGCGAAACGACACGCTCTATCGGCGCCGCGTCGCACTCGACCGCGCGTACGCAATGCGCGCGAGCTTGTGGCTCGATGCGTGGATACTGCTGCGAACCGTGTCGGTCGTTCTCGGTCGACGGGGCGCGTATTGAGCTTTCGCACGGACCTGGCGCCGGCGGAACGCCTGCACTAGGTATAGTTACCTATACTCGCTGACGGTATCCGTTTATGCGCTCGACCTCCCTATTCGAGAGCGGCAACGCCGCTCCGACCACCGGCCCGCAAGACGTAACGCCGTCACTGCCGATCGCGAATAGAAAGCGGATACTGTTCCTGTCGCCGTTCTTCGCTCCCGAGCTGATCTCGACCGGAAAATACAACTCACGGGTCTGCGAGGCCCTGCGCGACGCGGGCCACTCGGTAACCGTCGTCACATCGTATCCGTTGTATCCGGATTGGATCCCGAGACGAGTCGCACGGCCGGTGGACGGAATCGACGTGCGGCGCGGCGGATTGTGGCTGCGGTATCCGCGTCATCCGGTGCCGAGGCGGATCGTCCTCGAGCTCTGGTTCGCCGTACACTGCCTGATCCACACGTTCAGGCAGCGTAACGCGATCGACCAGGTCATCGCGGTACTGCCGCCGAGCGTCTTTCCGCTGCTGATCCGTGCCGTTCTTCCGGGACGAGTTCCGATGATCGGAATCGTGCACGATCTTCAAGGCGTCATGGCCGAGTCGGCGAAGAGCCCGCTGCGGTGGCTCGTCGCGCGGATCATGCGACGTCTCGAGGCGCTGAGCTTGAGATGCTTCGACAAGATCGTCTGCCTGTCCCGATCGATGCGCAAAGAGCTGACGGACGGCTACGGGGCCGACCCCGCCCGCATACGCATGCACTATCCGTTCTTGACGATTCGAAACGAGCCGCACGGAGACCAGCTCCGGGACCTGTTCCCCGAGCACCTCGTGCACGTCGTTTATTCCGGCGCGCTGGGAGAGAAACAGATGCCGGACCGGCTGCTCGCCTTCTTCGAGCATCTGTCGGCGACTCGGCCGGATATCCGCTGTCACCTCTTCTCGCGCGGTCCGGCCTTCGAGCGGCTGCGCGCGAAACGCCAGGCGGGACCGGGCGAGCGCGTGCAGTTCCACGATCTCGTGCCCGAGGAGGCGCTCGAGGAGCTCTACGCGCGTTCCGATGTGCAAGTGATACCGCAAGCCCCGGGCACCGAGTCCGGCGCGTTCCCGTCGAAGCTGCCGAATCTGATCGCGTCGGGCGTGCCCCTCTTCGTGATCTCGAGCGAGGTCAGCGAGATAGCCGCGATCATCGAGGAAGCGAATGCGGGAACCGTCGTCGGCGGAACCGACATCGCAGCGTGGACCGAAGCGATGCACCGGCTCTTGGCCGACCTGAAGGCGCGACCGCGAAAGGAGCGCCGGGCAGCAGCCGCCGAGTACGTAGAGCGGCACTTCAATATCGAGGCGCTGCTGGCCGACCTCGCCGACTAGTCGGACGCAGCGGCACCCGCGAGCCGGTAGCGCCGCTCGACAGTCGAGTCGCGGTCCTCGGCCTCCTCGCGCGGACGCCTGCGGAACAGGAAATCCGCCTGAACCGCCTTGCCGCGGGCGTCATACGTGACGTTGTAGACGCCGCACATCGCGAAGTCTCGTTCCCTGAGCCACGCGATCACTCCGTCCGCGAGCCCCTGCCCTTCGTAGAGCTCTATGAACGAGCACTCGGCGTACACGTAGTCGAAACGGTCGAGCAGCTCCTCGCAACCTTGCAGGGCCTGCAGCTCGTAGCCCTGAACGTCCATCTTCAGCAGGGCCGGCCGCGCGAGCTCCGCCGGCGAGACGAAGTCGCCGAGCCGGCCGGAACGAATGGTCGCGGTGTGAGCCTCCTCCGTCCCGGGGAACAACCGTCTCTGAACCGCGGTGATCGGCAATAGCGACGACGAATCGTCGGAACGGGATACGTGGATCGTCTTCTCACCCGCTTCGGCGGCGATCGCGGCGCGGTGGCAGACCGTCGCGGCGTCCGTCGCGAACACCTGATCGAGCGTGTTCGCCGGAGCCTCGAGCGGCTCGAACGAGATGATGCGCGCGGCGGGGAACAGGCGCCGCGCAAGCAGAGCGAACTGGCCGCGATTCGCGCCGATATCGACCACGGTCCGAAAATCGGCAACGCCGTGCAGCACCGGACCATGCTCGACCCCGGCCGCGACACGATGGCGGAGGAGCGCACGGCGCCACGCGGGAGCCGCGAGGATTCCTGCGACCTTGCGGGCTTTTGCAATCAGCTTGTCGATGAGGACGTCTCCATCGCTCCGGCAGCCTCCATCGCCGGCCGACACGAGTATAGCGTGCGGCAATGCACCGGATAAATGTAGAGGCAAACAAAAAGCCGAGACGACGAAAACCGGCAGCGGCACCCGCGCGCCGATCTTTCGGCCGGCGCGCTGTCTCCGCGTAGCGAGAACGGGCGGCGGGTCGAAAGCGTCGCTCGGTGAGCCTCCGCCGGCTCACCGAGCTCGAGCGAGCCGACGAGCTCGCAGCCTGACCGCGCGCTCTACCCGGCGCGTTCGTTCCCGGTCACATCGGGCCGCTCGCGACCCTCGAGCAACGCCTTATACGCGACGCCGGCAAGCGCGGCGCCGACGATCGGCACGACCCAGAAGAGCCACAGCTGCGCAAGCGCCCAGTCGCCGACGAACAGCGCCGGCCCGGTGCTGCGCGCCGGATTCACCGACGTGTTCGTGACCGGGATGCTGACGAGGTGGATCAGCGTCAGCGCGAGGCCGATCGCAATTCCGGCGAAGCCCACCGGCGCACGCTTGTGGGTCGCGCCGAGGATCACGATCAGGAACATGAACGTCATCACGAGCTCGGTCACGATCGCGGCAAGCACCGAGTAGCCGCCCGGCGAGTGATCGCCGTAACCGTTCGCGGCGAACCCGTCGGCGACGTTGAACTCCGGCGCACCGCTCGCGATGACGTACAGCACCGCTGCGGCGACGACGCCGCCGACGACCTGCGCGACGATATACGGCAGAAGATCCGAGGTCGGGAAGCGGCCGCCCGCCCAAAGGCCGACCGAGACCGCCGGATTGAAATGCGCGCCGGAGATCGGCCCGAGCGCATAAGCGCCCGTAAGCACAGTGAGGCCGAACGCGAGCGACACGCCGGCGAGGCCGATCCCGACCTCCGGAAATGCGGCGGCAAGCACGGCGCTGCCGCATCCGCCGAACACGAGCCAGAAAGTGCCGAGAAACTCGGCGGTGAGCTTTGCACGCATGCGAAGGTTGCCTCCCGGTAGCGGTTCGCAGCGATTCTAGTCGCGCGACGGGCTCGGGAGCCAGATGTTTCTACACAGGGAACCGCGGCGGCGCCTCGCCGCGCGAAACCGCAGCAGGACGGTTCGCTCAACGCGACGACGGCGCTACCGAGAAAGCCAGGCGATCGCCCCCGGAACGTCGTCGTAGAACACGCGATAGTCGCCTCGCCGAACGCGAGGCGAGCGAGAAACGCGACCTTACTGTCCGACACGACGATCGCGCGCCGAAGATGTACGCCGCTCAGCGCCTGGTCGAGCGTTCGCTGCGACCACGGCACATCGACGGTCGGCGCCTTCATTTCGGTTGCGTCGTACAGCACCTTTGCGAGCGACTCGTCCCGCGCGATCGCGAGAACCTTCTCCTGGCATTCCTGGACCGTCTCGACGGTAGGCTCGCCGCGGAAACGCGCGACGATCACGTCACCGTTCCGCTCCACCGATAACTCGACGCCGGCGGAAGCTGGACCTACGGCGGGTTGCAAGCCGCTGCCATAACGCTCGAGAGAGCGCATCGGCGAGCTGCGGGACACGAGATCGCTGGCCGATAGCCGGTCGACGATGTCGCGAAGCCGGGGATACCCGTCCGGCAGAAGCCGGTAGTGGTCGAGATGGTCAATGAGCGCAACGAGATGAAACTCGAGGTACCCGTACGACGCGGCATCGAAGCCGCCGGCCCGGGTCTCGAGCCATTCGAGCCCGTTCTCGATCGCGAGGCGCGCTTTGCGGAAGAACGGCGGCTCCGTCGTCTCGAGTCCCGTACGGGCCGCGAGAATCAGCTTGACCTCCTCCTGCATGACCGCGTTCATCACCGCGCGGAGGTTCAGCGTCTCCGGGTCCGTCGTCAGGACCCCGAAGCGATCCGCCGGGTCGTACTTCCGGGCGACGTATTGCGCGATATGGTCGGAGTCGAGCAGCCGAGTGTCGCCGTCCTCGAGCACGGGCACCTTCATCACCGGGTTGTCGCCGAAGCGAGCAGCGTCCGTGCCGGAAACGTCGCCCGGGCTCACGAGATCGTACTCGACCTCGTAGTGGTCGAGCAGCAGACGCACCTTACGCGAGTAATGTGACAGAGGAGTGGCGTACAGCCGCACGTTCGAGCTCTCCATCCGGACAAACGCCGGCTGCGACGGAGGGTCCCCCGTCGCAGCCGAGACAACGCCGGCAATCCGGCGAGAGCTAGTTTACTTCGCGGCGAGCCCGCGCATCCGCCGCCAGAACGTCAGAATGCCGCCGAGGCCGAGCAAAGCGAGACCGCCGGCCCCGACGAACGGCAGGAAGCCGGCCGTTCTCGGCAATCGAGGCTGCTCGTCGAGCGCGTCGTCGTCCGCCTGCGCGAGCAGCTCGTCTGTGCTGTCGGTCGTCGGGCTGATCGGCACTTCTTGCGGCTCCGAGGTCTCCGGCTGTCCGGCGAAGAACGTTGCGGCGAGCTGGTCCTGCGGGACGTAGAACGTCAGCTCGTCCCCAGGGCGCAAGTCGCGCGGCGTCCTTTGCCGTCCGTCGATCGTCAGCGAAAGATTTTCCGGCGGCGTAAGCGTCAACGTATCGCCGCCCTCGAACGAGATCGTCACACGGCCGCCGCGATCCGTCACGCGGCGCACCTCTCCCTCGAAGCGAACGAAGTACTGGCCATCGCGTTCCATCACCTCTTGGCAAGCCGACGCGATGTTCGGATACCGCTCGAGCGCTTCCGCAGACCACGTCACGTCCTCGCATCGCTCTCCGGTCGCGGTAAATGCGGCGTCGCCGCTCCGCTGCGCGAAGGCACTCGTTGTCAGCATGAGAGCAAGCCCCGCTCCGATGACAGCAGTTCGACTGGACATAGCTTCGCTCCTTCTTCTTCCGGTTATCTGGCTGATGCTTGACGGCTCGCGGGGGCGAGTCCATCCGAGGAATCGATGAGCTCGGCGCGTACGATGTACCGCTCCGGCGCGTTCCCGACGAAGTAGAACGGGTAGCACGTCACCAGCGTGATGCTCGGCGTCTCCGTCGCCGCAAGCACGTGCACGTCGGTGGGCTTGACGATCAGCATCTCGGTCACCCGATAGCGCAGTCTTCGCGCGTCGACAGCGAGAATCACGTCGGCATCGATGTGCACGGACTCGAGCCCGCGGAAGAACCCGTCCCGGTGCGCGGCGATGCCGACATTGCCGTCGGCGCCGAGCAGCGCGGTGCCCTCGATGTGCGCCGCGCCGCGATTCAGGTTGAGCTCGCTCGTGCCCGGATACACCGGCACCTCGAGACCGATCGACGGAATCAGCAGCGCGCCGACGGGATCGCCGGGCCGAGTCACGGCCTGCGCATACTCGCGCGCGCGCTGCTCGGACCACAGCGTCTGATCGACGGCCGCGCGCGCAGCGTCGAAGACCTCTGCCGACGGGCCGGCACTCGCCGCGCCACGCTGCGACGGAACGGCGGCGAACGACTCGGCGCTCGCATCGACGGCGGCCGCAGCGCGCAACACCTCGAGCCCCCGCACGCGCTCGCTCTCGGCCCAAAGCCGCGCGGCGCCGAAGACCGCCAGCAGCGCGATGCCCGTCAGCCACGCTCCGTTCTCGATCCAGCGCCAACGCATGGCAGCCCCTCTTCGGTCAGTTCAGCGCGAGAATCGAAGCGTTGAGCAGCGTCGCGAACGCCACCCACGCCGCGTACGGCACGAACATCCATGCGGCCGTACGCTCTTGCCGCCACGACGCGACGATGAACGCAACGATCACGGCGAGCAGCGCGATGATCACGGCGAGCGCGAGACCGATACGGTGCATGGCAAAGAAGATCGGCGACCACGCGAAATTCAGCGCGAGCTGCGCCCACCATAGCTTCATCGCTCGGCTCGCAGCATCGCGCCGCCAGACCCGCCACCCCGCAACGGCGATCAGCACGTAGAGCAACGTCCAGACGGGACTGAACAGCCAGCCGGGCGGATTGAACGGCGGCTTATCGAGCTGCGCGTACCACTCGTCGGGCGCCGTCAGCCAGCCGATCACGAGCCCGCCGCCGAGCACGAGCAGAAGGAACAGGACGAGCGGCAGTCGACCGCCGGCTCTGCCGTCGGCGGCCCCTCCGCTCGTCGCGTCGTTGGTTGCCAGCCCCGTAACCCTCGATCGGAAGTGCCGGTGCGACGCTAACGCAGCACCTTGCCGGCCAACCTCATGATGTCGTCGAGTGCGTTGCCGTCTCCGTCGAGGTCCAGCATCGACGCGAGCCCGCCGGAGGACGCCTTCGTGCCGGCGGCCGGAGACTCCGCGCTGCGCCCTTGACCCGACAGCTTGCCGGTCAAACCGCCGAGACCGCCGCCGGTCGCGGCACCCTGTGCAGCCGCCCCGCCGTTGCGCTGCTTCGCCATGTAGCCCGCGACCAGCATCGCCACCATCGGCAACATCCGCTTCAGCAGGTCGGGATTGATGCCGGTCTGCGATGCAGCGTTCTGCGCCACGGTGCGGCTCACGTCCTTCGAGCCGAAGATCCTCCCGAGCACGTCGTTGCCGCGGTCGACGCGCGTCGGCTCCGGCGCGAGCACATCGTCGAGCAGGCTGCCGCCGCCGAGCTGGCCGAGGATGCCGCCGAGCCCTTCGACGCCGGACGGCTGGACCTTGGCCTGCTTCTTGAACCCGCCGAGAACCGCCGGTGCGAGCGCGCCTGCGCCACGCGCCGCTTCCGCTTCGCTGACGCCGAGCTCCCGCGCGATCGACTGAATGCCGCCCATCTGCGAGAGGATGTCGGTGATCTGCATAGCCTGCTCCTTTGAATAAGAGGTTCGTAGTGCGGGCGGTGCGGAGAAACGACAGGCGCCGACGATCGGTCTCGCTTGTGCTCGACCGCCGACAGCAGCGCCGCGGCTCACGCCGCAAAGCTTCTGCCAAGCCTCACGACTACGATTTTTTCGAGCCTACGCTGATCGCGGCGGCGCGCGAGAGGTAAAGATACCTATCGTTGTGATCGGTCTTACGGATTCACGGAAGCCGCGCCGCACTTCCGGCCGGAGATTCGAGCTCGAATACCCCTTCATCGCGGAAACGGCGGGTGCCGAACAGCCCGCCCTCGAGCTTTCCCCGGACGCGATACCGCACCTCGTTCGGATTCTCGTCGTTGACGAACGCGAACACCTGGCGAGCCATGTCGAACGCGGAGATCGTGACCGGAATCGTCATGACGACCTCGCCGTAACGGGGCACGGTGCCGACGTTATCCGTGACCCCGCTCGCGAGCCGACGGCCGTTCAAATCGAGCCACAACGCAGCGCCCGAGTACGCGACGGCCATGTCGTTCGGGTTCTGGACGCGCAGCCTGATCGCGAGGTTCAGCTCCATCCCCTCGCCGGGCAGCGGCTCGATCGCCGCGACGCTCACGTTCAACGGATCGCGATTCGGCATCCCGGCGCACGAGGCGACGGCTGCAAGCAGGATGGGCCAGACGAGGCTGCAAAGCCCGCGGCCGAAATGACGGCGCTGATCGTTCACCCGCCGAGCATAACCCGGCCTCGTCGTTCGGGCGAGCGACGTCGGTGGCATCCAACTTGCTTACTCACCCACTCGCCGCCGGTCGGCGAAAGGATTCCCCCCGATCCGGAGAATGACGTGCGTTTACTCGTGACCGCCCTAGTGCCGCTCGGCGCGGCCGCCGTAACTGCACACGCCGACGCCGGAGCGCTGCACGTGCGCATCACCGGGTTCGAGTCGGCCGACGGCGCGCTCGCGATCGCGCTGTTCGCGAACGAGGCAGACTACGAGGGCCAGACGAACGCCGTTCGGCGCGAATGGCTCGACGTCTCCGGAGACGCCGTCGAATGGGTCGTCGAGAACCTTCCCGCCGGCGAGTATGCGCTGATCGCATACCAGGACACGAACGGCAACGGGCAGATCGACCTGCGCCTGCTCGGCATGCCGAAAGAGCCGGTCGGCGTATCAAACAATGCGCGCGGACGGTTCGGGCCGCCGCGTTTCGACGCGGCGAAGTTCGAGGTCGGCGACGATGAGATCGCCCGGCAGCATGTGCGCCTGCGCTGAGCCGCTCCTGCCGAAAGACGCCCTATCGCGGATCGCATCATGACCGATAAGCGAATCGTCGTGATCGGCGCCGGTCCCGGCGGCTTGGCGAGCGCGATGCTGCTCGCGGCCGCAGGCTTCGACGTGACCGTCGTCGAGCGGGAAACGAAGCTCGGCGGGCGCACCTCGACGTTCGAGCAGGACGGATTCCGGTTCGACCGCGGACCGACGTTCTTTCTGTTTCCCGAGGTGCTCGAGCAGATCTTCGAGCTCTGCGGCCGCAACCTCCGCGACGAGGTCGAGCTCGAGCGGCTCGATCCGAACTACCGGCTCGTGTTCGAGCAAGGCGGCAAGCTCGACGCGACGTGCGACGTCGCCCGGCTCAAGGCAGCGATCGCCGCGATCTGCCCGGACGACGCCGCGAACGTCGAGCGTTACCTCGACGACAACCGCCGGAAGTTCGAGAAGTTCCGGCCGATCCTCGAGGCGCCGTTCTCGCGTCACGTCGACGTGCTGAAGCTGCCGTTACTCGAGCTGCTGCCGGTGATGAGGCCTTGGGCCAGCGTCGACACGGACTTGCGGCGGCACTTCAAAGATCCCCGCACGCGGCTCGCGTTCTCGTTCCAGAGCAAGTATCTCGGCATGTCGCCGTTCAAATGCCCAAGCCTGTTCACGATCCTCGCGTATCTCGAGTATCGGTTCGGGGTCTTTCATCCGCGCGGCGGCTGCGGCGCCGTGATGACTGCGATGGCGCGCGTCGCGGCGGAAATGGGCGTCGACATCCGTCTCGGCGAGCCGGCGCGCGAGCTCGGCTTCGACCGGCGGCGCATCCGTTCCGTGCACACGGATCGGCGTTCGTATCCGGCCGACGCGCTCGTAATCAACGCGGACTTCGCGAACGCGATCCGTGGCCTGGTGCCGCAACGGCTGCGCCGACGCTGGTCAGATCGCCGCATCGCGCGCGCGAAGATGTCGTGCTCGACGTTCATGCTGTATCTCGGCGTCGAGGGCCGCTATCCGGATGTCGCCCATCACACGATTCATCTATGCGGGCGGTACACCGAGCATCTCGACTCGATCGAGCGCGGCCACGTCTTGCCGAACGAGCCGTCGATCTATGTCCATAACCCTAGCCTGATCGATCCGACGCTCGCACCGCGCGGGATGAGCAGCTTGTATGTGCTCGTGCCGGTGACTCATGCGCATCCGAACGTCGACTGGTCCGTCGCGCGACAGACGTATCGCGATGCCGTCCTCGAGCGGCTCGAGCGCTTCGGGATGACGGACTTGCGCAAGCGCCTCCGCACGGAGGCGGTATTCACGCCCGCCGACTGGCAGCGCGACTTCGACCTCCACAAGGGCGCGACGTTCTCGCTGTCCCATACGCTCGACCAGATGCTGAGCCTTCGGCCCCGTAACCGCTTCGAGGATCTCGAGGGCGTCTATCTCGTCGGCGGCGGCACGCACCCGGGGAGCGGATTGCCGGTGATCTTCCAATCGGCGCGCATCTCGGCGCAGCTCCTCGCCGACGACCTCGGCGTCGCGAACGCGTGGGGCCGGCGCGACGGCCGTCCGCGAATGCCGCAGCTCGCGGCGCAACCGAGCTGAGCGACGATGACTGTCGAAGCGTCTGCCGCCACGCCGCGCCCGCGCTCTCGCTTCGATGCCGCGAGGGCATTGACCGCTGCCGCGGCGGCTGCGCAGAAGCGCTGGGCGGACGTCCCGCTGAAGCGCAGGCTCGCGGTGATACGGCGCTTCAGGCAGCGGCTCGCCGCCGCCCCGCTCGCGCTCGCCGAGCTGATCGGCAGGCGCGGCCCGGGCGAGACGATCGCATCCGAGATCTGGCCGCTGCTCGAGGCAAGCCGCTTCCTCGAGCGGCGCGCGGCGCGAGTGCTCGCAGCCCGTCGGCCGACGTCCCGCGGCATCCCGTTGCCGGGGCGCGCGCGGCTCACGGTGATCCGCGAGCCATACGGCGTCGTGCTGATCATCGGCCCTGGCAACTACGGGCTGATGCTCCCGGGCGTGCAGGCCCTGCAAGCACTCGCGGCCGGCAATGCCGCGATCATCAAGCCGGCGCCGGGCGCAGCGGACGCGCTCGCCGAGCTTGCGCGGGCGCTGCACGCGAGCGGCCTGCCCGACGGGCTCTTGTCGATCGCCGACGAGTCCGCGGAGACCGCGCGAGCGCTGCTCGAGAGCCGGATCGACCGCGTCGTGTTCACGGGCTCGAGCACGGTCGGACGCGAAGTGCTCGCTCGCGCGGCCGCGCGTCTCGTGCCCGCCGCGCTCGAGCTGTCCGGCTGGGATGCGTGCATCGTGCTCGACGATGCGAACCTCGATCGGGTCGCCGACGCGTTCGTCTTCGCTTTGCGGACGAATCGCGGCGAAACCTGCGTCGCACCGCGGCGCGTGCTCGTCGCCGCCGGACGGTGCGCCGAGCTCGAGGCACGCCTGCGCGCTCGCCTTCTCGAGGAACGCGAGCAGGCCTTCGACGGCCCGCTCGCAGCACGCGCGGCAACGCTGATCGGCGATGCGGTCGCGACGGGCGCTTACCTGGTTGCCGGCCGCTCGGACACCGCTCGAGTCGCGGGCCCGATCGTCCTCGCCGGCGTGACGAGCGACATGCCGATCTTCTCGACGGAGGTTTTCGCGCCGCTGATCCTGATCTCGGCCGTCGACGACGTCGACGAAGCCGTCGCGCTCGCGAACCGCGGCGATTTCGCGCTCGGCGCCAGCGTGTTCGGCTCGCTGCGCCGTGCGCGGGCGATTGCGCCGCGGCTCAACGCCGGTCTCGTCACAATCAACGACGTCGTCGCGCCGCTCGCCGATGCGGAAGTGCCGCTCGCCGCGCGGCGGGCGAGCGGCTTCGGCGTAACCCGCGGCGCCGACGGCCTGCTCGCGATGACGCGGCCGAAGGCGATCACGGAACCGCGGTCGCGCTTCGCGCCGCACCATACGCTGCGCGCCGATGCGTTCGGCGATGCGCTCGCCGCGCTGTCGGCGGTCGTGCACGGCGCGCCGCGGGCGAAGCTCCGCGCGCTCGTCTCGCTGCTCGGCACACGCCGCACGATCGGCCGCGACGTCATCGGGCGACGCGGGCCGCACAGAGAGCCGCGGGCGACGACTGCCCGCTCGGACCCGGGTACGCCTACGGAGCACTCCTGACATGACGACTCGAGTCGCGATCATCGGCGGTGGCCTCGGCGGTTTAGCGGCTGCATGCACGCTCGCCGCTCGCGGCGCGCACGTCGATCTGTTCGAGGCGAGCTCGACGCTCGGCGGCAAGGCGGCCGTGCTCGAGCAGGACGGCTTTCGCTTCGACATGGGCCCGACGATCGTGACGTTGCCGCACGTGCTCGCGCGAATATTCATCGAGGCCGGTCGCGCGCTCGATGACCATCTCGAGCTGAGGCCACTCGATCCGCAATGGCGATGTTTCTTCGAGGACGGCAGCCGGCTGGACCTACTGTCGAGCACGGAGCAGATGAGCGCGCAGCTCGAGCGGTACGCCGGCGCTCGGACGGCCGACGGCTATCGCAGCTTCCTTCGCATCGCGCGCGACCTGCACCGGATCTCGGACCGGTTCTTCTTCTGGAAGGCGATTGGCGGGCTGCGGGACACGATCCGCGTCGCCGAATCGTTCAAGCCGTCGACGTTGAAGGATCTCGCAGCGCTGCGCATCGGCCGCAGCGTCGCCGGCACGATTCGCGCCGAGGTTCCGGATCCCCGCGTCGCGCAGATGCTCGATCACTTCACGCAGTACGTCGGCTCCTCCCCTTACGGCTCCCCGGCCGTGCTCTGCGGCATCGCGCATATGCAAACGGCCGGCGGCGTCTGGTATCCGATCGGCGGGACTCGAGCCGTGCCCGACGCGCTCGGCGCGCTCGCCGAATCGCTCGGCGTCGAGATCCATACCGGCGTCGCCGTGACCGGCATCGTCGAGCGCGGCGGCCGCGCGCGGGGCGTGCGTCTTGCGAACGGCTCCGTCGTCGCCGCCGATGCCGTCGTCTCGAACATGGACAGCTGCCGGACGCATGCGGAGCTGCTCGATGCCCGCACGGCGGCGCCGTTCCTCGCGCGCCGCCGCTACGAGCCCGCGTGCTCGGGCGTCGTGCTTTACCTCGGCCTCGATCGCCGCTACGAGCACCTGTGCCATCACAACTTCGTGTTCTCGAAAGACCCGCAGACGGAGTTCGACGCGATCTATGCGCAAGGTCGGCCGGCCGACGATCCGACGTGCTACGTCGCGGCGCCGTCCGGCACCGATCCGACGGTCGCGCCGCACGGCGGCGAAGCGCTGTACGTGCTCGTGCACGTTCCGTATCTCCGTCCCAATCACGACTGGCGCGTGCTGTTCCCGGACTATCGCAGGCGTATCGTCGAGAAGCTCGCGACCTGCGGCGGCATGCCGGACATCGAGAAGCGCATTGTGTTCGAGTCCGCGCTGACGCCGCAGGATATCCACGATCGGTACCGCGTGCTGAACGGCGCGATCTACGGGCTCGCGAGCCACGGCACCGCGCTCGGTGCGTTCAAGCCCGGCAATCGCAGCCGCGACCTCGCGGGTCTCTACCTCGCCGGCGGCTCCGCGCACCCGGGGCCCGGCATGCCGATGGCGCTGATGTCCGGCTGGATCGCCGCCGACGCGTTGGCGCAGGATTTCTCGCTCGCGCGTCCGGCCGGGCCCGACGAGGCCGCGGCATGAGGGGCGCCGACGCACCTCCGCGGATCTCGTCCCGGCGGCTTGCGCTCTTTACGTGGTATGCACGCCGTCTCGTCGCACGCCGCTTCACCGCCGTGCGGCTGATGAAGGACGGCCTGCCGGCTCCTATCGCCGCTCAGACGGTGTTCTACGCGAACCACGCGTCGTGGTGGGATCCGCTCGTGATGCTGATCGTCGCGCGCGCGGTGTATCCGGGCGTCGCGTTCTATGCGCCGATCGACGCCGCAGCGCTCGAGCGTTATCCGTTTCTCGCGCGGCTCGGCTTCTTCGGGATCGACTTGGAATCGCCGGCCGGCGCGCGCCGCTTCCTTGCGGTCGGCGAGTCGATACTGTCGCGGCCGAATACGGCGCTGGCTTTGACGCCGCAGGGCGGCTTCGCGGACGTCCGCGAAAGGCCGATCGAGCTGAAGGGAGGGCTCGCGCGGCTGCTGACCCGTGTGCCGGCCGCGCACGCGGTTGCCGTCGCGATCGAGTATCCGTTCTGGAACGAGGCCCGCCCGGAGGCGCTCGTCAGGTTCGGCCAGCGCAACGTGAGCGGCGGCGGTCGCACGCGCGACGGGGTCGCGCTCGAGCTGTCCGCTCGGCTCGAGCGCGAGCTCGATGCGCTCGCGGCAGGGGCGTGCCGCCGATCGCCCGCAGACTTCGTCACGCTGCTCGACGGCGCGCAAGGCATCGGCTTCGTGCAGGATCTGCCGAGCCGGCTGCGTGCGTGGCGCAACGGCGCGCGCTTCGATCCGCGGCATACGGCGCTCAACCCGAGCGGCGAAGCCGCGCGCGAACGCCCCGGATGACGGTCGCCGCTTGGGCCGCGTTCGGATTGGCAGCCGTCCCGCTGCTGCTGATCGTCTGCAACCTGCATGTGTTCCGCCCGCCGCCGCGCGTCACGCGATCACTCGTTCCCCGCGAGGTGTCGGTGTTGATACCGGCGCGGAACGAGGCCGAGCGGATTCGCGCGGCGATCGAATCGGTGCTCGCATCGGCAGGCGATGCCGAGATCGAGGTGCTGGTCCTCGACGACGACTCGACCGACGGGACCGCGCGCATCGTCGCAGCGATCGCGGCGCGCGATTCGCGGGTGATCCTGCTCGAGCGGCGCGGCGGGCCGCTGCGCGGCTGGGGCAAGCCGCTCGCATGCGCCGAGATGGCCGACCGGGCACGCGGCCGCGTGCTGATCTTCATGGATGCGGACGTGCGCCTCGAAGCCGACGCCGTCGCCCGCATCGCCGCGGCCCTGGACGACTCCAACGCGGCGCTTTTGAGCGGCGTTCCGCGGCAAATCACCGTCGGCTTCGCCGAGCGGCTGATCGTGCCGCTGATCCATTTCGTGCTGCTCGGCTTCCTGCCGCTGCTCGCAATGCGTCGACTCCGCAAGCCCGCGTTCGGCGCCGCGTGCGGACAGCTGCTCGCGGTCGAGCGCGACGCGTACTTCGCGTGCGGAGGTCATCGCGCCGTCGCCGACCGCATCCACGATGCGCTCGCGCTTGCGCGCCGCTTCCGGAAAGCCGGCTTCACGACCGACCTCGCCGACTTCACGCCGCTGGCGCACTGTCGACTCTATCGCGACTCGCGAGAGGTGCTCGCGGGCTTCGCGAAGAACGCGCACGAGGGCCTCGGCTCGCCGGCAGGCATCGTGCCGTGGACGGTCATTCTGCTCGGCGGACAGGCCGCGTGGACGATTCCGCTGCCGTCGGCGCTCCTCGCCGGCGAATCGTCGCTGTCGTTACCGCTGCTGCTTGCGGGCGCCGCGTCGCTTACGAGCCGCGCGCTCGTCGCGCGCCGCTTCGAGCCGACCGTCGTCCAAGCGCTGCTCCATCCGCTCGGCGTCGCCGGCCTGATCGCGATCCAATGGTACGGCGCGGCACGCAGGCTTCTCGGCCGGCCCGTTGCATGGAAGGAGCGGATCGCGGGCGGCGGCGGTGAGACGTGCGCGGCGCACGCCGAGCCGAGGCCCGGCAAACGGCGGGCGCGCGCTTTGGAGGTGCGCAAACTTTTCCGGCCGTGAGACAATCCGGTTCGAACACCGTAGGCGATACGAGGGGGAACGATGAAGCGAGCGCTTGCAGCTTCGTTCGAGCGGGGCGGTTTCGCCCGAGCGACAATCGGTATTGCGCTGATGAGCATCGCCGCACCGGCGATCGCGCAGTCGAACTTTTCGACGCCCGCGCGCGCCGACGGCGACGACAGCCCGATGACGCATTGGGCGCCGTACCGCGAAACGTGGACGTTGCCGCCGTCGGAGGACCAGCGGCTCGAGGATCCGATCCTCGACGGCGCGATCGATCTGCACGCTCATCACGGCCCGGATGCGTATCCGCGGCAATGGGACGCGTTCGAGGTCGCCGAGATCGCAGCATCGCGCGGCATGCGCGCGATCGTAATCAAGAACCATTGGACCGAGACCGCGGGCCTCGCCTACTTGATCCGCAAGTACGGTGCGCAAGGGATCGAGGTGTTCGGCAGCCTGACGCTCGATACGCCGGTCGGCGGCGTGAATCCGCAGGCCGTCCGCTACTTCGTCGACGTCACCGGCGGCTACGGCCGCGTCGTATGGATGCCGACGCACGATTCGGAGCACGAGGTCGCGGTCCTCGAGCAGAGGCGGCCGTCCGCGCGCGTTTCGGAGAACGGCAAGCTGCTGCCCGAGACGCTCGAGGTGCTGTCATTGATCGCCGAGCACGATCTGACGCTCGCGACCGGGCACGTGACGCCGGCGGAAGCGCTGATGATCATGGACGAGGCGCGCCGGCTCGGCATCGACCGCGTGATCGTCACCCACCCGCTGCTCGGCGAGCAGTACACGAACATGTCGGACGACGAGCTTCGGGCGGCCGTCGATCTCGGCGGGGTCGTCGAGATCACCGCAGGCGCGCTCTATCGCGCGGGCCCGGCGCGTGACCGCGCGATCGAAGTCATTCGGGCTCTCGGACCGGAGAACGTATTCATCGGCAGCGACAGCGGACTGACGGGCACGCCGAATCTCGCGGATGCGCTCGTGATGGCGGCGCGCGCGCTGCGCGAGGCCGGGTTCGGCGAGCCCGAGCTCGATCTGATGTTCAAGCGCAATCCGGCGCGGCTGCTCGGGCTCGAAGACTGACGGCGGGGCTGCGAGCGCCGTCCTCCGCGAACGGCGCTCGTCGCGACTACGGGCCGAGCCGCGCCTTCAGGTCTCGCGCAACGGCTTCCTCGACGGTCTCGTTCTCGCTCGGCGTGACCTCGAACTCCTCGTGCGGACCGTCCGTGCGGTGCCACGTCACTCGGTACGTGCCGGAGCTGTCGCTGACCTCGATCGTCACGAGCTCTTCGTAAGTCTCTCTGACCTTGATCCGCTTCTGCATGACGAACCCTTTCTTCATCGGTTTCGCCCGATTATCTGCCTCGACGCGCCCGGTTGCACTCGGACGGCACGAGACTCTCTGCGCCCGCCCCTCGCAGTGACGAATGAGCCCTACGCTTGCCGTCACAACGGCCAGACGAGCAAGATCATCGGCACCCCGATCGCGACGACGAGGAGCTCGAGCGGCAGCCCGAGCTTCCAGTAGTCGCCGAAGCGGAACCCGCCGGGACCGAGGATCAGCGTGTTGTTCTGATGGCCGATTGGCGTCAGGAAGGCACATGACGCACCGAGCGCAACGGTGATCAGGAACGAATCCGTGTTGACACCGAGCTGGGTCGCCGCACCGATCGCGATCGGACACATCACGGCCGCAGTCGCCGCGTTGTTCATGAAGTCGCTGAGCGTCATCGTCACGACGAGAATCAAGGTGAGCGCGATCACGGCATGTCCCTGGGCGACGCCGTCGAGCAACAGCCGGGCAATCAGATCCGCAGCGCCCGTCGTCGCCATCGCGCCCGCAACCGGGATCAACGCAGCGAGCAGCACGATGACCGACCAATCCACGGCGTCGTACACCTTGCCCGGCGAGACGATCCGGGTCGTGACCATGACCAGCGCGCCGGCCGCGAACGTCACGGCGGCCGGCAGCAAGCCCATCGCCGCGCCCGCGACGGCGGCCAGCATCGTCACGATCGCGATCGTCGCCTTGCGCGCGTCCGGGAGACGGAGCGGACGCTCGGCGAGCGGCGCGCAGCCGAACTCGCTCGCAAACTCGTTCAACGTGTCGGGGTTGCCTTGCATCAGCAGCACGTCACCCGGTCTCAACGGCATCGTCCGCAGTCTTGCGAGCGACCGATGCCCTTGCCGCGAGACTGCGAGGAGGTTCAAACCGAAGCGCGTGCGCAGCCGAATGTCCGTCGCAGACCGTCCGGCCAGCTTCGAGCCCGGAAGGACGGCGAGCTCCGTCAGAACGACCTCGTCGGATTGAATCGCGCGCTTCTTGTCGCCTCGTTCGTTCGCGTCGGTGTCCTCGCCCGAGGTCCGAGCGCGACCCTCGCCGCTTCGATCGATTCGAGACGCCTGCTCGCCGCGTCCGTCCCCGTCGCCGTCGTCCGCATCGTCATCGCCGCGCACTTCCTCCTCGAGCTTCAGACCGAGCGTCGACAACGCCGACGCCAGCGCCTCCGGATCCGCCTCGATCACGAGAATATCGCCGGGGCGGACGCGGCGCGCGCGGGAAGGCCCGGGAATCCGTGCCTCGTCGCGGACGAGCCCGACGACCTGGGCCTCGGCATCGCCGAGCGCCGCTTCGATATCGGCGAGCGTCATGTCCACGGCCTTGCTCTTGTCTTGTACCCGCGCTTCCGTCAGATAAGCGCCGAGCTCGAAGCTCTTACCGGCGGTCTGGTTCCTTTTCGGCACGAGCCGCCAGCCGAGCAGCGCCACGAACAGCACGCCGGATACCGCTACCACGGCGCCGACCGGCGTGAAGTCGAACATCGCGAAACCCTCTGCTCCCGCCTGCGCGCGAAATCCGGACACGATCAGGTTCGGCGGCGTGCCGATCAACGTCGTCATGCCGCCGAGGATCGAGCCGAAGGACAGCGGCATCAGCACTCGCCCGGGAGGCAGCTCGAGACGCTGCGCGATCTGGATCGCGACGGGCATCAGCAATGCGAGCGCGCCGACGTTATTCATGAACGCCGAAAGCACGGCGGCGAGCCCGGTGAATGCGCCGATGCTGACGAGCGGACCCGCCTTCGTCGGCAGGATTCTCCGCGCCAACGCGTCGACGGCGCCCGACGTCAAAAGACCCCGGCTCATCACGAGGACGCATGCCACCGTGATCACCGCCGGATGCCCGAAGCCGGCGAACGCCTCGGCAGCCGGGACGAGACCAAAGATCACGCAGGCAAGCAGGGACGCGAGTGCGACGATGTCGTGTCGCCAGCGCCCCCACAGGAAGAGCGCAATCGTCGCAACCAGAATCGAGATGATGATCGTTTGTTGGTGTGTCATCGAAGCGGAGGGGTCAATCGCTTGGCGCCCGAATCGTCGGCCTCGGCGGGCGCAAGAACGAAACGCATCATGGGAGCGCGATTCCGACGTCCGACCCTGCCGCGTCGTCCCCGGCCTCGCTGCGCCTTGCGCGCTTCGCGCGTACTAGAAGCTCGTACAGCATCTCCGACGCGAGCCCGTGCAGCACGAGCCGATAGCCTGCCTTCAACGTCGACTCGGGCACCATCGGATGCTTGTTGTTGACGAGCGCGAGATGCTGCGGCTGTCCGAGGATCCGCGCGACATAGAGCCCGATCGTCTCGTCGAGCTGCAGCGAGTTCGTCGCGCGCCAGAAATCGTGATCGGAGAGGAACATCTGGTATACCGGCGTGAACAGCTCGATCGCGGTCTGCAGGTCGATGAAGTTGTGCCAGCGATCCGGCAGCGGCTCGATGCCGAAATCGCCCTCGCTGATGCCGTCGAAGTCGAGCGTGGGCGGCGCGACGATCTCCGCGCCGCGCGCACGCAGCTCCCTATTCAGGTTGATCACGAAGTTAAAGAGATTCAGGTCGTGCTTCACGAAGAGATCGTCCTCGAGGTCATCGATGTTCTTCGGCCGAAGCGGATTCAGCGGCACGTTCGTGCCCGGAACGTTCCGCGCGATGAAGTCGAGGATCTCGCTGCCGATATGGAAGTGCCGCAGGATCAGCAAGTTTGCTTCCTTGCGCACGAACGTCCGAAGCCCCCACGCGAGAAACTTGTGCAGCAGCCGCGACGACGTGAACGAGCTCGGCACGATGATGCGCACGAGCTGCACGAGCACGATCATCGTCCGCGCGAGCGGGCGCACGACAGGCAGCACGAACTGCCGGCAGCGCGAGCTCGAGTCCGTCAGCCACGCCTTCTTGACGTCGTTATCGATCGGCGTGCTTTGGTCGAGATAGAGCGCGAGCCATGGATTCGGGTTCGTCGGGTCGTGCTGCATCGCGTCGAGATCGACGGAGTTCATCGTAGTCACCTCCACCGGCCGACCGATTCGAGCTGCATCAGGTAAAGCTCGGCCGTGTCTCGGGCGGTGGCGACGATGTCGTCCGCCGCCGCCCGGCCGCCGGTTTCGAGCGCGAGCCGCGCGCATTCGAGCCAGCGCGTGAGATGGTTCACGTCGTTCTCGCCGTGATAGCGAAGAAATCGCACGGCTTCGAGCGGCACGCCGAGCTGGCGCCGGATCTCCGGCAGCAGCACCGGCACGATCCGCTGCCCCGTTCCCTCGATCACATAGATCGCGCCGAGCAGCCCGACGGGATTCGACCGTTCGGCGCGCGCATGCAAGTACGCATTCAGCGCCTCGCCACCCGGGTTGCGGCGCAGATCCTCGATGCGCTCGATATTGCCGCCTGCGCGGCGATAGTCCGCGAACAGAATCCGGAAATCGTATTGCTCGTCGTTCGCATGCGCCGTGACGAGCGCCTTGAGCGCCGCGTAGCCGTCGTCGAGATTCGCGACAGCCTTGCGCATCCACAGGCTCCCCTGCTGCACCTGCGGCACCCACTCCTCCATCCAGTGCAGCAGATCCTCGCGCGAAAGCCCGCCGCCGACGATGCGCGCGACGATCGGCGTGCGCCACGCGCGCGAGCGGTAGTCGTGCCAGACGGATGCGAGCGCGCGCAGCAGATCGCGCAGCAACGGCTCGCTGACGAAATCGGCATCATGCGGCGGCGCGACCGCCCCTTCCGCATCCCTCGACGCGAGCGCCGCGCCGCCGATTGATCCCGGCAGCGCATCTCGTCTCGCGTTACCCGCTCGATCGTCCGGCGTCGGCTCCACGGCCTCGAGCAGAATGAAGCCGACCGTGAAGCGTCCCGACTCTGGCACGAAGCATAGAATGCGCTCGCCCGGCGCGACCGCGCGCTCGCGGAGGAAATCGTCGAGCATCACGAAAATCGAAGCCGAGCCGGTATTGCCGCGCTCGGCGAGATTGCTATACCAGCGCTCGTCCGGGATCGCGAGCCCGGCCTTCTCGAGCAGCTCGCGGACGACCGGCGCGAAGCGCTGCGACGAGTAGTGACACAGGAAATGATCGATCCGCGCCGGGTCGATCCAGCCGGCTTGCACGAGCCGCACGTACTCGTGGATCCCGACGTCGAACAGGTTCGGCAGCAGGCGGATGTTCTGACGCAGCGCGTACGCGCCGTCGGCCTCGGCCTCCGCGAACGAAGGATAGTCGAGGTACGATCGATCCGATCCCGCGGCGAGCCCGACCTGCATGCATACCGGATAGTCGCCGGCGAACGAGCGCAGGTGCACGCCGAGCAGCTTCAGCGGCTGCCTACCGCGCGGCGCGTCGTCGAGTAGCCATGCGCCTGCCGCGTCGGACAGCATCCAGCGCAGGAAATGCGCGTCGAAATCGATGTCGTAGCCGCGGCTCGCGAACCGCGACCGTTTGAAAAGGCGCGACGGCACCTCGCTCGTCGCGACGATTGCACGCGACGCGCGCCCCGCGGCGATCGTGATCGCCGCGTGCTCAAGTGCGGAGACGCCGGCCGCACAGACGCCGGCATGACTGCTCGTCGCCATCGGCGGCGCCCCGAGCTCGCCTTGCACCATGCTCGCAAAGCCCGGCAGCGTCGCATCGCCGCCGGACGTGCCGGTGCAGAGCAGATCGACGCCCCCGGCCGAGACGCCCGCGCGCTCGAGACACGCACGGATCGCCTCCGCAGCCATTCGAGCGGCGCCGAAGCGCGTGACGCCTTCCGGATCCGTCGAGTAGTAGCGTCGCCGAATGCCGTTCTCCGCGAGGATCCGCCGCTTGATCCTCTCCGACGCGCCGTTCAGCGGCGCGACATATCGGTCGATTTCGTCGTTCGTGACCGGCTCGCCCGGATAGAACGCGCCGGTCGCGGTCACGTAGACGCCGTCGAGATGATCGATGCGCGTCCGCTCGCGTCTCATCGCGTCGAGCTGCCGCCGAGCCAGCGATCGAGCCATGAAAACGAGAAGCCGTAATGGCCGCGAAACTCGCGATGATGCGTGTTGTGGTAGCGGCTGTGATCGGCCGCGAACGCGAACGGGCGGCGCAACTGCTCGGCCGGCAAATGGCCGCCGACATTCAGCACGAGACTCATGATCGTGAGGCCGAGCAGCGCCCACGGGCTGAATGCATGAAACACGAGCGCGAGCGGCATCACGCTGCCGAGCAGGAAGGATTCGACCGGATGGAAGCTGTACGCCGAGAACGGCGTCGTTACGACCGAGCGGTGGTGCCAAACGTGGACGCGCTTGTAGAGCGCGGGCCGATGCAGCAACCGATGCACGGCGAAGAAGTGCAGCTCGTTCCATAGATAGAGCACGGGCAGCTCCCATACGAGATGCCACGGCGCCCGTCCCCAATCGATCCGCAGCCATCCGGCACGCAGCATCCAGACGAGCCCGACCGCCTGCACGGCGAATATCGCGATCGACGCAGCCGACAGCCTCAGCTCCTCGCCGACCTGACCGGCGCGGCGCCGCTGAACGCGGCCGTAGGTCGTGACGGCGTCGGCGGACCGGTCGACGGCGAGCACGTACGCGCCGCCCGCGAGCAGCGTGTAGATCACGGCGAACCACAGCGCGGTCGCGGCGAAGATGGCGTGATAGGGCGCATGGAGCGCCGCATCGGCGAGGCGTTCTGCGGCCGTGGCGAAGGTCATCGCGGACGGAGCCTACTTACCGATCCGAGAAGTGTCCAGCCGCTCTCGTTGCCGGACGGCGATCGGCGTGCTTCGTCCGCGTCAAAAAGACGCCGCGGTTCGCAGCGGGCTAGTCGAAGAACGGATACCCCTCGGTCGCGTATCGCCGCATCCCTTCCTCGTTGATCTCGACGCCGATCCCCGGCTTATCGGCGACCGTCATGAACCCGTCGTCGTCGACCATCGGCCCGTCGTACGTCACGATCTCCTGATACATCGGGTTCTCGTGGAAGTAGATCTGCCACTCCATGATCATGAAGTTCGGCACGGCCGCGCATACGTGCGCCGTCGCCATCGCGCCGAGCAACGACGAGACCATGTGCGGCGCGAACGGCACATAGTAGAGGTCGGCGAGGTTCGCGATGCGCTGACCTTCACCGAGCCCGCCGGCCTTCTGCAGATCCGGCATGATGATGTCTACGGCGCCCATCTCGAGCAGCGGCCTGAACTCGTGCGCGAGGAAAAGGTTCTCGCCGGCGCAGAGCGGCGTCGACGTCTCGAGCTGGATCAGCCTGTACGCGTCCGGGTTCTCGGCCGGAACGGGCTCCTCGAGCCACATCAGATTCAACGGCTCGAGCCTCTTCGCGACTCTCTTCGCGGAAGGCAGATCGTAGCGCGCGTGCATGTCGGCGCAGATATCGACGTTCGGGCCGACCTGCTCGCGCGCGGCCGCCATCTGCTCGTACATGCGCTCGACCTCGCCGTTGCTGGCCGTCCAGTTATAGCGGTCGTACTTGGCCGGGTCATTCGCCTGATCGAGATCGAACTTCACGGCGGTCATGCCGTAGTCGACGGCCTTTTGCGCATTCTCGGCGAACTGCTCGGGCGTCGGACGATCGCTCTGATAGAGGGCCGTATCCATGTAGAGCCGGATCCGGTCGCGGAACTTGCCGCCGAGAAGCTGATAGACGGGCAGCCCGAGAGCCTTGCCGGCGAGGTCCCACAGCGCCGTCTCGACCGCGGCGAGCGCCGCGAGATACATCCCGGACTGCGCGCCGCCGAACACTCCGGCCGTGCGGATCTCGTGAAACAGGCGATGCACGTCGAGCGGATTGCGGCCGCGCAGCATCCGGCCCCAGCCGAGCACGAGCTGCGCGGTGCCGCGGACCGCATCCGCGCCCTCGCCGTGACCGACGATGTCCTGGTTCGTGTAGATCTTCACGAACAGGTGGCTGCCGCCGCGGATGTAGCCGATCTTCAGGTCGGTGATCTGCAGATCCGACGGCCGCGAGTACGGCCTGACGCCGTCGAGCCGAGCCTGAGCTTCCTGCGCCTGCACCGTCGCCGCGAACGGCGAAGCCGCGAGCGCTCCGGCTCCGACAGCGCTGCGCGAAAGGAACTTACGCCGTGATAGTTTGTTGTCGTTCATTCCGCGTCTCCCCGCGCAAAATAATTCGTGCCAGGCACGATTTTTCCGAAAAAGCGTGCCTGGCACGATTTTTCGTTAGAACGTGCGCTCCCTGAGCAGCTCCTCGATCTGGTCCCGCGGCACCGGCAGCTCGTCGATGTGGTCCTCGAGCCATTGCGAGAAATCCCGCTCGATCTCGTCGCTCCACCTCGTATCGATCTGCGCGGATGTGTACACGCCTTCGCGGATCCGTTGCTGGCCGAACATATCGCGCAAACGCACGATCTCCGACGTCTTCACGACGCGCTCGGCGAGATGCGGCGGAATGAAGATGACGCCGCCGTCGCGGCCGAGCACGACGTCGCCCGGCATCACCATGACCTCGCCGATCCGGGTGGGGCCATTGATCGACACGAGCGTCGTATTCAAGCCGCCTTCCGGGTCATTCAGATGGTGTGACGGGTGATAGCTGCGGAAAAACGCGGTGAAGCCTTCGATCTCCTTGAGCCCGGCGATGTCGCGCACCGCGCCGTCGTAAACGATGCCGTTGCCCGAGTTCGCGTGGATCGCGCTGCCGACGTTGTCGCCGATCGTCGGGCCGTCCACGCGTAAGCCGAACTGGTCGGCGACGTAGACGTCGCCCGGAACGAGCATCTCGACGGGCCACGTGTTCTGTCCGCCGCTGCGGCCGTTCTCGAGCCCATACGCCTGGATCGCGCGGTGCACGTCAGGGCGTCCGGGCATGAACACGGCCGTCAGCGCGCGGCCGACGAGCACGCCATCCGGATTCAGCACCTGCCAATCGCCGGCGTACTGGTGGTTGTAATTGTTGTTCCGCAGCACGGCCCACGCTTCTTCGAGCGTGACGAGCTTCATGCGCTCGAGGATGTCGTCCGGCACTTTCGGGCGGCCGTCCGGAAACCGCTCGCCGTCCCACTCGCGCGTCAGCGCGATCAATTCCTCCTTCGAGGTCTGGACCTCCTGCGCATGCGACGTCGCCGGCGCCGCAATGGACAAAACCGCCGCCGCCACCGAGAACGCGAGCGGCCGGCTCGTCGCGTGAATGCTCTTTGATCGACTCATGATGCCGCACCAAGTGGGCCGCCGGCGTCGACTCCACGATACGGGATCGTGTCGCTACGACCCCTTAAGTATTGGACGAGATCGACGCAGTCGTCCGCCGGATCGTTCCCCTTCGCTCCCGATTGTCTACGAGAGCGTCTTGTCGTTCTGAACGTTCGGCACTTTAGCGAAAACCGCGGGCGCGCAAAAGTTTGGTCCTTCAACGGTCCCGCGGGAGCCCTACTCCGCCGGAATCACCAACCCGCGTCCTGCGGCAAGTCTTCGTTCGCGGTGATGTTCAGAACCGCGCAGTGATGATACGTGAAGCCGCCTTCGCGAACGCCTGGATGCTCGACCATGAACTGCACGACCTGCAGAATGCAGCCTTCGCAATCGATGTTCGGGATGCGGATCTCGGTCTCGAGCAAGCCCGTACGCCGCTCGTAGTTCTCCCACAGCCCGTCGACGAGCACCGGCGGCTCGGGATCCGCGTCTATCGGGAACGACGCGGAGCGCGGCCCCCTGTCCGTCTCCTTCATCTCGGCCGGCGGGCTCGGCGGCAGCCAGTTGATCCTACGCGCCAGCGACACGCGGAAATGGCCCGGGTGATAGACCGTCTCGTCCACGACGAGACGCAGCATGTCCCCGCCTCGAACCTCGGTCACGGCGCCGGTCCGGGTGCCGCCGTCGGTCAACGATCCGCCGCACGGCGCCATCTTCTGCGGATCGCCGCGCTCGTCCTCCTCGATCCACGAAGCCGGCTCCACCAGCTTGAAATGGGCGTCGGCCACGGCGGCGCCGAGACCCGCCGCGGTGATGAGCGCGATCGTCGTCAGCTTCTTCTGCATGAGCATCCTCTCCAAACCGGTCTCCAAGGCTGCTCATTGCGATGCGGTCCGCTAGCGCGATCTGCGATGGCATGAGCAGGGGCTCGGCACCACGCCGGGCGCTCGAAAGCATACCAGGGCGGTACGAGGATGCGTCATCGTCGAGCGGGCTCTCGCCGGCGCATACAGCGGGACCGGACGTGCCCCCGCCCGCTGAGCGGCACCGGCATGGCCCGCGTCCGAACGCGCCGTGTTGCCGCCCGCGCTTCAGCGCCGCGACGTCCGGTCGTAGTCGCGGGTTCCGTTATCGAGCGGGGCGCGGCCGCGATATGCAGAGGGTGCAGACGGCCTCGACGCGCGTAACGGCTTCACATCGATGCCTTTGATGCGCAGGTCCCGTCGCACCTCCTCGATGCGTTGCATCAGCGCTTCGTCGACGACGTTCGCCGGCCGTTTGAGCTCACGATGCCCGCCGAGCAACAAGCGAGGTATGAGTCGCATTGGAGTTCCCTCGTGCAGCTGGACGAGGAGATTTTGCAACGGATATGCCGGCATCTCAAACGTAAGATATTATGTTGAAAGCCTAAGTATGTCTTTGTTTTTATTGCCGCTGCACATACTTTCGACGCTGGCTCGCTGGAGGTACGTGACGACAAGCCCCTGATTCGGAGCCTATCTGGCTACGAATTTGTGTTGGGTCTGCAATTTTTCGGCGGAGGGCCGCCCCAACGGTCGCGGGTGGGCGATTACCCGGCTCGCCGGCCCCGGTTCACCAGGCTTCGGGCTCGCCGTCGTAGCGTAAGAATCGGCCCGAATCCTCGATCGTCGCCCCGTCGATCGTGTCGATCATGTGTGCGACCGTGAACGAGACCTCGAGCATGATCGGATTGCCGCGCAAGTATTCCTGGTGCTCCGTCAACGTCGGACCGGGGTTGAACATCAGCACAGTGACGCCGTCGTCGCGGACGGACGACGCGACGATCTGCATCTCCCGGTTCAACGCGGCCTTGCTCATCCTATAGAACGTCGCCCCGGGACGGGGATGCGGCAGCTCCCCCGTGATCGTGCCGTTGCTCGAGCTGATCGCGACGATCTTCTTCTGCTCGCTCGCCTTGACGTTCTCGTAGAGCGCCTCGGAAACGATCAGCGGACCCTTAATGTTTACCGCCATGATCATGTCGAGCAGATCGTAGTCGAAGTGGCCGAAAGACTGGTTCGTCCAATCGCCGGGACAGCCGGTATCGGCAGGATCGCAATTGCTGCGGTCGTTGTAGACCCCGGCATTGTTGATCAGCACGTCGATCGGAACGTCCCGCAGCCGCTCGGCGAGCGCCCTCGCCTGCTCGGGGCTCGTGACGTCGAGCGTCTCGACGCGCACGTTCGGATGCTCAGCGACGAGGGCCGCGAGCGACTCCGGCATTTCCCGCCGGCGATGCGTCGCAATCGTCGTCCAGCCCTTCTCGGCGTACTGCTTCGCGAACTCGAGGCCTATCCCCGAGTTCGCGCCCGTGATCAGCACGGTCTCGGCAAGCACGGCGCGCGGGCCGCCGGCCATCGCGAGCGTGATCGCGAGACTCGCTAGCGCCGTCCGCACGCAGCGCCGTCCAGAAAGGCCTGCTGCAGATTGCACGCGCATGTGATGCCCTCCCACAAGCTCCACGCATCGTAGCGCAGATCGTCATCTGGGCAAGCATCCGGACCGGCACACGCCTTTTCCGGCACAAACATATCAATGTCAGCAGCTGCAGCGCGCCGGCCCCGCGAAGCCGACGAAATCTGCCGCCCATCGGCGACACCCGAGCATCCCCCGGCTCCGCAGTGTTTCGGCCGTCACCCGAAACGCCGTCAGCGCGGCGGTGTCGGGCACAGGTGACACTTCGAGCCTCCGAAATCGCCGCAGCACACCGAAAACGGCCGAAAGGCCGCGCGGTACAACGGATGCCCGGTCGTGGCACACCGATTGCAACAGAGCAGCCCGAGGGGAAGCCGTAAGCGCTTCCGTAACGTCCACGACGACATGGAGAAGTGACAGATGAAGAAGATTTCGATCACGCTTCTGGCCCTTGGTTTCGCCGGTGCTGCTATGGCGCAGGGAGCGCCTTCGTTCGAGGAAGTCGACAGCAACCAGGACGGTCTGATCAGCCAGGAAGAGGCTGCGGCGGTCGAGGGTCTGGACTTCGCGACGGCAGACAGCAACCAGGATGGTTCGCTCGATCGTTCGGAGTACGAAGCGGCCACCGGCGGCGGCGCGCAGTAAGACTGCAACACGCCGGGACGGGAGCCTCCAGCGCTCCCGTCCATTCCCCCAGAGCGTCGGCGCACCGGCATCGTCGGTGCGCCGACCTTTGCGTTAACGTCAACGCGCGCTCAATGCGCGTCGTGAAAGATCAACCCGAGCGTCATTCGGCTCCCGCGGCGAATCCGGCTGACGCCATGACGCATCGCCACCCGGCGATATCCCCGCTTACCGACGCACGGCCGCTCGAGAACCGGAACGATCGCGGCCGCCCCGAGCGATAACGACACGACGATCGGCCGCGATTGCACTCGCGGCTGTTGCTCGACGAGAACCAGCTCGCCGCCGTCGAGCTCCATACCGGGCTCGCTGAGCAGCACGATCACCTGCAACGGAAAGTGGATCGGCCCATAGAGATCCTGATGCAGGCGGTTGTAGTCGTCCGGCCCGTAGCGCAGCAGCAGCGGCGTCGGCCGCGTCTGCCCTTCGGCATGGCACCGCTGCGTGAGCTCACCGAGCGTAGCCGGCCAATTGGCCGCGCCGCCGAGGCGCTCGACCCACTTGTTCGCGATCGCGGCCAGCGGCGGGTAGAACGCTTCACGCAGCGCCTGCACCTCCGGCGGCAGCGGATAGTCGAAGTAGCGGTAGACGCCGCGGCCATAGCTATGCCGCGCCATGTCGATCGTTGCACGGAAAACGGTGGCCTCGTCGTCGAATCGCTCGCGCAACGTGCGGCACGCGCCGCGGTCGAGCAGCGGCGGCGTGACGGCAACGCCTTCCTCGTCGAGCTCGCGCTCGATCGCCGGCCAATCGATCCCCGTGACCGCAGACGCCGGGCTCGCGCTCACGAGACGCCGCTCCGGCGCTTGCGCTCGAGGTCGAGCAGCGCACGTTTGCGAGGCACGCCCCACCGATAGCCGCCGATCCCGCCATCGCCGCGCAGCACGCGATGGCACGGCACGAGCACGGCCACGCGATTCGCGCCGCATGCCGACGCGACCGCGCGCACGGCTTTCGGCTTGCCGATCCCGGCCGCAACTTCCGCATAGCTCATCACGTCCCCTTCCGGCACCTGCAGCAGGAAGCGCCAGACCTTGACCTGGAAGGCCGTCCCATACAGGTCGAGCGGCAAGTCCGGACGCGGCCCTCCGGCGTCGAGATGCGCGGCGAGCGCATCGAGCCATGCGTCGAGCGCCGCCGATTCGGCGCCCGGCGCGGGCTCGAGCGACGCGCGGGGGAACTCCGCGCGCAGCCGCTCTTTCAGGCTCTCGGCGTCGTCCCCGAACTGCGCAAAGCACACGCCTCGCGCGGTCGCCGCGAGCAGCAGGGAACCAAGCGCCGTATCCCGACATGCGTAGACGATGCGCTCGCCGGCGGCGCCGGCCCGATACGTGCCCGGCGTCATGCCGAGGTTCCGGGCGGGGACGTCGTACAGGCGGCTCGTCGAGCCGAAGCCCGCGGTGTAGATCGCGCCCGTCACATTCTCGTCGCTCTTCAACGCGGACTTCAGCGCTTGCATCCGGACGCCGTCCTGATAGGCCTTCGGCGAAACGCCGAACGCGGCCTTGAACGCGCGCTGGAATCGGGACGGCGACAAGCCCGCCCGCGCGGCGAGGTGCGTCAGCGTGAGGCGCTCCGTGCTGTGCGCGTCGATGTACCGAGCGGCATCGACGACCTCGGCTAGGCGCGAGCCGCCGTCGTGCGGTCGGCACCGTTTGCACGGCCTGAACCCGGCCGCCGCGGCCGCGGCCGCGTCCGCGAAGAAGCGCAAGTTCTCGGGACGAGCCGGGCGCGCCGCACACGAGGGTCGGCAATAGACCCCCGTCGTGACGACGGCATAGACGAATCGGCCCTCATACGCGGGATCGCGGCGGCGAACCGCATCGTGCATTTCGGCTTCGGTGATCATCGTTGTCGAACCCATCATCGTGAATCAGGTTCGCAGGTTAGGCGCGGCAGCGGAAGCCGGCACTCCGGTTTCGGTCAGGATATTCGAGAAAGCGCTCGCAGAGCGCACTGCCCGGGAACGCCTAATCTTGCCGGCCGACGCACCTGGACGAAGACAACGCCCCGCACCCTGCTATCCTTGCCGGCTTCGCGTCGCCGCTGCCCGCCGAATTCCGTGACCCGCTCAGATCACCTTCGCCCCGTTCTCGGGATCTCGCTGAAGCTCGTATCCGTCGCAGTGCTGTCCAGCATGGCGGCCTGCGTGAAGTGGCTCGGGGACGCCGTACCGAGCGGCCAGATCATCTTCGTCAGAGGCGTCATCTCGATCGCCGTGCTTGCGCTGATCGCGTGGCGAGTCGAGGGCCTTCACCTGCTGAAGACACAGAACTGGCGCTCGCATGCGCTGCGATCGTTATCGGGCACGATCAGTATGTTCTGTCTGTTCACAGCGCTGACGTTGATCCCGTTCGCGGACGTCACCGCGATCACGTTCACGGCGCCGATGTTTCTTACGCTCCTCGCAATGCTGTTCCTCGGCGAGCGCATTCACTGGTATCGCTGGACGGCGCTCGCGATCGGCTTTCTCGGCGTCGTGATCATGATCGGGCCTCATCTGTCGTTCGGCTCCGGCAGCTCGCTCGGCGTGCTGCTCGCGATTTGCGCAGCCGTGTTCTCCGCGCTCGCGATGATGTTCCTGCGCGGCATGAGCGGCGGAGGCGGCGAGCACGCCGTCACGATCACGTTCTATTTCTCGCTGACGTCGATGGTATGCGCGGCTCTAACCGCCGTCGGCGGCTGGCCGATGCCGACGGCGCAGCAGTGGCTCGTGATCTTCGGCGCCGGCTTCCTCGGCGTGCTCGGCCAGCTGCTGATGACGATGTCGTACCGATACACCGAGGCTTCGACCATCGCGCCGCTCGACTACGGCAACCTGCTGGTCGCCGTGCTGTACGGCTACTTCCTGTTCGACGAGATTCCGGGGCTCTCGACGTGGCTCGGAGCCCCGCTCGTCATCGCCGCCGGCCTCGTAATCCTATGGCGCGAGTACCGGCGGTCGATGCCGTCCGCTACCTCATCTCCGCGATCACGCCATCGAGGCCAACGCGCATTTCGAGCCCGCCCCAGTTGAAGTTCGACTCGAGCATCGCTTGAATCTCGTCGCGAGAACGCTGCTGCATGTTCATCTCGCGCACGAGGTTCTGCGTATCCGTCAGGTACTCGATATAGCCCTCGATATTCGCTCGGTCCGTCACGCCGCTGTGGCCCGGAATAACGGTATCGAAATCGAGCTCGAGCACGCGCTCGAGCGTGCGCGTCCAGTCGCGCAGGCTCCCGCCGGAGCTGTAGTCGATCACCGCGCGGTACGGGTCATACAGCGCGAAGAGATCGCCGGTGATCACGACGTCCTCGGTCGGGAGATGAACGACGACGTCGCCGTCCGTGTGCCCGCGGCCGAAGTAGTGCAGGTCGATCGGCGTCTCGTCGAGATAGATCCGCAGGAAATCGCGGAGCACGATGTTCGGCAGACCGGGCTGCGCCCGCTCGGCCATGATCCTGCGTGCGTTCTCGGACGCGATGATCGCCGCGCCGACGTCCTGCATCGCCGGATTGCCGCCGGTATGGTCGCCGTGCAAGTGCGTGTTGATCACGTAAAGCAGCGGCGCCTCGGTCACCTGACGCACGAACCCCATGATCCCGTCGTGATCCAGCGGGAACTTGTCGTCGATCAGGACCGCGCCTTCGTCTCCGACGATCAACGTCGCGTTGCCCGACGTCGCATTACGGATCGTATAGATGTTCTCTTTGACCTGGACGAGCGTCAGCTCCGGCGGGCCGAAGCCGCCCTGAGCCGAGGCCGTCGACGACGCCGCGAATCCGGCCGCAAGCACGGCCGCCGAGATTACTGCCGTAGATTTCATTCAGAGCCCTCTTGAATCAGCGCCAGAACGGGTTCCAGCCGTTCGTCGAGCGATAAGGCATTCTGACGCCCATCGCCTCTTGATCCGAGATACGGTATTTCTCGATCTTCTGGATATGCGCGGCCGGGAAGTCGAACGGCTCGTAGTCCATCTGCCGATCGATGATCGTGCCGTCACGCCCGTACACCTGGAACGTGTTCGTCTCGAACGCGTGCCGGAAATGCGCAAGGCTGAACACGAGCCCCGTAACCTCGTCGGCGATCCAGACCCTTTGCAGATCGATCGACGTGATGTACGTGAACGTGCGCGAGTTCATTTGATCGAAGCAGCTTTGCCGCGGCTGCCCGTCCATCCCGAGGCCTTCGCCGCCGGCGGTGATCATGCCGTTCTCGCGCCGCTCGCAATTCTCCGCGAACAACGTCGCCTCGCCGTTGCTCTGCAGCAGCGCATCGTAGTAGGACGCGGCGATCACGAGCATGATCTCGCGGGGAATGCGGTCCCACTTCGGCAGCTCGGTCACGAGGCTCGCGCGCGGCGTTTGCAGGTTCGGCAGCACGTTCGGGCCGACGCTCGCGACGAGGTGCTCGACCTCGGTAATCTCGTCGTCGTCGACCTTGAGCCTCAATGCGAGCAGATGGTTCTCGTCGCCCGACTGGATCAGGCCCATGAAGCCGACCTGACGCGCGACCGGATCAGGAACGTAGATCCGGTAAGTCTCGGACGCGCCGGTCGCGGTCTCCCAAAGCCCTTGGCCAATCGCAATGACCTCGGTGTTCTCGGTGTACTTCACGCCGTCCGCGAACGGGGCCGCCTGCGGATCGCCCGCGACCATCGCGTCGATATACGTGTCGACGATGCCCTTCAGGCACTCGCGGTCGCACAGGCCGGGCTCTTCCCAAAGCCGCGCCTGCCCCGCCGCCGTGCCCATGCCGAGAGCGCCGAGCAGCCAAAGGCCGGCCAGCGCGTACAGTCTTGTTCTTGTCATCGACCCGTCTCCCCGTCCGCCGCTGCGGAATGCCGTCTTATATCACCTTCGCCGGCCGTCCCGCGGGACATCAAGGATTCTTGATTCTTCGCGGGTTACGCGGGCGGCGCGAGCGGCCGGCGCGCTGCGGCTCGACGACGACGGGCTCGCGCGACGGCTGCTCTACGTCGTCGCCTGCGTTCCCGGCAGACTCGAGCGCGATCCGGCGAGCCGTCTCTGCAGCGGCGAGCACGATCGGCGCGAGCCTTTCGGCCGCGGGGCGCGCGTCGCTCCAGCCGCTCGGCGACCCGAGCTGCCGCAGCAGCGCACCCGGCACGGGCGGCGCTTCGAAGTGGAAACGGAGGGACGGCAGCGAATTCGGCGGCGCATCGTAATCCTTGGCCGCGATGCGGCCGAGCTGCACGGTCGCGATCTCGCTGTCGACCGCCGCCTCGTCGCGGCTCGCATCGACCGAGGCCGCGCGTCGTCCGCGCGCGCGCTTGCGCCCGGGTTCGCTTGCCGGCTCGACGGCCGCACCGCCCCGAGCCGCGCGCAATGCGTCGAGCACCTGCTCCTTCGTCCGGCCGCGCAGCTCGAACAGCAGGAACGGATCGCGATCGAACGCCTCGCCGAGCACGAAGTGCACCGCGGCGACGTGCTTGCACGGATTCGCCCAATCCGGGCACGTGCATTCGGTACGGAGGTCCGTTGCCCGGACCGGAAACAGGCTCCGCCCGGCTTGCTTGAACACATCGTCGATCGCGTCCGGCATTCGGCCGTCGAGCAGCTCCGCGGTGAATTGCGCCTTTGCGGCCAACGCGGCGATCGCCTTGCTCCACACCTCGTCGCGCAGCGGCGTCAGCCGGATCTGCACGTCGTAGGGCTCGCGCGATCCCGTCACCTTCGCCGTGACCTTGCCGGCGCCGACGTCGAGATCGTGCGCGCGCCCGGCCCGCGCATAGGTCTTGCCGCGCGACAACCGGCTCGAGTAGCCGCTCGACATGCGCTCGAGCGCATCGATCCAGCGCTTGCCCCACCACGTCGCGCCGGCTTGCTTCATCTTGATGCCGCGTTTCGGCGGCGGCCGTTTCGGCGCCGCGTCGAACCGGTCCCAGTCGAGGTCCCACGGCTTCCAACGGCTCATCGCCCGCTCTCTTCTTCCGCGTCGTCGTCGACGCCGGCGCGCCCGCTCAGCGAGAACAACGCGCGCAGCTCCCGATCGCCGAGCTCGGTGATCCACTGCTCGCCGGTACCGACGATCCGCGCGGCGAGCCCGCGCTTCTGCTCGAGCAGCTCGTCGACCTTCTCTTCGACCGTTCCGGCACAGACGAGCTTGTGCACCTGCACTGCCCGGCGCTGCCCGATCCGATACGCGCGATCCGTCGCCTGATCCTCGACCGCCGGATTCCACCACCGGTCGAAATGGAAGACGTGGCTTGCGGCCGTCAGGTTGAGGCCGGTCCCGCCGGCCTTGACCGAAAGCACGAACACGCGCGGCCCGCGCTCGCTCTGCTGGAACCGGTGCACCATTTCGTCGCGTGCACGCTTCGGCGTGCCGCCGTGCAGGAACTGCGTCTCGACGCTGAGCCGCTCCGCGAGATGCGCGTCGAGACGCTCGCCCATCTCGCGGAATTGCGTGAACACGAGCGCCTTGTCGCCGGCGGACAGCGCCTCCTCCAGCATCTCGGTCATCCGCTCGAGCTTCCCGGACCGCCGCGCGAGCGGACCCGGCTCGCCGAGGTACTGCGCCGGGTGATTGCAGATTTGCTTCAAGAACGACAGCAGCGCGAGCACGCGCCCCCGCCGCTCGATGCCTTCCGCCGCCTCGATCCGGCGCATCTCCTCGTCGACGACCGCTTGATAAAGCGTGACCTGCTCGCGCGTCAGCGTGCAGACGACCTTCATCTCGTTCTTCGCCGGCAGGTCGTCGATGATCGCGGGGTCGCTCTTCAGACGCCTCAGCAGGAACGGCGCGACGATGCGCTGCAAACGATCCGCGGCGATATCGTCGCCGTAGCGCTCGACCGGCACGGCGTATTCCCGGCGAAACCCTTCGAGCGTGCCGAGCAGGCCCGGGTTCAGGAATTCGAGGATCGACCAGAGCTCCGCGAGACGGTTCTCGATCGGCGTGCCGGTCAGCGCGAAGCGATGGTCGGCGCGCAATGCGCGCGCCGCCTTCGCGGTCGCGGATGCAGCGTTCTTGATGTTCTGCGCTTCGTCGAGCGCGACCGTCGACCAATCGATGCCGGACAGCAGCTCGAGGTCGCGGCGCAGCAGCCCGTAGCTCGTCAGCACGAGCGTGCCGGCTTCGCGCGGGATGTCCGCGGGGTCACGCGCACGATCCGCGCCGTAGTGCGGGATCGCGGCGAGACGCGGCGCGAACCGCTCGATCTCGCGCTCCCAGTTGCCGAGCACGGAGGTCGGTGCGACGAGCAGTGCGGGCCTGCGATCGCGCGGTGCCCGCTCGACGCGGTCGAGCAGGAACGCAAGGAGCTGGATCGTCTTGCCGAGCCCCATGTCGTCGGCGAGGCACGCGCCGAGCCGCAGCTCGCTCATCGTCGCGAGCCATGCGTACCCTCGCGCCTGATACGGTCGGAGCTCCCCGTGCAACGTGCTCGGCGCGGGCCGATCGGCGCGGGCGGCCTCGCGAAGCCGGTCGAGCACGTCGGCGAAAGCGCCTTCCGCGGACACCTCGACGGGCATGCCCGCGTGCGTCGTCTCGCCGGAGAGCGCGCCGATCAGCGCATCACTCGCGCGCAGCCGGCCGTCGCCGTCGATCAGCCGGTCGCGAATCTCGGCGAGCTCGCGCGGGTCGACGACGATCCATTGGCCGCGATGGCGCACGAGCGGCGCCTTGTGCCGGGCAAGCGCATCGAGCTCCCGCTTCGACAGCGCCTGCTCGCCGAGCGCGGCCTCCCAATCGAATGTCAGCAGGTCGTCGAGACCGAAGCCGGCAGCGCCGGCCACGGCCCCCGCGCTGCTCGTCGTTGCACCGACCCGCATCCGCAGACGCAGGCGGCGCCGGCCCGCCGCGGTCAGCTCGGCCGGGACAATCACGGCGAACCCCGCCTCATCGAGCGCGGGCGCGCCTTCGCTCAGGAAGCGCCACGCGTCGGCCGGCGAGAGCTCGAGCCGCTCGGGGCTCGCGTCTTCGAGGCTCGCCCGAATCGGCGGGAACAGCCGGCCGGCGCGCGCCAGCGACTCGAGCAGCGACTCCTGCGGGTCGCGGAACGCGCGGCCGAGCTTCGCGAGGCGCCGCCCCTTCGTCCCCCAGACCTCGGCGGCGTCGACGAGAAGGCTCGGATCGTCCGGCGACTGCAGCAAGAAGCGCAGCACGAACGGCCCGTCGTCCCGTGCCGGCAGCTCGAGCCGGAAGCACGCCCGCAATCGATCCGACGCGCCGAGAAGCGGGCGGCTCCACGCGTCGAGATCGTCGATCAGCGTGCGCTCGGCGAAGCCCGACGGTGTGAACGTGTCGTCCGGGCCGTCGAGCGCGGCGAGCCAGCGATCCTCCCACGGCCGGTGATCATCGTCGGCGCTCGCGGCGACGGATTCTCCGGCGCGCGCGTGCCCGCTGCGGCGCCTCGCGATGCGCACGAGCGCATCGACGGCCTCGTCGAGGAACGCCCGGAGCAGCGCTTCCGGCGCCCACACGACGCGCCCTCGTCCGCGCTCGCGGCTCGCCGGCACCGCATGCGCGGCGGGCGGCATCGTGCGCGCGATCTCGTGCATCCGGCCCGCATCCTCGGGCGCCTGCAGCGCTGCAGCCCAGCGCGCACGGACCGTGCCGTTCGCGGCGACGATCCTCGGGACGATGCGCTCGCGGCTCGTCAGATCGAGCGCGAGCTTGCTCGCGAGCGTCCAGGACGCGACGGAGCCGGACACGGCCGAGATCTCGGCGGCCGGCAGGACCGCGAGCCGCACGAGCGTGTCGTAGAGCGGCAGCGCACGGCCTTCGATGTGGCCGCGTTTGCCGGGTGCGATGACGTTAGCGAGCGCCGGCGCGCCGAGACCGCTTAGCGCGTCGACGGCGGCAGCAGGCGACTCCTCGCCCCATAGAAAAAATTCGCTTCGACTCGGCAGGTAAACGAGCGGCATCGCGTGAGGCCGAACCCATGCTCATGAGCGTCGGCAGGCGCATCACGCCCGCTTGACCAGATCGAGCAACACGTATTGATGCCAATGATCCCACAGCCGGCGCCGGCGAGCGAAGCCTTCGATGGCGTGCGCGATATCGCCGAGAACGTTTCGCGGGCGCGAAGGCAAGACGATCGATGTCAGCACCGCAACCGGCGCCGTGAGCATTCCGAAATGGTAGCTGCGGCTCTCGAACTGACTAGTCACGAAATCGAGATCGGACTTGCCGAGCGGCTTCTCGTCGACCGTGCGCGCTTCCGGCGTGAGCTTGCGAAAAAGCCGTAACAACGGATTGTCCGCGAGAGGCTCGAGAAACATCGCGCGGCCGCCCGGCTTCAGCACCCGTTTGATCTCCATTAGCGCGGTCTTGAGATCCAGGTGATGAAGGATGCCCTTGCCGACGACGAAATCGAACGACTCTTCGGCGAACTCGAGCTTGTGAGCGTCCATCACGCGGAACTCCGCGTTGCAGCGCTGTCGGGCTTCGTCGACATATTTCTCCGAGATGTCGATGCCGACGACCGCCGCGGCCCCGGCTGCGAGGTATTTGACCGACATCTCTCCGCGGCCGCAGCCGTAGTCGAGAACCGTCTTGCCTCTCATGCTGGCAATCAGGTCAGCGAACAGGCGATCCATGTCCTCGTAGGCCTGCGTCTTCGTGACGTGATGAAAGCGCTCTTTCAGCTCCTGCGCCTTCGCGAGCACGTCGTCCTCGGCCTCGTGCGCAAGTCGCTCGCGGTCCACGCGAGCGGACAACTCCTTCATGGATCCCTCTGGACGTCGCTGACGGGTAGATGCGAACGAGCGTAACTTATTTCCTAAGCCAATGCATGTATCTCGGAACGCCTCCGTCCTGGCGCGCGCCTCTGCCGCGCTCGACGCGCTCGACGCGCTCGACGGGCCTGGGCGACTCGCTACGGCGCGATCGCGTCGGCGCCGACCGGGGCGAGCAATGCGCGGATCTCGTCGTTCTGCGCCGACTGCCCTTCCGGGAGCATCTCGAGCGGCGTGCGGCCAGCTTCATCGCGAGCGTCCGGCTTCGCGCCGTGCTCGAGAAGGATCGCGACGGCGGCCGCATTGCTGCGCCGCGCGGCCCGGTGCAGGGCGGTCTCGCCGTTGCGGCCGACCGCATCGACCGCGGCCCCGGCCTCGAGCGCGAGCCGCATCGCATCGCGGACGAGCGCGCTCCGCTCCGCGGTCGACGCCGTTGCGCCGGCGAGAAAGAACAATACGTTCGCGCCGTCCGCGAGCGTCAAGCTCGCGTCGGCGCCCGCATCGAGCAGCATGCGCATCGACTCGAGGTCGAGGCCCTTCGCAGCGCGCATCAGCGCTGTCGCCCCGGCGCCGAGCTCGCGGTCCCCGAAGTTGTGATGACGGTCGAGCAGCGGGCTCACGAGTTGCGCGTTCGGATCCGCGCCGCGCGCGAGCGCGAGCCGCACGATGTCTATCGCCGCGTGCGCGTCGAGCCGCGGCCGGGAAGGCCGCCCGATCAGATTACCCTGCGTCACCATATCGACGGCCGCATAGAGCGCCGTCATCCCGGTCCGGTCGGCCACGTTCGGATCGGCGCCCGCTTCGAGCAGCAGCGCCGCGAGATCGTAGTGGCCGTTCATGATCGCGAGCGACAGCGCGGTCATGCCGTCCGGCTCGCGGAGGTCGAGGTCGGCGCCGATCTCGGCGAGCGCGAGCGCGGCCGTTTGCGAGTTCTGCCGTGCCGCGTACATCAGGGCCGTCCAGCCGCCGACCGGCAGGACCGTCGAGACCATGCCGGTCTGCTCCCACGCCATCGCCGGCAGATCGAGCTTTTTCCCGCTGAGGTCGGGATCGGCGCCGCCCGCGACGAGCGCCCGGATCGCGTCGGCATGGTTCTCTGCCGCGGCCCACATCAGCGCAGTCTCGCCGTGCGCCGATTCGCTCGCGTTCGGGTCCGCGCCCGCATCGAGCAGGTGCCGGATCGAAACGGCGTCGCCCGCACGGGCCGCGGCCATCAGCGGGGTTTCGCCATGCGACATCGCGGCGCGGGCATCGGCTCCCCGCGCGAGCAGCAGCTCGACGAGCGCGGGGTTGCGATTCGTCGCCGCAAGCCACAGCGGCGTAATGCCGTAACGATTGCCGCGGTCTGGGGCCGCACCCGCATCGAGCAATCTGCGCACGAGGTCGACGTCGTTCGCCGCAACGGCCCAAAGCAGCGCCGTCATGCCGTCCGGCGACGCCGCATCGACGTCGGCCGCGCCGCCCCCATCGAGCGCTGCGCGGATCTCGGCAACGTCGCCGGCGCGGACCGCGGCTGCGAGGTCCGCCGACGCGCTCGAGGCCCAGGCGGCACAAAGCGCGGCGAGCGCGGCGGCGCGGTGCATCGTCAGATCTCCACCGTGCCGGTGCTGATCCCGAACGAATCCATCTCGACGCCGAAGTGCTGCCCGAGCGACAGCATGAAGTTCGCGACCGGCGTCTCGGGCGCGGCCTGCACGTGGCGGCTGCCGCGTCCGCCGAAGCCGCCGACGAGCAGGGTCGGCAGGTCGTTCGGATCGTGATTGTTGCTCTCGCTCATGCCGCTTCCGAACAGAATCATCGAATGATTCAGCAGCGAGCCGTCGCCGTCCGGCGTCGCTGCGAGCCGGTCGAGGAACCTTGCGAACATCTGCATGTGATAGATGTTGAGCTCGACGAGCTGCAGCTTCTTCTCTTCGTTGCCGCCGTGGTGCGACAACGAGTGATGCGGCTCGGTGATGCCGATCTCGGGGTACGTGCGCTGCGTGATGTCGCGGCTCAGCATGAACGTGAAGACGCGCGTCAGGTCCGCCGTAAGCGCGAGAGCGATCAGCTCGAACTGGAGCGCGATGTGCTCCGGGAACGAATCCGGAATACCAACGGGCGCCGCAGGGATCTCGATGTCGATGTTCGCCTGCCGCTCGGCCCGCTCGATTCGTCGCTCGGTCTCACGCACGTTGTCGAGATAGACATCGAGGCGGACCTTGTCCTGCGGGCCGACCTCGCGCTTCAACGCAGCCAGATCCTCCTGCACCGAGTCGAGAATGCTGCGGCCCGCCTGCATCCGTGCGATACGCTGCGATGGCGTGCCCGGCCTGCCGAACATCCGCTCGAAGAGACGCCGCGGATTCGTCTCCATCGGCAGCGGCTCGGTCGGCGACGCCCACGACAAGGTATTGACGTACGCGCACGCATAGGCGGGATCGCAGCCGCCGATATATCCGGTGAAGTCTTCCGTCGCGACCTCGAGCGACTTGAACACCGTATCCTTCCCGATCTCGTCCGCGATGACCTGGTCGATCGTCTTGCCCGCACGAACGTCCTCGGCCACGGTGCGCTTCGGAATGCTTCCGGAGAGCCATGACGCGACGCTGACCGCATGCCCGGCGATCGGGTTCGACAGCTGCGACACGACCGTGAGCTCGTCCTTGAAGGCCGCGAGCGGCTCGAGAATCGGCGTCAGCTCGAAATCCATGCCGACCTTCGCCGGCGTCCAATAACCCGGCCGCTCGCCGTGCGGCACGAAAACGACGCCGAAACGCTTCGGCGGCACGCCGTACTGCGCGAGCGCCGGCAGCATCGCATCGAGGAACGGCAGCGCGATGCCCGCTCCCGCTCCGCGCAATACCGCGCGCCGGGAAAGGGCCTTTCGGGTCAGAAAGCCCATGACTCCACCTCCTGTTGCTCGAGCTGCACCGTCGCGGCCGCGCGCTCGTCATCGGCGTCCCGCGGTCCGGCCCGACGCATTCGAAACGGCGTGCTCTCGACGATCCCGAGGATCAGCGCCGAGAATCGATAATCGTGCTCCGCCGCGTCGCGGACGATGCGGCGAACTACCGGCATATCGGCGGCGACGAGGCCGCGTCCGAGCGCATAAACCATCAGCTTCTCGACCAGAGTCGATACGAAAAGCTCCGGCTCGCGGACGAGCGCCTGCCGCAGCTCGACCGCGCCGTTCACGACCGTGCCGTCGAGCAGCCGCCCGGTCGGATCGATCCTCGCGCTGTCGATTCCCGCCTCACGCTCGCGCCACGCGCCGACCGCGTCGAAGTTCTCGAGCGCAAAGCCGATCGGATCCATGATCGCGTGACACGACGCGCAGACCGAGCTCTGCCTGTGCGCCTCGAGACGCTCGCGCACCGTAAGATCGTCGCCGACGATCTCCTCGAGCGCCGGCACGTCGGGCGGCGGCGCCGGCGGCGGCACACCGAGCAGGTTGCCGAGCACCCAGTTGCCGCGGACGACCGGCGACGTTCGATCCGTATGCGACGTGATCAGCAGCACGCTGCCCTTGCCGAGCAATCCGAAGCGCGCTTCGTCGTCGAGCGTCACGCGGCGGAAGTGGTTTCCGTAGATGCCGGGGATGCCGTAGTGCCTCGCGAGCCGCTCGTTCAGGAACGTGTAGTCGGCCGTCATCAGATCGACGACGCTGCGGTCCTCGCGCAGCACGCTGTCGAAGAACAGCTTCGTCTCGAGCAGAAATGACTGCCGCAGGTTGTCGTCGAAATCCGGGAACCCGACCGAGCTCGGCACGAAGCTCTCGACGTTGCGCAAGTACAGCCATTGACCGGCGAAGCTCTCGACGAGCGCGTCGGCTTTCTCGTCGGCGAGCATCCGCCGCACCTGGGCCTCGAGCGTCTGCGGATCGCGCAGCGCGCCGCGCTCCGCGAGCGCGAGCAGCTCGTCGTCGGGCAGGCTGCTCCACAGGAAGAACGATAGCCGGCTGGCGAGCTCGAGGTCGGGCACGGGGTACGGGGTGCCCGCTGCGACGTGCTCGGGCTCGCGCTCGATCCGAAACGTGAACTTCGGGCTCGCGAGCAGCCGCTCGAGCGCGAGCTGGATTCCGCCTTCGAAGCCGCGCGCCGCGCTCCCGCGGTCGTAGAACGCGAGCAGCGTCTCGACGTCGTGCGCAGTTGCCGCGCCCCGATAGGCTCGTCTCGCAAGGCGCGCCAGAATCGCGCGCGCGCAGTCCCGCTCGGCCGCAGCGCCGTCGCACTGGAGGATGCGTCGCCGCGAGGGCGTATCGCCCGGTCCCGTCGGCTCGAACGGCCCGGTCACCGTCAACGTCTCGATGTGCGGATGCCCGCTCACGTCGAGGATGTCTTGCGAGCTGCGCAGGAACGGCTCGAGGCGCCGGCTCGTCTGCACGGCGCCGCGATACACGAAGCCGACGCTGATCACGTGCGGTCCCGCAGTCAGCGGCACCGACGTCGAGCTCCTCGCCTCCACCTCGTCCGCCGCCTCGGTGATGTTGCGCATCAGCGCCGCGAAGTCCTCGGGACCGCCGATCGTCGCGCTGTGCACACGCTCGCCGTCGACCGCGATTTCGAGCTCGTGCGCCATCTCGAGGCCTTTCAGCGCGCCGAGATTCGACTTGAAGAACGTCACGCCGAGCCGGTACTCGCCGTCGAGCGGCAGCACGACGTCCCAAGCTCCGCCGCCGACCGTGCCGAGCGGCATGCCCGGAACCGGCACGTCTTGCGACGCGTCCTGACGGACACGGAACGTCTGCGCTGCGGGCCCGGTCTCCGGGTCCCCGACCGCGAGCGCCGCGATCACGCCGGCCGCGGTCAGATACTGCTCGACGAGGACCGGCGACGTGACGAGCGCCTCCGCGTTATTGTCGAACCCGTAGGCCGAATCGTCCGGCGGCAGCAGCGCGGCCGCATCGATATCGAGATCCAACAGATCGCGAACGGCATAGCCGTACTCGGTGCGGTTCAGCCGCCTGACGAGCGCGGGCCCCGGATCCGGACGCCGCTCGGCGGCAAGGTCGAGCTGCGTCGTGAGAAGCGAGACGAACGCTCGGCGCTCGCTCGGCTCCGGATGCGGCACATCGGGCGGCGGCATCATGCCGATCCGCACCTTGCGGATCACGTTCTCCCAAAGCTCCGGATCCTCAGCCGCGAGCGCGGGATTCGCGCCGTCGAGGGACAGATCGCCGGCCCGGTCGAGAGGGTTGTGGCAATCGACGCAGAAGCGCTCGACGAGCCGTTGCGGTGCGTCGTGCGTCGGCCCGGACGCGCGCCACAACGCATAGGCCGCCGGCACGGCGACGGCGAGCGCAAGCACCGCCGCTCCAAGCCGTGATCGGGCGGACGACCGCCTCATTTACCGCGCCGCCGTGACGCCATTTGTCACTCCCCCGGCCGAGATGTGCGAGGTTTATCCTGCACATACGCACATCTCTGATCCGAGGTTTATCCTACGCACGTTCCCCGGTAACGGCCATACCCGAATCCCGCGCCCGCCGCTCTAGTCGAGAACGCCGGACCGAGCGCTCGAGCCGGCTCGGAGCGGAAAGCCCTTGGCAACTCGCTGCCGACGCCTCAGGATCTGAAATCATGATCCCGGTGAAATCGAAAGGCATTCGCAGTATCGCGTACGACCCGGTCGCGCGGACCCTCGACATAGAGTTCTCGTCGTCGAAAATTTACCGCTACTTCGACGTTCCGCCGTCTCTGTACGAATGGCTGACTCGGGTCGAGTCGAAGGGACGCTTCGTCAACCGCCTGGTCAAGGACAAGTATCGCTACGAGCGGATCGACGGCCCTTCGGCAGCGGACACCGATCTGCTCGACCGTCTGCAGAAATCGCTCGACGAGCGTTCGAGCGACGATTGACGCCTGCTCAATCGGGAGGATTCTGTCGGCGCACGCGTTCCGGATCCTCCGGCTTGCCGATGACGCGCCCGAAACCGAAGTTGCGGCGCCGGTGCATGATCACGGCCGTGAGCAGCAGTCCGACGACGACGGCCACGACGACGACGGCAATGGCGTTAGCTTGAATCCAATCGAGCATCCGGGCACCTCGGCAGCCGCAAACAATTCCATGTCCGACGTCCGCCTGCTGCAACTGTTATGCCAGCGACGATCCGCGGCTCGACCCGAAGGAGCGACGGCTCGGCCGCGATTGCGGACCTGGGCGACGGTTCGCGCTCGAGACGAGCGCACCGGCTAGCTCGGGAAACACCCGCAAGTGTTGCCGTATGGCAACACTCAGCGACCGTCTCTAGAGTCAGCGAGTTGCGCCTGCGAGCCGCGGCACGGCGTCGTCGGTCGACGACAGGTTGCGGCATCGTCGACGGTTTGCGCGGCCGAAATAACGTCGAGATAACGTCGGTTGCCGGCTATGCCGTTGCTATAATCCGCGCTCGTGTTTTTCAGCAATCGGTACCTTTTCTCACCATGCGACGCCGTCTCGCAGCCGCAACACTCACTCTCCTCTTCTTACCGATCGCCGCCGTCCCGGACGACGCGGACGATGCGCAGTCGCTGGAGATCTTCGGCTGGGTCGAGCGTGTCGAGCTCCTCGACGGCCAGCTGAGCGTCAAAGCGAAGCTCGATACGGGCGCCGCGACGTCGTCGCTCGATGCATCGAGCATCGAGCGCTTCGAACGCGACGGAAAGCGGTGGGTCCGGTTCGTCGTCGTCGATCCGGAGAATGACGAATCCATCGAGCTCGAGAAGCGGATCGTGCGCAACGTGCGCATCGTCCAGCACGACGGCGAGCATCAGCGCCGGCCGGTCGTGATGCTCGACGTCTGCTTCGGACCCGTTCGCAAGGAAGTCGAGTTCAGCCTGATCAATCGGAGCAACTTCATCTATCCCGTTCTGCTCGGCCGCAGCGCGCTCGAGAACGTGGCGCTGATCGATCCGAGCGAGACCTTCCTGAACTACCCCGACTGCGAAGACGCCGGCAGCGACGATAACGAAAGCGATGCAGAATGAGCCGTTCCGCTTACTGCATCGTCACGGTCGTTCTACTGATCGCCTCCGGGCTCGGGCTCGCGGGATGGAAGGCCGCGGTCTACGGCTATCCGCTGGTCCCGGGCGTGATGGACGAGACGTGGACCGTGCAGGCACGCATCAGGCTCCAGCCGGGCACGGGTCCCGTGCGCGCGACGCTCACGTTGCCGTCCGCAAGTCCCGGCCTCGGACGCCTGCAGGAGGATTTCGTCTCGCGCGGCTTCGGGCTCGACGTGCAGGAGAGCCAATACCTGCGCAGGGCGAGCTGGACGCTGCGTAGAGCCTCCGGAGTCCAGACGCTCTACTACCGCGCGCAGTTCTATCTCGACCCGAATCAGACGGACTTCGCGCCGATGCCGCCTTATCCGGACGTGCCGGTCCTCGAGGAACCGTTCGCGACCGCGCTCCAATCGATCATCGACGAGGTCCGCGCGCGCTCCGCCGACATCGCGTCGTTCGCCGCGGCGATGCTTGCGCGGATCAACTCGCCATCGCCGAGCGCGGAGATCAGGCTGTTCCTGAATGCGCCCGAGTTCGGCGGCGATCGGATCGCGATCGCGCAGACTCTGCTTTCCGGCGCGCGCATACCGACCGAACGCGTGAACGGGTTCCTGCTGTCCGAGAGCGACCGACATGCGACGCCCGTGTCCTGGCTGGCCGTGCATAACGAGCAGCAGTGGCTGTTCTTCGATCCCGAGAGCGGCCGCGAGTATCTGCCGAGCAACCTGCTCGTCTGGTGGCGCGGCTCGGGATCGCCGCTCGAGCTCGACGGCGCCGAGCTCGTCGACATCGAGTGGTCGATCCGGCGCAACGAGGTCGCGAGCCTCGTCCTCGCCGGTGAGCGAGCCCATCGCCATGGGCGCGGGCTCTCGCACGTCTCGCTGCTCGATCTGCCCGTGCACACGCAGTCCGTGTATGCCGTGCTGCTTCTCGTTCCGGTCGGCGCGTTCGTGATGATTCTGCTTCGCAACGTGGTCGGCATCCGCGCGTTCGGCACGTTCATGCCGGTGCTGATCGCGCTCGCGTTCCAGGAAACGGGGCTCGGCGGCGGGCTACTGCTGTTCACGCTCGTCGTCGCGCTCGGCTTGATGTTCCGCTTCTACCTCGAGCGGATGCACTTGATCCTTGTGCCGCGTCTGACCGCGGTCGTCACGATCGTCGTGATCCTGATGGTCGGGCTCAGCATGCTGAGCGCGGAGCTAGACTGGGAGGTCGGTTTGTCGGTCGGCCTCTTCCCGATGGTCATCCTGACGATGGTCATCGAGCGGATGTCGATCATCTGGGAGGAACGCGGCCCTCAGGATGCGCTGCTCGAGGCGCTCGGCTCGGCGGTCGCCGCGACGCTCGCCTATCTCGTGATGGGGCTCGAGCAGGTGCGCTATCTCGTCGTCGTTTACCCGGAGCTGCTGCTCGTCGTGCTCGGCCTGACGATCATGATGGGACGCTACTCGGGATATCGGATCAGCGAGCTGTTCCGGTTCAGGGACCTCGCCCGCGAAGCACGCGCCGGATGATCCGCCGCTACCTCGCACTGCGCCGGGCGGGCGTGCTCGGCACGAACGCTCGCAACGGCCGGTACATCTCCGTGCACAACCCGCGGCGCTTCTACCCGCTCGTCGACGACAAGATCCGCTGCAAGGAGGTGCTGAGGCGGCATGGCATACCCGTGCCGCCGATGCTCGACGTCGTGCGCACGCAGTACGAAGCGGCGCGTCTCGAGCGCCGGCTCGCGCAGCTCGAGCAGTTCGCGCTGAAGCCCGCGAGCGGCAGCCGCGGCGACGGGATCATCGTGATCGGCTGCCGGCGCAACGGCCTGTGGGTCTCCCCGAGCGGCGGCTCGTACTACTCGCTCGACGATCTCCAGTTTCACGTGTCCGGCATTCTGAACGGGATGTACTCGCTCGGCGGCCAGCCCGACTCGGCCATGTTCGAAGGCCTCGTGCACACGGACCCGCGTCTGCGCACGCTCGCGCCGGAAGGCGTGCCCGACATACGCATCATCGTTTACAGGGGCGTGCCCGTGATGGCGATGATGCGCCTGCCGACTCGACGCTCCGGGGGACGAGCGAACCTCCATCACGGCGCGATCGGCGCCGGCATCGACGTCGCGACGGGCCGCACCTTGCGCGCGGTGATGGACGACCGGCTGGTCGATACGCATCCCGATACCGGCGAGCCGGTCAGCGGCTTCGAGGTTCCGGGCTGGGGCACGTTGCTCGAGCTCGCGGCGGCGTGCCACTCGGCGGTCGGGCTCGGCTATTTCGGCGCCGACATCGTGCTCGACGCGCACCAAGGGCCGGTGATCCTCGAGCTCAACGTGCGGCCGGGGCTGTCGATCCAGATCGCGAATCAGTGCGGCCTCGAGCACCGCCTCGACGCCGTCGACGCGCGCAGCGCCGAGCTCGACCGTATGCCCGCGGCCGAGCGCGCGGCGCTCGCGGCCGAAATTGCGGGCGCCCGGTTATACAGCCACGCGGAGGATATTGTATAAGACTCGGGGTATTCTTGAGTCATTCTGAAGTCGCCGCGAGAGAAGACTCGCATCGGGGGAGCTTTCGGCGAGGTCATGAGCGCGAACAGCAGAGTGCGGGCTGCGACCCTTGCGCGCCGCGCCGCTCGTCACACGTCGCTCGCGTTCGCGGCGCTCACCGCGGGTTGCGGCCTCGCGGGCGGCGGAGACGAGATTCGCACCGCGGCAGACGTTGCAGAGACGATCGACGAGTTCTGCGTCGATTGTCATAACCCGCAGGACTACACCGCCGATTTGTCCTTTCATCGGCTCGATCCCGCAAACGTCGGCGAAAATCCCGACGTCTGGGAGCGCGTCGTCCGGAAGCTGCGCACGCGCACGATGCCGCCGCCCGAAGCGCCGCGCCCCGAGCCGCGGACGTTCGAATCGTTTGCACAGTGGCTCGAATCGGCGCTCGACGCGGATGCGGCCCCGTATCCCGGACCGCCGCTGCTGCGCCGCCTGAACCGCGCCGAGTACGCGAACGCGATTCGCGACCTGCTCGATCTCGAGATTGACGCGACGACGCTCCTGCCGCCGGACGATTCCGCTTACGGCTTCGACAACATCGGCGACCTGCTGGGCGTCTCGCCGACGTTGCTCGAGCGCTACCTGACGGCGGCCGACGTGATCAGCGCGCTTGCGAGCGGCGACCCGGCTACGGCCCCCGGAGCCAAGACCTACAAAGTCCGCGGCGATCAGTCGCAGGACCAGCACCTCGAAGGTTTGCCGCTCGGCACGGTCGGGGGAATCGGCGTCGATCACGTATTTCCGCTCGACGGCGAATACGAGCTGTCGGTCGCGCTGTTTCGCAATAACCTCGAGGTGATCCGAGGGCTAGAGCATTCGCATATGCTTGAGGTCGCAATCGACGGTCGACGCGTCCTGCTCGAGGAGATCGGCGGCAGCCGCGAGACTGCGCAAGCTGCAGGCGCGACTATCACCGAGCGGTCCGACGCGATCGACGCGCGTCTGCGCGTTCGCGTCCCCGTCGAGGCCGGGCCGCGCCGCGTCACGGCTGCGTTCATCCGCAAGATCGGCGCCGGCACGAATCGGCTTCGCCCGTTCGACCGCAGCAACTCCGGCACATACGACTCGACCGGCCGCCCGCACGTCGAGACGCTGACGATCACGGGTCCGTTCACGTCGACCGGCAGCGGCGACACGCCGAGCCGCCGCCGGATCTTCACGTGCATGCCGGCCGGCGCCGACGACGAGACGCGCTGCGCACGGGAGATCCTCGGGACGCTGGCAAGACGCGCATATCGCCGCCCCGTCGGCCGCGACGACCTCGAGCGCCTGATGCCGTTCTACGAAGCCGGTCGCGCGGCCGGAACCTTCGAGACCGGGATCCAGCTCGCGCTCCGCCGAATCCTCGCGAGCCCGTCGTTCGCGTTTCGAATCGAGTCCGAGCCCGAGGATCTCGCGCCGGGCGAGCCGTACGCGATCGGAGACGTCGAGCTCGCGACGCGGCTGTCGTTCTTCCTGTGGAGCACGATCCCGGACGACGAGCTGCTCGCGATCGCGGAGCGCGGCGAGCTCGGCGATCCGCGGGTGCTCGAGCAGCAAGTGCGGAGGATGCTCGACGACCCGAAGGCCGGTGCGCTCGTCGAGAACTTCGCCGGCCAATGGCTGCACCTGCGCAACCTCGCGAACATCAATCCGAACTCGGACGAGTTCCCGGACTTCGACAACGATCTGAGACAGGCTTTTCGCCGCGAGACCGAGCTCTTCTTCGCCAGCATCCTGCGGGAGGATCGCAGCGTCGTCGATCTGCTGACGGCGGACTACACGTTCGTCAACGAGCGGCTCGCCCGTCACTACGGGATCCGCAACGTCTACGGCAGCCGCTTTCGGCGCGTCGAGCTCGGGCCCGAGCTTTCCGCACGACGCGGGCTGCTCGGCAAGGGCGGCATTCTGATGGCGACGTCGCACGCGGATCGCACCGCCCCGTCGCTGCGCGGCAAATGGATTCTCGAGAACCTGCTCGGCACGCCGCCTCCGCCGCCGCCGGCCGACGTCCCGGCGCTCGAAGCCGCGATCGGCGCGGCGCCGCAAACGCTGCGCGAACGTCTCGAGCTGCACCGCGATGCGCCGGCCTGCGCCGGCTGCCATCAGCTGATCGATCCGCTCGGCTTCGCGATGGAGAACTTCGACGCGGTCGGCGGGTGGCGGACGCTCGACGGCGGCGAGCCGATCGATGCGAGCGGCCGCCTCGCGAACGGCCTGCAGGTCTCGGGGATCGAGGAGCTGCGCGACGCGCTGACCGACGACCCTCGAGTCTTCGTGCAGACCTTCACGGAGAAGCTGATGACGTATGCGCTCGGTCGCGGCCTGCGCCACTACGACATGCCGGTCGTCCGGGCCGTGATTCGGGACGCGGAGGCGAACGACTACCGGATTTCGTCGATCGTGCTCGGCATCGCGGCGAGCACCCCTTTTAGAATGCGTGTGAAGACAGTCTCGGAATAGATTGATCTGAAGGAGATTTCTATGTTCGTCACGAAGAAGTGCCTACCGAGACGAACCTTCCTTCGAGGCGCGGGCGCGGCCGTCGCGCTGCCGTTCCTCGAGTCGATGGTGCCCGCCCTGCCCGCGCACGCGCAGACGGTTCGACCGCTCCGTTTCGGCGCGGTCTACCTGCCGAACGGCTGCCCGATGGATTACTGGATGCCGCAGGGCCCGGCCGGCAAGCTCGAGATGACGCCGATCCTGCAGCCGCTCGAGCCGTTCCGCGACCGGATGATCGTCGTGAACAACCTGTCGCGCCCCGGCGGTTTGACCGTTACCGATCACGCCGTGAGCTCGGCGGGATGGCTGAGCGGCGCGGTCGCGAAGCAGACCGAGGCCGAGGACATCCGGGTCGGCGTCACGATCGATCAGATCCTCGCGAAGCATATCGGCGGGGACACGCCGTTCCCGTCGCTCGAGTACGCGACCGAGGATTTTTCCGGTTATATCGGCGGCTGCGTGCCGGGTTACAGCTGCGCCTATATGAACACGATCTCGTGGGCGTCGGAGACCGAGCCGCTGCCGATGGAGATCGATCCCCGGGTTGCGTTCGAGCGTCTGTTCGGGCGCGCCGGCACCGCCGAGGAGCGGCTGCGCCGCTGGCACGAGGATCGCAGCATCCTGGACTCGATCACCGACGAGGCGCGCGCATTGCAGCGATCCGTCAGCACACCGGATCGAAGGCGCATCGACGACTACCTCGGCAACGTCCGGGAGATCGAGCGGCGGATCGGCAGGACGATGGCGCAGAGCACGGCGAGCAGCGATGCGATGTCCGCACCGATCGGCATCCCGGAATCGTTCGAGGAGCACATGCGCCTGATGTTCGACTTGCTCGTCGTCGCCTATCAGGCGGACCTGACGCGCGTCTTCACGTTCATGACCGGCCGCGAAGCGAGCCAGCGCACATATCCCGAGCTCGGCCTGCCGGAGACGCATCACGACACGTCGCATCACGGCCGGCAACCGGAGAAGATGGCGCAGCATGCGAGGATCAATACATACTTCTCTATGCTATTCAGTGAGTTCCTCGCCAAACTTGATGCGTCACCTGATGGCGACGGCTCGCTTCTCGATCACTCGCTGATCGCGTTCGGTGCCGGCATGAGCGACGGCCAGGCGCACGGGCCCTACCCGCTGCCGTTCGCGGTGTTCGGCAGCGCCGGCGGACGGCTCCGCGGCAATCGCTACGTGATCGCCCCGGAATGGTCGTCGATCGCGAACCTGTGGCTCGGCGTCGCGGGCCTGTTCGGCGCCCCGCTCGAGCAGTTCGGCGAGAGCACGGATCGATTCGAGCTCGCCTGATGCAACGCCGAGTGCCGCGGTCGATCGGGTATCGCCGCCCCGCCTTCGCCTTTCGGGCAACGTACGGCGTCACCGTTCCCGCGCTCGCGGCGGCATCACTGTCGAGCGCCGCCGCGGCGCCGCCGGACGGCGGCGAGCTCGTCGCCGCGATCAAGAGCGGGCACACCGCCGAGGCGCTCGACCTGATCGCCGCGGCCGGTCGCGTCGAGCACGTCGAAGCCGACGGCACGACGCCGCTGATGTGGGCGGCATGGGCCGGCGACGCGGGGCTCGTCGACGCGCTGCTCGCCGCCGGCGCGGCGCCCGACGCCGCGAACCGCTACGGCATGACTGCGCTGCATCTCGCAGCCGTGAGCGGCGACGTGACGATGATGCGCTCGCTGCTCGCCGCGGGCGCCGATCCGAACGCGGTGTTGCCGGAGGGCGAAACCGTGCTGATGACCGCGGCGCGCACGGGGGTGCCCGAAGCGCTCGCGCTGCTGCTCGAGCACGGCGCCGACGTCGACGCGCGCGACCGCTTTCATGGCGAGACCGCGCTGATCTGGGCCACGGTCGAGGATCACGCTGCTGCGGTGCGCATGCTCGCCGCGCACGGAGCGGATATCGACGGCCGGTCGTCGCGACAGTCGTTCGAGAGACGGCGCAGCGGTCAGTCGATCCTTCCGCTCGGTCACTGGACGCCGCTGATGTACGCCGCGCGCGAGAATGCGCTCGACGCAGGCAAAGCGCTGATCGAGCTCGGCGCCGCGCTCGACCTCGTCGATCCCGACGGCGCGAGCGCCCTCGTGATCGCGATCATCAACGCGCACTACGAGTTTGCAGCGATGCTCCTCGACGCCGGCGCCGATCCGAATGTCGTCGAGGAGACCGGCATGGGCCCACTGTACGCCGCGGTCGACATGCACCGACTCGCAGTCGGCCACGGTCGACCCAACCCGAGACCGGTCGGGCTGCTCGACAGCGTCGACATTGCACGGATGCTGCTCGAGCACGGCGCCGATCCGAATGCCGAGCTCCGGCAGCCGATCATGCAAAGGCACCACACGGCCGGCGACGCCGCCCTCGGCGAAGGCGCGACGCCGTTCCTGCGCGCTGCGAAATCCGGCGACATCGAGATGATGCAGCTGCTCCTCGCCGCCGGCGCGGATCCGCTGCATGCGATGCCGAACGGATCGACCGCGCTGATGTTTGCCGCGGGGCTCGGCTGGCGTAACGGCAGCCCGCTCGCGCCGTCCTACGACCAGGGCAGCGAGCAGGAAGCGCTCGAAGCCCTGCGCCTGCTGCTCGCGCTCGGGCACGACATCGACGCGCAGAACGACGACGGCAACACGGCGTTGCACGGGGCCCTGTCCGGCCGCGGCTCGGAAGCCATCATCCGGTTCTTGCTCGAGTCGGGCGCGGACCCGACCCTCCCGAACGCGCGCGGACAGACCGCGCGCGACATCGCCGAGACGAGAGCCTCACCGGAGATCGCCGCGCTGCTCCGCTGAAAATTCGTGCCAGGCACGCTTTTTCCGAAAATTCGTGCCAGGCACGCTTTTTCCGCAGCCCGCGTCTCCATGCAGCGACAGCTACAGCGCCGCTGGCACGCAAGTTGCTCCGCCCCTTCCTTTATGCAAGAGCGGGAAAAGGAAGCATGGGCTACGACACTGCACGCCTCGTCGACGGCTTTCGACCGATCGGCTTCAGGATCTTCGCGGCCGCGCTGCTCGCGCTCGTCGTCCTCGACGGCGTCGCGCAGAGCATCGACGCCGAAACGAGCGGCAACCCGCTCGATGACACGGCCGCTCTCGATGACACGTTCATCACGCTCAACGGCACGGTTTCCGCGGTAGAGCCCGACTCGTTCGTGCTCGACTCCGGCGGCGGCGAGGTCGTCGTCACGCTCGCCGAAGGCGGGCCCGACCTCGGTGAGCGCGGCTTGCACGAAGGCGATGCGGTCAGCGTTTTCGGCATCGTCGACGACGGGCTCTTCGGCTCGAAGACGATCGAGGCCGCCGGCGTGTATGTGGACCGGCTCGACAGGACGTTCTACGCGAGCGTAGTCGGCGACGACGACGCGAGACAGCGCAGCTTTCTCGAGCTGACGCGGTCTCGCAATCCGTTTCAGATCGTCGTGCAGGGCACTGTGACCGACGTATCGGAAAATCAGGACGGGCTGACCATCGCGATGGGCGACGAGACGCTCGACGTGCGGGTAGAGCCAGAGGCGCTCGTCCAGACCGACGACGTCACGTCGCGCGAGATCGCGGTCGGCGACCGCGTCAGCGTCACCGGCCGCGTCGAGGAGAGCTTCTTCGACGAGCGGAGGATCGCGGCGACGGTCGTGCAGGTGATCGGGAACTGATCTCCGCCGCGCGAGCGGCGCCGGATCGAGCCATCGGCTCGAAGCCCGTCACGGCCACCTGCTCGAGACGCTGACGCAGCAGCGACTCGATGCCCTTCAGCAGCGGCCTCTCCTCCGCGGACACCAAGGACACGGCCTGGCCCGTCCTGCCGGCGCGGCCCGTGCGGCCGATGCGATGCACGTAATCCTCCGGCACGTTCGGCAGCTCGTAGTTGACGACATACGGCAGCTGCTCGATGTCGAGGCCCCGGGCCGCGATGTCCGTCGCGACGAGCACCCGCACGTTGCCCGCTTTGAAGTCGGCGAGCGCCTTGATCCGCGCCGCCTGGCTCTTGTTGCCGTGGATCGCCGCCGACGTCAGGCCGTCCTGGTCGAGCTGCCGTGCGAGACGGTTCGCACCGTGCTTCGTCCGCGTGAAGACGAGCACTTGCCCCCACTCACCGGACGAGATCAGATGCGCCAGCAGATCGCGCTTGCGCCCGGCGTCGACCGGATGCACGCGATGCTCGATGCGCTCGGCCGGCACGTTCTGCGCGGCGACGGAGACCTCGGCCGGATCGCGCAGCAGGCTCGTAGCAAGCCGCTCGATATCGCGCGAGAACGTCGCGGAGAACATCAAGCTCTGCTTTCGCTCCGGCAACAGCTTCAGCACATGACGGATCGCATGGATGAAGCCCATATCGAGCATGCGATCCGCCTCGTCGAGCACGAAGATCTCGACCGACCGGAGGTCGATCGTCCGCTGCTGCGCGTGATCGAGGAGACGTCCCGGCGTCGCGACGACGATGTCGACCCCTTTGGCGAGAAGCGCGGTCTGCGGGCGGATGTTCACGCCGCCGAACACGGCGGTGGAGCGCAGCGGCAGATGAGCGCCGTATGCGGCAACGCTCGCGGCGACCTGAGCGGCCAGCTCCCGAGTCGGCGTCAGCACGAGCGCACGAACGCGCCGCTTGCCCGATGTCGCACCGCCATGCGCGAGGCGCTGTAGCAGCGGCAGCGTGAAACCGGCCGTCTTACCCGTGCCCGTTTGCGCGCGCGCGAGCAGATCACGGCCGGCCAGGATCAGCGGAATGGCTTCGCGTTGAACCGGGGTGGGCGTGCTGTAGCCCTGTTCGGCCACGGCACGCAGAAGCTCGGCCGACAGGCCGAGCGATTCGAAGGAATTCATGTTGTACAGATACTCCGGGCGGCCTTCCGGAAACTTCCGGCCTCGGTCGAGGCTTGGGCCCAAGGGAGGTGTTTTTCGAGGCTAACCGGATGGAAACCGCGAGAAGCGAGGCACGGACCGAAGCGTGCCCGAACGCTGTGTACGATAACAGATCGCGGGGTCGACACCAAGCGCTGGCTGCACACTGCCTGTCCGAAACGTGAAACCGCGCAAGGTGCGGAACTTTGTCGCCGATCTGTGCAATGCGTCGACCGACGTGTGCGGTCCCGATCGGCGCGGCCTCGCCGGGGCCGCATTCGAGCGCCCCGAGACCGTCTTGTCGCCTGGGTCCTTTCACATTCGGATACAAACTGAACGAACAATCGCCGCAGACTCGTGCCTTCCGGCTCCGTATCGTGCGCCTCGCCATCCGGTGCAACACCAATCGAGGAGTCGGAGAAATGAAGATCAAGTCGATGCGTTGGGCCTTCGTCGCTCTGCTCGCAGCGGCGTCGCCCGCGCTGTGGGCGGCCCCGTCGGTGCAGGCCGACGATGCCGTCGAGAACGTCGGCGCCGGTCGGAACGTCGTCGCGGGCCGCGCGGCCGCCGATCCGGCTCCGTCGGCAATCGAAGTTCGCGCAGAGACCAGCGAGGAGATCGTCCTGCGCGGCGTTCGAATGGAGCACGACCCGGATCTCGCCCGTCTCAAGGCCGACCTGCGCGAGCAGACCATCGTCCTGACTGCGCGTCTTCGGGCCGCGATCAGGCACGATCTGAAGCTGCTCGCCGCGCCGAAGCTCGCCATCGGAATCGCGAGTGCCGAAGCCGCGGCAGCCGCGGATACGGCGGCGGGCGGCGAGACGCGCGTCGAGCCGAGCGGCCGTGCCGGCTGAAGCCGCGTCGTGGCGGAACCTATAGGGGCGGCGTCAACGCCGCCCCTGTCAGCGCTTCTTCCCGCGGCGCTTGCGCTTGCCTCGGGCGACTTCGGTCGCGAGCGCCTCGAGCCTGTTCTCCCAGAAAGATCGGAACGGCGCGAGCCACGCGTCGACCTCGATCAACGCGTCCGGCTGCACGGCGTACACGCGCCGCGCGCCTTCGTTACGCACCGAAGCGAAGCCGTTCTCGCGCAGCACACGCAGATGCTGCGATACCGCGGGCTGCGAAATTCCGAACTCGCGCGCGATCACGGCGACGATGTCGCCCGACGACAGCTCGCCGTCCGCCAACAGCTCCAGAATCCGGCGCCGAACCGGATCGCCGAGGATGTCGAACGCGTGCATACTGACCGACGTCGTTAACCGCCCTCGCCCGTGTAGAACGCACGCGTGCGCTCGGCGGAAGCGCGTGCAGCCGCCTCGTCCGTGCCGAACTCGATCGACGCCGCGCACCACGCATCGCTGCTGCGTGTCAGGAACGCCTTACCCTCGTCCGACGCGAGCCACACCATCGCCGTCTCCGGCGTGACGGCGGGTGCTCCCGACATATACTGATCGAGGCCGAGCAGTGCGCCGTCCCAGCCGACGCCGACGGCCCCGGGCCCGTACCGCTCCCAGAACTTATCCGGATCAGGAATGTGCGCGATGTGCTCGAGGCGGAGCATCGTCTTGCCGTCCGCATGCTCCGAGAGCTCGACGCGCACCCAGGTCACGTCGCCGCGCATCTCCCAGGTCACGGCGAGATACCGCGGCGGCTCGCACTGCTCGATCGTGCCGCCGGCATTGCCCTCTAGCTGATAGCGGCCGCCGAGCTCGAGCTCCCCCGAGATCGGCATGAACCAGCGCGGGATGCGCTCGGCATTCGTCAGCGCATCCCACAGATCCTCGCGATCCGTGTCGTAGACCCGCGTGGCGATGACGACTCGGGCCGGCTTGCCGTCATAGTCGCGGCTCGCGACTTGCCTCGTGATCGCGCCGATCGCGCGAGTGACATCGATCGTCATGTGGCCCCCTTGATCGCTTCGGCTTCGACTAGCGATCCTATAAGCCGACAATCATATAAGTCAACACTAATAAAGATCGACGGCGAGATATTCGGGTCGGCTAAGGTTTACGTGCCAACGCGGGTCGATGCTTGGCCGGCGCCGGAAGACGCGGATGTCAGTAGCCGACGGTCACTCTTCCGTCGGGTCGCGCTCGACGTGCCGCACCGCGGTGTCGTCGTCCGATGCGCTCTCCGCGTCGGCACCGACGAACGCCGGACGAATCACGGCGACGTCGCCTCCGCTCGCACGCAGCACGCGCTCGGCCGTGCTGCCGACGAGGAGACGCGCGATCGGGCCCCGCTGCACGGTGCCGAGCACGAGCAACGTCGGCTCGGCGCTTGCGGCTCTGTCGGTCAGCACGTCGGCCGGCTTGCCGTCGAGCAACGCCGCGGCATCCCTCGGTATGCCCGCGTGCTGCAACAGCTCGTCGAGCTCGCTCTCGCGCTGCGCCTTCAGCGTTCTCTCGGCGTCGAGCAGCGCTGCGGCACCTTCCGCGATGAACGATTTGAATGGCGGCATGCAGTGCACGACCTCGAGCCGTGCGTTAGTCAACTCCGAGAGGCGCTTCGCGAGCGAGAGAATCTTGCCGTCGAGATCAGCCGGCTTGTCGTAGCTGCGCACCGGGTCGACCGCCGCGACGATGCTCGTATAGGGCCGGACCGCCGGATCACGTACGACCAGCACCGGGGTCGGCGATACGGACACGAGCCGCCATTCGTCGTTCGAAAGGCCGCGATCTTCTTCCGGCCCGAAGACGACGAGATCGACGTCGTCCGCGGCGGCCTCGCGCACGACGGCCATATGCGCCGGATTCGCCCACACCGCTTTCGCGTCGCAGCGCAGACCACGCGCCTTGAGCTCGGCTGCGAGCGCGTGCAGACGCTCCTGCTGCTCCGCGACGATCCGCTCGCGCAGCGGCGCATAAATCTCCTTGTGGCCGAGGTACCCTTCGAGGTGCGGCTCGTAGACGACGCCGAGGAGCAGGAGCGCCGCGCCGGACCGCTCGGCCAGCGCGGCCGCCCGCGCGATCGCCGGAGCGCCGGCGGTCGCGCCGGCGCCGACGACGACGAGTATCGTTCTCGGCATCATCCTCAGGCCAAAGCCGTCTCGAACAGCGCGAGCAGACGGCTCCACGCGCGCTCGGCCTGCTCCTCGTTGTATACGGGCATGTCCGGCGGGCACCAGCCGTGGGCCGCACCCGCGTAAACCTCGATCTCGGCGGCGAGCCCCGCGTCGTCGAATGCGTTGCGCAGCACGTCCTTCGTCTCCGGCTCGCGCTCGTCGTCGTTCTCGGCGACGGCGATCAGGAACGAGGCCTTCATCTGCGGGATCAGCAGATGCGGGCTGTCTTCGCCCGGCGTGACGAGACCGCCGCCGTGAAACGATGCGCCGGCGCCGATGCGGTCGGGCACGGTCGCGGCCGTGCGCATCACGATCGGCCCGCCCATGCAGTACCCGGTCGTGCCGATCTTCCGTCCCGTGTCGACCGGGTCCTGCCGATCGAGCCATGCGACGAACGCGCTCGCATCCGTCCGGTGCGTATCCGCGTTCAGCGATTGCATCAGCGGCATTACGACGTTGCGGACCGACTCGTCCTGAAACGACGCGCCTTCCGGCACGACCGGGGCGCGGCGCTGCCGGTAGAACGGATTGACCGTCAGCACGCTGTAGCCTGACTGCGCGAGCCGCTTGCCCATTTCGCGGAACGCCGGCCGCAGACCGAGCGCGTCCGGCCAGACGAGCACGCCCGCGTGCGCTCCGGTCGACGGATGAACGAAATAGGCGTCCGCGACGCCGTCCGGCGTCTCGATCTCGACGTCCTGCTCCGTCACGTCCTGCGCATTGACGACCGGCGGCAGCATGAACGCCGCTCCGACTCCGGCCGACAACGCGCCGAAACGCCGCCGCGTCATACCCTTCGCGTAGCGCTTCAGGTCCTCGACGTAATGCTCGTCACACATCTTTCTCGTCTCCCCTCCTCCAACCCGCCGGAGAACGTTCTTTTCCCGGACACTATACCGGACGCGCGCCCGCAGCGCGGCGGCCGACCGGGCCGCGGCCGCTCCGCGCGCGCTTTTTTTCTCGCGCGGCAAACGCCCGAACGGCGCCAATTGACCCCCGTTTCATCCCGTGAGTAGTATCGAATCGGCATAACGATCGATCGGCATAAGGATTCCGAGGGGGAGATCATGAAGCTCGACGGTCTTTCGCGGCGGTGCGCGCTCGGCGCGCTCGCCTTCGCGCCGGCGCTTGCGCTCGCGCAATTCGGCGCCGGCTACGGTCCGCCGCTCGAGGTCGTTCCGCCTCCGAAGGAGTTCGCCACCTCCGAGGAGCATTATCAGTTCCTGCTCGAGCAGGCGAACGGCGGCACGCAGCATACGATCGAGACGGTGCCGCGCTGGGACGGCCTGTGGCAGACGGCCGGCAATACGATGATGGACATCTTCGTCGATGCACCGGGCTTCACCGGCAAGGTGCGCGAAGGCGTGCTGACGCCGGAGTACGAGGCCGCGTACAAGGAGCGCTGGCGCGAGCAGCAGGAGCTCGGCGAGGTGCAGTACGACCGCCTCGCGCACTGCGAGCCGCCCGGCTACCCGCGCTTCCTGCTCGAGCCTTACACGCACGAGTTCATCAACCTTCCGCATCAGTCGTATCAGATCAACGATTTCGACAGCGGCACGCGGCGCATCTACATCGGGCAGGAGCACAAGAACCTCGAAGCCACGCATTCGTGGTACGGCGACACGATCGGTTTCTGGGACGGCGACAAGCTCGTCACGCACACCGTCGATCTGCTCCCGAGCGATTTCACGCGCTGGGCGCCGATGACGAGCAATCAGTTCGAAGCGGTCGAGGTGTGGGAGCTGAAGCAGTATCCGGACGGCATCGAGCGGCTCGAGGTCCAGGTCACGTTCTACGACTCTTACGCGTTCGTGAAGCCGGTGCACGCCGTCTACGCGTTCCGGCGCGCGACTCAGCTCGAGGAGGCCGGCTATCGCGTCCGGCACTGGGAGTGCGAGCTGTCGAGCAACGCATTCCTCGACGAGGACGGATCAACGGGTTTCAGGCTTCCCGGAGAGGAAGGCTTCAAGGACGCGCGCGGCACGACCTTGTTCCCGGACCTCCCCGGCCAGACCCGGGATCCGATCTACAACACGACCTTGCCGGCATCCGAGTAAAGGAGAGGCAATGAAGAGATTCGCATATGTTTCCGCCGCGCTCGCCGCATCGCTGCTCGCAGGCGTTTCCGCGGACGCTCATCACTCCTTTAGCCAGTTCGATCGGAACGTCGAGCTGGTCAAGACGGGCACCGTCGTGCGTTGGGCGTTCAACAACCCGCATTCGTGGCTGTACGTGAACATTCCGAACGAGGACGGCACCGAGACGCTGTGGGGCTTCGAAGGCTCGGCGCCGGCTTCGCTGATCGGGCGCGGTATTACCGGCAGCACGTTCGAGCCGGGCGATACGGTCACATTCATGTTCTGCCCGCTGCGCGACGGCCGCCCGGGCGGCGCGATCGGCTGGGCGCGGCTCGAGGACGGCACGTTCATCAATCCGGCCGACGGCGGCTGCGCGGGCGGGGACGCCAGCATCGAGCGCTGGAAGGGCTGGCTCGAGCAAGGCTTCACGTCGAACGTCGACGCACAGGCGCAATAACCTCACCTGCCGATGGGCCGGCCGCGCCAGGCCGGCCCGCGCATCCGCGCCCCGCGCGGCGGTAATCCGCGCGCGATATCGGCGAGAAATCGGGCCGCGCGGGGAGCTGCAGTCCGCAACGGATCCGCATCCGGGAAAATTTCCCGCCGTCCGGCGGGAACGCGTCCCGACCGCCACGCTCGCCGTTCCCTTCGCCCGCGAAAGCGCTTCTCATCGAGCCGTTCGATGACGCCCGTCGCTCGCGGGCGCGCTTTGCATGGGAGGAGAACCGTCGATGAGGACATCGCCGATCCTGGCGCCGCTGGCCGCACTGATCTCGTCCGCTTCCGCGACGCATGTCCGCGGACAAGAGCTCGACGAGCTGCCGACGATCTACGTGCGGGAGGTGATGCCTAAGGACTTGCGGCTGACGCCGGGCGCCGCGGGCAGGCTGACGAGCGCGGACATCGAGACGTTGCGCCCGTACTCGCTGCACGACGCCCTCGACTTCGTCCCCGGCGTGCGCACGATCGACGACGATGCGCTCGGACGACGCAGCGCGATCGGCATCCGCGGCGCGCCGCCCCGCCGCTCTCGCAAGACCTTGCTGCTCGAGGACGGCACGCCGATCAACGCGTCCACGTATCTCGATTCGAGCGCACACTACACGCCGCCGATGGAGCGACTCGAAGCCGTCGACGTGTTGAAGGCCGCCGGGCAGATCGTCCACGGCCCGCTGAACAACCACGGCATCGTAAACTTCCGTAACAAGCGTCCGACCGCCGAGCCCGAGACGACGATCGACGTCGCGGCCGGATCGCTCGACACGCTGAAACGCCACATCATGCATCGCCGTACGATCGGCGCAGTCGGCCTGGTCGGCGCGTATACCGGCCTCGACGCCGACGGCAGCTTCGACCTCGAGGACACTAAATTCGACGACCTTTACGGTGCGCTCGAATGGCAGATCGACGACTCGCGCCGCCTCTCCGCATCGCTGACGTACTTCGAGGAGCGCTCGCACTACGACGAGAGCAATCTGACGCCCGCCGAGTTCGCGATCGCGCCGCGCACGAAGCGCGGACGTTTCGGGCAGGAATACAACACGTTCGCGCTGAACTATCGCAAGGCGGACATCGTCTACGACGTCGGCGGCGAAAAGCTTTCGATCTCGACGAAGGTCTTCGCGACCGACGTCGATCGCCCCCGCTTCACCGTCGTGCCGGGCGATTCGCCGATCTCCGCGCTGCCGGACATTCTGCCCGAGAACCCGTTCGTCGTCGGCGTCGAAGGCCGAATGGAGAGCCGCAACCGTCATTACGAAACCCTCGGGATCGAGACGCGGATGGAGTGGAGCGCCCGCGGCCCGCATACGCTGCAATGGGGATTGCGCGTCGAGGAGCACGAGTTCGACGACATGCGCAATCGCGCTGACGGCGGACGCGTGCTCACGGAGAGCGATCGCGGCGCGTTGATCCGGCTCGAGCGCTACGAAGCCGACGCGTTCTCCGTGTTCCTGCAAGACGTGATGCAGCTCGGCGACTGGACCGTGACGCCGGGCCTGCGTGCCGAGCGCTTCACGCAAAGCAAGGTCCGCGAGTCGCTGCCGCTCGATCCGGGCCCGCACGACCCGAGGGAAGCGGACCGCAATTCCGTGCTGCTGCCCGGGATCAGCGTGCTGTACACGGGCCTGCCCGCTGCGCAGATTCTCGCCAGCGTGCAGCGCGGCTACTCGCCCGCGATCGCCCGGACCGCCGACGGCTTCCCGCTGCTGCCCGAGATCGGCTTGAACGCGCAGATCGGCGTGCGCTCGACGTTCGGCCGAGGCAGCTACGAGGCGGCGGTCTTCTACAACCGGCTGGAGGACACACTCGTCCGCCAGGCGTTCACGATCGACGGGCTCAACGTCACGCTGAACTCCGGCGACTCCACCGCCCGCGGCGTCGACCTCGGCGTGCGCCTCGATTCGGCGAGAGACCCGGCCGCGGGCGGCAACGCGTTCATCGAGCTTGCGTACAACTACACGGACGCGACGTTCGCCGGCGGCCCGTTGAGCGGCAAGCGAGTGCCGGAGATCGCGCGTCAGGCCGGGAGCCTTACGCTCGGCTACGAGCACGCGGCCGGCTGGCATATCAGCGCCACCGTCAGCCACCTCGGTGACTTCTATACCGACGTGACGAACACGGAGGCGCTGACCCTGGTCGACGAGGACGATCTCGCGCCGCTCGGACCGGACGACGACTTCAGCATACGCGAGCCGGTCGTCGTCGGGCGCGTGCCGTCCCATACGCTCGTTTCCGCCCGCGTGAGCTACCGCCTGCCGAGATCGGCTACGATGCTGTGGATGCAAGGCCGCAATTTGACGGACAAACTCTATATCACCGATGTCGAGAACGGGTTGCGTCCCGGCGCGGAGCGAACGGTCGTCGCGGGCGCCACATTCCGGTTCTGAGCGCGCACGTGTGTCGCGACGGCGCAGGCCGCATGATGCTGCACGATGAGCCTGCGGTTTCGACTGAATCTGCTCGTCTCGCTGCTGTCGCTCGCGATTCTGACGCTCGGCGCATGGATGGTGATCCATAACGCCCGCCGCGCCGTTTTCGAGGAGGTGCAGTCGACGGCGAACCTGACGTTGCAGCTCCTCGACGTCGCGGCCGATGTCCCTGCGGACGCGGCCGTCGCGGATCCGCGCTCGCGCCTCCTCGCGCGGCTCGACGGGCTCGACGAGATTCGGCATTTGCGCATCGTCATCGCCGAGAACGGCGTCGAGAGACCGCTCGCCGGCGTCGATCGATCCGACGCACGGGCCGACGCGCCGGTATGGTTCGAGCGTCTCGTCGAGCCCCCGCCGATGGAGTTTCGTTTGCCGATTCCCGCGGCGTCGCCCGCCGCGCCGGCAGCCGAGATCGTCGTGCGCACCGATGCGATGGACGAGATCGACGAGGCGTGGACGGATGCACGCGATCTCCTCGGCCTCGTGCTCGGCTTCACGGTCATCGCCAACGCGGCGTTCTTCATCGCCGTCGGCCGCTGGCTGCGGCCGCTCGAGGATGTCGTTGCGGCGCTGGAAGGCATCGAGCACGGCGACTACTCCGCGCGCCTGCCGGCCTTCGACTTGCCGGAGCTCAGCGTTCTGTCCGACAAGTTCAATCACATGGCGGAGAGGCTCGAGCGGAGCCGCGAAGAGAATCGCGAGCTGACGCAGCGCTCGCTCGCGATACAGGAGAGCGAGCGCCGGCACCTCGCGCAGGAGCTGCACGACGAGCTCGGCCAGTCGATCAGCGCGATCAAGGCCGTGGCCGTGATGATCGGCAACAGGCCCGAGGCGCGCGACGATGACATCGGCCGGGCGTCGGCGACGATCGCCGACATCGCGACCGACGTCTACTCCGTCGTTACGCGGCTGATACGCCGGCTGCGGCCGCTGCGGCTCGACGAGTTCGGCCTCGTGCCCGCGCTCGAGGAGCTCGTGGACGGCTGGAACGAGCGCCACCCGGATGCGTTCTGCAGCTTCGCGGCCCGCGGTCGATTCGACGGTCTCGGCGAGACGGTCGAGATCGGCGTATATCGGATCGTTCAGGAGAGCCTCACGAACGCGTCGAAGCACAGCCGCGCGACGGAGGTCCGCGTCGCGCTCGAGCGCGCCGCCGGCGCGCAGGCGGACGGGCTGCGTCTCGAGATTCGCGACAACGGCGTCGGGTTCGACCCGAGATCCACGCGGTCGGGGCTGGGGCTTCTCGGCATGCGAGAGCGAACCGACGCGCTCGGCGGCTCGCTCGATATCGACACTGCTCCCGGCGCCGGCGTCGCGATCCGGATCGACGTCCCGCTGCGCGCAATCGCGGGCGCAGCGGCATGACCGCGAACGGGGTCCGCATTCGGGCGCTGCTCGTCGACGATCATCCCGTCGTCCGGGCTGGATACAAGCTACTGCTCGAGCAGGGCGGCGAGATCAAGGTGATCGCCGAAGCGGAGAGCGGAGAGCTGGCGTGCAGGCATTACGTCGACCACGCTCCGGATATCGTAATCATGGATTTGTCGCTGCGCGGCATGAGCGGGCTCGAAGCGATCCGGCGGATCGTGTCGCGCGATCCGAACGCGCGGATACTCGTGTTCTCGATGCACGAGGACACGCTGTTCGCCGAACGCGCGATCTCGGCCGGCGCCCGCGGTTATCTGACGAAGAGCAGCGCGCCGCACGAGCTCGTCGACGCCGCGAAGCAGGTGGCAGCCGGCGAGCGCTACCTCGAGCAGGACATCGCTCGACGGCTCGCGTTTCAGAGCCCCGGCGGCCGCTCGGCGGCGCTGCAAACGTTATCGACGCGCGAGTTCGAGATTTTTTGCCTGATCGCGAGCGGCGAGACGAGCGCCGAGATCGGCAAGCGGCTGTCGCTGAGCGCGAAAACGGTCGCGAACTATGCGACTCAGATCAAAGCGAAGCTCGGCGTCAGCACGACCGCGGAGCTGACCCGCCTCGCAATCCGTCAAGGCTTGCTCGAGCCCTGAGCGCAGCCGCTCCGAGCGCGGCGGCTCGCTGAAAACGAAACGGCCGTGACGGCGCAGCCGAAGCGTGCGCGGTCACGGCCGCTGAGCAAGGAGCTCGCCGAACGCTACTCGAAGCTGAAGATGTCGTCTTCTTCCTCTCGCTGCATGCCCTGCTCGTGGTACTTCTCCCACATGTAGGCCCACGGGCGGCCGTACATATCGGGCACCTCGTACTGGATCACCGTGCCCGGCGAGACCGGAGTGCTCGTGCCTTCGATCGGGAAGATCGTCTGCACGCACTCGATGAAGACGTATGGGCTGCCGGCGTTGTAGTCGCTCGTCTTGACGTAGTTGCGGACGATCCGCACCGGCTCGACCAGCGCTTCCGAGTCGTAGAAGATCGCCTCGTGATTCAGCCCGACGAAGTTGCCCTCCTCGTCGCGGTTCGGCGTGTAGACCTCGATCGTCTGCATCATGTTCGAATGCTCGAACGCGGCGTGCGTCATCCACCCCTGGATGTTCGAGGTCCACGTAATCAGCGTGTCGTTATCCCAGAAGCCGATCGTCTCGCCGTACCACCTCGGCACCTGCTCGCTGAGATACGGCACGGTGCCGTCCATCTTGAACTCGGCGCCGATGTAAATGTTCGTGATGAAGTTGCGCGCAACGCCGGCGAGGATCTGCACGACCTGCGGCGTGACCATGATGTAGTGGTCCCATACAGCCGCCTCGTGCCAGCGGCGCATGAAGCCTTCGGGCCAGCAGTACTGCGAAGGCCATTGCGGCTTGTTCGAGTTCGCGTGGTGATAGGCCTCCTGCACCATTCGCTTCTGGTACTCGGGCGTCAGCAAAGACAGGATCGTCGGCACCTGCACGTGCCGCATCCTGAACCAGTACTGATTGCCGGGCGTGCGCCCCGGATGCATGTAGACGCCGGTCCATTCGCCGGGCACCGTCGCATACGTGTGCTCCGTCGGCCCGCCGCGCTGCTTCGTCTCCTCGAGCAGCGCCTCGTAATGTTCCTGCGCAGTCTTGAACGGATACGGGCTGACGATCGCCTCGCGCGGATAGTCCCGATCGCAGAACCCCCACGCCGCACTCCTCGGCGGATCCTCGCCGATCAGGCCGACGCGGTTACCGCCCCAAAGATCCTCGAGCGCGGCCGGGCTGTTGCAGCGGAAATAGCGCGGGTCGCTCCACAGCTCACGATCCTTGTAGAAGTCGGTGGTCGTGAAGATATCGACCTCGAGAGGCTCGATGCCTTCCGGCGTCTCGCCGGGCCGCGCCGAGCCGATGAAGCCGTCCTCCGCGCGGCGCGGATCGTCGCCGATCCTTCGCATCGTCGCGCCCGTGAACTGGAACTCGTTCAAATCGGCAATCAGCGGAGCGCCGCGGCCGACGCTCTCGAAGCCCGGATCCGCGACCTGCTGAGCGCCGGCCAACGAGCCCACCAACGACACCGCCGCCAGCGCGGGCACGCGAAGTGCGCCGTTCTTCATAATCTCTCCCCTCGATATTTTTCTGCCGCCCGCGCGCGTCCAATTGCGTAGCGAGCCTCCGGATACTAAGGCGAAATCGGGCGCCGCGCGAGCCGGGGAGAAGGGCTCGCTTGGGAAAACTTAGGGAAAGTCGCGGGTCATTTTTGACGCCAGCGGCCCGCGGCATCCATGAAGTACTGCCCTGCGGGCAGGCGCTCGATGATCTGCCGGCCGGCCCGTGCCTGCACGGCCTCGAGCGGCGCATCCGTCTCCTCGGCGATCTGCCGATACTCGTTCATGCGCTCGGCATTGACACTGGCGACGATCGCCTCGAGCGCGGGTGTCGAATCCGAGACGACGGCGACGAGCCCGTCCGGCCGCTCGCCGATCAAACCCTGCGCTTTCGCGCTCGCAAGGTCGCCCTGCGCGAAGGCCGCGACGCTCATCGCGAGCATCGCCAGCACGATCGAAACTCGGTTCACGAATGTCATGATCATTGGTCTCCGCCTGCAGACTAGTTCGTCGGCGCGTTCAAGTCACTCTGCGTCAACCCGAAGAGCTCGGGATTGCGGCGAATCAGCGCCAGAAGCTCCTGGTCGATCTCGAGCCGCTTCTGCTCCGTGATGTTGACGTTGACGTCGAAGCGAATCGGCTCATCGGGAGCCTGAAGCTTCACCGCGCAGCCCGATACGAGCGCCGATACGAGCACGGCCGCGGCGGCTGTCCGCGCAGGACGACTTGCGATCATCGAGAGTTCTCCTCGTTATCCGTTTCACGCTGCTCGAAGACCTGCTCGAGCTCCGCAGCGCCTGTCAGGTCGACGGCGCTACGCACGGCGCCGAGCAACGGCCCGCGAAAGTTGAACGCGAGCTCGATCGGATGCCCATCCAGGAAATCGGGGTTCGCGCCTCGCGCGCTCAACGTGAGCGTCTGCTCCCCGCCTTCCCCCGACTCGCCGGAGACGGCGAGCGACAGCTCCTCGTACTCGAAGTTCGTCAGCACCTCACGCAGCATCTGCGATCGTACATCGTCTCCGCGCAGAAAGTCCGGCAGATCGTTCGGGGTATAGCGCAGCACGCCGTCCGTCTCGGCGGAAAGCAGCCCTTCGTCTAGCCTGATGCCGCCGTCGATCAAGCGCACCGGCACGCGCCCCGATAGAACGCCGGTTCCGGCGAGGCCATCGATCCGACTCAAAGCCAGGAAGTGCGACAACTCGACATCCTCCGCTCGAAGCACGAAGCCAATATCGTTCGGCGAGCCTGAATCGAGCGTGAACGGCTCCGCGAACAGGCGTCCGCCGGCGAATCCGAAATCGAGGCGATGCACGGCGAGCACGCCGTTCGAGTCGAGATCGAACACGGCCGTACCCTGCTCGAGCGGCATGCCGAGATCGATCCGCGCGATCGTGACGGTCTGCTCGGGCGCCGTCGCGAGCGGCACGAGGCTCGTCAAGCGCATCTCGGTATCGAGACCGGCGAACGCGATCCCGGAGACCGTCGCGCCGAAATCGCGCGCGCTGAACGTGCCGCTCGCGATCAGCGCGTCGCCGGCCCACTCGACGTCGCCTTCGAGCTCGACCACGCCCGAAGCGCCGACGACGAGCTCCGCGAGCCGCGGAGACAGATCGCCGATCTCCGTCGCACCGGTCACGAACCGCAGCGGATAAAGCCGCACGTGCGCGGTCGTCTTCTCCGGCTCGCGGCTTCCGGCCGCTTCGACGACGAACGTCCCGAGAGCGTCCGACACGACGGCCTCGAACGCGAGCGCATCGAGCCGACCCTCGGCCGCGAGCTCCACGCCGACCGGAGCGACGAGCGCGGGGCGCGCGAGGCTCTCGACTCGTTCGATCCGCATCGCGGCCGCAACGAGCGCGCCGTTCCGAAGCTGTGCCGATCCATTCACGCCGCGCACGGCGAGCCGCGCCTCTTCCGACGACAGCTCGCCGCCGGAGAAACGAGCGGACACGCGCGTGCCCGAGGTTTGCGTCTCGCTGTCGACGATGATGCTCGGCCAACGGCCCTCGAGCGTGTACCCCGCTTCGGCGTGCGACACGCGCGCACGCAACGGCTGCTCGTCGAGCGACAGCGTAAGCCGCGTCGCATCGCTGTCGTGAACGAGCAATGTGCCGTCGTCCGCTCCGCGGACGCAGAGCGGCGCGAGGTCCGCGACTTGCGTGCCGTCGATCTCGATCGAGCCCGCGCGAAAGCGGACGCAGTCGCGGACCGTGATCGACAGCCGCTCCGACGTCGCCGTCAGCGCGCCGGTGAAATCCGCCACGGCATCGTCGAGCCGAATCGATGCGGCGCTGCCGGACGCGGCCAGCTTGCCGGCGCCGTCGATGCGCCACTCGCCGTCGGCGTACTCTACGGTCCCGGCGAAAGCCTCGGCGCCGAACACGAGCTCGTCCCACGAAAGACTCTGCGCGACGAGGTCCGCGACGTCGGCCTCGATCGCGAACGGGCCCGTGCCGGCGTTCCCGCCGCCCGAGCCCGACGCGGACACGCGCGCGCGCAACGTCGTCGCGATACTCGCTTCTGCCGCGCTCGCCGCGAGTCGTCCGTGGAGCTCCGCGGCGCGCTGCGCACGCGACCATCTGAGCGACGGCGCTTGCTCGTCCGCTCCGAGCTGCAACGTCAGCGCTGCGCCGTCGAGTGAACGTGCGGAATCCGGAACGAGCTCAGGCGCCGGCACGAGCTCCGCGCGGACAGTGCCGAGCACGATCCGCAGCTCGTCGATGTTCCCGTCCACGTCGGCCGACAACGCAAGCGCGCCGTCTTCGAAAAGCCCGGGATAGCCGAGACCCGCACCGTCGATCGCCACGCGGCCGCGCACGCGGCTTTCCACCGACAGGTCGGCCGCGGCGCTCGCGAGCTCCGCGTCGAACTCGATGCGCCCCTGCGCCGGCGATGCGGGCGCGAGCGCGACACGGCCCGCGAGCGACGCGGTCACGTCCGCGGCGCCGAGCACGGCTTCTCCGTCGATCGCAATCTCCGCAAGCTCGGCCGTCGGCGCGCGGATCGAGAAGCGCGCCCGGTTATCGCGCCAATCCGCGGACATCGCGACGCGTCCGAGCGCGACCCCTGCCGCATCGACCGTCGTCGCCGCCGCAGCGACCTCGAAGGACGGGGATCCGCGATACGGCAGGCTCGCGTCCGCGTCGCCGGTAAGCCCCGCGGCTCGTATGCCGAGCCCGGCGAGATCGCCGTCCTCGATCGCGAGACGCAGCAGCGAGTCGCCGTTCGCGTGAAGCTCCGCTTCGATGTTTCCGGCGGACCGGAATACTTGGACGGCAGGCGTCGGCGCTCCTGGCGATGCGCTCGTATCGGCGAGTCTCGCCGCATAACGCCCGGAAAGCTCGGCACGATCGGCGCCGTGCCGAGCGAGCAGATCGGTAAGGGTCAAGTCGACGACGCCGAGCGGCGACGCCGCACGAACCTCGGCGCGCCGGATCGCAACGCCGTCGGCGGGCAGCGCATCGAGCGACAGCGGCGCGCTTTCGGTCGCGATCCGACTGCGCGGCAGCCGCCACTCGCCGTCGGTCGTAAGCTCGACTTCGGCGCCGACGCGCTCGATCGAGATGCGCTCGATCCCGCGTCCGACCCGGGCGCGCAGATTCTCCGCGACCAGCAACGGATCCGCCGACAGCTGCACGCGATCGAACGTGACGTCGCGCAGCGCTACGCCGCCGCCGGCGACGCGCGCGTCGATCCAGCCTGCGTCGCGAAGCTGTCGCTCGAGCCAGCGCGCGGCGACGAATCCCGACGCTTGCCACAGGATCAGCCCGGTGACGGCGAGGGCTACCGACCACAAAACCCATCGGCGCCATCCGCGCCGCGGGGAGGGACTCATCAAGGTCGCATCCTGTCGAGAACCTTGCGGTTCATCTTACAGGCGCGCACCGCGAGCCTACTACACGCCGCTGCCGCTACTCGGAAGAGCCGTCGCGACGCTGAGTGCGGGGCGCCGGGCTCGCAGCGCTTGCGTCTCGCGTTGCGACGCGCCCGTTCGTCTGCGGCTCGAAGCGACGGGTGAAGGATTGGCGTTGAAGCACGTCGATCAGATCGGTGAGCGATTCCGCGTGGTCATCCGTGTGCGCGCGATCGCTCGAGGGGGCCGAATGCGTCTTACAGGAAGCGTTCGCTTCAGACATTACGCTGGAGTCCTTTTCCTCGAACGCCGACAAAGCTGCCGGGGCGCCGGCAAGATACCTGCCCGACCGCAGGAATTCCATACGTCCGGCGCCTTGACGAATCGATGAACAAATGGTTGCGAAGGACGGCGCCGGACGCGACATCGCGCTCGTTGCCTGCCGGCGCCGGCCCTCGCGAGTCAGTCGAACCTGGCCTGGAAACCGATGAACGCTGACCGCGGCTCGCCCGGGCTCAGAATGCGTTCGCCCGGCGCCGCGACGTTGCGCACGGAATGCGTAACGACGTGATCGCGATCGGCGAGATTGCGCAACTCCGCGAACGCGCGCCACCGGTCGTTGCTCCACCCGGCCCGGAGCCCGACGAGCACGTGCGAGCCGATGCGATACGTGTTCGCGAAATCGGCCCAGCGCTTGCCGACGACGTCGAGCATCGGACCGACGTGCCATCCCCGCGCGTTGCGATAGATCACTTCACCGCGCGCGAAGTACTCCGGCGCGGCAGGCAGATCATTCCGTCCGTAGCGCGGGTCGTCGTCGAACCTGAACTCGTTGATCGTGAGGCTCACGGTCGGCTCGATCGCCGCTCCGGACGTGCCGACCGGAAACACCGCGCCGATCATCGCTTCGATGCCGGCATGGATCGTCCGATCGATGTTCGTCGAGAGGCTCGTGCCGGGCGCGCTCGGATCTTCGACCGACAGAATCTCGTCGTCGATCTGCGCGTAGTAGAGCGAGACGTCCCAGCCGAGGCGCGCGCTCGAGCTCATCCGCAGCGGCCGCCGCGTGCCGACCTCGAGCACCTTCCCCGTCATCGGCGCGAGCGTCGCGTCGCCGCCCGCAACGTTATCCTCGAGCTCGTAGTTCGTCGGCGGCTCGAACAAGCCGCTGACGTTGCCGTACAAGGTCACGTCCGCGCCGACGTCGAGGAGGAAGCCCGCACGAGGCGTGAAGCGCTCGTAGCGCGCGCTCGGATTGCGCGACGCACCAGACGCGACCGACGTCACGCGGACGTCGCGCTCCGCGGCCGACAGCTGCCCGCCGAGCACGAGCGTGAAGTCCTCGCCGACTCGCCAACGGTCGACCGCAAACGCTTCGGTCAACGTCGCCGAATTCGCGACCCGCTCGCGCAGGCCGTTCGGCCGGCCCTGCAGATTGCGGTAGTGACCGCCGCTGACGTCGCTGTCCGCGTGATTCACGCCGACCTGAAGCTCGTGACTGCCGAAGGTTTGCGCGAAGCGCATCGAAGCCGCACGGTTGCGGTGCTCCGTATCGATCAGCAGGCTGAATACCTCGACGCCGCCGACTGCGGCCCAGACGATCGGGTGATACAGCGACTGCTCCTCGAACGACGCGCCGAAATCGAGGCGTCCGCCGCTGCCGAGCGACCACGTCGTCTTGTTTGCGATGCGCGTAGCCCTGACGTTGCGCTGATAGTGGCCTTCGATCGCGGCGGGATCCGCGCGACGCGGGCCGCTGTCGAGCTCGGCGCGCGTCAGCGCGCCCGGCAGCTCGTGATCGTTCTCGAGCGCGGTGACGTAGAAGCGTGTCGAGACGCTCTGTGAGGACCGCCAACCGAGATTCGCGTACACGCCCGTCCGTTCCTGAAAGCTGTGCGCGCGATAGCCGTCACGCTGCTTCGCTTCGAGCGTGACGAACGCGTCGAGCGCATCGCCGAGCGGCGCACCGAAGCTCGTCTGCACGAGCGCGAAGCCGTAGCTGCCGGCATTCAGCGTCACGTCGAGGCCCGGGTAATCCGTGCCGGTCGGCGATACGAAGTTGATCGCGCCGCCGAGCGTGCTCGCACCGTGCTCGAGCGCGTTCGCGCCGCGCGCGACGATCGCGTGCGCGGCCGACAGCGGGTCGACGACCCTGTTGTGATTGTTCCCGTCTGCCGTCGTGACCGGCAGCCCGTCCTGCAGCAGCTTGATGCCGTTCATGTCGTAATCGGTCGCGTCGAGGTTCGAGCCTCGGCTCGAGAAGAAGACGCGATCGTTGCCGGCATGGCTCGCCGACCACACGCCCGGCACGTAGCGCAATGCGTCCGCGAGCGTCGCGATCTTGCGCTCTCGCGCCGCGCCGATGTCGATGAAGCTCGCGCCGCCCGGCGTCAGCGCGACGTTTGCGCGATCCTCCGCCGCGGTTTCCTTGCCGGTCACCGTCAGCGTCTCGATTTGACCCTCGTCATGCGGCGCGCCGTCTCGAGCGAGCGCGCCGGATGTACACAGGGCCGCGAGCACCGCGAGCGGCGCCCGAATCTGACCTTGCCTCATGTCGTCCCATCCTGTCGAAGAAGCGTTCCACGGCGGCGCGCCGGGCAGCGCATGTCAGCGCGGCCGTGCGAGCCGAACGGATGCAAAAGGATCGGGTTAGACGTGCGGAGGCGCTCGAGCCTGATAGGACGTCGACAGCGGGCGCGGGATGGACGCGGAAAAGTCGCTTCCCGCGAGAACGTGGTCGAGAGTAAGAAGCGGCAGCGCGAAATCGGACGCGATGACCGCGAATGCGAGCACGGCCCCGATCGGGCAGCGTTCCCAGCCTTCGTGGTTCGCATTCTGTCGATCGTCGGGGGCGGCGTGATCGACGCCCGCGTGATGCGAATGCCGCGGGTCGGAGTGCGCGTATTCGTGCGCGTAGTCGTCCGCTGCGAAGGAAGTCGACGCCTGCCCGAGCAACGCGGCGACCAGCGCGCCAGCGGCTCCGCCATGGCACAGCCGGAACGGCCCGCCGTCCGCAACCGGCGCCGGCATGAAGCCGACCGGCACGAGGGCGCGGCACAGGAAGCCGATCAGGGCTAGGCGGACTAGAAGACGGCGCATGCAATAACGCCCGGTCGAGGTCGACGAGACGATTCTAGTCGAACCGGGGTACTCGCTCGTACTGTGGTTAGCCGTAATAGGTGCCGCGCCGCGGGGCGGCGCTCGGCCTGACCGGATCAGGCCGCTGCGGGCCCCGGGTCATCGTCGTTCGGGCCCCGGCTCGGCGGTTCGACTCGTGCTCGCCGGGGACCGAGCGGCACGACGACATCCCGTGCACGTCCGGCGTCATCGGCGGAGCCCGAAGCGGTCCGCGGCGGGACGCGCGACGCATCCTGTGCGGTCCTGCGATCGCGATCGACCTGATCCCTCTCGTCTCGAGACATCGTTCTCTCCACGCAAGACGTTCGATACAGAAACGGTCCGCGGCGAGCGTCGGAACGCATCCGACGTCGCGCTGAGGTGTTCGGTCTTCCGTTGAGGTCCCCGGCGTGGACGATACGCTCGCGCGCGTCCACCCGGGGCTACGCGCGTGCGAGCAGCTTGCCGGCGCGCAGCCCGACGCGCAGTGGAAAGGTGATCTTACGCATGAGCCGATCGTCCCCGAAGGCTTCGAGGATGTCAAACGAACCGTCGTGATCGTGCACGGCCGCCGAAACCGCCGCCGGCACCGCCCGCGCGAGCGGACTTAACGCAGCTCGGGCGGGAATCTGAAGTCGGCCATGTTGTCGTCGAGCTGCACGCCCGCAGTGTTGATCAGCATCGACGTCGACCGGTAACCGCCGACGGCGATCAGCACGTCGAACAGCTGCCGCGTGTCGAGCTCGGCCGCGAGCGCCGACCAGGTCTCATCGGATACGACGTCATGCTCATAGAGCTCGTCGGTCGCGCGCAGCAACGCGAGCTCGAGCGGATCGCCGTCCCCGCTTTCGGGCCCCGCAAGCAGCAGCGCGACGTCGTCGTCCGTCATACCGAGCCGGCGTCCGACGCGCACGTGCGCGGCGTACTCGTATTCGGAGCGGCACAGCACGCCGATCCGGATCAGCAGCATCTCGCGGTGCCGCGGCGACAACGTCGAGCTGCCGTTCACGTGTGTGTTGATCGCGCCGCGCACGCGGTCGGCCGGCGGGTTGCGGACGAACGTGCGGAAGACGTTCGCGCCGCCGCGGCCGTCCTCGGACTCGACCGGCGGAATCCGCGGCTTGCCGTCGACGAGGCGCACGTTCGTGCGCTCGGCGGCCGGCGCGTAGGCGATATCTCGCGGCATCCGCTCGTCGACGCCGGGCTCGATGTCGACGCCGAGCGAGTTGATCAAGCCGGCATACATCGTCAGGCCGCCGACCGTGTCGATCGTATCGATCAGCTGGTTCACGTCGTATCGATTCGAGAGCGTTTGCCACGTCGAATCGGAGATGAAGCTGTCGACGTGCAGCTCGTCCGCGGCGAGCAAGAGCGCCGCGTCGAAGTCGTCCCAGCCCGCACTCGGACCCTGCGCGATACGCTCGATCTCGTCATCGGAAAGCCCGTCCTCGCGCGCCTGCTCGGCTCCGTGCGCCCACAAATACTCGGAGCGCGTCAGCCACGCCGTGCGCAGCCCGAGGAGCGCACGATCTCTCGCCGGCAGGGTCGACTCCGACCACAGATAGCCGATGTGGCGCAGCGCGATCTGCCCGAGCTCCGGGTAGTGACCGAAGAGGCCCGCGAGGGCCGTCATGTCGGCCGCGACGCCAGTTGCGGGCGCGCGAAGCTCTGCGCTCGATTCGCCCGGCGGCAGCGGCTCTATGCGAGGCGACGAAGGTATTGCGATTTGAGCGGCAAGCCACCCGGTCCACAGCGCGCTCGACAGGCCGATCAACGCCGGCAGACTTCTTCTCGTCATTGTTGAGCTCCCGCAGCGTTCGCATTGGCGGACGCAACTCTTTCGCGCTCCCCGCCCCAGTGAGGTAGCTGCGGTCACTGTACCGCAGGCCGCGCGGCCGCGCTCCTAGGCCTCTCCCCGCCGAATTGTCGTCATGATGTGGCCGGCGATCCGCTCCCACAGCGCGGCCGGGAGGTCGTGGCCCATGCCGTCGATCAGCACGAGCTCCGCTCCGGGGATCGCCGCCGCCGTTGCCTTGCCGCCGCTCACGTCGCAGATCACGTCGTGCGTCCCATGGACGACGAGCGCAGGGACCGACAGCTCGCGCAGCTTCTCCGTGCGGTCGCCGCTCGCGACGACCGCGACGGCCTGCCGCGCAATCGCAACTTGGTCGTGGCCCCGCTCCCACGCGAGCGCGGCGATGTCCGCGATCTGCTCGGGCGCGGTCGGATACGCCGGCGACCGCACGATCGACGCCCGGCGAACGGCTTGCGCGACCGCCTCCTCCTTCGTCGCGGGCGGGGCCCCGGCGAAAAGCGCGGCGCTTGCGTCGGGGTGCATCTGCCCGACGCCCGCTTCACCGGTCGTGAACATCATCGACGTCAGCGAGCGGACGCGCCCCGGATGCTCGATCGCGATCACTTGTGCAACCGCGGCGCCCATCGAAGCGCCGACCACGTGCGCGCGCGCGATGCCGAGGTGGTCGAGCAAGCCGATCGCGTCGGCCGCCATGTCCGACAGCGTGTAGGACACGGAGGACAGGTCGCCCGCGAGCGCCGCCGCGAGATCCGGCTGCGGCGCTTCGGTCATGTATGTGGAGCGGCCCGAGTCTCGGTTGTCGAAGCGGACGACGTGGAGGCCGTGCGCGACGAGGACGTCGAGAAATCCGGTCGGCCAATGAACGAGCTGCGCGCCGAGCCCCATGATCAGCAACACCGCAGGATCGCCGGGGTCGCCGCGCCGCTCGTAGGCGAGGTTGATGCGCGCGGGTCCTATGCCGTTCGCGATGCGTTCAGTCGACATGGTTTCGCTCCCGTGAAGTATCTGTGGTCCGCCTTCCGTTGCCGAGGGCCGCGAGGGCCCGGTGCAGGTAGCGCGTGAGCTCCGGGTCCCAGCCCGCGAGATCGCGCGGAGGGTCGTTCTCGCGGAGCCGCGCAAGGGCCTCGAGAATGCCGGCATCGCCGTTCGCGAACGCTTCGATCAGCTCGCGCGCGTCCGCAGCCGCCGCCGTCGCGCGCTCGCTGTCCGGCGCATCGCCGGCGGCCATGCACGCACGCAGCCGGTCCGCAACCGCCCGCCATTGAGACTCGGCGTCGCCGCGCTCGCTGAGTGGGCCGCGCGCTTGCGTATGCTGCTCGATGCGCTCGTGCGCATGGCGCTCGACGCGCGACATCGCGTTCAGCGTCGCCAGCAGATCGTCGCTGCCCGCGCATCCATCGGACGTGATGCTGCGCAGGCGATCGCGGAGCTGCGTCACCCGCTCGAGCTCGACCTCGACCCGGTCGAGGTGCGCGCGCAGGACTTCGGCAAGGGCCGCTCCGTCGTCGAGCGCTCGCCGAATGTCGTCGAGCGGCATGCCGAGCCCGCGCAGCGCGCGGATCCTATAAAGCCGCTCGACATCGGCTTCGCCATACAAGCGGTGGTCGCCGCTTGTCCGAGCGGCGGGAACCAGCAAACCGATCTGCTCGTAATGATGCAGAGCGCGGACGGTCATGCCCGCGGCTTCCGCCAGCTCGCCAATACGCCATCGACGCTCGCCCATCTCGACCTCCGGCCGCGCTCCGAGCGGTGACGATACAACCTGACGCAACGTGAGGTTCAACACCGCGTTTCGCGACCGACGACACGGGTGTCGGGCACGACTTTTTTGCTAGGATCGGCACGAGCCGCCATTCGAAAAGTCTTGGATAGCACGATGAAACGCGCCACAGCCTTGCTAACGCTTCTCGCCGTGATCGTGACGGCCTGCGCGACGAGCCCGACCGGCCGGCGCCAGCTGATGCTCGTATCAGAGAGTCAGGCGATCAGCGCGTCGCGGGAGGCCTATATTTCCCAGATCACGGAATTCAGCCGCACCGGTAAGCTCGTCACGGATCCGCTCGTTCTACGGCGCATCGACACGATCACCGGGCGCCTGATCGCGCAGGCGATCGAGATGCGGCCCGATACCGCGGAATGGGAGTGGAGCGTCGAGGTCATCGACGAGCCGGACACGGTCAACGCATGGTGCATGGCCGGCGGCCGCATGGCGATCTATACCGGTCTGATCCAGAAGCTCGACGCGACGGACGACGAGATTGCGCAAGTCATGGGGCACGAGATCGCCCACGCGCTTGCGAATCACACCGCCGAGCGGATGTCGGTCGCGATGGCGACGAACCTCGGCGTCGCGGCCGTCGGCGTGCTGTCGGAGCGCAGCGAGACGATGAGCGTCGCGGCGACGGCGGCCGCGCTCGCGGTTCAGCTGCCGAACAGCCGAAGCTCGGAATCCGAGGCGGACCGCATCGGCATCGAGCTCGCCGCGAAGGCGGGCTACGACCCGAACGCGGCCGTCACGCTGTGGCAGAAGATGGAGCAGGCCTCGGGCGGCGGCCCGCCGGCGTTCCTCAGCACGCATCCGAGCCCGGGACAGCGGCAGGCCACGTTGGCCGCGCTCGCGCCGGAAATGATGCAGTACTACAACCCGCGAGCGGATCATCCGGTCTACCGGATCCGGCGAACGTCGTCGCAGTGACGACCGCTTGACGCGGGTGCAGCACGGGAACGGGTGGATTGGTGGAGCCGAGGGGGGTCGAACCCCTGACCTCCGCATTGCGAACGCGGCGCTCTCCCAACTGAGCTACGGCCCCACGCGAGGAGGCGCATTCTAGCACCGTAATTCGGAGACCGGCATACCCCCTGCCCGAAATTCAGGATCGCGGCCGTCTTGCGCGGCCGTCACGGCCGCGCCCGGGCTCAACCGAGAACCGTCACGAGCACACGGCGGCGATGGGGCTGCAGACGGTGCTCCCAGACGTAAATCCCCTGCCAGGTGCCGAGCGCGAGGCGCCCGCCGCGGATCGGGATCGTCAGCTCCGAGTGCGTGAGCACCGAGCGCACGTGCGCCGGCATGTCGTCCGGACCCTCGGCCCGGTGCACGAAGCGCGGGTCGCCGTCCGGCGCGAGGTCCGCCATGAACGTCTCGAGATCTCGCCGCACGTCGGGATCCGCGTTCTCGCAGAGCATCAGCGACGCGCTCGTGTGCGCGATGAACACGTGGCAGAGGCCCATGGCGACGCCCGACTCGCGGACGGCCCCACCGACCTCGTCCGTGACCTCGTACGTGCCGCGCCCGTTGGTCGCAATCGTGATTTCCGTGCCGAGCACCGTCCGATCGCCCGTTATGGAACCTGCGACTGCGGTCCGCCCTCGGCCTCGAGATAGCGCTCGATGTCGTCGAGAGGCGCTGCGAGCCCGTAGCGGAACCGCAAAGTCTTGACCTTTCCGAACCATGGAATGCTGACGACGTAGACGTTGTCGTATTCGTCCGGCGTGATCGGCGGCACGCGCTTGCTGCCGTGCAGCTCCTCGATCAGCGGAGCGATCGTATCGCTGTGCGTGACGACGAGCACGACGTCGCCCTTGTGGGTTCGCAGGACCTCCTGCATGAACGGCTCGTACTCGTAGTGATTCGCCATGGCGACCTCGATGCCGAGCCGACTAGCAAGCGGTGCGGCCGTCTGCTGCGTCGGAGGAAAGCTGCTTGCATAGATCGCGTCGACGCCGGCGACGACGTCGATCGCCTCGAGATAATCCGCGAGCAGCTCGGCGCGCACTCGCCCGCGCGCGCTCAGTGTCGCGTCGGCCAGCTCCGGACGTGAATCAGACCCTGCGGCTGCATCCCGCACGGCGCCGATCGGCGGATCCGTGTCCGCGTGCCGGACGAAGATGATCGTGGTCGTCGCCTGAGACTCGAAAAACCACGCGAGCAGGATCGCGGTAAATACGCCGATCAGGATCGGAAAGGCACGGGATCGGCGCCGGCGGCTGCGCGGGTAGGCGGAAGGTTGCGACTTCGGCAGCTCGGCCATCCGTCGCCCGCTCTCAGCCTCGCGGCGTACGGCGGGTCGAACGCTCCGTCACGACCGTGTATTCCGCCTCGATCAAGCGGCCTCCGTGCGCCGCCTGCGCGGCCTGCACCGCGTCGGAGTAGCGACGGCCGAGCTTGCGCCTCAGCCACCACAGCCGCACTGAAAACGCCATCGCCGCGAGGACCACCGCGCCGAAAACGAACGCGAGGATCACCGCCCCCATCAGCACCGCGCCGACGAGCACGACGCCGAACGCGAGCAGCGACAGCACCTGCACGATCGGATTTCCAGACGCGGCGAGGGTATACAGGCGATTGTTTATGTTCATGCTTCGATTCTAGCTCACTGTGCGCCGGATGGCTCCTGGTCGCCGATCGGGCGGAAAACGCCGTCGAACCACACCGTCCAGCCTTGCGCGACGACGTCGAACTGCTCCATTCGCTGACGCACCCGTCCATCGGCGAGCGGCGTCCATGTCGCGCGGAACGCGATAACCTGCTCCGGCTCGACATACTCCAGTGTGCCTTCCATGTGCATCTCGCCCGTGTCCCGAAGCTCGCCGGTCATTTCGACGACCGAGCCGCCGGAGCCGGTCCAGATATGGCGCCACTGTCCTCTGCTTGGAACAAAAAAGCTGAGGCTGGTTCCGGACGAGCCGCTGACGCGCTCCCATTGCTCGAGGATCGCGCAGCCGCCGTCGCGCTTCGTGACGGTGTCGTAGCCGATCAGCGTGCCGTCGATGTCGCGAACTTCCCAGCGCCCGAGCCAGAAGTCGAACTGGGACGCTTCGGGCAGCCCGCTGCACGGATGCACCCGCTCGCGCACGTTGCGGACGATCCGCTCGAACCGCGGATCGCCGCGCAGCGGCTCGAGCTCCGGGCTTCGCTCGATCACGTCGCGCGCGCGCGTCCCGACGTGGTCCGCAGCCTCGAGCGCGCCGAGCGCCTCGTCGTTGCGGCCGAGCGCGACGAGGTTCAATGCCCGCTCGACCTCGACCATTGCCTCGGGCGCCTGCGCAGCGAGCGCCGCATCGAGAGTCTCGAGCGCCGACGCGTGTCGGCCGAGCCGGCGCTCGGCCTGCGCGATCCGCAGCAGGCTCATTCGATCCTCCGGATACTCGGCGAGCAGCTCGCGGTAACCATCGATCGCGTCCTCCCAGCGCCCCTGCTCGAACGCGAAGTCGGCCGGATGCGCCAACGGCGCAGCCGGTTCGTCCTCCTGCGCCGCGACACAAGGGATTACGCTGATCAAGCCGAGCCACAGCGCGCCGCGGTAGAGCCGTCTGTCGAGAATCGTCATCGCCACCTCCGTCGTGCGCGTATGGTCCGGCCGGAACGCAGCCCGCGCAAGGCGTGCGGGATCGCAGACGTCGAGATCGGCGCGGTCGACGTGTGCGTGCCCCGAGCGGCTGTCGCCGCAGCCGCTTCGGAGCGGTCCGCGGAGATGGCACAATACGCCGACCGGAGAGGTGGCAGAGCGGTCGAATGCGGCGGTCTTGAAAACCGTTGACCCGCAAGGGTCCGGGGGTTCGAATCCCTCCCTCTCCGCCACTCCCCGCCCGCCGATACCGTGTCGACACCCGCAGCGGTCTCACACGCGGCGACCCCGTGTCGATTGCGTGCTGTCGATCAAGCCGGCCTCCGAACGACTGGAAGGTAACCGGCGATCATTCGCCGCCCCCTGCAACCTTCGTCATCGAATGGAGATCCGCAAATGAAAGTCATGGTGTTCGTCAAAGCGGCCCCGAGCTCCGAGCGCGGCGAGATGCCGAGCGAAGAGCTGATCACGGCAATGCTGAAATACAACGAAGAGCTCGCGAAAGCCGGGATCATGCTCGCCGGGGAAGGGTTGAAGCCGAGCTCGCACGGTGCGCGGGTCCGCTTCTCCGGACCTCGCCGGCAAGTCGTCGACGGGCCGTTCGCGGAGACCAAGGAGCTCGTCGCAGGCTACTGGATATGGGAGGTCGACTCGCTGGAGCAGGCGATCGAGTGGGTGAAGCGCTGCCCGAACCCGATGCCCGAGGATTCCGAGATCGAAATCCGCCCGATCTTCACGGCGGAGGATTTCGGCGAGGTGTTCACTGCGGAGCTCCGCGAGCGGGAAGAGAAGCTGCGCGCGACGCTCGACGGCAACGATCGCTGATCGCGGATTGCTAGCGGCGGCCCTGCCGGTGGCCCGGCAGCAACAGTTCTTGGCACGGAACTTGTAGCAATTCGAAACAGCGCAGGAAGCGCGATTCGACGCCACTGTGCCGCGCAGCTTCCCGCCTACGGGAAAGGACTATCCCGGACGCGGGGATCGGCGGTACTCATTTTGCGGGAGAAGCAAAATGTCGGGCCATGCCGCCGTTCGCCGCGCAGTGCGCAGCGCGCTCTCTGGGCGCACCCATCGCTATACGCTGGCCGGCTTCGCCGCCCTCGTCGCTGCGGCGAGCGCGGCGCAGGAGCCCGAAGGCGCCGGCATCGAGGAGGTGCTCGTTACAGGCTCCCGGATCGCGCGGAACACGTTCACGACACCCGCTCCGGTCACGACGATCGACGCGGAGCAGATTCGCGCGGTCGGCGCAACGAACCTCGGCGAGTACCTCGCGCGCGTTCCGCAGACGATCGCCGAGGTCAACAGCTCGAGCGACGTGTTCTCCGTCCAGGCTTCCGCTCTGCAGCTCACCGCGCTCAGGAACCTCGGCAGCGAGCGCACCTTGGTTCTCGTCAACGGGCAGCGTTTCGTGTCGGGGCTCAGCCCGTCGGCGGGCTATGCCGTCGACCTCAACACGATCCCGGTGCATATGATCGAGCGCATCGAGATCCTGAGCGGCGGGACGTCCGCCGTTTACGGCTCGGACGCCGTGGCCGGCGTCGTCAACGTCATCCTGCGGGACGACTTCGAGGGCGTCGAGATCTCGACGCAGGGCTACGTGCCGAGCGACGGTGACCGCGAACGCATGGACGCCGCGCTGACCGTCGGCTCGAACTTCGATCGCGGCAACGCGTGGGTCTCGTTCGGCTACTCGGACGACCAGGGCATGAAGGCTTCGGACCGGTGGTTCTCGGCGATCGATCGCGCGTACTTCCCGGCGGAAGCCGGCGGCCCCGGCTGGCTCTACCTCGGCTCGAGCTTCCCGCCGGAGGGGCGTTTCGGAAGCTATCTCGGGACCGGCGAACCTTACGTCGACGAGAACGGCGGACCGACCGCGGCCGGCGACGCGTACAACCGCGCGTCCGCGCGCGACCTCGCATCGCCCGTGACCCGGCGGCTCGCGGCGGCCGGCGCCCGTTACGGCCTCGCGGACGGCATCGAGGTATCGCTCGATATGAACTGGTCCGAGGTCAACGCCCGGACCGAGTTCGAGCCGTTCCCGTTCGACCTGAACGACCATGTCTGGGATATCGATCGGGGCGGCACGGGCGGGCTCGACGTCGCAAGCTCTCCGCTGTTGCCGGAGCTACTGCGACAGAACCTGCTCGCCGACGGCGTCACGAACCTGAACCAGCTCGGGTTGAACAACACCGCGCGCCGCGTCTCCGAGTTCGGCCCGCGCGGAAGCGAGATCGACCGTACGACGCTGCGAGTCGCCGCGAACCTCGACGTCGCGATCAACGATCTCATGTCGTTCAACGTGTTCTCGACTTGGGGCAAGACGGACGTCGAGCAAATCGACAACGTAGGCCTCAACCGGGAGCGAGCCGCGCTCGCGCTCGACGTCGAAGTCGGACCCGACGGCACATTGCAATGTGCCGATCCGACGGCGCGGCTGTTCGGCTGCGTGCCGTTGAACATCTTCGGCGCGAATACGATCTCGCAGGAAGCAGTCGAGTATCTGCGCACGCCGCAGAACATGAACTCGGAGGTCGAGCAGTTCGTGGTCGGCGCCGCGCTCACCGGGGACACCGAGTGGACGCTCGGCGGCGGCGAGATGAGCTATGCGGTCGGCCTCGAGTATCGCGAGGAGAAAGGCCGCGAGATCCCGGACGCGACGTCGCAGGCCGGCATCACGACGTCGAATCGGCAGTTCGCTACGGACGGCAGCTACGACGTGACCGAACTGTTTGGCGAGGTACGGCTCCCCGTGCTCGAACGCCTCGCGATCGAAGCGGCCTTTCGCGCCGGCGACTATTCGACGGTCGGCAGCGTCAGCACGTGGAAGCTCGGAATCGACGCACCCGCTTTCGACACGCTGCGATTCCGCGCAACGCTTTCGAGCTCCGTCCGCGCGCCGAACGTGGCCGATCTCTTCTCCGGCGCCGGCGAGACGTTCGAGACGTTGACGGATCCTTGTGCCGGCGTCACGGCGACGGACGAAGGGCGAATCGCCGAGAACTGCCGCTCGATACCCGCGATCGCGCAGCGCATCGCCGAGACGGGCGCATTCACGCTGACGCAGGTCGAGGCACAGAGCACGGGCGGCTTCAACAGCGGCAACCCGAACGTGCAGGAAGAAACGGCCGATGCGTTCACGATCGGGATCGTGTGGACGCCCGCCGGGATCGACGGCCTGTCGATCGCCGCCGACTGGTACGACATCGAGGTCGACGACGCGATTACGTTCGTGAGCCGCAGTGATACGGCTTTGCGCTGCTTCGACGTCGATCCGTCGGTTTTCGATCCCGACTGCGGCGGCAGGCTGCGGCGCGACCCGAACGACGGCCCGCTGATCGAGGTCAACCGCTCGCCGGTGAACGAGGAGCGCATCGAGACGTCCGGCCTCGACGTCGAGGTCTCGTACGTGATGGACGTCGGCCCGGGCAATCTCGGCATGGGTGTGCTCTACAGCTATCTGGACGAGTACCTCGTGACCGCGGTCGTGTCCGGAGACGTGAACAAGGAGGACGGCGAGATCGAGTTCCCGACGCACCGGATGAACATCAGCCTCAACTACGCCCTCGATCGCTTCAACGTCGACTGGCGCATCTCCGCGATCGACGAGGCGGTCGACAGCAACGAGCCGGGCTTCGAGAACATAGATGTTCTCGGCAACCCGTTGCCGGACGAAGCGAACAAGTGCGGTATGCGGGTCTACAACGACGTGCGCGTCAACTACGGGTTCTCGGAGCGGATCAACGCGTTCTTCGGAGTGAACAATCTGTTCGATCGCCAACCGTGCATTCTCGGCCAGCTGACCAAGTACGGCGACACGGGGATCAACACGAACCCGTCGGTGTACGACATCGACGGGCGGGCGTTCTACATCGGTTTCAACGCGCGGCTGTAATGCGTGCGTCCGTCACGGACGGTGCCGGCCGCTGCCGATCGGCGGCAGCGGCAGCGCGGTGCGGTCGACGACGCGCTGCAGCGCGAAGCTCGTCTCGACGTGATCCACGCAGCCGAGGCTGAGCAGCGACTCGCGCAGGAACCGGTTATAGCCGTCGAGATCCGCTGCGACGACGCGGAGCAGATAGTCGTAGCCGCCCGACATCGCCCAGCATTCCATCACTTCCGGGCAACGGTGCACCGCGGATTCGAACTCGGCGACCTCGACCTTCCCTTCTCGAACGAGCCGCACCTCGACGAACGCATTGACCGGCAGCCCGAGCGCGCTCTGATCGAGCAGCGCGACGTAGCCGCGAATGATCCCCGCCTCCTCGAGCTGCTGCACGCGCCGCGCGCACGGCGTCGGCGTCAGCGACACGCGCTTCGCGAGCGTCGCGATGCTGATTCGCGCGTTGGATTGCAGCTCCGCGAGGATTCGCAAGTCGATCGCATCGAGACGCACCTGAGCGCTCCGATCCCTTCATGCCCGTTGGCGGATCGCTCTAATTTAGACCGTGGCCACGGCAGTAATCCACCAAGATTGGCGCCTCCCGCGGCGCGAATTGGCCAAATGCCCTACGCATCGCGCGCTAGAGTAAGGCTCATCGGCCTCGGGAGGCTCGTGATGAACGAACGAGCAGTACGGTTCAAGGCACGACTCGAGCGCGACGTGCTCCGCCATCCGGTCATCGTCGCGAACCCGTACACCGCGTGGTTCCGTCGCGGCGAGTTCGACGACGCACACGCCCGCGCATTCGTGCAGCAATTCTCGGTTTTCTCCAATCAATTTCTCGTCGCGCAGCTCTTGAAGATGCTGAACGCCGACACGGTGGCGGAGATGCGCGAGTCGAAAGAGATCCTCGCGAACGAGATCGGCGTCGGCTTCGCCTCGAAAAATCGTGCCAGGCACGATTTTTCCGAGCACGAGCTCGGCGATCCCGAAGGCACGATCGACGGCGGCACGTTCCGCTTCCGTGCGGCGCATTTCGAGCTGCTCGTGCGCATGGCCGGACAGCTCGGGCTCGGCTTTGGCGACCTCGGCAAGCGCCGCTTCGGCACACCTGCGACGCTGCACTTCTGCGACGAGCTGATCCGCCTTTACGGGCACGAGGACTACACGATCGCGGCCGCGGCGTCGTGGGCCGTCGAGAACTGGGCGGCGGCCGGCTTCTGGGACGAGCTCGTCGACGGCTGGCGCAACTTTGCGCGGCGACGGGGACTCGAATCGTTCGACATCGGCTTTTTCACCTGGCATGCGCAGCTCGAACGTAATCACGCGAAGCATACGGACGACGAGATCGAGCACGTCCTGAGCCGCGGCAATGTCGACGACGACGTCTTCGTCGCGCATGCGCGGCAGATGCTCGACGGCGTGTTCGTCTTCTGGCGCGGACTCGATCGGCAGCGCATGGCAGCAAGCAAAGAGGCACATCATGTCGCTTGAGAGGATGAGGAAGTTCAAGCCGGATACCGCGAGCGGCTCCGCGACGCGGACGGTCGCGCAGTTCGAGATTCGCTACACGCAGTATCTCGACGAGCACGGGCGGCTCGCCGACGACGCACCGCCGCTCGCGCGGAACCTCGACCGGCTGCTCGAGCTCTATCGGCACATGCTGCTCACGCGGCTCTTCGATCGCAAAGCCGTCGCACTGCAGCGGACCGGACAGCTCGGCACCTATGCGTCGAGCCTCGGGCAGGAGGCGACGTCCGTCGGCATAGGCGCCGCGATGGCCCGCGACGACGTGCTGTTGCCGACGTATCGCGAGACCGGCGCGATGCTGCTGCGCGGCGTGCTGATGCGCGAGCTGCTGCTCTACTGGGGCGGCGACGAGGCCGGGATGGCCTATTCGGGACCCGACGCGCCCAGCGAAGACTTCCCGATCTGCGTGCCGATTGCGACGCACGCACCGCACGCGGTCGGTGTCGCATACGCGTTCAAGCTGCGGCGCGAGCCGCGCGTTGCGGTCTGCGTGCTCGGCGACGGCGCGACGTCGAAGGGCGACTTCTACGAGGCGGTCAATGCTGCGGGCGTGTTCGACGTGCCGCTAGTGTTCGTGATCGCGAACAACCAGTGGGCGATCTCGGTGCCGCGAAGCTCGCAATCGCGCGCCGAGACGCTCGCGCAGAAGGCGATCGCGGCCGGCATCGAAGGCGAGCAGGTCGACGGCAACGATTTGCTTGCGGTTCACGACGCGATGACACGCGCGCTCGACAAGGCTCGCGGCGGCGGCGGTCCGCATCTGATCGAGGCGCTGACCTACCGCCTCGCCGATCACACGACCGCGGACGACGCGCGGCGCTATCGCCCCGAGGAAGAGCTCGAGCGTTGGCGCGCGCGCGATCCGCTGCGGCGCATCAGCACCTATCTCGCCGACGCCGGCGTGTGGAGCGACGAGAAGGATGCGGCGCTGCGTGCCGAGCTCTCGGCGAAGGTCGACGAAGCGGTCGCCGAGTACGCGGCGACGCCGCCACGACCGCCCGAGTCGATGTTCGATTATCTGTTCGAGAAGCTGCCGGCCGCGCTCGAGCCGCAGCGCGCCGCGCTTGCGACTGCGTCCGGCGCGACCCCGCGCGAGCGCGCGGGCCGCGCACGCGTGACCGGAGGTGCGGACCATGGCTGAGATCACGCTCGTCGAAGCGGTCACCTTGGCGCTCGCGCACGAGATGGCGGTCGACGAGCGCGTCGTCGTGCTCGGCGAGGACGTCGGCGTCAACGGCGGCGTCTTTCGCGCGACCGCGGGGCTCCTCGAGCGGTTCGGTCCGGAGCGCGTGATCGATACGCCCCTCGCCGAGACTTTGATCGCGGGCATGAGCATCGGTCTTGCGGCGCAGGGCCTGCGGCCCGTCGCCGAGATCCAGTTCATGGGGTTCATCTACCCCGCGATCGACCAGATGCTGAACCACGCATCGCGGCTGCGCCGCCGGACGCAAGGCCGCCTGACGTGTCCGATGGTGCTGCGCGCGCCGTTCGGCGGCGGGATCCACGCTCCGGAGCACCACTCGGAGAGCACGGAGACCTTGTTCGCCCACGTGCCGGGGCTGCGGGTAGTCGCGCCTTCGTCGCCCGCGCGGGCTTATGGCCTGCTGCTCGCGGCGATACGCGATCCGGACCCCGTCGTGTTCCTCGAGCCCGAGCGGATCTATCGCCTCGCGAAAGAGAATGTCGAGGACACCGGCGAAGCGCTGCCGCTCGACGTCTGCTTCGTGCTCCGCGACGGCCGCGACGTCACGCTCGTTAGCTGGGGCGCGGCGGTGCGCGAGACGCTGCTCGCCGCGGACCAACTCGCGGACGAAGGCATCCGCGCCGAGGTCATCGACGTTGCGACGATCGCGCCGCTCGACATGACGACGATCCTCGAATCCGTCGAGAAGACGGGGCGCTGCGTGATCGTGCACGAGGCCGCGAGGAACGTCGGCGTCGGCGCCGAGATCGCCGCGCGCCTCGCGGACGAGGGCCTGCTCGCGCTGCTTGCGCCGGTCAAGCGCGTTACGGGCTACGACACGGTGATGCCGCTCGCGCGGCTCGAGAAACATTACCTGCCCGGCGTCGGCAGCATCGTCGCCGCCGTGCAGCAAACGTTGGAGGCGGCATGAAGATCTTCACGCTGCCCGATCTCGGCGAAGGTTTGCAGGAGGCGGAGATCTGCGAATGGCACGTCGCGGAAGGCGACATGGTCGAGGTCGACCAGCCGCTGCTGTCGGTCGAGACGGAGAAGGCGGTGGTCGAGATCCCGAGCCCGCGGGCGGGCCGCGTCGCGCGCCTCTTCGTCGCGCCGGGCGACATTCTCCAGGTCGGCGACCCGCTCGCGGAGTTCGCGGATGCCGGCGAGCCGGAAGTCGAGCCGGCGGCAGCGGCTCGCTCGGACGAGCCGAGCGGCGCCGGCGGCGCCGCGCCGCGCAGTGACGGCATCGCGGTGAGGTCGCCGACCGAGGCTGCACAGAACTGGCGGGACGCGGCGACGGCTGCAGGCGCGGCGTCTGCGCCGTCGACGGCGACGGAGCCGGGTGCGACTGCGGCACCGGGCGCCCCAACGGCTCCTGGGGCAGCGACGACGTTCGGCGCCGCGCAACCGCGACGCGACAGCGGCACGGTGGTCGGGCGCGTCGAATCGCGGGAGGAGATCACGCGCGAATCGTCGACGTCGATCGCGCGACCAGGCGGCGTCGTCGTGCGCGCGACTCCGGCCGTGCGCGCGCTCGCGCGCAGGCTCGGCGTCGACCTCAACGTCGTGACGCCGTCCGGCCCGAACGACACGATTACCGCGCGCGACGTCGAGCGCGTCGCGAAGCTCCTGAAGGAGGTCGGGCCCCTCGAGCCGCTGCGCGGCGTGCGCCGTACCATGGCGCGCAGCATGACGCAGGCGCATGCGGAGGTCGCGCCGGTCACGGTCAACGATGACGCGGACCTTGCCGCTTGGTGGCCCGAGCAGCGCAACTTGATGGTGCGGCTGATTCTCGCCATCGCGGCCGCATGCAAGGTCGAGCCCGCGCTGAACGCGTGGTTCGACAGTCACGCCGTCGGCCGGCGCGTGCTCGAGAAGGTGCATCTCGGCATCGCCGTCGATACCGGCGACGGCCTGTTCGTGCCCGTGCTGCGCGACGTCGGCAACCGCACGCCGGAGGATCTCGCCGACGGCCTCGCCCGGCTGCGGCGTGACGTCGAGTCGCGGACGATCCCCGCCGAGGAGATGCGCGGCTACACGTTCATCCTGTCGAATTTCGGCACGTTCGGTGGACGCTACGCGAATCCGATCGTGCAGCCGCCGACGGTTGCGATTCTCGGCGCCGGACGCATCCGGGACGAGGTCGTCGCGGTCCGCGGCGCGCCGGCGGTTCATCCGATCCTGCCGTTGTCGCTGACGTTCGATCACCGCGCCGTGACCGGCGGCGAGGCAACCCGCTTCCTCGCCGCGGTGATCGCGCACCTCGAGCGCGGCGAAGCGAAGCGCGTATGATCGATCTCGACTTCGACTTCGGTTTCGACGACGACCTCGTGATGCTGCGCGAGCACGTGCGCCGCTTCGCGGCGGACCGCATCGCGCCGCTTGCAGCGGCCGTCGATGCCGAGAACCGCTTCCCGCGCGAGCTTTGGCCAGAGCTCGGAGCCGTAGGACTCCTCGGCATCACCGTCGATCCCGAGCTCGGCGGCGCGGGCCTCGGCTATCTCGCGCACGTGATCGTGATGGAGGAGATCAGCCGCGCTTCCGCGTCGATCGGCCTCTCGTACGCCGCGCACTCGAATCTGTGCGTGAATCAGCTCGCGCGCTTCGGCACCCTCGAGCAGAAGCAGCGCTTTCTGCCGAAGCTGCTCGACGGATCCCATGTCGGCGCGCTCGCGATGAGCGAGGCGGAAGCGGGCTCCGACGTGCTGTCGATGCGCACGACCGCAACGCGGGACGGCGACGATTACGTGCTGAACGGCACGAAGATGTGGATCACCAACGGCCCGGAAGCCGACGTGCTGCTCGTGTACGCGCGCATCGACGATTCGGGCCCGTCGCGAGAGGCCCATTTCCGGCAGCATCCGTCGATCAAGGCATTCATCGTCGAGCGCTCGATGCCCGGCTTCACCGTCGAGCCGAAGCTCGACAAGCTCGGCATGCGCGGCTCCGACACGGCCGGTCTCGCGTTCGACGGCTGTCGAATTCCGGCATCCCACGTGCTGCCCGGCGACGGCATCGAGATCCTGATGTCCGGGCTCGACATCGAGCGCATCGTGCTCGCCGGCGGCCCGCTCGGCATCATGCGTGCATGCTTCGACGTCGTGCTCCCGTACGTGCACGAGCGCAAGCAGTTCGGCAAGCCGATCGGCTGCTTCGAGCTGATGCAAGGCAAGCTCGCCGACATGTACACCGCGATGAACGGCTCGCGCGCATACGTGTACGCGGTCGCGGCCGCATGCGATCGCGGCCGCGCGCGGCGCTACGACGCGGCTGCGGCGATCCTGAAAGCATCGGAGGCCGCGACGTGGGTGGCGGGCCAGACGATCCAGGCGCTCGGCGGCAACGGCTACACGGCCGAGTATCCGGCCGCACGGCTGTGGCGCGATGCGAAGCTCTACGAGATAGGCGCCGGCACGAACGAGATCCGGCGGATGCTGATCGGGCGCGAGCTGTTCGCGGCGACCGGCACGGAGGCCTGATGTGAGCGTGTTCCGCACGAAGGTCGACACGAGCTCGGAGGAGTTCGCGCGGAACGCCGAGGTGAACCGCGCGCTCGCGGCGCAGCTTACCGCGCTCGCGGAAGAGATCCGCGCCGGCGGGCCGGAAGCGGCGCGCGCACGGCATGCGGAGCGCGGCAAGCTGCCCGCGCGCGAGCGAATCGCGCGGCTTCTCGACCCGGGCTCGCCATGGCTCGAGATCGGCCTCCTCGCCGCGCACGACGTCTACGACGATCCGTTGCCCGCCGCCGGGCTCGTGGCCGGGATCGGGCATATCGCGGGCCGCCCGGTCATGGTCGCCGCGAACGACGCAACCGTGAAAGGCGGCACGTACTACCCGCTCACGGTAAAGAAGCATCTCCGCGCGCAGGAGATCGCGCTCGAGAATCGGCTTCCGTGCGTTTATCTCGTCGACTCGGGCGGCGCATACCTGCCGATGCAGGACGAGGTCTTCCCCGACCGCGAGCACTTCGGCCGCATCTTCTATAACCAGGCGCAGATGTCCGCGCGCAACATCCCGCAGGTCGCCGTCGTGCTCGGCTCGTGCACGGCGGGCGGAGCGTACGTGCCCGCGATGTGCGACGAAGCCGTGATCGTAAAGAACCAGGGCACGATCTACCTCGCCGGCCCGCCGCTGGTGAAAGCCGCGATCGGCGAAGACATCGACGACGAGACGCTTGGCGGCGGCGACGTGCATACGCGGATCTCGGGCGTCGCCGATCATCTCGCCGAGAGCGAGGACGAAGCGCTCGCGCTCGCGCGCCGCATCGTCGAGAGAAGCCGGCCGCGCGGCACCGCCGTGACGTCGAGCCCGCGGATGCCGGGGGCCGCCGCGTTCGGCTACGTCGGGGCCGACAGTGAGCGCGCAGAGCCGCCGCTCTACCCTGCCGACGAGCTGTACGGCATCGTGCCGCAGGACATGCGCCGGCAATACAACGTGCGGGAGGTGCTCGCGCGGATCGTCGACGGCTCGGAGATCGACGAGTTCAAGCAGCGTTATGGGACGACGCTCGTCTGCGCGTTCGCACGCATCAAAGGTATCCCGGTCGGAATCCTCGCGAACAACGGCATCCTGTTCTCCGAATCGGCGCTGAAAGGCACGCATTTCATCGAGCTCTGCAATCGGCGGGGCATCCCGCTGCTGTTCTTGCAGAACATCGCCGGCTTCATGGTCGGCAAGGACGCAGAACGGCGCGGCATCGCGAAAGACGGCGCGAAGCTAGTCACCGCCGTCGCGTGCAGCCGCGTGCCGAAAATCACGGTGATCATCGGCGGCTCCTTCGGAGCCGGGAATTACGGCATGTGCGGCCGCGCGTACGGCCCGCGCTTTCTTTGGACGTGGCCGAACGCGCGCATTGCCGTGATGGGCGGCGAGCAGGCCGCGATGGTGTTGAACCGCGTACGCCGGCGCGGACGCAACGGCGACGCGGACGACGACGCGTTTCGCGACGAGATCAAGGCGCGCTACGAACGTCAGTCTCAAGCGTGGTATGCGAGCGCGCGGCTATGGGACGACGGCATCATCGACCCCGTCGATACGCGCGACGTGCTCGCCGACAGCCTCGCGGTCACTGCGAACGCGCCGCTGCCGCCCGAGACTCCGCTCGGCATTTTGAGGATGTGATCATGGGAACGGCCTTTGTCGACGCGCCGAGATCGATGCTGTTCCTTCCCGGCGATAGCGAACGGAAGCTCGCGAAGGCGCGAGAAACGAACGCGGACGCGCTGATCCTCGATCTCGAGGACGCCGTCGACGGCTCGCGAAAACAGCACGCACGATTCCTGATCGCCGATTTCCTGAGGAGCGAGCACCGACGAGAGCGCAAGATCTGGGTGCGAATCAATCCGCTCGACGATCCGGAATCGCGCGAGGACCTCGACGCCGTGCTGCCCGCGCGGCCGGACGGCCTCGTGCTGCCGAAGGTCCGCTCGGCGGACGACGTCGCGCGGCTGTCCGCCCTCCTCGATGCCCTCGAGCCGCGCGCGGGCCTGCGGGTCGGCGCGACGCCGATCCTGCCGATCACGACCGAGACGCCGGCCGGCGTGTTCGCGCTCGGGCGCTACTCGGGCGCAAGCCCGCGCCTCGCGGGGCTCACGTGGGGGGCCGAGGATCTTGCCGCGACGCTCGGCGCCGAGACGGCCGTCGATGCGGACGGCGAATGGCTGCCGCCGTATCAGCTCGTCCGATCGCTGTGCCTGCTCGCCGCCGCCGACGCCGGCGTTCCGGCGATCGACACCGTGATGACCGATTTCCTCGACGAGACGCGTCTGCTTCGCCAGGCGGACTCGGCGAAGCGCGACGGGTTCGTCGGTAAGCTCGCGATCCATCCCGCGCAAGTCGACCTGCTGAACGAGGTCTTCACGCCGACCCGCGAGGAGATCGACCGCGCGCGCGAGATCGTCGACGCGTTCGCGGCGGCGCCCGGCACCGGCGCTATCGCGCTCGACGGGCGCATGCTCGACCGTCCGCATCTCGTCCGCGCACGCCGCGTGCTCGCGCTCGCGGAGAAGCGCCACGGCGTCCGCGGCGCGTCGAGCCATACGATCGGACCGGCCGCCGAGGCCCGTCAGAGCATGCCGCGGGGCGAATGATGGAAGGCTCGCAAGGCGCCTGACGCGATGATTCAAGGAGGCGCGAATGTCGCATCTGACGAAGATAGATCACGTGACCTATGCGTGCGCGAAGGGCACGATCGAGAAGTGGGCCTGGTTTCATATCGAGGTCGAAGGCGGCACGCTCGTGACCCGCATCGATGACGTGCGCCCGGACGACGAGGACAGCAGCATGAAGCTGTGGTGCATCGACTACGGCGACTTCGGCATCGCGCTCGTCGAAGGCATCGACCGGCGCAAAAAGTCTCAGGTCACGAAGTTCGTCGAGCGCCACGGCGATCATGCGTGCCAGCACGTTGCGTTCGCGTGCCGCGATCTCGACGCATTCCGCAATCACCTGCTCGGTATGGGCGGCCATCCTCGCGGCAGGATGCTCGTCCGTCATGACGGCTTCGGTCTCGTGAAGCAGATGTTCGCGAAGGGCTATGCGGAAGGGGACGCGGCGGAAGCGACGTTCCCCGAGTACGTGCAGCGCCCGCGGCCCGACGACGACGCCGAGACGGTCCGCATTACGTTCTCCGAGGAAGCCGGCCGCGGCTTTTACGATCAGATCGAGGACGCGATCGAAGCGGGTGATCACGAGCCGCTCGTCGACTTCGCGCGAATGCCGCGCGACTGGCGGCCGCCGCGGCCCGCGCACCGCAACCCGACGCCGAACCGGAACGAAGCCCCGTGGCCGTCGAGCTGAATCGCACGATCGTCCCTGCGCGCGGCGCGCTCGAGTCCGCCCGATGAGCGGCGGCGCGATGGCGCGCTCTGCCCGGTCCCGGCGCGCGAACGGCGAGAAAAGCGCCGCCGACGGCGCACCCGCGCTGCGCGGCTGTCCGCTCGCGCCGCCGATCGAGCCGATGCTCGCGAAGCTCACGGACGCGCTGCCTTCGGCAGGCGACTTCTTGTACGAGCCGAAATGGGACGGCTTTCGCGCGCTCGTCTTTCGCGGCCGCGACGACGTCTTCATTCAGAGCCGGGACTCGAAACCGCTCGGTCGCTACTTCCCGGAGCTGCATGCGCTATTCGTCGAGCGCCTCCCGGCCGGCTGCGTGCTCGACGGCGAGATCGTGATCGCGGGGCGCGACGGTCTCGACTTCGACGCGCTGCAGATGCGCCTCCACCCCGCCTCGTCGCGAATCGAGAAGCTCGCGCGCGAGACGCCGGCCGCGTTCGTCGCGTTCGACGTGCTCGCGGCAGCCGGCCGGAGTCTCTTGGCCGAGCCGCAGGACGCGCGGCGCGACGCGCTCGAGCGCCTGCTCGCCGACGCCGCGCCGCCGCTGCACGTGACGCCGATGACGCGCGATCGGGACGTCGCCGCCGAGTGGCTCGAGAAGTTCGAAGGCGCGGGCCTCGACGGCGTCGTCGCGAAACCCGTCGACCTGCCGTACGAGCCGGGCAAGCGCTCGATGCTGAAGATCAAGCACGCGCGCACCGCCGACTGCGTCGTCGCGGGATTTCGCTGGTATCGAGACACGCGCGACGCGGTCGGCTCGCTGCTGCTCGGCCTCTACGACGAGAACGACGTGCTGCATCACGTCGGCGTCACGTCGTCGTTCAAGATGGCGATGCGCCGTGCGCTCGTCGACGAGCTCGCGCCGCTGCGCAAGAACGCGCTCGCGCAGCATCCGTGGAAGGCCTCGGCAGAGACCGGCGACGGCGGCGCACGGATGCCGGGCGCGCAAAGCCGCTGGAGCGCCGGTAAGGATCTCTCCTGGGAACCGCTCAGGATCGAGCGCGTGTGCGAGGTGAAATACGATCACCTGCAGGGCGATCGCTTTCGTCACGCGGCCGTGTTCCTGCGCTGGCGGCCGGACAAGCCGCCGCATCTGTGCCGCTACGATCAGCTCGAAGTCACCGCGCCGTTCGCGCTCGAGCAGGTGCTGAACGCGTCGGCGCGGCGGCGCTGACGCCGAATCATCCGAATCATCCAAGTCGCGCGGCGCAGGTGCGTCACGCCTCAGTCGTTGCGCCGTTTCGAAGGCTGGACGCGCGGCGGCTCGTTGCGCCGCTTCGCATAGTGCGGCGGCCACGGCGCATCGCCGCGCCCCTGCGCCTCGTGCGTCGCCGCGAGCTCGAGCAGCGGCTCGAGCGACCCGGCGGCGGCGTCGATGCCCGCGTGCACGTCGCCGAAGCGGGCGAATCTGTCGCGCATCGTCGCGAGCGTGAAATCGCCCGGCTCGCAGTCCGCGAGCTCGTCCCACGAGATCGGCGCGGAGACGCGCGCATCTGCGGTCGGGCGCACCGAGTATGCGGCCGCGATCGTGCGATCCTTCGCGTTCTGGTTGTAGTCGATGAAGACGCCGTGGCGCTCCTCCTTCCACCACGCGCTCGTCGCGAGCTTCGGCACCCTGCGCTCGACGTCGCGCGCGAGCGCGAGCGCCGCGCGGCGGACGTCGTCGAACGTCCACCGCGGCGCGATGCGCACGTAGATGTGCAGGCCGCGCTTGCCGGATGTCTTCGGCCAGCCCGAGAGCCCCTTCTCCGCGAGCGCTTCGCGCACGACCGCAGCGACGTCGCGTATCTGCGGCCATTCGACGCCGGGGACCGGATCGAGGTCGACGCGCAGCTCGTCCGGGTGCTCGAGGTCCTCGGCGCGGACCGAATGCGGATGCAGCTCGAGGCACGCGAGATTCGCGAGCCAGACGAGCGCGGCCGCATCGCGCGGCACGACCTCGTGTGCGGAGCGCCCGGACGGGAAGCGCAGCTCGACGACCTCGATCCAGTCCGGACGGCTCTTCGGCGCGCGCTTCTGATAGAAGTGCTCGCCGTCGACGCCGTTCGGGTAGCGCACGAGCATGTTCGGCCGCCCGCCGGCCGAGCGCAGCGCGCCGTCCGCAACGGCGAGGTAATAGCGGACGAGATCGAGCTTCGTGTACCCGGGTTGCGGGAACAGCACCTTGTGCGGATTCGAGACCGGTACCTCTCGGCCCGCGGCCTCGACGACCTCGGCGGGCGTCTTCGCCATCGAACGTCTCGTCGGCCCTGCCCCGATGATATCCTGCCCGCGGGTGGTCGCCTAAGGAGCAGACGATGACGTCAAGAACCAAAACCTTCGCCGTTATCGGCGCATTGGCCGCGTGCGGCCTCGCGGTCGCGATCGTCTCGGTATCCGCGCAGACCCATCCGTTCGAGGTCACGGAGATCGCGGACTTCGATGCGCCGTGGGCGCTCGAGTTTCTTCCGGATGGCCGCGTGCTCGTCACCGAGCAGCGCGGCGTGCTGAAGCTGTTGTCGCCGGACGACGGCACGATCACCGAGATCGACGGCGTGCCGGCCGTCGCGTTCGCCGGCCAGGGCGGTCTCGGCGACGTCGTGCTGCATCCGCGTTTTGCCGAGAACGGTCTCGTCTACCTGAGCTATGCGGAGGCCGGAGACGGCGACTTGCGCGGTGCGGCAGTCGCTCGCGCGAAGCTCGAGCTCGCGGACGACGGCGGCGCGCTGCGCGATCTCGAGGTGATCTGGCGCCAGATGCCGAAAGTCGACGGTGGCGGACACTACGGGCACCGCATCGCGTTCTCTGACGACGGGTACCTGTGGATCAGCTCCGGCGACCGGCAGAAGTTCGATCCCGCGCAGGACATGAACAGCACGATGGGCAAGATCGTGCGCCTGAACGACGACGGCTCCGTGCCGGCGGACAACCCGTTCGCCGATCAGGGCGGCGTCACGGCGGAAATCTGGTCGCTCGGTCACCGCAATCCGCTCGGCCTCGCATTCGACCCGAACGGCCGGCTATGGAACGTCGAGATGGGCCCGTCGGGCGGCGACGAGCTCAACCTCGTCGAGCGCGGCGCGAACTACGGCTATCCGATCGTCTCGAACGGCGATCATTACGACGGCCGCGAGATCCCGGATCATTCGACGCGTCCCGAGTTCAACGCGCCTGCGGCGTTCTGGAATCCGGTGATCTCGCCGTCGAGCCTGATCTTCTATACCGGCGACGCGTTCCCGCAATGGCGCGGCAACGCGTTCATCGGCGGACTGTCGTCGCAATCGATCGTCCGAATCGAGTTCGACGGCACAACGGCCCGCGAAGCGGAGCGTTTCCGGATGGGCATGCGCGTTCGCGCCGTCGAGCAAGGCCCGGACGGCGCGCTCTGGATCCTCGAGGACGGGCGCGAAGGCCGCGGCGGACAAGGACGCATGTTCAAGCTGACGGCCCGCTGAGCTCGGGCCTCGCGCTACGCAGCGCGTCGTCGGTATCGATCGCGTAGACGGAGAAGCCCTGCTCGGCGAGCGGAATCGACTGAAGCCGCATCCTGCGGCCGCTGTATCGGCGAAAGACAGCGCCATCCGGCGCGCGTGATAATGAGTGAAGAATTGACCCAAGCATCCGCCCTATCGCTTGCCGCAAGTCTGCGCGCCCGCAAGCAGACCGCGGAGACGATCGTCGAAGCGCATCTCGCGCGTATCCGCGAGCGCGACCCCGCGATCCGTGCATGGACCGCCGTCGATCCTGCGGCGGCCGCGGCGCGAGCACGCGCGCTCGACGGCGGACCGATCGAAGGGCTTCTGCACGGGCTGCCGATCGGCGTCAAAGACGTGATCGATACCGCGGAGCTGCCGACCGAGTACGGGTCCCCGATCTACCGCGGTCATCGGCCGGCCCGGGACGCCGATTGCGTCGTCGCCGCGCTGCAAGCCGGCGCCGTCGTGCTCGGCAAGACGGCGACGACCGAGTTCGCGACGTTCCAGCCCGCGGCAACCGTAAATCCGCGCAACATGGCGCACACGCCCGGCGGCTCGTCGAGCGGTTCCGCGGCCGCGGTCGCGGACGGCATGGTGCCGCTCGCGCTCGGCACGCAGACTTTCGGCTCCGTGATCCGTCCGGCGAGCTACTGCGGGATCGTCGGCTACAAGCCGACGTTCGGCATGATTCCGCGCGCCGGCGTGAAGCGGCTCGCCGAGAGCCTCGATACGATCGGCGTCTTCGCTCGCAGTGTTGCCGATGCGGCGCTGCTCGTCGGCGCGCTCGCGGGCCACGCGTCGCTTGCGTCCGTTGCCGAGATCGACGCGCCGCCGCAGATCGGCATCTGCCGGACGCACGAATGGGACGCGGTCGATGCGTCGGCACGCGCCGTGCTCGACGATGCGGGGCGAGCGCTCGCAGCCGCCGGAGCGACGGTCACGGCCGTCGAGCTGCCGGCACGCTTCGCCGAGCTCGGCGCGGCGAATGTCGAGATCTATGGCTACGAGCTGTCGCGCAATCTCGCGTGGGAGCGGCGCACGCACCCGGATCTGCTGAGCGCGCGCCTCAAGGAGGACATCGACGCCGGCGCCCTGGTCGACCGGCCGCGCTACGAGCGGGCGCAGCAGCTCGCGCGCGACTGCCGGGAAGCGTTCCCGAGCGCGATCGACGGCTTCGACGTGCTGCTGACGCCGAGCACGACCGGTGAGGCGCCGCTCGGCCTCGACTCGACCGGCAGCCCGGTCATGAATCGGCTGTGGACGCTGCTGCACGTACCCGCCGTCAGCGTGCCGTCGGGCTCCGGGCCGAACGGCCTGCCGATCGGCCTTCAGGTGATCGGCCGCCGCGGCGACGATCGGCGCACCTTGTCGGTTGCCGCGTGGATCCACGCGCGCCTGGCGCAGGCTGCTACGCTATGAGCTCCGGCACATAGACTGGATTCTCGGAAGTTATGCCATCCGACCAGAACGAGCTCGAGCTCGAGTTGCGGCATCTGCGCGTCTTCGAGGTGCTGATCCGCGAGCACAGCCTGACGCGGGCGGCCGAGGTGCTCGGCGTGACGCAGCCCGCGCTCAGCAAGACGCTCGCTGCGTTGCGCAGCTACTTTTCCGATCCGCTGTTCGTCCGCGTCGGCCAGCGGATGGAGCCGACCGCGAAAGCGCTGCACGTCTGCGCGGCGGTCCGCGAGATCCTCGACCAGGTGACGTCGCTGCGAACCGCGCACGTGCCGTTCCACCCCGCACTGACGGCGCGGACGTTCCGCTTCTCGAGCGTCGATTCCGGCACGATACGCCTGCTGCCTGCGCTGATCGCGGCGCTCGCCGAGCGGGCGCCGAGAGTGCGCCTGCAGATCGTGCCGCTCGATGTCGCGCGCCTCGAATCGTCGCTCGAGTCCGGCAAGCTCGACTTCGCCACGGGCTCGTTTCCGGGCTTGAGCAAGCGCATCCGCCGGCAGTACCTCTGGTCCGTCACGTACGTCGGCGTAGCGCGGCACGATCATCCGCGCTTGAAGGACAAGCCGACGTTGAAGGCGTTCGCGGCGGAGAAGCATGTGCTCGTGTACTCCGCAGGCACCGGGCACGCGCATATGAAGACGGAGCGCGTGCTCGAGAAGATCGTGCCGCCGGAGAACATCGCGTTGAAGGTGCCGAGCTTCGTCAGTGCCGCCGTGCTGGCCGGCATGAGCGATCTCGTCGCGACATTGCCGTCCGGAATGGCGCAGACCCTGGCTCCGCACGTCGGCCTGAAGCTTTTTCCGGTGCCCGTGAAGACGCCCGCGATCGACATCTATCAGTACTGGCACGAGCGTTTCCATCGCGACCCGGGCAACGAGTGGATACGCGCGCTGTTCGCGGAGCTCTTCATCCGCCCATCGTCACGTCCTGATCCTGATACCACGTCAGCGCATCGAGGAACTCCTCCGGGCGCGAGTCAGGCCAGAGCGTCTCGATGACGTAGAAGTCGGCATACGCGCACTGCACCGGCAGGAACCCCGAAAGCCGGCGCCGCCCGCCCCAGCGAACGACGAGATCGACGCGCGAGACTGCGCCCGACGCGAGCGCCTTCGGCACCGCCGAGTACGACACGCCTCCGTTCGTCTTCGCGTGCTCGATCGCAGAGTGCAGATCCCACTGCCAGCTATAGTTCACGAGCAGGTTTACACGCAGGTCGCCGTCGCTGCGCTCCTTCGCGAACGGCAGCAGCGCGGACGGAAACACGGCGGACTCGGCATCGCCGACCGCGAGCACGGCGGCGCCGGCGGCCGACGCCTTCAGCGCGAATTCGGTGCATGCCGACCGGAACGCATCGACCTGGTCCGACGGCCTGCGCACGTTCTCCTTCGTGAAGCCGTAGATCGAAACCTCCTCGATGCCGAGCTCTTTGCAGAGCCCGAGCAACTCGACGCCGCGCTCGATGCCGTAGGAATATCCTTCGGCGCGCGTCATGCCGCGGGCTTCCGCCCAGCGTCTGTTGCCATCGGGAATGAAGCTGACGTGGCGCGGAATACGAGAAAATTTCATCAAGTCTCCAGAAAGTACGCGCTGACCCACCGCTTACCGAAAGCGGCGCGGCAAAGCGCGTGCAGCGCGGACAAGCTGATCTCGCGAGCGGCGCGTCCGAGCCATAGCCGTCCGAGTCGGTCGTGTGAGCGCTTGATCGCAAGCCAGCGGGTGGTCTTCGGCATCGGGTAACTCGGCTCGAGTAGGCGCCGCGCGACCTCCTCGCCGCTGACGATCGCGGGATAGATGCCTTCGGCCGTGAGCCCCGACGGCAGGCCTGCGGCGTCGCCGACGAGATGCACGTTGCCCCGAAAATCGAAGCCCGAGAACTGCACCTCGATCGCGGCGCCCTCGTATGGCGCGTCGCCCGGATCGACGCCGAGCTCGGCCATGCGCCGCTCGACATACGGCCGGATCGTCTGCGGCCGCACTTTGCCTTTGTGCGCGCCCGCGCCGATGCAGACGTAGTCCTCGTGCGGAAAAATCCAGAAGTATCCGCTCGCGAGCACCGGCGAATCGAACGCGACCGAGAGATCGAACGCACGCGCTCCGGGGACGTTGTATTCGCCGGCGAAAAATGCGCGCGGCGTCGGCAAGCCGAGTGCGCGGCGCACACTCGAGCCCGAGCCGTCCGCGCCGATCAGGTGCCGGTAGCGCAAGGTCTTGCCGACGTAGCAGACCGTCTGCGCATCGAAGTCGATGCGCGACACGGCCGCCTGCGTGCGGATATCAGCCCCGGCCAGCGTCGCCCACTCGGCCTGACGCCGGCCGAGGCGCTCGCGCGACAAGGTCCTGATTCTCGCGTGCTCGGGATCGAGCGCGATCGACGGCTCGCCGCGGAAAGACGCGTGCGCAACCGAGACGACGCCGGTGTCGACGGGCAGCCCGAGGGCCTCGAGCTCCCTCACGGCTTTCGTCGACAACCCCCCGCCGCACGTCTTCGGCCCGACGAGCGCATTTTTCTCGAGCACGACGACCTCGCGGCCGGCCTCGGCGAGGACCTGCGCAGCGCGCAGACCGGCCGGTCCGGCACCGACGACGATGTGCTCGACGGACTCCATGTAGCGATTCTCGGCGCCCACTGCACGCGGCGGCGCTGCCGCGCGTCACGCGCTCCCTGTCGGCCTCCTCGTACTCACGTCGTCCAACATACCATGAGCGCGGATCGGCCATGCATCCGCCCGCCTTCGGCGACGCGCTAGATGGAGAACGCGCTGCGGATCTCGGCGACGAGCCGGTCTACGGGCTGCGATGCGTCGACGATCAGCGCGTTCTCGGGCCGCTCGAGCAGCTCGAGCTGGCTCGGGAGGAGCTCCGGGGGCATGAAGTGCCGGTGCCTGCGCGCCCGCATCCGCTCGGCGAGCAGAGTCTCGCTGCCCTCGAGATGAACGACTCGAATACCGTCGCGATCGAGACCCAGCCGTTGCCGGATGCGGCGTGTCAGCGCCGAGCACGCGAGGACGAGGACCCCCGGCGCGGTCCGCCGCTCGTCGATCAGGCGACGCAGCGCGGCGAGCCACGGCGCCCTGTCGTCGTCCGTCAACGGCACGCCGCTCGCCATCTTCGCGATGTTCTCCGGCGGGTGGTAGTCGTCGCCGTCCCGAAACTCGCCGCCGATCGCGGCCGCCAGGGCCTGCCCGATGGTCGTCTTGCCGCTGCCGCTGACGCCCATCACGACGATGACCATGCGTCACACCCCGAAGACGGGCGTCATCAGCAGATACAGCATCACGATGATCACGACGATGCCGACGAGATTGAGCCAGATGCCCGCCCGCGCCATCTGCGGAACCGTAAGGTAGCCGCTGCCGAACACGATCGCGTTCGGCGGCGTCGCGACGGGCAGCATGAACGCAAAGCTCGCGGCGAGAGCCGTCGGGATCGTCAGCAGCAGCGGGGGCGCATCGAGCGTCGCCGCAAGCGCCGCGACGACCGGCAGGAACGTCGCCGCGGTCGCGAGATTGCTCGTAAGCTCCGTCAGAAAGACGATCAGCACGCAGATCGTCAGCACGAGCACGATCGGCGGAACGCTCTCGAGCCCTTCGAGCTGAAGACCGATCCACGCCGCAAGGCCCGAGCCGGCGACGCTGTCGGCGAGAGAAAGACCGCCGCCGAAAAGCAGCAGCACGCCCCACGGCAGCTTCTCGGCCTGTTTCCATGTCAGCAGGAATCGTCCGCGCTCGAGGCCGTTCGGGATCAGGAAAAGCAGCAGCGCGCCGGCGAGCGCGATCGTCGTGTCGGAAAGCTGAAGCGCAGGAAAGAGCCGATTCAGCAGCGGACGCGTAATCCATGCAAGCGCAGTCAGCCCGAACACGATCGCGACGCGCTTCTCTGCGCGCGACGCGGGACCCATGTCATGAAGCTGTTTACGGATCGCTTCCCGGGCGCCCGGAAGCTCGGCGCGCGCGACCGGAAAGAGCACGCGCGTCAGCAGCAGCCACGTGATCACGAGCATCACGGCGGAGATCGGCACGCCGAGCAGCATCCACTGCAGCTGCCCGATCTCGATGTCGTAGTTCTGGCGCATGAACGCAGCGAGGAGCGCGTTCGGCGGCGTGCCGATCAACGTGCCGATTCCGCCGACGCTCGCGCCATACGCGACGCCGAGCAGCAGCGCGACCGCGAATCGCTCCTTGCCCGGCTCGAGCGTGCCGTCCGCCCTTTTCGGGACGATCGACAGCGCGACCGGCAGCATCATGACCGCAGTCGCCGTGTTGCTGACCCACATGCTGATCGCGGCCGTCGCAAGCATGAAGCCGCCGATCTGCCGGTCCTCGCGGGCGCCGACGCCGGAGATCACGGTCAGCGCGATGCGCCGGTGCAGGTTCCAACGCTCGATCGCGAGCGCGATCAGGAAGCCACCGAGGAACAGGAAGACGAGCGGATCGGCGTACGGCGGCGCGACGTCGTCGATCGGCGCGACGCCGAGCGTCGGAAACATCACGAGCGGCACCAGCGCGGTGGCCGAGATCGGCACCGCCTCGGTCAGCCACCACGTCGCCATCAGGATCGCGACTGCCGCGACGCGCCACGGCGCGAGCTCGAGCCCCGCGGGCGGCGGCAGCAGCAGCATCAACCCGAAAAGCGCGAGGCCGAGCGCAAGACCCACGAGCCTGCGCCTGCGGCCCGGCTCGACCTCCGATTCGCCGATGTACGGCTCCGCCGTACCGTCCTCGATATGCGTGCTGATCGTCTGCCCCCCCTTCCAGTCTGCCTCACTCATACCGCAGTGAGCTGATCGGGTCGAGGTTCGCGGCCTTCGCGGCAGGCAGAATGCCGAATACGATACCGACCAGCGCCGAGAAGCCGAGCGCGAGCGCGACGGCCCATAGCGGCGTGTGCGCGGCCGGGAATCCCGGAATCAGGGACGCTGCGAGCGCGCCGATCCCGTACCCGATCGCGAGGCCGACGAGCCCGCCGATCAGGCAGAGCACGAGCGCCTCGAGCAGAAACTGGAACAGGATGTGATGGCGCTTTGCGCCGATCGCCTTGCAGATGCCGATCTCGCGGGTCCGCTCGGTCACGGAGACGAGCATGATGTTCATGATGCCGATGCCGCCGACGAGCAGCGAGATGCCAACGATGCCGCCCATCACGACGGTCACGTTCGTCAATATCGAGCTGATCGTGTTGCGCAGCTGCTCGGCAGTCTGGATCTGAAAGTCGTCGTCTTCGTTCGGGCCAATTCCGTGCGCGCTGCGCAGCAGGCGCTCGATGCGCCGAACGACGGTGTCCATCTCGTCGCCGTTCGCGACCGTGAGCTGGATCTGGATATCCGGCCGGGTCCGGTTGCCGGTCAACGTCTGCATCGTGCTGAACGGCAGCAGCACGCGATTATCGAGATCGTTGCCGAGAATCTCTCCTTTCGGCTCGAGCAGCCCGATGATCCGCAGCCATTCGCCGTTGATCTGCACGAACTCGCCGACCGGATCGGGCGGTAGCGACAGCGCCTCGCGCACCGTCTCGCCGATCACGACGACGCGACGGCGAGTATCGTTGTCGCTGTCGGACAGAAAGCGGCCCGACGCAGTGTAGTACTGAGCGACGTCCTGGAATGTATATGTAGTGCCGACGATCTGCGCCGACGCGACCTGCGATCCGTAGCGCAGCTGACCGATCCCGGAGGCCATTACCGGCGTGATCGATTCGATGCCGTCGACGCGGTAGCGGATCAGATCGAGATCGGCCGGCGTGAGGCGCGCGATCCGCCCCTGCAATCGCCGCTCGAGCGGCGTATACGCGGTCACGGTGATGCTGTTGCTGCCGAGGCCTTGGAACTGCTGGCCGATCGCGAAGCTCAGGCCCTGAATGATCGACACCATCGCGATCACGGACGCGACGCCGATGATGATGCCGAGCGTCGTCAGGAAGCTGCGGAACGCGTGCGCCCGGATCGAATGCAGCGCCGAGCGCACGCCTTCGCTGACCGCGAACCACAGCGGCGAGCGCGTCTTGCGCACGCCGCGCATGCCGCGGTGTAGGGCCGGAGTGCTCGCGCCTGCTAGGAGCTCGCTCGACATACGCCTACCCTTTCGCGCCGCGCGGCGGCTGACGGACGTCCTCGACGATCTTGCCGTCGCGCAGACGTATGACCCGGTCGCCGTGCGCGGCGACCTCGGGCTCGTGCGTGACGAGGACGATCGTCTGCCCGTCCGCATGAAGCTCGTCGAAGAGCGCGAGGATTTCCGTCGTCGTCTGCGAATCGAGGTTGCCGGTCGGCTCGTCGGCGAGCAGGATCGACGGGCTCGTGACGAGCGCCCTCGCGACCGCGACGCGCTGGCGCTGCCCGCCCGAGAGCTGGTTCGGCAAGTGATCGGCTCGCTCCGCGAGCCCGACCCGCTCGAGGAAACGCATCGCCTCCTCGCGACGCTCGGCGAGCGGCACGCCCGCGTAGATCAGCGGCTGCATCACGTTGCCGAGCGCCGTCATGCGCGGCAGCAGGTTGAAGCTCTGGAAGATGAAGCCGATCTCCTGGTTGCGCACCTCCGCGAGCTCGCTCTCGCCGAGCCCGGCGACGTTGCGGCCGTTCAGCAGGTAGCGTCCGGACGTCGGCGTATCGAGACAGCCGATGATGTTCATCACGGTCGACTTCCCGGAGCCCGACGAGCCGATGATCATCACGTACTCGTTGCGCTCGATCGTCAGATCGATGCCGTCGACGGCCTTGATCACGTGCTGGCCCATCACGTAGTGCTTGCTGACCTGCTCGAAGCGAATGACGGACATCGGCGCTGCTCCGGTGGGCAATCAGGTCGCGACGTCGACCTCGACGCGGTCGCCGTCGCTCAACGAGCGCAGCACGCGGTCCGGGCCGACGATGATCTCGTCGCCCTCGGCGATGCCGTCGATCACCTCCTGGTAGGCGTCGTCCGACATGCCGACCTTCACTTCGACCTTGCGGGCCACGCCGTCGCGGCGGACGAATACCGAGTAGCTCGTCGTATTCTGGAAGCGGTTCTCCTCGACGAGGACGGCCTGGATTGGCACGGCGAGAACGTCGTCCTTCGTCGTCGTGAAAATTTCCGCGCGGCACGACATTCCCGGCCGCAGACGAACGCCGTCCGGCGGATCGAGGCGGATCTTGACTGCGAAGCTGAGCCCCTGCTGGCCTTCCGGCACCTTCGCCGAGACCGCGATCGAGTCGATCACGCCGTTGATCGGCACGTCCGGGTACGCGATCGCGTAGACGTACGCCTTCTGGCCGACCTCGACGTTCGCGATGTCCGCCTCGTCGACGTTGACCTCGGTATGGATGCTTTCGGGATTCGCGATCGTCATCAAGGTCGAGCCCGGCAGATTCGTCGTGCTCGAGATCGCCGTCTCGCCGACCTTGATGTCGAGCGACGTCACGACGCCGTCGATCGGCGAAAAGACTCGCGTCTTGCGCAGCCGGTCCTCGGCCTGCTGGAGCTGCGCCCGCGCCTGCGACAGCTGCTCGACGTTCGACTGGAGATCGACTTCGGCGAGCTCGAGCTCGTTCGTCAAGAGGTCGAAGCTGTCCCGATCGATCAGCCCTCGCGCGAAAAGCGCCTGCTGCCGCTCCCATTGCGCCCGCAGATTCTGCAGCCGGAGCCTCTGGCGTTCGATCGCGATCTCCTGCAGCCGCACTTGCGCCTGGTTCTGCTCGACGGCCGCACGATGCGCCTCGTCGTCGATCTGCAGCAGGAGCTGGCCGCTCTTCACCCGATCGCCTTCGTCGACGAGGAGCTGCGTGACTCGGCCGATCTCCTCGGACATCAGCTTCACTTCCTCCTCGTGCGCGAGCTGTCCGGATGCGAGCACCGAGGCCTGAATACTGCGGCGTGCCAGACGTTCCGTCTGCACGGACTGCACGTTGCCTCCGCCCACTACGTTGCGGACTACGGGGATCGCGACGGCAACGGCGACGATCACGGCAACGATCCAGAGCTTGCGTGTCATGCATTCGGCTCCTGGCGGAGAAAGTCGATCAGGTGCCCGCAGATGCGCTAAAGTCTCGTTCACGCAACGGCCGGCGACCCGAACGGGACGCCAATGATAAACGACGGAGGCTAAAGGCCACGACTAATGACTTCGTTCACCGGGGTTCCGCCCGATACCGCGATCCTGCTCGAGAACGTGACGAAGGGCTTCGGCGCGATGAAAGCCGTCGACGGCTTCGACCTCGTCGTGCCGCGCGGAGCGCTCTGCGGCTTCATCGGCCCGAACGGCGCGGGGAAGACGACGACGATTCGCATGATCATGTCGATTCTTTTCCCGGATTCGGGACGCCTATCCGTGCTTGGACGCTCGTCCGCGCTCGAGGCGAAGGACCGCATCGGCTACCTGCCCGAGGAGCGCGGCGTTTACCGTAAGATGCGGGTCGGCGACTTTCTCGCGTATATCGCGCGGCTCAAAGGCGTCAAAGGCGCGGGGCTCGCGAAGCGCGTTCGCCACTGCCTCGCGCGCGTCGGCCTCGAAGGCGTCGAGCGCAAGCGCTGCGAGGAGTTGTCGAAAGGCATGCTGCAGAAGGCGCAGTTCGTCGCCGGCGTCATCCACGAGCCCGACCTGATCATCCTCGACGAGCCGTTCAGCGGCCTCGATCCCGTCAGCATGCGTCAGCTCGAGGCGCTCGTGCTCGAGGAGCACGCCCGCGGCGCGACCGTGCTCTTCTCGACGCACGTGATGCACCAGGCCGAGGCGCTCTGCGAGCACGTCGTGATGATTCATCGGGGGCGCAAGGTGCTCGACGATTCGATCTCGGCGATTCAGCGGCGCTTCGACCCGCGGAGGATTCTGTTCGAGCCGTTCGATCCGGGAGCGAACGTCGCGGAGATCGGCGCGCTGCCGTTCGTCGAGCGGATCGAGTCCGCCGAGCGCGGCTACACAATAAGGATCGCGGACCGCGTCTCGCCGCCGGACGCGATCCGGCGAATCGTCGAGCTCGTCCCCCCGGCGCGGGTCGAGCTCGGGCGGCCGCGTCTCGAGGATATCTTCATCGAGATCGTCGCGGGCGACGCGTCCGACGGCACGGCCGCGCGGGACGAGCGGGTGATGATCGAAGCGACTTCTCCGGCATGAGCAAGGTTCTGCAGGTCGCGTGGCGCGAGTTCTTCGTGACCGTCACGTCGAAAGCCTTCCTTCTCGGGCTGTTGCTCGTGCCGGTGCTCGGCATTCTGATGGCGTGGGCGATGCCGAAGCTGTTCGCATCGGCGAGCCTCTCCGCGAGCGGCGCGATCGCGGTGATCGACCCGGACGGCCGCGTCAGCGATCAGCTGCGAACCGCGCTCGACTCGGAGACGGCCGCGCTGCGCCGCGACCAGGAGCGCGCTCGGGCGCTCGCGCAGATGCCGCCCGAAGCGCGCGCGCTCGTTCGCACGGAGGCCGTCGAGCAGATCGTGCCGAGCATCGAGCTGGCGCTCGACGAGCGCCCGGCGCAGGCCGACATCGACGCCGAGAAGGCGCGGCTCTATTCGGGCCCGCCGAGCGAGCGCCCGCTCGCGCTCGTCGTCGTGCACGCGGACGCGGTCGCGCCTGCCGGGGACGAGCGGCGCTTCGGCGCGTACGACCTTTACGTCGCGCCGAAGCTCGACGGCCGCATCGAGAACGAGATCCGGCGAAACGTGCGCGATTCGATCGTCGCCGCGCGCATCATCGCGCAAGGCTACGATCCCGAGACGATCCAAGCGCTCGTCGCCGTGCCGCGGGTCGCGGCCGTGTCGGTGAGCCCCGGCGAGGAGCGCGGCAACGCGGGCGCGATCGCGATCATGCTGCCGGCGGCGTTCGGCGCGCTGCTCTTCATCGGCGTGATGACCGGAGGCCAGGCGCTCCTCACGTCGACCGTCGAAGAGAAATCGAGCCGCGTGATCGAGGTGCTGCTCTCCGCTGTCTCGCCGATGCAGCTGATGGCCGGCAAGCTGCTCGGACAGATGGCCGTGAGCTTCGTCGGCCTCGCGCTCTACATCGCGATGGGCCTCGCGGTCCTCGCAGGCGCGACGCTTCTCGGCCTGCTCGAGCCGTCGTTGATCTTCTACCTCGTGATTTTCTTCGTGATCACGTATCTCGTGCTCGGCTCGCTGATGATGGCCGTCGGCTCCGCGGTGAACGAGATGCGCGAGGCGCAGACGATGATGATGCCGATCATCATGCTGCTGATCGTGCCGTGGGTGCTGTGGTTCCCGATCTCGCGGGATCCGGACTCGACTTTGGCCGTCACGTTGAGCTTCCTGCCGCCCGTGAACTCGTTCGCGATGCTGCTGCGAATGGCGTCGCTGTCGCCGCCGCCGCTATGGCAGGTGTGGCTTTCGATCGCGATCGGTTTCGTATCGGCGCTCGGCGCGCTATGGTTCAGCGCGAAGGTGTTCCGGATCGGCCTGCTGATGCACGGCAAGCCGCCGAACTTCATGACGCTCGTCCGCTGGGCACGGGCAGCGTGAGCGGAGCAAGCTCCTCGTCAGCGGAGCTCGAGCGCCGGGTCGCCGCGCGACGTACGCGTCGCCTCGGGCGGCTTCCAGTCGAGGCCGTAGAGCATCCGCAGCGTCTTGACCTTCGCGCCGCCGCCCCACGGCACCGTCACGACGTAGAGGTTCTCGTATTCGTCGGGCGCAATCTCGGGCACGCGCTTGCTGCCGTGCAGCTCCTCGATCATCGGCGCGATCGCCTCGCGATCGACGACGAACAGCACGATCTCGCCCTTGTGCTCCTGCAGGATATCTTCCATGAACTCTTCGGTATCGTCGAACTCGGCCGGCAGGATCTCGAGCTCGAGGCGGGCGGCGAGCGGGGCCGCCGTCTCGCGCGCGCGCCGTGTCGGCTCGGCGTAGATCGCGTTCACGCCGCCGACCACGTCTAAGTACTGCAGGAAGCGGGAAAGCAGATCCGCCCTCGCGCGTCCCGTCGCATTCAACGGAGGGTCGTCGTCGAGCTCGAGCGGGTTGTCGACGTCCGCGTGGCGCACGAACACGACGGTGGTCGTCGCCTGCGACTCGAAGTACCACGCGACGCCGAACGCGACGAGAATGTAGCCGAGCGCGAGTGTCAGCCGCCGGCGCCGCCGTCGTCGCCGCTCCGCCGGAGTCAGGCGTTTGTCCCGTGTCGTCATCGTCGTCCTCGCCGTGCACGCCGTGATTCATCGGCCTGCAAACAAGCGATTATGCCTCGTTTCGGGGCAGCCCGCGCTGCCTCGAACCGCTCCGCAGCAGGGAAACCCGTAATAAAACGCGCGGCGCTGCGTACTCCCTGTCGAGGACGTTGTCAGCGATCGAGCGAAGGCCGTGTCGAGGTCATGCCGAAAGACGCCCAGTTCGAGCAGCTCTACCGCAGCCACTACCGGCGCGTGCACGGCTTGTGCCGCCAGCTGCTCGGCAGCACGGGCTCGGCGGACGACGCGACGCAGGAGGTTTTCATGCGCGCCTATCGCGCCTTCGGCCGCTACGATCCGGGCCAGCCGTTCGCGGGGTGGATCTTGAGCATCGCGAAGCACTACTGCATCGACGTCGTCCGGCGGCGCGCGCACGAGGCGCGCCTCTTGGACGGCGCGGACGTCGACGAGGTCGAAATCGATTCGGGCGACGTCCCGGTGCTCGACGCGCTCGTGACCTCCGAGCGGGAAGCCGAGATCAAGGCCGCGATCGCGTCGCTGCCGGACAAGCACAGGATTCCGCTCGTTCTCGCGTACTACGAGGACGCGAGCTACGACGAGATCGGCGCGGCGCTTGGCATCACACGCAACCATGTCGGCGTGCTGCTGCTGCGCGCAAAGAAGGCATTGCGGCGGGCGATGTCGCCGCAGTGCGAAGGAGAACGGAAATGAGCTGCCCTACCGAGCTCGAGTGGTCGATGTACGTCGACGAAGCCATAACGGCCGCCGAGCGAGCACGTCTCGACGATCACCTCGCCACCTGCGATGCGTGCAGCAGGGTCGTCGCCGCGCTCGGCGACGAGGCCGAGGCGCTGCGTTGCGCATTGCGCAAGGAAGAGTCGACGGTGCCGATCCCGGCATTCCGTCGCCCGGACGTGCGGCGCGGGCCGCTTGCGGCCGCGGCCGTGCTGATCGCGCTCGCGTCGAGCTCGCTGATCCTCGTCGACGCGCTGCGCGCGTTGCGCGTGCCGGAGCCGCTCGCATGGCTCAACCCGTTCACGCCGTCGAACGTCGTCAATCTCGTTCTCGATGCGCTCGTGTTCGTTGCAATGGAGGGTCGATCAATGTGGATTTCGGCGATCGAAATCGCGGGCGCGGCGGTCGTCGTCGCGCTCGTCGTCGCAGCGGCGCTCGCGGCCGCAAGAAGAATCGGCAGCGGCGCAGCGGTGTTTTCCGCCGCGCTCGCGGCGCTCGCGTTCTCGACGCAGAGCGAAGCGCTCGAGATCCGGCGCGCGGAGGGTGTCGTTTCGGTCGCCGCCGACGAGACGATCGACGACACGCTGATCGCGCTCGGCGAGGAGATCGAGATCGACGGCACGATCACCGGAAACCTGATCGCGTTCGGGAGACGCGTCGTGATCCGCGGCGCGGTCGAGGGTCAGCTCGTTACCGGCGCACGCAGCGTCGAGATCGCGGGGCGCGTCGACGGCAGCGTGCTCGGCGGTGCGGAAACGTTGATCCTCGCAAGCGGCGCGATCGCCGGCGACCTCTACGGCTTCGCACGCGAGCTGACCGTGAGCCGCGAGGCCGCGATCGACGGCAACGGCATCGTCTTCGCGTCGAACGCGATGATCGCAGGCACGATCGGACGGGATCTGCACGGATTCGCCGCGGAGGCCGAAGCGACCGGTACCGTCCGCGGCGACTTCGTCGCGCATGCCGCGACGCTGCGCGTGCGCAGCCCGGCGCGGATCGAAGGCGATCTGATCGCGCACGTCTCGGACGAGGACGCGGTCAGCGTGTCGCCGGGCACGGTCGCGGGCGACGTGCAGACGCGCGTCCGCGACGACTTTCGGGGGCCCGGCCCGCGCGGTGCCGATCGCGGCACCGGCTCATTCCTCGCGGGGCAGGCGGTTCGCTTCGGCGCGGCATTCGTCACCGGGCTGATCCTGCTGTGGCTCGTGCCGCCGCTCGCACGGATGTCGATCGATACTGCCGGAGAATCGGTGACCGCCGCCGGCGTCGGCCTCGTCGCGCTCGTTGCGGTGCCGATCATCGCGCTGATGACCGCGATCACGCTGATCGGGCTGCCGGTCGCGCTGCTTGCGATTCTCGCGTGGCTCGTCGCGCTCTATCTCGCGAAGATCGTCGTCGCCCACTTCATCGGCAGGAGGATCTTCGAAGCCGCCGGGCGCCCCGCGCACTTCGCGCTCGCGTTGCTGGTCGGCTTGCTGGCCGTGCTCGTCGCGATCAACATCCCGTTCGTCGGGCTGCTGATCAACTTCGTGCTGACGATCACCGGCCTCGGCATGATCGTCGTGCTGATCTGGGGGCTGTTCCAGGACCGCTCGGTGTTCGCCGACTAGAAATGCGTGCCAGGCACGAATTTCCCGAAAATCCGTGCCTGGCACGATTTTTAGGGTCAGCGCGAAGCGCGCCAGCGGCGCAGCGCCTTTCCGGATTCGTTGCCGACCTGCACGTAACCGTGCATCGAGTCGCCGTCGATGCGTCCCGAGAACGCGTACGACTGGCCGCCCGCATCGACGCGAAATGCGATCCTATCGCCGCTGAGCGTCGCGTCCGCAACGGTCGCGCCCGGGCCGAACTCGACGTCGATCTCCTGGAAGCGCTGCGCGACGCCGAGCGTGTGCCGTTCCGGCTCCGCGGCATCGCTGCCGTCGATGCCGGCCCCGTCGATCTCGACCGTCCACTCCCCTGCGACTTGCGCGGGCACGATCCACAACAGGATCCCGCCGCTCGTTCGGGCCGACGTGTCGTGCACGTCCGGCCGCCAGTCGCCCATGTCGAAACTGTTCGCGACGACGCGGGTGCCGGGCGCGAGGTCCGCGAGCAGCTTCGGCCGCAGCGCCAAGTTCGCTTCCGGAAACAGATAGAGCGCAACGACGGAAGCGTCGGCGATCTCGGCTTCGAACACGTCGCCCTCGACGAATGCAGTTCGCTCCGCGACGCCTGCCGCGCGCGCGTTGCGGCGTGCGACCTCGACGAGCTCGCGCTCGATCTCGACACCATGTCCGAACGCGCCGCGCCGCGCCGCGGCGATCACGATCCGGCCGTCGCCCGCACCGAGGTCGATCACGTAATCGCCCGGCCCCACTCCGGCCACGTCGAGCATCAGCTCGACGTCTTCCTCGACCGTCGGCACGTACGGAGCAACCGAGCCTTCGGTCGGATCGGATATCACGACTTCGTCCGCGCCCGCGTGCCCGGCGGACCACAGCAGCGCTGCGATCGGCAGCGTGCGCAGCGCGGCGCGGCACGCGACGGCCGCGTCATGCAAAAACATCGTCATCTCGTCGGCTCGTTGTGTGATGCGGCAAAGGCCGCAAGGATAGCGAAGCCGCCGGACGGCGCAATCGTTCCGCTTGCGGGGAACGACCGCTTCACGGCGCCAAACCGACTGCCCGCAAGCGCAACCGGCGTCAAAGCCCGTCGAGACACCCACATGGTGATGCACACGTCGGCGCGGCCGCGCTACGCGCGACTGAGGCATGGACGAAGCGCTCGTGCAAAGATTCACCGACCGCCACCGCCACCCGTAAGCCCGCCGAAAAAGGAGGAGCCGCCGTGTCGATCCGCACTCTCGCTGCTTTCGCCATTGCCGCCGCGACGACCACCGTGCTGGCCCAAGCTCCGGAGCCCGAGCCCGCTTTTCCCGGGCAGACGAACGCACCCCCGCCCGCAGAGCCTTCGACGGTGCAGGTCGAGGTCATCACGGATGCGCTGACGAGCCCGTGGGCGATCGCTTTCCTGCCGGACGGAAGCTTCCTCGTCTCCGAGCGGGCGGGCACGTTGCGCATCGTCACCCGGGACGGGGACGTATCGGCGCCGATCGACGGCGTGCCGCCCGTCAAGGTGGTCGCCGCTCAGGGCTTTCACGACATCGTGCTCGACCCGAGCTTCGCCGAGAACCGCTACGTGTACTTCACCTATTTCGCGCCGCCGAAAGGCGAAGCCCCGGGCGAATGGCCGGTGGAGCACTTCTACGACGAGGTTTGGACCAAAACGCTCGCGGAGCGCCGCGTGCTCGACATCGGCACCGAGCGCGTCGGGCGCGCGCGGCTCAGCGACGACAACCGTCGCCTCGAGAACGTCGACGTGCTGGCCGAGGCCGGCGTCGAGCGACGAATCGCGTTCGCGCCGGACGGTACGCTGTTCGTCACGGGCGCCGATACGTTTCGCTTCTACGATTCCGATCTCGACGGCACCGAGCATGACACGCCGCACGAGCCCGATGTGCGCCGCAATTTCACCGGCCGCGTAATACGGGTCAATCCGGATGGCACGGTTCCGCCCGACAACCCGTGGCTCGGCCGGGCGACGGTAGCACGCGAGACGTTCGCGCACGGCTTCAAGGATCCGGAAGGCGCGGCGATCCACCCGGAGACCGGCGAGCTATGGGTCATCGACCATGGCCCGCAAGGCGGCGACGAGGTGAACATCGTGCGCGCCGGCCGCGATTACGGCTGGCCGGAAGTTTCGTACGGCGTGCAATATGACGCGCGCCAGACCGACGGCCGCACTAACGTGCCGGTAGGCACCGGAAGCACGTCGATGGACGGCGTCGAGCAGCCGATCTACTACTGGGTGCCGTCGATCGCACCGTCCGGAATGACGTTCTATACCGGGGATCTCTTCCCGGACTGGAAAGGCAACTTGCTGATCGGCGCAATGGCGGGGCGGCACCTCGTGCGCCTCGTGCTCGACGGCGAGCGCGTCGTCGCCGAAGAGCAGCTACTCACGGAGCTCGACCTTCGGATTCGCGAGGTGCGGCAGGGACCCGACGGTGCGGTATATCTGCTCGGCGGCAATCAGCTGCTCCGTGTGACGCCTGCGCGATAACGCAACCCTCGACGTCTCGCTCCGCAGGTCGGGCGCAGTGCGCTTCAGGACGAAGATTGCACGCTTGCACCGGACGACGGCGGCGCGGCACAGGATGCCGAGCCGCTCTCGTCTTCACGAGCCCGGCTCGCTACGCGATCTCGGCTTTTTCGATTACGACGTCGTCGACCGGCACGTCCTGGTGCATGCCGTTGCGGCCGGTGTCGACGCCTTTGATGCGGTCGACCACGTCCGTACCCTCGATCACGCGACCGAAGACGCAATACCCCCACCCCTGACTCGTCGGTGCGGTGTGATTCAGGAAGTCGTTGTCGGCGACGTTGATGAAGAACTGTGCCGTCGCCGAATGCGGGTCGGGCGTGCGCGCCATTGCAACTGTGTACGCGTCGTTCTTCAGCCCATTGTCTGCCTCGTTCTTGATCGGCGCGCGCGTCGGCTTCTGCCGCATGCCCGGCTCGAAACCACCGCCTTGGATCATGAAGCCGTCGATCACCCGATGAAATATCGTGTTGTCGTAATGCCCGTCCTTGACGTATTGCAGGAAGTTCTCGACGGTCTTCGGCGCCTGCTGCTCGTCGAGCTCGATCGAGATGACGCCGTAATTCGTATGCAGTTTAACCATTTAGATACCCGAGGGTTGTTTGGGGATCGACGCAGTTCGCGCCCCGAATGCGTGCGCAATGCACAATCTTGTCGACAGTGTAGCGGCATCGCGGAGCTACGCAATCGACCCGGTAGCCGACGCAGCCGGCTCAAGCGGCGCCCGTCACGGCGAGCCGACGCGCGAGCAGCGTCAACGGCGGAACGATGAACCACAGCACGAAGCTCAACGACACGATCATCAGTGCCGTCATGCGGCGCGGCACGTCGGCTTCGCGTCTCGCCGACAGCAGCAGCGCGGCCAGCGCGAGCCCGTGCGGAACTGCGCCCCATGCGACGGCTCGATAAGCCTCGCCGGCCAAGCCCGGCAGAAGCGGCCAGACGATCGCCGCGATGCTCGCGGCGGCGGTCGCCGCGAGCGCGAAATCGATCGCGCGGCGCTGGCCGAAGCGCGCCGCGATCGTCCGCTTGCCGACGTCCGCGTCCGCATGCCGGTCCGGCACGTTCGACAAAGTGATCGACGGCAGGGTCGCGACAGCGATTGGGACGGCGAGCAGCCACGGCGTCGGATCGAGCAAACCGCCGCCGGCGAAAATCCAGCCGCAGACGAGCACGGCCGGCCCGTGCGTGTACGCCACGTCGAGCTCGCCGAGCGTGCGGTAGCACAGCCTGAGCGGCGGCAACGTATAGCCGATCGCGACGACGGCGAGCGCGGCGAGAAACGGCAGCGCGGGCACCGCATCGACATCCGTCAGCGCGACGAGCGCGAGCGCCGTCCCCGCGGAGACGGCGAGCGCGACGGCCGTTCCGATCGCGAGCTCCCGCCGCAACAGCCGCCCGTCGACGATGACTCGCGAGCCGCCGTTGAACGGGCCGTAGCGGCGATTGCTGCGGTCCGCCGAGTAGTCGAAGAGCTCGTTGACGAACACGGTGGCCGCCTCGAGCGTGAAGAGCACGAGATAGCCGAGCCAGAACGCGGCCCGCGACAATGCGCTCGTGCCTGCGATCGCGACCGCGCCGAGCGCGTAGACCAGAAACGTGGACGGATAGAACTGAAGTCTCAGCGCCGCGACCCACGACAGCGCCTTACGGGAGAACCTTTCGACTGGCGTCGGCACGGCGCCGCGCAGCTTCAGGCCTTCCTGCCGCGCGCGCTGCAGCCATTCGCCGCGCTGCTCGGCATCGGACTTCAGGACGGGACCGAACGGCGTGATCCGGACCGGCTCGATCCCGCAGAACCGCAGTGTCGCACGGCGCATTGCGTTGTGTCCGGGCGCACGGTACGCGAGCCGATAGACGAGCGCGGGCGTATCCATCGTCGTGATCAGATGCGCGCTCCTGCCGCCGAGGAGCCCTTCATATCCGAATGCGTTCTCGGCATGGCGGAACGCGAACCCAGGCATCAGCACTCGATCGAGGAAGCCTTTCAGCAGCGACGGCATCGTGCCCCACCAGATCGGGTACACGAACACGATGTGCTGCGCCCAGCGAAACAGCCGCCGCGCTCGATCGATGTCCGGCTCGGTGGCCTGCAGGCGCATCACGCGCTGCTCGACGTCGCGGCAGAACACGAGCTCGCGCAGGTCGAGGCGCTCGAGCCGGGCGCCCGCCTCGCGCGCGCCTTGCATGTACGCGTCCGCGAGCGCATGGCACAAGCTGTCGGCCCGAGGATGTCCGATGACGACGAGCACGTTGCGCGATCGATCCACGGATCCACTAGACGCAGAGCACACCGCAACCGGCAACGCGGACGGCTACGGACGCCGGCGCAGAAAAATCGTGCCTGGCACGAATTTCTCTGAAAATGGTGCCTGGCACGAATTTCCGCGAGTCGCGTGACCGTACGGATTGGCATCTCGGGATGGCGCTACCCCGGGTGGCGCGGCAAGTTCTATCCGCGAGGGCTTCCTCAGAAGCAGGAGCTCGCGTACGCGGCGCAGCGCTTCGCCACCATCGAGCTGAACGGCAGCTTCTACTCGCTACAACGCCCGGAGCGGTATGCCGCCTGGTTCGCCGCTACGCCCGACGACTTCGTCTTCGCGGTCAAGGGGTCGCGCTACATCACGCACATGCTGCGGCTCAACGACGTCGAGACGGCGCTCGCGAACTTCTTCGCGTCGGGCGTGCTCGAGCTCCGACACAAGCTCGGCCCGATTCTTTGGCAGCTGCCGCCGACGTTCCGCTACGATCGCGAGCGGCTCGAGCGCTTCTTCGCTCTGCTGCCGCGCGACGGCGCGTCGGCCACAAAGCTCGCGAAAAAGCACGACGAGCGCGTCGCGGGCCGCGCGAGCCTGACGGCTCCGGCAAAGCTCGACGTGCGGCACGCGCTCGAGATTCGCCACGACAGCTTCGTGCAGCCCGAGTTCGTCGAATTGCTGCGGAAACGAAAGATCGCGCTCGTCGTCGCGGACACGGCGAAGAAGTGGCCGCTGCTCGAGGACGTGACCGCGAGCTTCGTCTACGTGCGCCTGCACGGCGACCAGAAGATCTACGAGAGCGGCTATACGGACGATGCGCTCGCGGACTGGGCGCGAAGGATTCGCGCGTGGCGGTCCGGAACCGAAGTGCGCGACGCACGCACCATTGGCAAGCCGCCCGCGCGGCGCAAGAGCCGTGATGTCTACGTCTACTTCGACAACGACATCAAAGTGCACGCGCCGTTCGACGCACAGCGTCTCGCGGAGCTCGTGTAATGCGCGCGGAGCGCGTGCCGGAGTCGGGCGCAGAGCCGGCTTGCGACGACGCTCGCGGCGCGCTGCCTGATCGACGGCGTCGCCGCGAGACGAGCCGCGATCACCCAGCGGCTCGCAGCGATCTCGGCGGCCGGCTTGCCGGCCGCCGCATCGCCCGTCCGGGTCGCCGGGATCATGGTCGTCACGCGGCGGCCCGCGCCGCCCCGGTCTGGTCCGCGGTCGACTCGAGCGCGACCGCAATGCCGTGCATCACCGCCGCAATCCGTACTGCGCTCTGCACCGCCTCGGCGCCGAGCCCGGCCTTACGGACGACCTTCTCGTGCGACGCGACGCACGCGCCGCAACCGTTGATCGCCGATACGGCGAGCGAATAGAGCTCGAAGTCCGTCTTGTCGACGCCCGGGTTGCCGATCACGTTCATCCGCAGCTTCGCCGGCAGCTTCGCGTACTCGTCGTTGTCGACGAGATGAGTGAAGCGGTAGTAGATGTTGTTCATGCCCATGATCGATGCCGCCGCGCGTGCGGCGTTGATCTGGGCAGCGTCGAGCTCGGCGCCGGCGATCGCTTCGATCTCGGCGAGCAGCGTCGGGTTGCGTGCCGCGATCGCCGACGCGAGCGCGGTCGCGAGGATTTGCGTCTGAGTGAGCCCCGGCGCGCCTTCCGTCGTCAGCACGCTCGACAGGTTCAGCCTGAGATCCTTGGCGTACTCGGGGATCAGATTCTTGATGCGAGTGAGGTCCATGAGGAATTCCTTTCTCGAGAGTCGCGCGGACGGGCGCCGACCGCCCGTCCGCGCCGCGCGATCCGCAGAAGGGCAGGCCCTGCCCCGCCGCGGATCGATCTTCGGGAGACCGAGGCGGTTGCCTCGGTCGAGCGCGCCGGAGCCTTACGCGACCTTCAGCGTCTCGTCGCCCCGCTGCCAGTTACACGGACAGAGCTCGTCCGTCTGCAGCGCGTCGAGCACGCGGATTACTTCCGCGACGTTGCGGCCGACGTTCATGTCCGTGACCGAGACGAAGCGGATGATGCCGTCCGGATCGACGATGAACGTCGCACGCTTCGCGACGCCCTCCTCGTCGAGGATGCCGAGCGCGCTGCTCAGATCCTTACGCAAGTCCGACAGCATCGGGAACGGCAGGCCCTTCAAGTCCTCGTGATCGCGGCGCCATGCGAGGTGGACGTACTCGCTGTCCACGGATGCGCCGAGCACCTGCGCGTCCCGGTCCGCGAACTCGCCATTCTGGCGTCCGAACTCGGCAATCTCGGTCGGGCAGACGAACGTGAAGTCCTTCGGCCAGAAAAAGACGACGAGCCACTTGCCGGGATAGGACGCGTTGGAGATGGTTTCGAACGCCGTGTCGAGATTCTCGGAGACCGTGGCCTTCAACGAAAACTCAGGAAACTTGTCACCGACTGTCAACATTTTTCATTAACCTCTTGATAAAGCAGGCTTGACGATTCAATCCCCTGCCGATGAAGGCCATTCTAGGCGCCGGTGTTCTATATATCCAATGTTATATATCTATCCGAATGATCTACCTAATCGATCATTTACTCGAACGCGTTTAGCAGGCCACTCGAAGAGCCCGCGTTGCACGTAAACGGCGGAGCTCAGCTCTCCAACAGCTCGTTAACGTCGAGCTCTAAAGCTTTGATCTTGGCGCGAATCGCGGGCCACTCCTCGCGCAGGAAACGCTTTCGCTCGCGCTTCAGCAGGAGGTCCCGAACGCCTTCTTTGACGACGAGGCCGATGCCGCGCCGCGTCTCGGTGTATTCCTCGAGCTCGCGATACGCGCGCGCGGCCGTCAGCGGATTGACCAGGTAATCGCTCGCGAGTTGCCGGACGGACGGCAGCATCTCGCCCTCACGGTAGGTCTCGTCGATGATGCGCGCGACGATCTCCTCCATGAGCTGCCGGTAGATCGGCCGATCCTCATCCCAAGTGCGTGCTTGATGCGTCATAGGCGTTCGCAAACGCGGCCGCGGACGAATCGAGCGTCATGCCCGTCCGCGGCGGCGAAACGTTCGCCGAACATTGTAGGGTCGACGCGGTGTGTTGCCAAGGTAATACACACCCCGAAATTCGTGCCAGGCACGCATTTCCGAAAAAAGCGTGCCTGGCACGAATTTTCCCTACTGCTGCGCCGCAGCGCGCCGGCTCGCGCCGGTCTGCGCGAAGTAGTTCGTGATGCCGTCCGGATCGTCGAGCCAGATCGTGCGCAGGCTGAAGCCGCGCAGCTCGCTGAGCGGCTGATCGATCGTCACGCCCCGCTCCTTCGCGAGCGCATCGATCGCCTCGACGTCCGTGACGACGTACTGGATTCCGCCCGTGCCCGTGTCGGCCGGCAAATCGCGGCCGAAGCTGCGCAGGCTCACGATCGTCGTGCCGTTCCTGTACGGGTATTTCTTCGTGCCGAAGCGCGGGTCGTCCTCCGGAGGCAGCTCCTCGAGCCCGACGAACTCGCGATAGAACTCGCGGCTCTCGTCGAGATCGCTGACCGTGAGCCCGACCTCGATCGTGTCGTACAGCTCGGCAGGCGCGTTCGGCGCGATCACGATCTCGACGGCGTGACCGTCCGGATCGCTGACGACGGCCGAAAGCCGGTTAGTGCCCGGAATCTTCTCGAACTCGGGCGCGGGGTAGCCGTTCTCGACGAAGCGCTCGACGACGGCCTGCTCGTCCGGGTAGAAGAACGTCAAAAGACGCAGCCCGGTCGCCTCGTCCACTGCACCCGGAACGTACGTCCGGTCCGGGACTCGCCGCGTCATCTTCACCTCAGAGTTCCCGGCCTTGAAGCGCGCAACGTTCGTGCCGCCGCCGACGTCGAACGTCTGCAGCTGCTCGAGCCCGAGCGCGCCGCCGTAGAACTTGAACATCTCTTCAGGAGCGACCTCGAAACGACGGAAGACGTTCATCGACTTCTGCCACATCAACGGCCCGGCCGACTCGATGGCGGCTTCCTCCGCGGCGGCAGGATGGAGTGCCGCGACACCGAGCAGTAGCACCGCAAGACTGGAAAGGGAACTCGATAGAAGCCTCATCTTCATCTCCTCGCATGTAGCGCCGCCCATCGAGTCCGCGCAAAGGCGCGGCCTCGAGAACGATCTCGGCCCGTCTTCCTGAAGGATACGGGCCGAGGCTGGCGCTTCAACACCGTGGGACGACGCCGCGCCTCGTCCCGCGCGGTCGTGCCCGCCGCGCCTCGTCCTTCGAGCCTTGGCGGCAGGCTGAAGAAATCTGTACCGGGGCCGCAAGACAAGCCCACCGAGCGGTGAGGCGCATGACGCTTGACCCCGCAGGCGGCTTACAGTATTACTGTATTGCATCCGCAATACACTAAGCAGCATGGCTCTTTCGGCGCTCAAGCAGATCCGCGCGCGCGACGATGCCGACGACGCGATCGTGCTGTCCCCGATGGACCGGCGCCTCGAGCGACGCATCGTGACCCCGACCCGCGCGCTCGCGGCGCTCGCCGCCCTCGCCGTCTCCGCGCTCGCCGGATACGCATACGTCGAGTACGGGCTGAGCCGCACGCTCGGCGTCGACCCCGAGCGCCTCGCGTTCTCGACGGTCACCTACGGCCTCTTCCGCGACTACATTCCGATCACCGGCAACGTCGTGCCCCGGACGACGGTGTTTCTCGATGCCGTAGAAGGCGGCCAGGTCACCGACGTGTACGTCGAAGCCGGTGCTATCGTCGAGGCCGGCGAGCCGCTGGTTAGGCTGAAGAACACGAACCTGCAGCTGGAGGTCATCGGCCGCGAGGCCCAGCTCACCGAGCAGCTCAACAACCTGAGCAGCACCCGCCTGTCGTTCGAGCAGAATCGGCTGCGGCACCGCCGCGAGCTGATCGACCTCGACTTCGAGATCGACCGGCTCGTCCGCCACATCGCGCAGCGCGAGCCGCTCGTCCGCACGGGCGGCGCAACGCAGGGCGAGCTCGACGACCTCGAGGCCGAGCTCGCGTACCGCACCGCGTTGCGCGACGCGGTGCTCGAAGCGCAGCGCGTCGACGAGGAGTTTCAAACGACGCAGATCGAGCGCCTTCAGGAGGCGATCGAGGCGATGAACATGAACCTCGGCATCGCGCGCGAGAACCTCGAGAATCTCGTGATCACCGCGCCGATTTCGGGTCAGTTGACGCTGCTCGAAGCAAACGTCGGCGAGTCGAAGCCGCCGGGTCAGAGGATCGGGCAGATAGACGAGCTCGGCGCGTTCAAGGTCTCGGCGTTCATCGACGAGTTCTACCTGCCGCGCGTGTCCGTCGGACAAGTCGCGACGCTCGAGCTCGCCGGCGACGCGTACGCGCTCGAGGTCGCGAAGATCTTCCCGGACGTTCGCAACCGTCAGTTCGAGGTCGAGCTCTCGTTCCTCGGCGATCCGCCCGCGCTGATGCGCCGCGGCCAAACCGTGCGAATGCGGCTCGACATCGGCGAGCCGGCCGATACGCTGGTCGTTGCGAACGGCGCGTTCTACGACGACACCGGCGGACGCTGGGTCTTCGTCGTCGATCCGACCGGGGACAGGGCCGTAAAGCGCCCGGTCCGCTTCGGCCGCCGCAATCCCGAAGGGATCGAGGTGCTCGACGGCCTGCGGGAAGGCGAACGCGTCGTGACGTCGAGCTACGAGAGCTTGCTGGATTTCGACCGCATCGAGTTTCGCACGAGCGCGCGCTGAGAGCGCAGCGAGGATCACGAACGAAACGTACGAGCACTGGACGACAAGCCTATGAACACGATGCACGAGCCTGTGCGAGCGCAGCGAGAAGACCGGCAGATCGATGCGCCGGACCGCGCCGCGGCCGCGCGCGCGGAGCCGCTGATTCGCCTCGAAGGCGTGACGAAGCGCTACCGCACGACGGACCTCGAGACGACGGCGCTCGACGGCATCGACCTCGAGATCGACCAAGGGGAGTTCGTCGCCGTGATGGGGCCGTCGGGGTGCGGCAAATCCACGCTGCTGAACATCGTCGGCCTGATCGATGCGCCGACGAGCGGCAGATACTGGTTCGCCGACCGCGAGGTCTCGCGCCTCTCGGAGAGCAAGCTCGCCGACGTGCGCAAGGGCAACGTCGGCTTCATCTTCCAGAGCTTCAATCTGATCGACGAGCTGAACGTCTACGAGAACGTCGAGCTGCCGCTGCTGTATCAAGGCGTGCCGAAGGCGCAGCGCCGTAACCTCGTGCGCGAGGCGCTCGAGCTCGTCGGGCTTTCCGCGCGGGCACGGCACAAACCCGATCAGCTGTCGGGCGGGCAGCAGCAGCGCGTTGCGGTTGCGCGGGCCGTCGTCGGCGACCCGAAGCTCATTCTCGCGGACGAGCCGACCGGCAACCTCGACTCGAAGAACGGCGAGGAGGTCATGGGCATGCTGAAAATCCTGAACGATCAGGGCGCGACGATCCTGATGGTCACGCACTCGCCGAGCCATGCGGAGCGTGCGGACCGGATCGTGAACCTGCTCGACGGCCGGATCGTGGCGCCGGAGGAGCTCGCGATTTGACGGCTCTGCCCGACGCCGCGACGTCGTCGCCGAGCTTGGCGGCCCTCATCGCACGCGTGCTGCAGCCCGAGTAGCGCGGGGGTGGGAGTCACGGATGCCGGCGCGCGCGTTGCGGTACGAATGACGGCGGGAGGGATCATGTCGGACACGCGTCGTTCCTCGGAGTCCCGCCGATGCTGACGCACTATCTGCTGATCGCCGTAAGGAATGTCGAGCGCCACCGGTTCACGACGCTCGTCGCCGTGGCCGGTCTCGCGCTCGGGCTCGCGTGCTTCATCGGCGCGCGGCTTTTCGTGTCGCATATCGACGGGGCCGAGCGTCATTTTCCGAACGCCGAGCGAATCTACGTCGTCCATCAGACCTCGAGCTGGGCGCCGATAGGCCTCGAGGTGCCGTTCGGCTCGAGCGTCACACCGCTGATCGCGGAACGGCTGCGCAGCGACTATCCGCAGATCGAAGCCATTGCGAGATCGCGGGCGCAGCCGCGGACGAGCGTGACGGTCGACGGGCAGCGCAGCTTGCAGCGTATCCAGTTCGTCGATCCGGCGTTCTTCGAGATCTTCACGCCGACCTACACCGCCGGCTCGTCGCGCGACTTCGCATCCGCCGCGCGGACCGCGATCCTGACCGAGCCCGTGGCCGTATCGCTGTTCGGCACGTCGGATGTGGTCGGGCGCTCGCTGCACATCGACCCTGCCGGCGATGTCGAGATCGGTGCCGTGATCGCGCCGTTCCCGCATCCGTCGCATCTCGCCGGCACTTTCGGCGACGACGGCGCAGGCATCTTCGTCGTGACGCATATCGACGAGGACCTGACGGGTCGTCCGGTATTCGGATCCGAGGCGCCGACTGCGCCGCCTCGAGAGACGATCGATGCGATGATGTGGCTCGGGTTCGGCGGCACGGTCACGACGTATCTGCTGCTGCCCGAGGACGGCAGTCTCACGGCCGCAGAGCTGAATGCTGCGTTTCCCGATCTCGTCGCCAGGCACGTCACCATTCAAGACGGATCGACCTCTTTCGAGGTAGTGCACGTGTCGCGCCTCCTCGGCGCCGCGCTCGATGATACCCTCGGACCGTTCACCGCGATCTCGCTGACCGATCTGCTGCAAGCGCTCGGCGCGCTCGTCCTCGCTACCGCGTGCCTGAACTTCGTGAACCTCACCACCGCTCGCGCCGCGGTGCGCGGTAAGGAGATCGGCCTGCGCAAGACGCTCGGTGCACGCCGCGGACAACTGATCGCACAGCACCTTGCCGAGAGCACGCTGGTCGCGGCCGCCGCCGCGGGCGTGGCACTCATCGTCGTGCAGGCCGGCTCCGTGCTGCTCGGCCGGAGCTTCGAAGTGAACCTGCCGACCCTCGCCGATGCCGGCGGGTGGTTCTGGCTGTCCGTCGCCGTGCTGACGGTCGCCGTCGGCGCGGCCGGCGGGCTGTATCCCGCATTCGTCCTTGCTCGCGTCGAGCCGATCGCCGCGATTCGCGCCGGATCGATCCGCGTCGGCTCGAGCATGCTGCGCACCGTGCTGATCGGCATGCAGTTCGCGGCCGCGAGCTTCCTGCTGATCGTCGTGACCGTCGTCGCCGCGCAGAACGCGGCGCTCGCGCGCAGCGGCCCGAGCCCGAATGCCGATTCCGTCGTCGTGATCACGACGTCTCTGAGCGAAGCCGGTATCGATCCCGAGCTGTTCCGCGAGCGGCTCGAGGCCTCGCCGTCGATCACCGCCGTGACCGGCGCCGACGTCCCGCCATGGGAAGGCTATGCGGGCGGCACCGGCTACAGTCGCGTGCCGGACGACATCGGGTCGTTCAGGTTCACACAGACCCAGCGCGTGACGTACGGCTACTTCGAGGTGCTCGGCACCGAGCTGGTTGCAGGGCGGACGTTCAGCCGCGAGCGCGGCGACGCGGATATCTCGTCCGAAGTCCGAGTCGTGATCGACCGGCTTGCGGCCGAGCAGTTCGGCTGGCCCGATCCCGAAGCCGCGGTGGGCCAAACCATCTTTCAGTCGAGCCTCTCGCCGGGGCAGTTCAATGCGAGGACGGTGATCGGCGTCGTCGAGCACGATCCGGCACGCGTCTTCGGCTGGGGATCGAGGGCGTTCGTATACTCGCCGGACGAGAACGGCATCACCTACCCGATCATCCGGATCGCCGAGCACGACGTGCCGGCCGCGCTCGCGCACATCGACGCGACATGGGACGCGCTCTCTCCGGACGTACCGATCAGCCGCGAGTTCATCGACGAGCGTTTCGAGCAGGCGTACTCGCTGTTCCGCACCGTGATCACCGCGTTCGCCGTGCTCGCCGTCATCGCGCTCGCGATCGCCGTGATGGGACTGCTCGGGATGGTCCTGTTCGTCGTGGCACGCCGGCGCCACGAGATGGGCGTGCGCAAGGCCCTCGGCGCGAGCCCGCCGCGGATCATGCAGCTGCTGGTCTGGCAGTTCGTCAGGCCGGTGCTGATCGCGAACGTCGCCGTCTGGCCGCTCGGGCTCGTCGCGGCGCGGCTGTACGTCGACATCTTCATGAAGCCGATCTCGGTGACGCCGCTGCCGTTCGTCGCGAGCCTCGCGATCACGGTGCTCACAACGGGTGCGGTCGTCGGCTGGCAAGCCCTGGCGTCGGCCCGGACGAAGCCGGCAACGGTCCTACGCCACGAATAGGCCGTCCCGGCCCCGGCCGGGAGTCCGTGAACGAGTCTCCGACAGGCGCGGTTCGGGTATAGTCAGGGACGCCGGTCACCTCGACGTCGACGGCAGACCGCGAAGGAGGAAAAATAACCAATGTGTGACGAACACTATCTAGAAGACTTAAGCCGATACGTAAATCGAGCCAACCTCAGCCGCAGGAAATTCGGCGCGCTGTCCGCGAGCGTCGGTGTGTCGATGTTGCTGCCGCCCGTCGCGAACGCGCAGGACGTCAGCGAGCGCGACGTCGAGATCGAGACGCCCGACGGGGTGTGTGACGCCTATTTCGTCCATCCGTCGACGGGGTCGCACGCGGCCGTGCTCGTCTGGCCCGACATCCTGGGCCTGCGCCCGACGTTCCGCGCGATGGGCAAGCGCCTCGCGCAGTCCGGCTACTCCGTGCTCGTCGTCAACCCGTTCTATCGTCAGCAACGCTCCCCGGTCGTGCCCGAAGGCGCAAGCTTTGCCGATCCGGAAGTGCGAAATACCGTGTTCCCGCTCGCGCAGTCGCTGACGCCCGAGACGCACGTGACGGACGCGCGCGCGTTCGTCGGCTGGCTCGACCAGCAGGATGCCGTCGACACGAACCGCAAGATCGGCACGACGGGCTACTGCATGGGCGGGCCGATCGTGATGCGCACGGCCGCCACGCTGCCGGATCGAATCGGCGCAGGCGGATCGTTCCACGGCGGCGGGCTCGTAACCGATCAGCCGGACAGCCCTCACTTGCTGATTCCGCAGATGCAGGCGAGCTTCCTGATCGCCGTCGCCGAGAACGACGACGAGCGCGAGCCGGAAGCGAAAAACGTGCTGCGCCAGAGCTTCGCGGATGCGGGGCTCGATGCCGAGATCGAGGTCTATCCGGCGGCGCACGGCTGGTGCGTGCCGGACTCCGACGTCTACGACGAAGCCCAGGCGGAGCGTGCGTGGAGCCGTCTGCTCGCGTTGTTCGAGACAGCCCTCGCCTGATCCCGTCCGCGCAACCGCGGAAGTCACGGCGGGCCGAGGGTACGCCCCTCGGCCCGCTCGTCTTCTACGGCACGTTCACCGAAACGAAACGGGCTCGAAGCGCTGCTGCCACAGGTCGCGATCGAGCCTCCATTCCCCATCCTGCTCGAACCAGATGTGCGCGAAACGGCCGAAGCCGACTCTCGTGCCGTCGTCGCGATTGACGACGTCATAGTCACCGTGCACCAGGATCATGTCGTCTCCGTCGACGGCGTGCGTGACGGTTAGCACGGTAAGCGGGTTGTCCTCCTGGAAGTCCTCCGCCCAGAACGCGCCGATCCGCCCCGTCAGTCGCGAGGGCTATTGGGATTGTCCGCAACGCGAAGGATGAGCACGCCGTCGAGGCCGAACGTCTTCTCGCCGACCTTGCTCGGAACGCGATCCAACTCGCGCTCGCGGCTCACCATGCAAGGTTGAACCCGACCTGCATCGTCCGGCCGACGCCGAACAGGCGCACCCCGACCGGCACGTTCACGCCGGCGACACGATTGATGCCGTCGAGGTGATCCTGATAGCGCTTGTCGAGAATGTTCGCGATGCCGGCTCGCAGCGTCAGTCCGGAGGAGAGCTGCCATTCCCCGCGTGCGTTCAGCAGGCCGTAGCCCGCGGTCGGCCGCTCGCCGTTGTACGCGGAGACGTCGCGCTGCCTTGCGTACAGCACGCTCTCGACGGATGCCGACCAGCGGTCGGCTTCATACGTCAACGTGATGCGGCCGTTCAACGGCGCGATGCGATAGAGGTCGTCGGTGACGTCGCTGCGCTTGCCGCGCACGTGGGTCAGAACCCCGTCGAGCACCAGCGCCTCGGTCACGTAGTAGCCCCATGCGAGATCGAGGCCGTGCAGCTTCGCATCGGTATTCGCGAACTCCAGCGCCGGAGCGCCTCCCATCATCATCGCGACGGCATTCGCGGCGGCGTTCTGCGAAGGCACGCCCTGGATGTAGTTCGAGATGTCCTTGTAGAACATCTGCGGCGCGAGCCACGCGTTGCCGAAACGCCAGTTCAAGCCGACGTTGATCTCGCGCGACACCTCGGACTCGAGGTCCGGGTTCCCGAGGTAGCTGCGCCCGTCTGCGAGGCCGCCGGTCGATTCGAGCGGCAGCCACAGGAAGAGCTCCTGATAGGAAGGCGCCCGGGTCTTGCGTCCGAGCTCGATATAGACGCTGCGCATCTCGCCGAGCACCTGCCCGATCTTGACGACCGCATCGACGTTGGTGTGCGTGCTGTCGGTGTCGCGCGCGTTGAAGTCGGCCGCAAGGCGCGCCGCGTTCGCCGCCATCATCTGCGACATCGGATTCATGACCGGAATCTCGGCCGCAACCGGCCCCGAGCGGAGCGCGGCCCTATTCACGCGCGCACCGAGCTCGACGTCGAAGCGGCCTAGCGCTCGATTCCACTGACCGTAGATACCGAGCACGTCCCGTTCGGCAGCGTTGAAGTTCACGATGCGGAACGCGTTCGAGCTCGGGTTCGTGATCACCGCCGTGTGCTCGGCCGTCTTGCCGTCGATGCCGATCCGCCACTCGGCTACGTCACCGCGCACGAGGCCGCCGACGCGGAAGTGATACCCACTGCCGATCGCGTGGGTCGAGCGGAACTGGGCCGGGCTCGCGGGCGGCGTGCGCAACGCAAAGTTGTCCATCACGTGATCGACATCGGAGTACCCGACCGCGATCTCTAGCGTCGCGCGCCCGAGCTCGGCATCGACCTGAAGCCCGCCGAGCGCCGTCTCGATCGAACGAATGTCCATCGGTAGCGCGGGAGTACCCGTATCGTATGTATCAAGCCGGCCGCCGTAGACAAGCACGTCGAGACCGTCGCCCCGATAGGCGTAGCTCAAGTCGTAGCGGTCGCGCTCGAGCCGCGTCGGACGCAGCGTGCCGCCCGGGAATTCGAGGTCGTCAGCGCGATCCCGCTGCCCGAGCAGTGCGACCTTATGCGTGTCGTTTGCACCGACGGCGCGGATCGCGATGCTGCCGACGTCGCCGTTGCTCGCGTAGCTCGCCTGCATCTTGCCGGACGGCATGAAGCCGCCCCCATCGGCATGCTCGCCGCGGTCGTAGTCCACCGCGATATGCCCGCCGAGCGACTCCGTGGCGCTCGACACGCTCGCAATGCCGCGCTCGAGGCTCAGCCGATCGAGCAGCAGCGGCGATGCATAGGACAGCGGGGCGTCCATCGCGTTCGGACCGCCCGTAACTATCGGCACGCTGTCCACGCTAATCGCGACGCGATCGCCGTACAACCCTCGGTACTGCGCAATGCCCGTGACCGGGCCATTAGCGTTCAGGTTCGCGCCCGGAAGCTGCTTCAGCAGCTCCGCCGTGTCGATCGCGTCCTCGGTGCTCGGCGCGACGGTGTCGACGACGGGGTAGACCCGCTCGCCGGTGACCACGAGCTGCTCGACCGGGCGCTGCGCGGCTCGCGGCTCGCTGTGCGGCAGCGCCGAGGCCGGTCCGCTCTCGTCGGCGCCCGCCGACTGGAAATTCACCAGCACGCACGAGCTGATGATCGCGGACGCAAGCGGCGCAAGCCGCACGCCGCGCCCCGGCCTCACGCGCGCGGGGATCGACGCGCGCTGCATTGAAGTGTTCATCTACGACTCCTGACTCTCGAGGGCGCGCGAACGCGTGCAAGGCACGCACTGCCCGCGCAGCCCATGAAGCGTTACGGCATGCGCGTCTCTCGCAACGCACGAATGCCGTCCAAAAGCGAGGAGCCGCGAAGGCTCCCGGGTCAGGAATGCAAGTACGGAGGGCCGCGGGCGCGGACGACGGCGATCGAGCGGCTTTCGAGCCGCGTGGTCTCGACGGGAGGCGTCTCGGACGAACCGAGCGGAGCGATCGAAGGAATACCGGCGACCGCAAGGGGCGCAAGGAAGGCGAGCGCGCCGAGAACGCACCGCTCCCACGGGCCGTGGTCGGACTCTGGGTCGTGCTCGCCGGGCGAGCCGTGGCCGGCATGCGAATCGACATGGTGCAGAGCATCGACATGCTCGTGCAAAGATGCGTGGTCGGCCCCCGATCCAATCGCGGCCATGAGGCCGCCAGGCATCCCGGCGCCGCAGAGCACGATCGGACCGCCGTCGGCCAGCGCGCCCGGCATGTAGCCGATCGGGATCAGCAGCTTCGCGACGAGCGATAGCACGGCTGCGCCGCGCCCCGCGGCGCGAAGCAGTCGGTATGCCGTGCGCAGCACTGATCTCATGCGGCGGAGTATCGCACGCGTCGCTGCGAGTGCACGGCTGCGAGCGGTCAGGAGATGTACGTATACGTCAATGCGTCAACGCGTAGACCGCGAAGTTGACGCCGAGCCGGATCGCGAGATTCGCGGCCTCCTGCGGGTAGCGCGGCTCGTCGGCGCGCTGCCAGCCGTCGGCGATGTCGTTGTTGTACGCAATCATCACCATCACGCGGCCGTCGTCGTCTAAGATCGCGCGCCAGTACGGCACCGCGCCGTCGTTCCGGTATCCGCCGCGGCCGCCGTAGTCGAGGTGCTGCCAGGTCGGCACTTGCGGGCGCTCGGTCAGATCGTAGACGACGTGGAAGATCGGGTGCTCGTCCGGCAAGTCGACGATCGGCCTGTCCGGAAACACGCGGCGAATGCCGGCGACGAACCCTTCCCACTCGACCGTACCGTAGAAGCTGTCGCACAGCAGGAAGCCGCCGCGTAACAGGTACTCGCGAAGCTTCGCGGCCTGCCCGTCGCTCAAGTCCCACGCGCCGACGAGCCCGGAGATCAGGAACGGCCAGTAGAACGCGTCGATATCGTCATCGAGATTCACCGGCTGCTCGACCGGACGCACGTTCACCGTCGTCAGCCTGTCGAGCAACCGCGCGAAGTGCCGATCGCCGGCAGGGTAATCGACCGTCCAGGCCGTCCCGCCGCGACGCCAGTCGCCGCCGCCGACGCCGAGCGCATAACCCATTCGCGCGTGCGGGAACATCAGACGCCCGACGACGAACTCGCTGGGCCTCAAGTAATCCTCGGGCAGGTCCGCACCTCGCGACCAGCGCCGCTCGATCGCCGGATATTCGCGCCATTCGTTCTGCGCGAATGCGATGTCGCCCGCGGCAAGCGCCACGATGCACGACGCAGCGAAAACGATGCGCCGCGCAGCGCAGTCGAGCGCGCGAGACACGCGGCGCCGCCGGAAGCGGCACGGAACCGTCGGGGTCTCGATACGAGCAGGGTGCGGCTCGAGCATCGAGCCGATCTTATCAGCACCGCAATGGTTCGGAAGCGGCACCGTGCTCGAACCGCGGCAACGATCCGCTACAGCGTATCGCACGCCGCCGGGTCGCCCGTTTCCAGGCCTCGGCGGAGCCACTCGACGCGCTGCGCCGAAGAGCCATGTGTGAACGAGTCGGGCGTGACTCTTCGGCCTGCGTTGCGCTGCAGCCTGTCGTCGCCGATCGCGGCCGCCGCGGCGAGCCCCTCTTCGACGTCGCCCGGCTCGAGCACGTTGGCGAGCCGGTTCGCGTGGTGCGCCCAGACACCGGCGTAGCAATCCGCCTGCAGCTCCATCGCGACCTGCAGGGAGTTCGCCGCCGTCCCGCCTCCTGCACGCGCCTGCGCTTCGCGGACGCGGGCCGCCGTGCCGGTCAGGTTCTGCACGTGGTGCCCGATCTCGTGGCCGATCACGTACGCCTGCGCGAAGTCGCCCGCACCGCCCATGCGCGCAAGCTCGGCGAAGAACGCCGTGTCGAGGTACACACGCGAGTCTGCCGGACAATAGAAAGGACCGACGGCGGAGCTCGCGAAGCCGCATGTGGACTGCACGGAGCCGTCGAACAGCGTGAGCTCCGGCGGAACGTAGCGGCCGTTCTGCGCCGCGAAGATCTCGCTCCAAACGTCCTCGGTGCTGCCGAGGATCGCGGACGTGAACTGGCCCGCTTCGTCGTCCGGAGCGCCTCGCGGGACGCTCGGCGAGCCGTAATCGCCGTATTCGAGCGAGCCGTCGCCGACGAGGAGGCTCAGCACCTCCGGCCCGCCGACGAGGGCGGCAATGATCAGAAGGATGACGACACCGATGCCGCCTCGTCCGCCTATCGCAAGCGGAATGCCCGCACGGCTCGATCGACCGCGCAAGTCCCGAACGTTGCTGCTTCGCCTGAGTCCCCGCCAGCGCATATCTCTTCCCCGATGTGAACCGACTCGGCCACTGCAAAAGTCGGGCCCGGGTCGAGGACGCGGCCGGTCTCGAACTGCCCTCCCGAACCGCTCGTCGTCGTCAGAGAGGGCGTGCCGGCGTGAACGCCGGCTTATCCGAAGCGGGCGATCGCGTTGCCGCCGAGCTCGCGCAGAGTATTCAGACTGATCTCGAGGAAGTCGAAGTCGAGCTCGACGTCCTCGGGAATCGCGAAATCGTAGCCCTTCGTGAAGCCGATCCAGCGGCCGAGGAAGATCACGGCCGTCCAGATCGCGATCGAGAGGCCCGCCGCGATGCGTCCGCCGGTCGGGGCGGACTTCGCGAGATCCCATTCGGGCGCTTGACGCGCGGTGAAGAGATGAAACACGGCCATGTTCAGCCCGGCGGCGGCGAGCGCGAGCATCTTCCACCGAAACGGCGTGTTCTCGTAATACGTCGTCGCGTTCGCCGCAAACATCAACGCGCCGGTGACGACTGCGACGGCGAAGGCCGCCCACGTCCACGGCAGCAGCTCGCCGGAGACGACGCTGTACGCCCGGCGCTTATCCAGCAGACCGAGCAGCCGCGAATCGACGATGAGTATCGTGCCGAACACGACGGCAACCGCCATCACGTGAATCGACTCGACGACCGGCATGGCCTTCAACGATGTGCGCATCCATTCGGCGATGCCCGAGGCTTCGACCTGCTGGACGATGCTGATCAAATCCATGAGATACGTCCCGAATCAACCGACGCCAGCGGCGAGAGAGAGCGAGCCCCAAACTTCGACGTCGTACGCGATCGCACGGCCGAGGAAGATGATCACGAGCCACAGCCCGACGGCCGCGACCGCACTGGCTTTCGTCCCTGCGGAGAACTCGAACTCGTGGTGCTGCGTCAACGCAGCGGGAGCGAGGGAACGCCTGAACAAGACGGTTCCGACGACGCCGACGACGATCAGCGCCATCTTCAGCCAGAACGACAAGCTCGTGAACTCGCGCACCGGCTCGGCGATCACGAGCAGCACGCCGGTGATGACCATGACGACGAGCGCCGACCAGAGCCAAGGCGCGAACCGGCGCCAGACTTCGCCGAATGTCTGCTCGACCCGGACGAGCTCGAGCACACGCAGCGAGACGACCAGAACCGAGACGAACACGATGCCGATCATCAGGATATGGATCGACTGGATGAGCGGAATCGCCCACCCTGCCGACTGGATCGCGAGGCTGAAGGGAGTGGCTTGGAGCCACTCGGCGAATTCGAGCATTTATGCGTTCACCGCGGAAGGACTGAAGGAATCGCCGGCCGGTCAGCCCGACCGGCCGGTGAGCGGCGGCCCGAGCCGCCGAGCGCGCGCCGGAAGGCGCGGCTCATTCGGTCGACGCCGGCAGGTCGCCCTCACCGAACCGCTCGTGACCCTCGACCGAATCGCAATGCTTGCCGGCCGGCGGCGGCGTGCCTTCGGGGCACTTGAACATTGCGCCCTCGCGGCTGCCCGCGGGCTCGCCGCTGCGCAGCGGATGCATCGCGACGCTGAAGATCGTGCCCCGCGGGAACGTGCTGACCGAGATGCCCTGACGCGCGGACTGAGCGGAACCGGCCATTTCGACGGCCCAGATGATCGGCTCGCCCTTCTCGTCGCGCAGCACGTTCTTGCGCTCCTCGTTCATCGGCGCGAAGAAGATCTGTAGATGATTCGCGTCCGGATTCACTCGGGTCACGACACCGGTGAACACCTTCATGACCGATGAATCGTAGATCGAGAACGAGTGGTGCGCGTTGGCGGGGACCGCGAAGGCCACGACGGCCGCGGCCGCGGCTGCAAGACCGCCGAGTCTGTGCTGAGCTTTCATGGTCATACTCTCCTGCATTCCCTGTACGGGAAAGATCCTATCCTTTTAGCCTTAACGGAAGCTGAAACAACGGCTCGCCCCATGCTTCATCCGTGTGCCGCCCCGCTCGCACCGACCCCTGAGCTTACCCCCCGATCGGCGCGCCGGCCTCCTATTCGAAGCTGAAGATATCTTCGTCGTCGGTGCGCTGCATCCCTTGCTCGTGATACTTCTCCCATATCTGAGCCCACGGGCGACCGTACATATCGGGAACTTCGTACTCGATCACGGTGCCCGGCGAAACCGGCGTCGCGTATCCCTTGACCGGATAGATCGTCGGGATGCATTCGATGAAGACATACGGCGTGCCCTCGTTGTACTCGCCGGTCTTCACATAATTGCGCACGATTCGCACCGGCTCCACGAGCGCCTCCGGATCGTAGAAGATCGCTTCGTGATTCAAACCGACAAATTTACCGTCCTCGTCGCGGTTCGGGGTGTAGATCTCGATCGTTTGTAGCTGATTCGAGAACTCATATGCACCGTGGACGGCCCAGCCCTGGATGTTAGACGTCCACGTGATCAGCACATCCTCGTCCCAGAAGCCGATCGTTTCCCCGTACCAGCGGGGGACCTGCTCGCTGAGATACGGCACGGTGCCGTCCATCTTGAACTCGGCGCCGATATGGATGTTCGTGATGAAGTTGCGCGCGACGCCGGCGAGGATCTGCACGACCTGCGGCGTCACCATGACGTAGTGCTCCCAAACCGCGAACTCGTGCCAGCGGCGCATGAAGCCTTCGGGCCAGCAGTACTGCGACGGCCACTGCGGGGCGTTCGTGTTCCCCTGGTGATAGGCCTCCTGAACCATGCGCTCCTGGTACTCGGGCGTCAGCAGCGACAGGATCGTCGACATCTGGTTATGACGCATCCGATACCAGTACGCGTTGCCCGGCGTGAAGCCAGGGTGCATGTAGATGCCGGTCCACTCCCCGGGCACCGTCGCATACGTGTGCTCCGTCGGCCCGCCGCGCTGCTTGGTCTCCTCGAGCAGCGCCTCGTAGTGCTCCTGCGCGGTCGTGAACGGATACGGGCTGACGATCGCCTCACGCGGATAGTCTCGATCACAGTGGCCCCAAGCCGCCGACGCCGGCGGGTTGTCGCCGATCACGCCGCTGCCGGGATTCGCACCCCACTGCTCCTCGATCGCGACGGGGCTATTGCAGCGGAAGTAGCGCGGATCGGACCACAGGTCCCGATCCTGATAGAAATCCTTCGTCGTGAACAAATCGACGGGCAACGGCTCGATGCCTTCCGGCGCCTCGCCGTTGCGGGCCGAGCCGATGAACGCGCCGGTCCCTCCGGACGGGGCGCCCGGAGGCGCGCGGTCGATGCTCGCACCGACGATCTCGTATTCGCGAAGGTCCGCCACCATCGGCGCGCCGCGGCCGACGCTGACGAAATCGATCTGTGCAGTCTGCTGAGCTCCCGCCGCTCCCCCGAGCACGGACGCCACGGCCAACGCCGATGCCTTCCAAGCGGTTATCCTCATCCTTCCTCCTACCCTTCTTTTCCACGGCGCGCAGGGCCACCAGCCCCCGGGCTCGTGCGAGGGTTATATCGCGGCCGGCGTCCGGCGTGCGTCAATTTTACTTGATCATGGCCGAATCGACCGAACCTTGACGTTCCGGAACCACACCGGGTCGCCATGGTCCTGGAGGCCGATGTGCCCCCGACGTGCCCGTCCGTATGCCGGCCATGCGGCGAATTTGCTTGCGGCGACGCGCTCTTCCCAATCCCGGCTGCCGAGCACGTACTCGACGACCTTTACCCCGTTCAGCCAATGCTCGACCCGGTCTCCGTCCGCAACGATCCGGGCCTCGTTCCATTCCCCGGCAGGCCGGACGACGCCCCTCGGCGCCGGGTGCAGGCCGTAGTTCGCACCGGCGCTCGTCAACGGATCCATGCCGTCCCGATGGTTCGCATCGTCGAGGATCTGCATCTCCGGGGCACTGTGGTAGATCCACTCCTGCCCTTCCTCGGCCCGATAAAACACGCCGCTGTTGCCCCCCACGTCGACCTTCCATTCGAGCGACAGCTCGAAATCGCCGAACTGCGACTCGGTGATGATGTCCCCGCCCGGTCCGAGCCGCGCGAGCGTCCCGTTCGCAACGCCCCAACCGTCCGGCAGATCCGCGCGGTTGTACCCGCGCCAGCCCGCGAGCGAGTGCCCGTCGAACAGGAGCACCCAGCCGGCGCGCCGCTCGTCGTCGGTCAGCATGTTCGGCTCCGCACCCTCGGCCGCCGCAAGCATGGCCGCCGCCCATCCAACGGCCGAGACCAGGATCGCCGCGGCTCCATGTGCGCACGCGGGTCGCATCATCGTTACCACCATTACTGGCGTGCCCCGAGTTTAGCAAGCCGCTCGATTCGGCGACGTGCAACGTGACGCGAGTGAACTTGGCGGTTCACCGGAGCTTTGCGGTGACTGCGCCGCGTAGGGCCTTCGTCGAGACACGCCGGAAGCATCCATGCGGCTCGGTCGCGGCCATCCATGGCCGAGGCCGTGTGAGAAGTCCATTCCTTGGGCTTCTACTGGAGGCCTGAGGGCGTCTCACTCACGCCCTCACGGCCGCCAGCAGCGGCCTCACACCGAGGA